>ENA-OSET01000459-OSET01000459.1-sediment-metagenome-genome-assembly--contig:-NODE-459-length-45775-cov-23.819095_pt1 | contig 45775 bp, 34 predicted proteins | sample MGYA00237882_ERZ534229 | MGnify/ENA primary metagenome ERZ534229 (study PRJEB26408, sample SAMN06266212) | sediment metagenome | isolation source: Hudson Canyon methane seep mesocosm | place...
AACGCTTCTGCCATGACCATGAACGGATCTCAAATTTCAATTAACGACCCAAAATCACTTCTCAATTTAGCTGATGAGGAATTCCAGGCTATATTACTAGAAGGCGTATCACGCACTTTTGCATTAACCATCCCGCAATTACCCGCAGGATTACACCCTGCAGTTGCAAATGCATATTTATTGTGCCGTATTGTCGATACAATTGAAGACGAAGTTTCACTTGATGTTGAGCAAAAAAAATATTTTTGCTCGGCGTTCATTGATATTGTCAACACGGGTGAAAATGCTAAAGTGTTTGCAGAAGAGCTTGCCCCCCTACTTTCTGAGCAAACCATTCCTGCTGAACATACACTGGTCCATTTAACCGCAAGAGTTATTGAAATCACCCATAGCTTTGACCCTGCTCAAATTGAAGCGCTTGCGTCTTGCGTTGAAACCATGGCAAAAGGTATGCCGATTTTCCAAGCATTAGATTTGCACGCTGGCGTTAAAACCATGGCCGATATGGATGATTATTGCTATTACGTGGCCGGTTGTGTAGGCGAAATGTTAGCTAAATTATTCTGCCATTATTCTGAAGAAATCAATCAACACAATGAAGAGTTATTAAAACTTTCCGTTTCTTTCGGGCAAGGCCTGCAAATGACCAATATTTTAAAAGATATCTGGGATGATGCTGAACGTGGTGTTTGCTGGCTACCTCAGGACATTTTTACTGAAACGGGTTTTGAACTTAAAGACCTGACACCTGAAACTGATGATGAAAATTTTCGCAAAGGTTTAGAGCATTTAATCAGCATTGCTCAGGAACACTTACACAACGCATTAAGATACACTCAACTTTTGCCAGCAAATGAAACAGGCATCCGTAATTTCTGCTTATGGGCTTTAGGCATGGCTGTTTTAACCCTAAAGAACATCAAAAGCAATCTTAACTTTAATCACTCAGACCAAGTAAAAATCACACGCAAAGATGTTAAAAAGACTATTTTTGTTTGTAAAGTTACTGCTCGTAGCAACACTCTTTTATCTCTAGTTTTTAACATGACCAGTCAATCACTAAAAACACCTGACTGGAATTATGTAGAGCCAACGGCTAAAAAATAAAGGATACATAATGTTTAACGAAACAGACCAGCACACTGAAAGCATTGAACACCCGAGTATCTCAACAGTCATGACTAATCAGCAAAACAGACTTGAAAAAGCGATCAATAATGCTCAAAAAAAACTATTAAGCCTGCAGGATAAAGATGGTTTTTGGGTATTTGAACTAGAAGCCGACTGCACTATTCCAGCAGAATACATCATGATGATGCACTATCTTGATGATATTAATGAAGAGCTACAGGCCAAACTAGCAACCTACATCAGGTCACGACAAGCAGAACAAGGTCACTACCCTTTATTCACGGGTGGTGAGGGTGATATTAGCTGCAGCATTAAAGCATACTACGCTTTAAAAATGGCAGGCGACTCTACAGATGCGCCCCATATGGCATTGCTACGTAAGTATATTTTGAGTCAGGGCGGCGCTGCAAAAGCCAATGTATTTACTCGTATTGCATTAGCAACTTTTGAACAACTTCCATGGCGTGGTGTTCCGTATATTCCAGTAGAAATTATGCTATTCCCGAAATGGTTTCCATTTCATTTAGACAAGGTCTCGTACTGGTCTCGTACTGTAATGGTGCCCCTGTTTATTCTTTGCACCTTAAAGGCAACGGCTAAAAACCCAAATAAAATTAATGTTCCTGAACTATTTATCATTGACCCTGATAAAGAAAAACATTATTTTCCTGAGCGTACATTACTGAATAAGTTTTTTCTGGCATTAGACAAATTAGGACGCATAACACGCCCTTTAATCCCAGCCAAAATGCACCAATTAGCGATTGATAAAGCGGTTGCCTGGTTTACTGAACGCTTAAACGGTGAAGATGGTTTAGGCGGTATTTTTCCTGCCATGGTTAACGCTTACGAAGCAATGTTACTACTGGGCTACCCCAAGGACCATCCTCATGTAGTCACTGCTCGTAAAGCCATCGATAAACTTCTGGTTATTAAAGAAGACTATGCCTACTGCCAACCTTGCCTTTCCCCTGTCTGGGACACTGGCTTGGCCGCTTTGGCAATTCAGGAGGCCGATAAAGAAGGTAACAGTGAAAGCTTAACGCGTGCTTACGAGTGGCTTAAATCAAAACAATTATCTGATGAACCGGGAGACTGGCGTATTGATAGACCCAACTCAGAAGGGGGTGGCTGGGCTTTCCAGTATGAAAACCCTCATTACCCCGATGTTGATGATACTGCCGTTGTAGCGTTTGCCATGGCTGATTCCAACCTACCGGAAATGGACGAGTCTATCCATAGAGCAACCCGCTGGATAGTTGATATGCAGTCTAAAAATGGCGGCTATGGTGCTTTCGATATTGATAATACCTATTACTATCTAGATGAAATACCCTTTGCTGACCATGGCGCCCTATTAGACCCACCAACCTCTGATGTCAGTGCTCGTTGTGCCATGTTAATGGCCAAAGTTGCGCAAAATCATGATGAATATTTACCTGCTTTAGAGCGCTCAATTGAGTATATTCGTAGCGAACAAGAACAAGATGGCTCCTGGTTTGGTCGCTGGGGAACCAACTATATTTACGGCACCTGGTCGGTTTTACTTGGGCTTGAGCAAACCTCCATTCCTAAGACAGACCCCTTGTATACCAAAGCCGTCACTTATCTTAAAAGCGTACAACGAGAAGATGGTGGCTGGGGTGAAGACAATCAGAGCTATTACGAAATTGAAAAATACAGTGGACAATTTCACTACAGTACCGCGTTCCAAACCGCTTGGGCTGTTTTGGGACTGATCGCTGCTGGTGAGACTGATAGCCCAGAAGTCAAAGCGGGTATTGAATTTATGTTAAATAATCAACAAAGCGATGGCGTATGGAATGACGAATGCTTTACTGCACCGGGTTTCCCAAAAGTATTTTTCTTAAAGTACCACGGATACGACAAGTTCTTTCCGCTCTGGGCATTGGCTCGCTACCGTAACGAGTTAGCGAAAAAGTGATAACAGGAATTATTGTTGCATTGCCAGATGAAATTAACAGTCTCACCAGCAAAAAACTAAACAAAGGAGACTGCATTTTTATTAATGAACAGACATTACTTTGCTGTTCGGGTGCAGGACCTAAAAATGCAGCGACTGCGAGTAAGTTTCTTATCGACAAAGGGGCAAAAAGGTTAATCAGCTGGGGATGTGCCGCTGCACTTGATCAACAATTAAAGCCCGGTGATTTAGTTCTACCTGAACAATTACATTCAGAAAGCAAACTTTCACTATTAATAGACTCTCCGTGGCTAAGCCATACAAAAATAACGTTAGTGGACCTTAAAGCAAACACAGGATCACTCGCTGAAAGCTCGGTTATTGTGGCTGAAAGCATTGCAAAACAGGAAATCCACCAACAAACTAAAGCCGTAGCACTTGATATGGAAAGTATTGCCGTTGCACAAACCGCAAAACAACATAACATCCCTGTTATCGTCATCCGCTGCATTGCAGACCCTGTCAATATGGACCTACCCAGAGCTGTAAGCTATGCTTTAGATAATCAAGGCGATGTAATCTTGTCAAAATTACTATGGTTCTTGTTAACACACCCAAGCGAATTACCTGGCTTGATAAAACTAGGGCTACATTTTAACGCGGCAAAAAACAAATTAAAGTTAGTGGCGAAGCATCTTGATATAATAGTCGGTTTTGAGCAGAAGACAGCCAGCAAATGAATTCACATTCCACTTCAATAATTGACAGGTTTTTGTGCTGGTGGGGTGAAAAAATACTTCGCTTTCCATGGCTGCTTATTTTATTTACTATTGCCTTATGCGCTAGCAGTTTAAATCACACCATTAACAACCTTGGTGTTAACACCAATACTGCAGAAATGCTGTCCCCAGACCTGCCATTTCAAAAAAATAGACAGCGAATAGAAGCTGAATTCCCTCAAGATGCAGGCGTTATTATTTTAGTGGTTGACGCACTGACTCCAGAAGAAACCTCACAAACAGCCACTTTACTTGAAAAAACACTAAAATTACTTCCTGATAGTTTTTCATCCGTTTACACGCCCACTGAGAATGATTTTTTCAGTCAACAAGCATTACTTTTTCTTGAGCCGGATGAATTAGAAGACCTTTCTGCAAAATTAACGGATGCCCAACCTTTTATTGGTTATTTAGCCCATCACTATCATTTAGAGGGCTTATTTGAAATTATCCGCGAAGCTTTAGAAAAAACAGATCAAACCTTACCCATGAATCTTGACCCCTTATTACTTGCGGTTAATGATTCTATTGCTCACCAACTTAAAGACCAGCCTTACAAGGTTTCCTGGCAAAACCTGTTAGCGGCTAACAAATTAAATACCGAATCTAACCGCACCCTTGTTCTAGCTAGGCCTAAGTTAAACTTTGACGAGATCATGCCTGCGGCAAAAGCATTGACTGCCGCTAGAGCCGTTGCTAATCAGATTATGCAAAACAATCCTGGTGTTAGAATTCGCATGACCGGTGAAACAGCACTAGAACATGAAGAACTAGAAAGTGTCAGTGAAGGTTCTATTATTGCAGGCATTGTCTCACTGATATTAGTCTGCACTTCACTGTGGGTTGGTTTACGTTCTTTTAAACTATTATTTGCAACCTTTATTGTGTTAATTCTGGGTTTGATATTAACGGCTGGCTTTGCAACGATCTCAATCGGCCACCTTAACTTGATCTCAATTGCATTTGCTGTGCTTTATATCGGATTGGGTGTCGATTTTGCAATTCATATTTGCCTGCATTATAGAGAGTGCCGAGCTAATGGCATGAAAAATAGAGCCGCAATCAGTGACAGCATACACACGGTTGGCTTCTCACTGTTTCTCTGTGCAATCACGACCTCCATGGGCTTTTTAGCCTTCATACCTACCGATTATTCTGGGGTATCTGAGCTAGGGATTATTTCAGCAGGCGGCATGCTGATTGGTTTACTTATTTCATTAACCGTATTACCTGCACTATTAACGGTATTCTCAATCAAGCACGTCAAACCCATGCGTTCAACCATGCGCCTGGGTGTATTCACTGAATTTCCTTTTCGATATTCACTGCAAATTCGTATTTTTTCAGTTATTTTTGCTGTAATCTCAGCAGGTTTATTGACTCAGTTGGTTTTTGACTCCAACCCTATTAATCTAAGAGACCCCAATAGCGAATCTGTATCGACAATTAAAGAATTGCTTGCCTCTCAAACTGACTCGCCTTTTGCCCTTTCTGCTTTGTCACCGTCTTTTGATGATGCAAAAAACCTAGCCAATAAACTTGAGCAATTACCTTCAGTACATAACACCATCTTTCTTGGCAACCTAGTTGCAAAGGGCCAAGATGAAAAGCTGGAAATGATAGAAGAGCTGGACCTTATCTTAGGCGATCAACTGAGTAATTTTAATAAGAAACTCGTCGACACAAACCCCTACCTGGCGATAACAGCTTTAAATTTAGCGATTACTGAATCTTTAGCAAAACAAACAACTAATGCCCCAAGAGCAACCTTAGAAGCATTACAAAACAACTTAAATTCATTACTGAACACCTATACGGAAGCAGATAATACTGCTTATAAAACACTGGAAAAAAACATATTAGGTTTGCTTCCCTTTACCATGAATCGACTGCAAACCAGCTTATCAGCCGAGCCCTATCAATTAGCAGAGTTACCTGATTACATTCGTCAAAACTGGTTAAGCCCGAATGGCGAATACAAAGTATTGATTACGCCTGAATTTAATCAAAATAAAATTGAAAATCTAAAGCAATTTGTTGCAGAAGTCCAGAGTGCTGCGCCTGAATCATCTGGCCTACCTGTTGCTGACCAAGCATCTGGTACCGCAGTGGTACAAGCGTTTATTGAAGCCTTTTCCGGGGCAATCATTGCTATTTTTCTACTTTTACTGCTTATCCTAAGAAAGGTTAAAAGTACCTTGCTAGTCATCGGTCCACTGTTATTAGCCGGCCTATTAACTGGGGCTACTAATGTCTTACTCAATAACACTTTTAATTTTGCCAACATCATCGCCCTCCCCTTATTAATGGGAATGGGCGTTGACAGCAGTATACATATTTTCCACCGTCTGCAATCAGGACTTTCCTGTAACAAAGAAATATTACAAAGCAGTACGGCGCGCGGGGTCTTTTTTAGCTCATTAACAACTATGTGTAGCTTTTCCAGCTTAGCTTTTACACCACATGTGGGCACAGCCAGCATGGGTTTATTATTAGCGGTCGGAATTTTCTTCACCTTAGTGTGTACGCTAATCGTACTTCCCGCTTTTTACGGCAACAAATCAAATAGAATTTAATCGAGGATCATTCATGTCATTCAGCATCGCCGAACTTTTTTCTCAAAATTTCGATAATAAATTCGAGCTACACGAACAGCATCTTAATAATCAGATGGTCAGAGTATTAAGAACCATTGGTTATGATCGCAATTATAAAAGAGCGCTAGGTCAATATTTATACGATGAAAACGATACTGAATATCTGGATTTACTCAGCGGCTTTGGTGTTTTCGCTGTAGGACGAAACCATCCCACTATTATTAGTGCTTTACAAGAAACTTTGACGCTTGAATTGCCAAACCTGGTACAAATGGATGTTTCATTATTAAGTGGCTTATTAGCTGAAAAAATTCTGGCTACCACCCCAGAAAATACTAATAAAATGTTTTTCAGCAACTCAGGGACTGAAGCGGTTGAAGCGGCTATCAAATTTGCTCGTTACACCACCAAGCGTGAACGCATCGTGCATTGTGAACATAGTTTTCATGGCTTAACACTGGGTTCTCTGTCTTTAAATGGCGAAGAGATTTTTAAAGAAGGTTTCGGTCCTTTACTTCCCCATTGTAATGCCATTCCTTTTAATGACCTGGATGCTTTGGAAAAAGCATTAAGCACTAAAGATGTAGCCGCTTTTATTGTTGAACCTATTCAAGGTAAAGGCGTTAATGTCCCTGATGATAATTACCTGCCTGAAGTAGAACGCTTGTGTAAAAAATACGGCACCTTATTTGTTGCCGATGAAATTCAGACAGGCCTAGGTCGTACAGGAAAATTCTGGGCAATTGATCACTGGGGTGTAAAACCAGACATGATATTGATGGCTAAAGCTTTATCAGGCGGCTTTGTCCCTGTTGGCGCTGTTGCCATGACTCAAAAAATCATGGATACCGTCTTTAACCGTATGGACAGAGCTGTTGTACACGGTTCAACTTTTGCTAAAAACAATATGGCGATGGCTGCTGGACTGGCAACACTACAAGTAATGGAAGATGAAAAACTGGTCGAAAACAGTGCAAAAGTAGGCGAAGACATTATCAGCAGCATCAATGCAATGGCTACTCAGTATGAATTCCTTAAAGAAGCACGTGGTAAAGGCTTAATGATTGCAGTTGAATTTCAATCACCTAAAAGCTTATCTTTAAAAGCGGCATGGGCCATGCTGGAAGCTGCAAACAAAGGGCTTTTCTGCCAAATGGTGACCATCCCCTTATTTAAAGAACATCACATATTAACTCAGGTGGCTGGCCACGGTATGAATGTGGTCAAACTATTACCACCACTAAACCTGACGACGAAAGACAGAGACTGGATTGTTAATTCATTTGACCAGACAATCGGTGAGACTCATAAAGTACCTGGCTCAATTTGGGACCTAGGTAAAAACCTAGCTAGTCATGCTATTAAAAACAAAAACAAATAAATCGGACAGATATGAAATTATCAAAAGATTATCCATTGTTAAAAGATATTGAGTCTCCAGCTGATGTACGTAAACTTGATAAAAAACAATTAACGGCCCTTTCTAATGAATTACGTGAATACCTGACCCATACTGTCAGCTTATCAGGCGGTCACTTTTCGGCTGGCCTGGGTACGGTTGAACTAACAGTTGCCCTGCATTATATCTTTAACACCCCTGAAGATCAGTTGGTCTGGGATGTGGGTCACCAGGCTTATCCGCATAAGATTCTGACTGGGCGTAAAGATGAGATGCCAACTATTCGAACCAAAGGCGGCATCTGTGCTTTTCCTAATCGCGCAGAGAGTGAATACGATGCTTTTGGTGTAGGCCATTCGTCCACCTCCATTTCTGCCGCTTTAGGGATGGCAATTGCTTCCCGATTGCGTGGTGATGATAAACGCATGGTTGCAATTATTGGTGATGGCAGTATTACTGGCGGCATGGCTTTTGAGGCGATGAATCATGCGGGTGTAGTGGATGCTAATCTTCTGGTTATCTTAAACGATAACGATATGGCGATTTCGCCTAACGTAGGCGCAATGAATAATTATTTTACTCGGGTTATTTCCAGTAAATTTTATTCTTCTGTCCGCGAAGAAAGCAAGAAAGTGCTCAGTAAAATGCCAACAGTCTGGGATTTGGCCAGGAAAACTGAAGAACATGTTAAGGGCATGATTGTGCCAGGCACTTTATTTGAGGAGCTGGGCTTTAACTATATCGGACCTATTGATGGTCATGATATTGATATGCTGGTGGATACCTTAGAAAACATTAAAGATCTGTCGGGTCCAGTATTTTTACATATCGTGACCAAGAAAGGTAAAGGCTACGCACCTGCCGAAAAAGATCCTTTAGCTTATCATGGTGTGCCTGCATTTGATCCCATGCAAGATTCTTTACCTAAATCAGCACCTTCACCTCACCCGACTTATACTCAGGTATTTGGTCGCTGGTTATGTGATATGGCTGAGAAAGATTCACGTTTACTGGGTATTACCCCAGCCATGCGAGAAGGCTCTGGTTTAGTCGAGTTTTCTGAGCGTTTTCCTGATCGATATTTTGATGTGGCGATTGCAGAACAGCATGCAGTAACCCTGGCTGCTGGACAAGCTTGTCAGGGTGGAAAACCCGTTGTTGCTATTTACTCAACCTTTTTACAGCGCGCTTATGATCAGTTGATTCATGATGTCGCTATTCAAAAGCTAGATGTGTTATTTGCACTGGACAGAGCTGGTTTAGTGGGCCCTGATGGCCCTACTCACGCAGGTAGTTATGATTACAGCTTTTTAAGCTGCATTCCTAATATGCTGATTATGGCCCCTGCTGATGAAAATGAATGCAGACAAATGTTAACCACAGGTTATAACCATGTGGGACCCGCTGCTGTTCGTTACCCTAGAGGTAAAGGACCTGGTTCTGCTGTTTCTGATCAGTTAACTGACCTTGAAATCGGCAAGGCCGAAATTCGCCATCAAGGTGGTCGTATTGCAATTCTGGCCTGGGGTAGTATGGTTACACCAGCACTTGAAGCAGGTAAAAAACTGGGGGCTACTGTTATTAATATGCGTTTTATCAAACCGATTGATGAAGCAATGATTCTGGAAATGGCCAAGACTCACGACGTACTAGTCACTGTGGAAGAAAATGTCATCGCTGGCGGTGCCGGTAGTGCTGTTAACTGTTATTTGCAAGCGCAACAGATATTAATGCCTGTGTTAAACATCGGCTTGCCTGATGCGTTTGTTGAGCAAGGTACAAGAGAAGAATTACTGAGTGAATGCGGCTTGGATACACAAGGTATTATTCAAAATATTGAACAATTTTGTGCTTAATTAGACCACAAGGGCGGGTGGGCATTGCCCACCCTACAGTGTTATAGGTAATTATCATGCTAAAAATCATTCAAATTCCTGTTTTAAATGATAATTACATTTATCTTATTCATGAGCCCGTTTCTAAGGAAACAGCTGTTGTTGATCCCGCACTTGCAGAACCTGTTTTAGAAGTACTGGAAAATAAAGGCTGGTCCTTAAATTATATCTACAACACCCATCACCATGGGGATCATGTTGGTGGAAATTTAGAATTAAAACAGAAAACCAGCTGTAAAATATTTGCCTCAGCTGATGATAAGTTAAGAATTCCAGGTGTTGACAAGGCTCTAAAACACGGCGATAAAATAAAGCTGGGGGAACACACAGTAAACGTCATTGCTACACCCGGTCATACCCTTGGGCACATTGTTTACCACTTTACTGAAAATAACAGCCTATTCTGTGGTGATACATTATTTTCCATGGGATGTGGTCGACTATTTGAAGGCAGTGCAGAACAAATGTGGCATTCACTACTGTTAATAAAACAACTCCCCAAACAAACACTCATCTATTGTGCCCATGAATACACTCAAGCCAATGGAGAATTTGCCTTAACCTTAGAACCAAACAATCAGCTGTTATTAGACAGACTAAAACAGGTCAAACAACTCAGAACGGATAATATAGCAACTGTTCCCTCTACACTTGAACAAGAATTAGCGACCAATCCTTTTCTTAGAGAAGATAGTTTGGAAATTAAATCGACTATTAATATGGCCAATAAAACAACGGCTGAAATCTTTAAAAAAATAAGAGCATTAAAGGATAACTTTTAAGCACACTCGGCCAAAACACCGTTAATTTCTTCAACGTTTGTATGGATCTGTTTTAATCCATCTTTTGCTACCTCCAACTCACCATTCAGTTGCTTGTTCATCGTATCAACAGCAGTATAATGTATAGCTTCATGCGCTGCATCCAACCTTTTTAGCCAGTTTTCATCAAACAACTGCTTATGTCTTGCTTGTCTTATCCAATGCCCACAAAAACTCTTTCTTTTTGTCATAATTGGCCAGTCATTAATTTCATCAGGGACAGATGTAATATTATTTTCAAAATTGATTAGCCAGTGTTTTAAAGCAAGCCTAAATAAGTTAACTTTATCTTCTTTTGCATTGCAAATTTGATTACCATAGGATATCCATTCTTGATTTGGAACATAGCCCTTTAACCAACAAGAAACATCGTCTGCTGGCATAGGATGGGCAATACCGAAACCTTGAGCTTGCTTGCATCCCATTAAAAGCAACATCAGGCCATGCTCTGAAGATTCAACCCCTTCCGCAATCACTTCACGATTAAAAGAATTAGCCAATCCAATCACGCCATCTATAATGGCATAGTCATTTGGATCATCCAATACATCTCTAACAAAAGTCTGATCTATTTTTATTGTATTAGCAGATAGATTTTTTAGATGAGTTAATGATGAATACCCTGTTCCAAAATCATCTAAAGCTATATTGACCCCTAAAGTATGTCGACAACTTTTAATAATGCTACTAATCGTATCTAGGTCTGCCAATGCGCTACTTTCTAGTATTTCAAGTTGAAAACATTTGGAGTCTACATTTTTATACCTGGCTAAAGCATCGTCAAGCTCATCAACAAATAAAGAGGACTGCAGATGAAAAGAGGATATATTAATGCTAACTTCTAACTCAAGCCCCTGTTGATTCCATTTATCAAGTTGTTTCAGTGCTTCATTAATAACCCACTTACCTAGAATAACTTCTAACTCGGTCCTTTCAACGATGGGTAAAAAATCATTAGGTAATATCAGACCTTTTTCTGGATGTAACCAACGAATGAGCGCCTCAGCACCAAATACCTCCCCCGTGGCCATATTGACTTTGGGCTGAAAATACAGACAAAATTCATTATTTGATAAAGCCAGTTGTATCTCTTTAAGCAGAATATGTTTCTTTATTTCTTGTTCATCTTGATCAACATTAAACAAATGAAAACCATTTCTACCAGCTAATTTCGCTTGATACATCGCCTGATCAGCATGTCTCATCAGCGGATCAAGGTCATCGCCATCCATTGGGTATAAACTAACACCAATTGATGCGCTAATATTAATTAATTTATCATCAATATGAAAAGGTTCGGCAAGAGATTGATTAATCCTTTTCAACATTTTCTCACATTCAGAAAAATTATCAATATCGCCTAATAACAACACAAACTCATCCCCACCTTGACGTGAAGCAGTATCTTCATCCCTAACATTTTCCTTAATGCGCCCAGAAACTTCAATAAGCAACTGATCACCAATATCATGACCAAAGTTGTCATTTACAGGCTTAAAGTTATCAAGATCTATAAAACAAACAGCAATCAGGCTTTTGTTTCGTTTACTATGAGCAACAGCCCGACTAAAGCGATCAGCTAGCAATACTCGATTAGGCAATTGGGTTAACACGTCATAGTGTGCCATTAATACAAGGGCTTCCTGTTGCTCTTTACTACGAGTGATATCGCTAAAGATCCCTACGTAATGCAAAACCTTGTTGTCATCATCTAAAATGGAGGAAATTGACAACAACTCTGCAAACACTTCACCATTTTTCTTACGGTTCCATATCTCTCCCTTCCAATGCCCTTGTTCATTGAGTGCTTTCCACATCTCAGCATAAAACCCAGGGGGGTGTTTACCTGAATTAAGAATATTAGCTTTTTGTCCCACCACATACTGGCTACTGTAACCCGTAATTTCACAAAAAGCAGGATTTACATCTGTAATAATGCCTTTAGCATTTGTAATCATAATACCTTCAGTCGTTTCACTGAATACCCGCGAAGACAGTTGAAGCTGTTCTTCAGCAAGCTTGCGATGGGTAATATCCATATAAGTCCCTATCATCCGCAAAGGCCTGTGGTCATCAGCCCATAATACAACTTTACCACGGTCTAAAATCCATTTATAAGAATTGTCTTTACATAACACCCGATACTGATTCTCATAAAATGGTGATATTTCAGGGTCAAAATGCCTATAAACACCATCATAAAAGGGGGCCTTATCTTCTGGATGTACTCGTTTTTCCCATTCCTCAAGATTATTGATAACATCATTTTCATCATAGCCAAACATTTCTTTCCATCGATTAGAAAAAAACACCTCATTGGTTACTAGATTCCAATCCCAAACACCATCACGATTCCCCTCCAGGGCAAATTGCCATCGCTCTTCACTCTCTCTTAGTGAGGCCTCAGCTAATTGACGGTCAGTAATTTGAATAGTCAGGTTTTCGTTTACAAGTTGAATTTCTCTTTCACGATTTCTTGAACACTGTACCAAATAAGCCGAAAGAGAAATCGCTGCGGCAAGTACACTGCCAATCACTAGTAATATATTGTTAAGTAGATGAATATCCCCAGAGACTCCATACATCAATAATAACTTCTCTTCATGCGCATCAAATGCCAACCACAGACTAAGCATAAGAGTGCCGACTCCTACACCAAGCGATATAGGAAACCAAAAAGGGAAAAGAGTTGAATGACTTGAGCTACGTTGCCAAGCCAGAGAGGCAAGAGCAATACCGATAAATACAAAGCTGGTTGCTGTGTGTACCGCCATGCGTGTATACCCCCCCCAACCGTATGCAGCTTCAAAACTTAATCGATAACTTGCCAAGGCAACAATGCTAAAGCCAATAATGATCGAGCCCAATATCCCAACAGTCATGGTAAATTTCCAGTTTTTTAAACTGTTATTTATTAATACTAATGCACAGCCTGTTAAAGTAAAACATAATGCAGTACTTGGAGCCATTCGACCAGGGTTAGTGGTTTGAACTGTAATGTAATGTTGCATCAAAAATTGATCAATACCAAAATCCATTGCAAGAATATATTCAGCAAGCGTCATCACACCGATAAGAGCGACAATTGATCCACAGCCAATTCCACAGTATCTTCGACCTGATGAAATAACAAGAATGCCTAAGCCACTCATCACAAAACACAAAGCAGTATTAAACTGCATTGGCACCAAAATAGAAGATACCTGTATTAGAACTTCATTATGTGTATACCAGCCTATTAAAACAGAAATGCCAACAAGAAGTGACAATGTACCCGCCAGAATGGATAGTAAATTTGAAGTAGGTATGTTCCATGGCTTTAAATAAAACAATATTTCCCCCCCAAATGAAGCAAGTAGTTTATTAAACGGTTTAGGTTCATGAAATTAACAAATAGACTGATTCTCTAGCTATCCATGTTAACAAACAAGACTAACGCTGTATGTCGGCTACAAATTACAGCTTCCATAAAAAATGAGATATACATCTCACTTTAGAACAATAAACAAGATAAGAACCGTAGACTACCGAAATAAGTCTACTATTAATCATTCAAAAATTTATTGTGCATTTCTGATACCTGAGGGGGTGGACATGAAATAAAACAAACAACTTTGGGGCGCAGTCCTTTAGGCTGCTTTTAGAATGTAGATTGAAGGACTACACTCCAAAGTAAACAGCTTTAAATTAACTAACTTACCCTCTTTCTTGCAGTAAGCAAAGCATTGACCTCTAACCGCTCAGATAGGGTTATTTCAATAAAACCAAGTGAATTCAATTGTTGTAATGCAACAGATTCTCGCATTACATGGTTTTCAGATTCATCATTAAATAAATGAATAATCCAATGTTCCAATACATCTAACTTATTTAGTTTTTTCAATACTTTAAAATAATCAGCAACTTCATGCTGAATCATCCGTGTATGCTTAGAAATATCATCTAAAGCATAACGATCACCATTTATTAACTGACCATTATGCTTTAATACCCGATAAACCTCCCGCAATACCTGTTTTCTATAGCCATGCTCAAAGTTATGCAAGGTATAAGCTGAAGCAACAATATCTACGCTGTTTGACTCAATTCCTTTAAGAGCCGTTAAAGCGTCATCAGCCGAAAAACTTAAACGCCCTTCTGTTACCCAATGTTTCAAACTTTCTTCCGCCTGCGACTGCATGGTCGGTTCATTATCCACACTCAGAATAGATGATTCAGGGCTTGCTAGCAATATTGCAAGCGTAGTAATACCCGTTCCACCGCCTAGTTCAACAACCGTATGAGATGCTGGATTGTTTATAGCGCACTGCTTTACCGCATCACCCACTAACCGACTCATTTCTGTCGCTAATGGGCAAATCAGTTTTAACATCTGATATTCTTTGCCTATCACCCCGGCAAACATTTCATCATAAAGATCAGCCTTTTTGTCTTTGCTCATATGCCGCTAGTTGTTCTGCTGTTGCTTTAAGTTGATACTTATCTTTCCATTCATTGTAAGGCATACCATAAACCTGCTCTCTAGCCTTTTCGTAGTCTAGTGATACATTTTTATTTTCAGCCTCAGCAGTTAACCATTTAGCCAGACAATTACGACAGAAGCCAGCCAGGACCATTAAATCAATATTTTGAACTTCAGTTTCCTTCTGTAAATGAGAAACCAGGCGTCTAAAAGCAGCTGCTTCTATTTCTGTTTGTGTTGATTTATCCATAATATTTCCAAAATTGGAACATTCTAGCAGAAACCATTGTCAACTCATGTATAATTCAAAAATTCATCTTGATAATAATGTAATATGGAAATTCATAGCTCATCTCTTTCCTCTATCCCGCAGGGATTTAATGGTAAAAATAGAAATGATCAATCTCAAGTTGCTATCACAGCCAAAGAAAGCAGTGAAGGCCCCGAGGCTTTAACCTCAACACCTAAAGCCGTTGATGTTAAAGCGAATATACCCAAGTTACAAAAAATCTCTGATGATTTAGCACAACAACACAAAACACCTACTAATTCCCGTACATCACGCGCCGTCAATGCTTACATTCAGGAAAGCTCCGAATCACTAAAAACTCAAAGATCCGAGCTTATGTCTGGTCTTGATTTATTTGTTTAGACTTTATTACGTATAACATCATCATTTAACTATGAAACAACTTTTAGAATTTATTCCCGTTATATTATTCTTTATCACCTATAAACTGTATGACATTTATACAGCCACTGCGGTGATTATCGTTGCAACAATCATTCAAGTTACCATCACCTGGTTTAAATATAAAAAAGTTGAACCCATGCAATGGATTACTTTAGGGCTGATTGTTGTTATGGGCGGGGCTACGATTTACCTGCAGAATGAACAATTTATTAAATGGAAATTAACCGTCATTGAATGGTTATTTGGACTTGCATTTTTAGGCAGTCAATTTTTTGCTAAAAAAACATTTGTTGAACGTATGATGGGCGCTAATTTAGAATTACCAACACCCGTATGGAAAAAATTAAACTTTGCCTGGGCAACTTTTTTCATTAGTGTAGGGTTTATTAACATTTATGTTATGCAAAATTACAATACTGATGACTGGGTAACGTTCAAGACCTTTGGGGTTCCTGGACTTATGCTGATTTTTATTGTTATCCAAATGCTTTTTATTTATAAACATATACCTGAAACAGAGGAATAAATATCGTGTTATACGCAATACTTAGCGAGGATGTTACGGACAGTTTGAGTAAAAGACAATCTGCACGTCCTGCACATTTACAAAGATTACAGGATTTACAAGAACAAGGCCGCTTAATTATTGCCGGTCCACACCCCGCAGTCGACAGTAATACACCTGGGGATGCCGGATTTACTGGTAGCCTGGTTATTGCTGAATTTTCTGACCTCACTGAAGCTCAGAACTGGGCTGATGCAGACCCCTATGTTGCAGCGGGTGTATATGCAAATGTGACTGTTAAACCTTTTAAACAAGTATTTCCACAATGACGACAGAAATAATAAAACAAAAATTAAATGAATCCCTTCAGCCATCGTTAATAGAAATTATTGATGACAGTGCTTCACATGCGGGTCATGCAGGAGCAAAAGCAGGTGCAGGACATTATAACGTGACTATTGTTGCCGAAGCGTTCAACGATAAAACCCTAGTACAAAGACATCAATTAATTTACCAGGCTCTCGGTGATTTAATGAAAACTGATATTCATGCCTTAGGCATTAATGCTTTAACCCCCTCTGAAAACATATAAGGAACTGAAGTAAATGAACAAAAAATTTATCCCTCTTTTTTTATTAGCTGGTTCAACACTGTTAACCGCATGTAATGAACAAAAGACAACTAGCTCTGCAGCCGCACCTGTAGCTGTAGCTAAAGAAGATGCTGTTGCCGTTGTTAATGGCACTTATATAAGCAAAGAGTCATTAACAAAACTTGAAAATGAAATTGCACAACGTAAGCAAGGACAATCTTTCCCTAAAGAAAAATTACTTGAAGAATTAATTCAACGAGAATTATTAGTTCAAGAAGCGGTACAGAAACAATTAGATAAAACGGCTGAATACACTAAGCAACTAGACACAGTCAAAAGCACTTTATTGACTCAAGCTGCTGTACAAAACTTCTTAAAATCGAGCCCTGTAACCGATGCGGATTTAGAAGCTGAATATAACAAAAACGTAGCTGCATCGGGTAATGAATATAAAGCACGCCACATTCTGCTTAAATCGGAAGATGTAGCCAAACAAATCATTACAGAATTATCTGCCGGAGCTGATTTTGCAGAACTTGCCAAAGCCAAATCCACAGGTCCTTCAGGCCCACAAGGTGGTGATTTAGGTTGGTTCGCTGCTGGACAAATGGTTGCTCCATTTTCTGAAGCTGTGATTGCTTTAGAAGATAACAAATTCACCCTTGAGCCTGTTCAGACTCAATTTGGTTACCATGTTATTTTAAGAGAAGGTTCTAGATCGCAAACACCACCTCCTTTTGAGTCAATCAAAGAACAGATTCGTCCAATGTTGCAACGTCAAAAATTGCAAGAGTTTCTAACTGGTTTGCGTACTAAAGCAAAAGTTGAAATATTACTTCCTAAACCTGCTACTCCAGCTCCAGCTGCAGTTGTGCCATCAGAAACAACAGATGCAGCAACTAAAGCCGTCGCTGAAACCATTGAATCTGCAACTGAAGATGCTAAATCAGCTGTCGCGGATACTGTAGAAAAAGCAGATAAAGAAGTCGCCAATAAGATAGACGCCTTAACTAAATAATTTCTGTTTAAAACTGAATCGCTCTACTGTGTTTTTATGCTGTAGAGCGAGTTCAGCTTCCCTCTTCCCCTGTGAGTTTTTCATTTATTAACTGAAAATCAAATTTTTCCACCAGTTCTTTTAACTGCGTAGCTAAAGTTGAGTCTATTTTTTTAATTTTATCAATGACAAACAGGCTCTGTTCAATATCCAGAATGGTCACAGCATTTGTCAATTCAGATAATAATGCTTTGGGGAGAGCAGCTAGATCTTCATTAGTAATATTCTGGTCTTCAGTTAATTCATTTTCATCAACCGTTGCTTCAAAAACATACTGCAGATTTAATTGCTTAGCTAAACAAGAAAAGATATCCTCATCCACAAAAGGTTTATTAACTATTTCGTCTACTCCTGCTTCAACCAATCGCTTTCTTTCTTGTTCAAAAACAGAGGCAGTGACTGCAACAATTTTAACCACATCTCCACCAGGCAATTTTCTGATTTTCTTAGTAGCCTCAATGCCATCCATAACAGGCATGCGTCTATCCATCCAGATAAAATCTGGCTTCCATTGCGTAAATAGATTGACCCCTTGCAGACCATCGTTTGCAACTCTTACATTAAAACCAACTGACTCAAGTAAACGTTGCAATAACAAACGATTCTCAAATTGGTCTTCAACGATTAAAATACGAAAATCAGCTTGCCCAGCCTTTAAGCTAATCACTTTATGCGAATTTTCATTAGGCAAACTAAGAACAGCATCTTCACTCGCTCTTTCCACAGGGATAACGACTTTAAACACACTTCCCTTTCCCGGTTCACTAGTAACAGAAATATTTCCTTTCATTAACGCTATATACTGCTTGGTGATTGCTAAACCTAAACCTGAACCATTCTGTACAGACTGATCACCAACCTGCTGAAATGAATTAAATATTTTTGGCAAATCTGATTCTGAAATGCCCCGTCCAGAATCTTCTACTTCAAAAACCAAGCTGATAGTGTTATCAGTATCACCTGTTTGTGTATGTAAACGTAAGGAAATAGCACCACTATCCGTACACTTAATGGCATTACCTAATAAATTAAATAAAATCTGCCTGATTTTTCCTGAATCACTACTAATAACCCGAGGAAACAAAGAGGATTGATCCAGCGTTAGCTCTAAAAACTTATTTGCAGCTCGCTCATGCATTAAATCAATAATATCTTTAATTAAAGTGGACAAATCAAAGATTTCTTTACACAACTCAACACGACCAGATTCAATTTTGGCCATATCGAGAATATCATTAATTAATTTCAACAAATTATTACCACTACGATTAATAATTTCCAGATTCTCTTTTTGTTCGGCGCTTAATCCCTTATCATTTTGCATCAATCTTGAAAAACCAAGTACGGCATTCATCGGTGTCCTTAACTCATGACTCATATTGGCCAGAAAAACACTTTTAGATCGGTTTGCTGCTTCAGCATCATTTTTGGACTTCTCAAAAGCAGTGCTCATTTTTTTCAGCTGATGATTACTTTTTTCTAAAGCGGCTGTTCGATCTTGCACATGCTGTTCAAGTGACTGATTTAATTTCATCAACTCATATTGTGATTGTTTCAAATCAAGCATTGCATTATCACGTTCAGTTTGTCTTAATTTGATCTGGCTCCGCATATTGATAAAGCCTTTCACTAATAGACTGATTTCATCATTCCCTTTATGAATCAAACCCTTATCATAATCACCTTTAGCTAATGCCTGCACTGCAAGTAATATATTTTTTAAAGGATTTATAACCAGATATTGAAGTGTAAGGGCAAAAAAAACAACGATAACAAAACTTAAAATAAGGGTACGAATCAGCAATATAATTAGCTTTTCTTGTATATTATTTTTAACAAATTGTTTTGTACTATAGAGGGTTATCAATCCTATTTTTTCATCATGTTGCAGAACTTCCTTTTGTTTTATTAGATAATCCCCTTCAATTTTTGGAGGCCCATCTAATACGTTCCATTGTTCATCGCGTACTTTAGAAACTAACAACTGTTCTGCCCCTGTGACAATAATGGCCGATATCTGCTTATCTTCCATCTCCGTCGTCACAATACCATCAATCCAGTTTTCATCCATTTCCCATAAAGGAATTAATAGATTTTTAGCCAGTCGCTTAATTTGCCGATTTCCACTACGTTCTAGTTCTGCATATAAATCCTGTTTTATTTGAAAATAATCATTGATAGCATAGAGCCCAAGTACTGAGACAACAACAAGTAACAAACTAACCGTCGTTTTTGTTTTGATACTCAACATAATTCATTACTCGGTATCTTCATAATTATACAAACGCTCAAAATGTTGCAAATCAATTTTCCAGTTAGCGGGTGTGTTATTTCTTCCATAATATTTGTGGAGTATTTTCAGATAACGGCCGTCAGCAATTATTACTGCTAATGCCTGTTTATATTGCTTCCCAATACTGTCAGCATTTTCCAACTCTTCATTAAGCATCAAGGCTACCACCGATTTAGAACTAGGAATATCAATGAAAACAAAATCATCCGCTAAATGAGGATAGCGTTTATTAATCATTTGATGGGCTACCAGGTTTATTTCTAATGCCAAATCAATTCTACCTAACTTAAGCTTTCTAAAAATTGATTCCTGACTATAACTGGTTTCAAATTGAATCCCCTGCTGCTCAAATGAATACCTATTAATTAAAGAGCCTTTAAGAATACCAATTTTATAGTGTTTTAAATCATCAAGATTGCGTAATACGATTTTATCTATATGATTAGATGCATAATAGATAAAAGAGGCCTGATAAGAAATAATTGGGACAATATTAGCAAAATCCTGCTGTTCCAGATAAAAATCGGGGTTACCAAGATCATTATTATGGGTGTCTTCAATCAAACGTTTAAGTGGTTTAAAAACAATCTGAGATTGAATACCTGCCTGCTCAGAGATGGCTTGCAATATCTCACCCCCCATGCCCTTTTGCTTCATGTTTTGAGACCAGAAAGGAGGGCTTTCATTTGCTCCAAACACAACAACTTCACCGACACTACTGACAGGTAATATTAATAAAATAGTACACAATATAAACTGTCTCAATTTATTCTCATCCTGAAATAATTTGTATAAAAGTTGTCCTGTTAATCGCTGAGTTGGTATTTATTGATGACAGCCTGATACTGGCCATTCGCTTTTATTATTTTTAATCCTTGGCTAAATTTTTTTGCTATCTCAACTCCATTTATATGTTGAGTATTAAAAACAACGCCCATATCCATTACCCCTGCTTCAGGTTCCATTTTAATGAACAACTGTTTTTCAGCAGGAAAAGTTGAATCTATAAGCGCATTGACTGTTAGTTCTGGCTCTCTTATAAAATCAACATCCTGTAAACGTAATTTCGAGACTAAAGCCTGTAATCGATGATATTTAATCTTGATCCCTGCCTTTTTATAGGCATCTACATCATCCCCTTTATTAGCTCCATAAGTTTTAGCTTTAAAAGCAGATAATTTTCCATTCCATGAAAAACCATCTTTATAAGCGGGTTGATAATAAAAGAAATATTCTTTAACCGATAGAACAGGAATAAACCGACTATTTTTTTGTTGCCTGCGAGTCAGGTTAAAGTCATGACCAATCATAGCCAGTGCTGTCTCTTGATTATAATAATACTTAACCATATTTTGAGACGGTAAAATATTGATTTCTGCGGCTATATTTTGTTGTTTTAACACGGTATTGATTAATTCAAATAACACCCCCTGTTCCGTAGACTGAGCCGTTATAAAGGGAGGATACTCAAGCGCATACAATTGATCCAGGTTGCTAGTAAACAAATTTGGGCTAACTCTTGGACCTGTTGCATTTGCAACAGGGGTGAACAATAATATGCCAAGAAAAAACCAAATAATAAAATAAGCTTGCTGTGTATTTTTCATGATCCTAATCCTTTTAATCTGCAATTGCTGAAGTTGAAAGAGCAGTCACTTTATCCCACAAACCAAAATGCGCTCCAAAGGGCGATGTTTGAGACAAAAATATTGTAATTGTCTGCTCCTTTGGATTAATGCTGAAACGGGTAGAATAATAACCCGCCCATTCGTATACGCCAGCATCACCACTGTCAACGCTATGGCTTCTATCCTGTTGTATCGCAAAACCCAGACCAAATTTCCAGCCTTTGCTGTGCAGCAAGGTCGCATCATGCTCAGCAATATGATTTGTTGCCGTCATTAACTCAACGGTTTTTCTACTCAACACCCGAACACCATCCAGCTCACCTAGGTTTAAATACATCTGAGCAAACCTGAAATAATCATAAGCAGTCGACAGTACACTGGCTCCCCCAGATAAATACTTACCCGATGTTTGATAAGCGTCATTTGGGCATAATGCTAAATCACCATTAATTAAAGGCTCAGTAACACGCGATAAGGAGCCTTTCCAATCAGTTTTCCAATCGGCAGCCAGTCTATCCAATTTGTTTTTTGGGATATAAAAATGGCTGTCATTCATCTTAAGTGGCTGAAAAATTTGTTTTTGTACAAATTGATCAAACTTTTGCCCTGAAACCACTTCAACTAAATAGCCTAATACATCGACAGATAAACCATATTCCCAGGTCTCGCCTGGTTGAGCGTATAAAGGTAGCTTCGCTAAACGCTTCACCATATCACCAATAGTCTCATCTGGACGGCAAAAGCCATCGGTAATGCCGGCATCACGATAAAAACTAACGATTTGCTCACGTTTTTCGTTTGGAAACCAGCCAGTAGAGGCTAAGTACAAGATACCTGAAGTATGAGTCAATAAATCATGGATGGTAACCTCTCGTTTAACAGGCACCAGTTTATAAGGGAATGCACTTCCTTTCGGGAGCATTTCAAGCACTTTTTGATTTTTAAATTCGGGAATATATTTTGAAACAGGATCTGATAATAATAATTTACCTTGCTCATACAACAGCATGATTGCAGTGCTGGTGATCGGTTTTGTCATTGACACAATTCTAAAGATATTATCAGCTTGCATGGCCTTATCAATATCAGCCAGCCCCTTCGGACTTAAATAAGCAATTTCACCTTTACGAGCAATCAAGGTCACTGCTCCGGCAATTTTTTTCTCTTTGATGTGTTGATCAATGAGATGATCAATTCGCTGTAACCTTAATGAAGATAAGCCAACGTCTTCTGGCTTGACTACATCTACAGCATAAACAAAGTGACTATAAAATATGATTAAGCTTACAAATAATAGTTTCATATCATCCTCTACAATGAGTATTCATTATTCAAAAGAACTTTCCTTATATCTTTCACTGATCATTATAAAATCATCTAAATGTGCAAAAAACAGATCGACTAACTGAGGATCAAAATGCTTGCCGCTCTGTTCTTTTATCAACGCTAAAATCTCATCTAAAGGCCAGGCTTTTTTATAACAGCGATCATTCCCTAAGGCATCAAACACATCAGCCAATGCCGCAACTCGCCCTGCAAAACTGATTTCCTCACCTTTTAAGCCTTGTGGGTACCCCGTTCCATCCCATTTTTCATGGTGTTCATAAGCAATGGTTGCAGCCATTTTTAATAAGGGCCTATGAGAAACAGAAAGCATTTTGTGGCCTAAATCACTGTGTGACTTCATCACAATCCATTCTTCAGCAGTCAATTTTCCAGGCTTATGCAAAATGCTATCAGGAATCGCCACTTTTCCAATATCATGCATAGGCGAGGCCTGCTTAATTTGCCAGGCATCCTCACAACCCGCTAAATGAGCCAGTAAATAACAATATTCAGCTACACGACGAATATGCATCCCGGTTTCATGAGAGCGGGTTTCACAAATTTGACCCATGGTAAAAATTATTTCACGCTGAGTTTCAATCACTTCCTGAGTCAGTAATTCAACTCTCTCCACCCCTTCAGCAACTTTAGACTCCATATCGTCCTGATAGGCTTTAAGTTGTAAATGCGTTGAAACCCTCGCTTTAACTTCTTCAAACTGAAAAGGTTTATTAATGTAATCAATACCTCCCACCTGAAATGCTCGGATTTTGTCATTCACATCATTTAAGGCACTAATAAAAAGTACGGGGATATTTTTTGTTTTGGGGTTTTCTTTTAGAATTCGACAGACTTCATAACCATCCATACCTGGCATTTTAATATCCAGTAAAATCAAGTCTGGCTTAAAGCTTTCAATTGCCTGCAAGGCTAACTTACCATTAGATGCAGGGCGTACTTTATAACCAGCATCTTTTAAAATGGTTGCTAATAACTGCAAATTTTCAATAGTATCATCAACTATTAAAATATTATCTGTCGCTTTTATATTATCAATAGAGTTCATCAATTTAGCTTATTCCTTTCAAAAATAATGACCTGAATTAAATCTTATCATGTACATTAATCATGTTCCATGATTGAATTTCTGACTATCTGTAAGTATAGACTATTGATGACACGTCAATAATTTTTATGACTGTAAACAAAAAACAGCTTGATCATATTCTAAAGTACTTTATAGCGCCTTATATATGAACAGAATAAAGCATAAATCTTGTGTAGATATCTATCTACAACATGGGAGGGCTAAGAGCAACTGTATATCAAGACTAAACTAAATCAACAATGTCTGTAATACATACTAGCAAGTATAATAAAAGTCATACACTACAAAGGAGCCTCTCCAATATGAACAAAAAAATGTCCATAACAACAAAAATCCTTATTGCTATGGCGATAGGTCTGGTCACAGGGAGTTTAATCAATGCCTTTGCTCAAAATATTAGCTTCGTTCAGACCTACCTGGTTCATGGTTTATTTCATGTTATTGGTGCGGCTTTTGTTAATTCATTAAAAATGCTGGTGGTCCCCTTAGTTACCTTCTCACTGATTTGTGGTGTTTGCGGTATTGGTGATGTTGCCGTATTGGGACGAGTGGGCATAAAAGCTTTCGCACTCTACATAATAACCACGGCAATGGCTATATCTTTGGCTTTAATTGTGGCCATACTTGTGGCACCTGGCGAAGGTTTTGAACAAGCGGGGGGCGCAGTTACTTTCACTCCTAAAGCTGCTCCGCCTCTAACCGATGTATTCATCAATATTGTCCCTAGCAATCCTATTAATGCCTTTGCTGAAGGCAATATGCTACAAATTATCTTTTTTGTCATACTATTTGCTATTGCCATGCTTATGACTGGCGATATTGGCCGTCAGCTGGCTGAAACAGCTGAAAAATTAAATGAAGTAATGATGAAAGTAGTTACTTTAGTAATGGACTTTGCGCCTATCGGTGTTTTCTTTTTAATGGCCAAGACTTTTTCATTACAAGGCATAGGCCTTATTTTACCGATGATTGGTTATTTCTCCGTGGTTATTCTATGCCTGTTATTACATGGTTTGGGTACCTTTAGTTTGCTGCTTGTTTTGCTGGCAAAATTAAACCCCTGGATTTTTATAAAAAAAATGCGCCCGGCTCATATTTTTGCTTTTAGTACAGCCAGTTCTAATGCAACCATCCCCGTTACTTTACAAGTAGCAGAGCAACGCCTGGGAGTTGATAATTCTACCGCAGCTTTTACTGTCCCATTAGGCGCAACAATCAACATGGATGGCACGGCAATTATGCAAGGGGTTGCAACGGTGTTTATTGCTAATGTTTATGGTATTGATCTTGGTGTCAGTGATTATCTAACCGTGGTAGGTATGTCTATTCTGGCTTCAATTGGCACAGCGGGTGTACCTGGAGTCGGTTTGATTATGTTGGCAATGGTATTTAATCAAGTTGGGTTACCCGTTGAAGGCATTGGGTTAATCCTTGGTGTAGATAGAATATTAGATATGGTACGTACAGCAGTGAATATTACGGGTGATGCAACCGTAACCTGTATCGTAGCCAGAAGCGAGAACAATCTGGATGATCAGATTTTTCTTGATCCTGATGCAGGTGTGATTACTGATGTGGAATTACCTCATAAACATATCTAACTTTGTTTGTAGAGACGTAGCATGCTACGTCTCTACTATTTCCTGATAATCAAAAACACACCTGTAACTAAAGCTAATATCGCAACAGTCATATCACTATACGGGAAGCTAAAATGAAACAAGTACAGGCAACTCTTTAATATCAACCAAATACTCAATAAAAAAAGTCCAATATTACTGAATTTAGTTTTGATCAGATGCAATAGTAGAACAATGCCCGCCGACAAGGCCAGTACCGATAAAATCAGTTTTTGATAAGGAAAGTTAAAGCCAGTCAAGCTTAAAATACTTTGGCTGATCAGCCATAAAGCCAATAATAAGAGTCCAATATTTTTCACTGCAAGGCCTAAATATCTTTTAATAATACAGCGTTAGAAGCTGAATTGAGTTTTAAAAATTCTTCATTAATTTCCAGATCGGGTACTTCATTTCTACCACTACTTTCCAGCGCATCAATGACGGTGGCATTACTTATAAAATTAATATCTCTGGCAGGTTGATAAATGCTGTCTTCATTTTCCAAAACATTTAACGTCACAATAAGTTTTGCATCTAGCAATCCTCTTAATGTTCTTTGCACGACTGAAACAGGAAAGTTTAATTCTATGGAAATTTTCTCAGCACTGAGCGCAGTCTCACCTTTAATGAATTGTTTTACAATCAGATGAGAAACTTGCAAGGCAATACTCTTTTTTAATGCCAAACTAAGATTAGAAAACTTTTCATTATGTTGATAATTATCAAAATTATGCACAAAAAAGGATATTTCACAGCCGATCAGAACAACCACCCAGGCCATTTGTAGCCAGATTAAAAACAGCGGTAAAGCAGCAAAGCTACCATAGATAGCATTGTAACTGGATGCACCTATTTGCAAGGTTAAATAAACCCATTGCAAGGTTTGAAACATAACGGCTGTTACTATCCCGGCAATAACACCAGCTTTCAGCTTTATTTCTTTATTAGGCATAAAAACAAAAATAAAAGTAAATAACAAAGCCATAATCACTAAGGGAGAAAAACTCATAGCATATAGCACGACTTTTGTTCCAAATGCAGGCAATTGAATAACTTCAACCAACCAGGTGATCTTGGTTTTAACGAAAACGGTAATACTGCTCGATGCAATCAATAACACGGGTGCAAGCATCATTAAAGATAGATAATCACTTAGCTTTCTGCCTAGCGGCCTATTTTGCTTAACTTTCCAGATGTGATTAAATGACTCCTCTATATTACTTATCACTTTAATCACTGTCCAAAACAACACAACGATACCAATCCCGGCAACCACCCCTCCTTTGGTACTAGAAAGCATATTTTGAGCAAACTCTATCAATTGCAGCATCATGGTATCTTGATCTGAGGCTTGATCTAATAACTGCTGTTCGAGCTTTTTTTCAAAGCCAAACCCTTTGGCAACACCAAAAAGTAAAGCGATTACCGGTACAATTGAAAGCAATGTATATAAGGTTAATGCAGAGGCCCTTAAAGGACATAAGTCTCGCTTAAACCCTTGCAATGAAAGTAACAGTGTTTTTAATATGTTAACGCCCAAAAGCTGAGCAGGAGTGAGCTTTGTCTCAGAAACTGTCCAAATATCTTCTTTAATAAAGTTTGTTATTGTCTTGAGCATGTTATTATTTAGTCTATTTAATAGCTATAGTTAAGATATTAACTTTAATCATAAAAAAAGCAAGCATGGTAATCAATACACAATAATAAATATGTTTTTAACCATATTCTTAATCATTGCAATTGCGGCCACTTATTTTCTATTCGGATTATTAGGCCTTGAATTAGCTGTCCCCCCAAGTCAGGCAGGATCAATTTGGCCTCCCGCAGGTATTGCGCTCGCCTCTATGCTTTTATATGGCCCACGGATTTGGCCAGGTATTTTTATTGGAAATTTTTGTATTAGCGCCTGGGCTTTTGGTTTTGATATTGATTCTATGCCTATCTTTATGGCAACAGGCACGGGTGGAACCTTGTTTGCCTATATCGGTTCATTATTAATTAAAAAATACACCAGCTATCCAAGTGACCTTGTTTTTGATAAAGATATCTGTTTATTTTTATTACTAGGCGGGCCTGTTAGTTGTTTAATACCAGCAACCGTCGGCATTTCAGCAATGACTTTCGTGGGTATTTTATCGCCATCCGAAATCCTTTTAAACTGGGTATCCTGGTGGGTGGGCGATACTATTGGCGTACTCATCTTTACGCCTATTGTGCTTACTATTTTAACCACCAATAGCTCCATGTGGAAAAGGCGCAGAACCTCTCTGGGCCTGCCTTTGATAGCTTCCTTTACTTTTATGTTGTTTTTTTTCTTTCATGTCCTAAACCTGGAAGCCGAGCGAAATCAACATTTATTTATTGATAATACAACAACCGTATCCAATAAATTAAAAACTAGTTTTCTGGAATACCAGCGCTTCACTCGCACTATCCATAATTTTTTCATCAGCTCAGAACTTGTTGAAGATGATGAGTTCAAACAGTTCACCCAATTATTTTTAGATGACTTTCCTGAAAGCAATAGTATTTCATTTCTGGAATATAACACTGAATTAAAACCAAAATTTAATCATATTAAAAAATCAGGCGAATTAGTAGAGACATTCCCTAGTAGTCGCTTAATACCATTACTCAAATCTAGCAACACCTCAGTCTCACCTGCTATTTATCTCAGTAACCACGAAAGGTTATTGAACATCTATCAACCGATTTATAAAACCATCAACAAGCAACGAAGCCTGCATGGCATTATTGTTGTTTCTTTCTCCCTACCTGGAATAATTGATCGAGCTCTAAAACTGTCAAAAATTGATAATCTAGGATTATCAATCCAAAATATACGTAGCGATAAGGTATTATTTAGTACAAAAAACATTCAAAACCACAAATTAAGGCGTGAGCAATCGCTACAAATTGCTGACCAATATTGGCAACTCACTTTTTTTATTGATACTGACCGTTTATATGCTGATGCTCATTGGTCCATGTGGTGGGTTATTATTAGTGGTTTATTGTTCACTAGTTTATTGGGTTTTGGCCTGCTACTTTTAACCGGGCGTTATCTTCGTACCGAACAAATTGTAAGTAGTCGAACAAACGAATTAGTTGTTGCTAAAGATGCCGCTGAAGGGGCTAATTTAGCCAAAAATAATTTTTTATCCAATATAAGCCATGAATTACGCACACCTCTGAATGGAATCTTAGGTTTTAGTCAATTACTTCTTAAAAAGAATTATATTGCCGAAGAGGATAAAAAACAGATCAGCATTATCAATCATTGTGGGAAGCATTTGTTAACCATGATTAATGATATTTTAGATATCTCTAAAATAGAATCAAAAAAAATATCATTAAAAGAACTAGCGTTTGACTTTAATTACTTTATTGATGATATAGCTTCAATCTTTAAATTAAAAGCCGAAGAAAAAAACCTGGATTTCCCTGTTTCCTGCCCTACTTTCCTACAACCAGTTATTGCCGATTCCAAACGACTTAATCAAATCATCAGCAATTTACTGACTAATGCCATAAAGTTCACCAGTACAGGCAGCGTTCAATTAAACATAAGCTACCATGATGAAGTTTTAAATATTATTGTGACCGATACTGGCTGTGGAATTTCTAGCGATGATCAAGAAAAAATATTCATCCCTTTCACCCAAATAGATAATAAAAGCTTTTCTGAAGAAGGCATAGGGCTTGGATTAGCTATTTGTAATCAATTGACACATCTAATGGGCGGAGAAATTTCCGTCAGCAGTGAAATAGATAAAGGCAGTACTTTTACAGTATCTATTCCTTTAGCAACAGCCAGTGCTACTGACGAGAAACAGATCAACAATGCGCCTGCAGTACAGAAAATTCAAGCAAAAAAAATCCATATCCTTATTGCCGACGACAATGAAATAAACCTAATGCTATTACAATTTATGCTGGAGAAATTGAATTATACTTTTGATAGCGCGACCAATGGTGCTGAAGCACTTAATTTATTGTGTTCAAACACCTATCAATTAGCACTTATTGATTTAAATATGCCTGTTCTCAATGGTTTTGAACTGCTACGTTCTATAAGAAGTAAGAATATTACAACGCCTGCTATTGCTATTAGTGCTTATGCAGACACCAGTAAAGTTAATGATGCGTTATCCATGGGGTTCAACGATTACATAACCAAACCCATCGATGAACAACAATTAGACAGATTGATAAAAAACCATGTTTAACAAAAATAAATACCTTGCCTTCCTGTTTATACTCCTAACAAGCTCCCCCTGTTACGCATTTGATTGGACTTCAAGCAATATTCAGGCACTCTATGGCAGTGATTTTGAGTTTGGTGACCAGGACAGAACAACCTTTACCGTAGAACATGCCAACGGCTGGCAGTACGGACAAAATTTTTTCTTTGTAGATGTGACAGACCGTAATGATATAGGCGTTGAAGTTTATGCTGAAGTCTATTCCTATCTCAGTTTAAACAAAATTACCGGGAGCAATCTATCACTAGGCCCAATTAAAGATATTTCCTTAATGGCTGGTATAAACATCAGCAACAAACCCGAAAATGATCATTTTAAGGCTTATCTGGCGGGTTTAAGTTTTGACCTGTCTAATCAGTATTTTGACTATTTACAACTGGATATTACCGCCTATAAATCAGATGATGTACGCCATAAATACGGCTTACAAATAACGCCAGTCTGGAGTTATCCATTTGAAATAGCATCAGCAAAATTTAAATTCCGAGGCTTTACTGACTTTCGTACGGCTAATACCAATAATTCAGGTAATTTTCATATTTTAGCCCAACCCCAAGTTCTGTTAGATATCGGCCATCTTACCGGAGTTAAATCGGATACTGTCTTTATTGGTACCGAATATTCCTATTGGCATAATAAGTTTGGGGTTAAAGATGTTGAAGAATCCGTTGTGCAAGCCATGGTCATTGGGTTCTTTTGATTAGCTGTTTTTCACACTAAACAAACCACCCGCTAAGAGACGGGTGGGTTAGAGAGTTTGATGACTGAAAGCGTGATACAGGACAAAGAACCTTGTTGCCTATGTTCATTCTTACTTTGTAAATTGACCACTTGATACAACTAACAGCTAAATCAGCCGTAGGATCATCCTACATCCATTTATAGTTGTCAAAGTTATTTCGTGCGCAATCCTTAGCCAAACAAAGCTTTCAATAGTTATGAGTTATATTTTCAACACTTAACGGTGACATAGCCTTGATTTATGATAAAGACTTAATTTCTCTCCATATCCTCATTGGATAATTGCTACCGTTTGTCTATTTACAATAGTTTTAAATGCCTGACCTCGCGCGCTTGCATAGCATCAAGTTATACAGCTTCTTCTGACCCAATAAGACAAAGTAAGTCTCGTAAATCAGAGATCACGGGTATTGCCTGATCATGAGGGACATATGCCTGATCACTCTCACGCTGAATCCAAACTGATTGAATACCCGCGTTGGTAGCGCCTACAATATCGCGTTCCCAGTTATCTCCAACATATAAAACATCATCCGTTGTGCTTAGTCCTATTTCTTTTAGTGCTTGTTGAAACAAACGAGGATCAGGTTTGCGATATCCATATTGTGATGAAATCACAACTGACTCAAAGAGGCTATCTAAGGTAACTAGCCGCAGCTCTGGAATGATATAGACCTCTTGGCTATCAGATACCAACCCAAGCCTAAATTTTTTTGCCAGCGCATGTAATACCTGAAGCGTTTCTGAAAACAAGCAAAATTCGTTAATGGTTAGCGAACGAAAGAGTTGCAAAATAGTACTCACTAATTCTTCCGAAGACTCCACTTTTAATCTAGCTAGAATATCCGTAAAGATGTGGATGATGTTCACGTCAGGGTATGCTTCGAGGCTTCCATCCAAACTTTCGTTCACGCCATTAAAGTACATGTTTTGTAATTCGTTAGCAGTGATTTTCGCACCTCGGTAACGCAGATATGATGCCACGACAAGCCATGGTTGGATGCTATGTTCATCTGTTCTGATATGAGCAAGAGTGCCATAGAAATCAAACAAAATGACCTTTGGGTTTATATCATCGAGCATTGTTCCACGTCCTCCACAAGCCATCTTCGATAGTTAAGGTAATTAAATGGGGGCAAGTTAATATTATTCGATTATTTAAGTTAACCCCACTATTTTTATCTCGGGTAATGGGGTACACCGGGTAACCACAACGTAAGAAGGCACGGGCAAAAACACCAGCTAACTCCCCAATACCAATAGGCTGTTTCATAAGGCCCTGTCTTTAATTTTTACTTTTAATAATTTCTTAGCTAACACCCAACCATCATGAAGAACTTAAATCTGTCAAAAACTGTTTAAGCTCAACTAACTCGGGTTTATCTAAATCATAAATTGGCTTTTTTATTGAAGCCTCATTACTACACTTCCGCCCAGCTTGTTTTTGATCTTTTTTACTACAACAGTCATATCGATGATAAATTTGTATCCACAATTTATCAAAATCCTTTTGTTTAACACCTATATCTTTTGCAGAAAGACATTGTAACCAAGTCTCTAAACAATCAGCCATGGGCGACTGTTTAGATTTTATTACTTTTAAAAGTGTTTCTAGCTCACCTTTACCATCAACATTTAAAATATAAATAGAAAACTCTGTACCGGAATCTTCACCAAAAACCAAATCAATTTTTTTCTGGATCAGTTGAGTTTTAGCTTCGACACCCTCATTATCTGCATCAAAAATAATACCAACTTTATCAATACCGTTTTTTGCAATTTGGCTTTTAAGTGATTTAAATTTTTTTTCTAACTGGCCCGTTCCACCTAAACATTCATATTCATCAATGGAACAGACTGGGCTATCAATTTCAATCTTCACATTAATATGACCAATCAATGCTTCAATAAAATATTTATCGTTGTCACTTTCAACAATTAGTAAATTACTCACCTCGATACTTTCCTTGGTGTGTTAATTCGTACTCTAGCTGCTCAGTATCCAAATCTCGCATAAAAATCTTATTAGTTTTTATGTTTCTTGCCATTTCAAAATAAAAGCTCTCTTGATCATTTAACGCTTGCTGCGCCCTATTAAATGATTCAATACATTCTTTAGAATGAGTCGTCGCAAAAACCTGGACATTAAGTTTTTTAGACAGTACTAAAATATTTTTCCATAGCTCATCTAGCAAGCTGAAATGAATACCATTATCCATTTCATCAATGAATAAATAACCATTTTCTGAAGCATATAATGAAGTAACAATTGAGATTAAATGACGAACTCCATCACCAAATTCAGTTATCTCTAAGTATTGATTATTTGTTTTGCATTGGGGTTTTTCATCTATAATTTTAAACGCGTCAATGCTTGAGTCAAAAGCATTTAAGATAGCATTTAAAGAAGCTTCTTCATCTTTTTTTTGTACGGAAGAGTAATTACGTATTATTTCATTATTGGCATGACCAAAATTATCAATAAATTTAATATTAGGTATAAATTCTTGCTCAAATGAAAACTCATTTGAGTTAACAGTGATGCATTGATTATTAATCTCAAACCGATATGACTTTATTCCCTCTTTATCTTCTATTTTAAAAGAAACCTGATTATTATTAGATTCAACAAATACACCATTACTTCGCTCAATAAAATGTTGACTATCATTATTTAGCCCACTTAATAAATTCAAATTTTCACGCATAACTTTAATGCTTACAAGAGCCCCAACAAAGCTCTTAATATCTTGTGCACTAACATTGATATAACAAGCTTCCATAAAAGCCGTTTTACCCACATTATTTTTACCACCAATCAAATTAACTCGACCTAAACTATCCGCTTCAAAGTCATCAAAACATTTAAAATTTTTGATCTGTATTTGTTGTAAAAAGTGCTTATTCATTATGTTCTTCAAGGTAAGGTATCTATTGCTAGTCTAGCAGGAATTAAATCCCAAAGTTAAAAATACAATTTATGGCTCTATGTTGTTAGAACTTAACTTTCTATCTCTACGCAAATCATCAACAATCAAATAAAGTGATGGAATCAAAATCAATGTAATCAAGGTGGCAAAAAGAATACCAAAACCAATAGAAATTGCCATTGGAATTAAGATTTTGGCTTGTCTCGAAGTTTCCAATATCATGGGCATTAAACCAAAAAAAGTGGTCATAGTAGTCAGTATGATCGGCCTAAAACGCTGAATACTTGCCATTTTTATAATATTAATCGCTGCTTTATCAGGGTACTGAAGACTAAGCTGATTAGCATGATTAATCAGTACCAATGAGTCATTCACTACAATACCTGAAAGTGCCACAACACCTAGCATACTTAACATACTCAATCCGTACCCCATCAACAAATGCCCATAAATAGCACCAATAATGCCAAAGGGGATACTGATAATCACAATTAATGGCAGTATATAACTTTGAAAGGGGATTGCCAGCATGGCATAAATAACCAATACCGCAAATACAAAGCTTAACTTTAAACTACCCAGACTTTCTGACATATCTGCTTGTCTGCCTTGAAAACTGTATTGCAAACCTGGGTATTGTTTGACCATTTTAACCAGTTCAGTTGCTTCCAAATCATTAATAATTTCACTCGCTTTATTACGTGGAGTAACATCCGCAACCACTTGTACATTTCGACGGCCATTTCGACGATTAATTTCTGTATAGGCTCGCCCTTTTTTAACGGTAACAACCTCTTTAACTGGGATTTCGGTATTATTATCCGTCCATAGTAAGAAATCATTCATATCCATCACGGTTGTGCGTTCTGACTTGGGCAGTCTAACCATGATTTTAATTTCATTCCGCCCACGTTGTTGACGCAACACTTCTGCACCATAAAACGCATCGCGCACCTGACGCCCCACATTCAACTCATCCAGTCCCAGACTTTTTCCTTCTGCCGTTAAACTAAAGTCAAATTGTTGTTTGCCGGGACTAAAACCATCATCAACATCTTTAACTCTAGGGTAGGCTCGTAATGCATGCGCTATCTGCTCACTGGCTTGTTCCAGCACTTCCAAGTCGCGGTGGTTTAATTCAATAGTAATAGCAGCCCCTGAACCTGGCCCCCCTGCATCAGATTCAAATAACAAGGTATCAACACCCGTTAAATCGCCTGTCATTTCTCTCCACTTTTGAGCAAACTGCTCAGTGCTCAAAATCTCATTTCGGATTTCAGGGTCCGTCAAATACACACTAATAATGGCTTTATGACTCCCCGTAATTCCAATTTCAGCAAAGATACCTTTGACTAGTTTTTTTTCTTGCCCCGTATCTTTAGCCACTTGAGCTGCAGTTTTAACCAGTTGTTGAACGACCCGCTTGGTTTTTTCAATCGCTGTACCATAGGGTAAACTGACTGTCACCTTGGCAAAATCTGATTCCGTTTTTGGAAACATGGACATCCCCATCCGCCCACTTGCTGCGTATGACAAAGTTAAGGCTAATAAGGAAAAAGCAGCCACAACGGTTAAATACCGATGGTGTAAAACCCACTCTAAAAAACCACCGTACTTTTGATTAACCCATTGTCTAAAGGCATGACTAAAAATCTGTTGTTTTTGAAAAATCCACCCCTGTATCCCCTGCTTCTTTAGCGGTGCCAAATGTCCCAGGTGATTGGGTAATATAAACAAACTTTCTGCTAACGAAATTAAAAAAACCACAATAACGACCATAGGAATCATGAAAAATATTTTCCCCATGACGCCTGGCATAAAAAACAAGGGCATAAAAGTCGCTATATTAGTCAGAATACTAAAAGTAACAGGCACCGCCATATCTTTTGCACCTTTTACAGCGGCCTCCATGGGGGGAAGGCCATCTTGACGATAATGATAGATATTTTCACCAATAATAATGGCATCATCCACCACGATTCCAAGTGCAATAATAAAAGCAAAAAGGGAGACCATATTTAAGGTAACACCTAATGAGGGCAAAATTAAAAAGGACCCCATAAAGGCAATCGGTATCCCCATCATCACCCAGAATGCCAGACGCAATTCCAAAAATAGGGATAAAGTAATAAAGACCAGCACTAAACCCATCGCGCTATTTCGTAATAATAAATCTATCCGCTGTTGATACATCACTGAACTATCGTGTAAAACTTCAGCTTTAATGCCTTGAGGCAACTCTGGATTAATTTGCTGAACATAACTTTGCACAGCAGCAGAAATTTGGATCGGTGTTTGCTCTCCAACACTATAGACTTGCACTAGTACCGCAGGCTTTCCATTGTAGCTTGCAGAATAATCATTATCTTCATAGCCATCAGTAATGCTGGCTATTTGCCCCAATAAAACTTGTGAGCCATCTGCGGTCGTAATAATGGGAATAGCAGCAAAATCCTGGCCATAATCTTTGCGGGTTTTCATCCGTATCAGGATTTCGCCTGAATCCGTTTTAATACTCCCGCCGGGTAGTTCGATACTGGATTTTTCAATACGTTGGGCAATATCAGCAATGGTTAAATGATAGCGACGTAAGTTTTCTTTACTTATATCTATACTAATTTCAAGCGGTCTAACCCCTGTCAATTCAACTTGTGTGATTTCATCATCTTGCAATAATCGATCACGAAATTGTTCAGCAATTTCATGCAAAATACTTTCATTCGTATTTCCATACAATGCTAGCGTAAGCCCTCTTCGTCTTAAAGTAAGGATCTTTACCTGTGGTTCTTCTGCATCTTCTGGAAAGGTGGTGATACGATCAACTTGTTGCTGCAAATCTTGAGTAAGTACATGCATATCCACTCCGTTCATTGCTTCTACCGTAATAGAGGCAATATCTTCCTTCGCAGATGAGCGAACCTCATCAATGCCATCGACCCCACTAATAGCATCTTCAACCGCTAGAATAATCCCAGTTTCAATTTCTTCGGGACTCGCTCCCGGATAGGCAACACTAATCATGACTGCATCCACGTCAAATTGTGGAAACACTTCTTGCCTAATATTTTGCATAAATAAATAACCACCCACAATACAGGCAATCATTATTAAATTAGCCGTCACCGCATTATGAGCCATCCAGTCAATAGGCCCTTTGGCTGAAATAGAACGAGAATTGTGCATCATAAGCCTAAGGTTGAACTGCGTTAACGGGTTTTACTTGCATACCAATAACGGGGGTTGACAAGTTACTGCTAATAACTTGAGAATTCTCTGGCAACTGCTCTTTAGCTAAATAAATCATATCTTGCTCAGACCAGACAGGCTGCACCTCCTTAACAATTAGCTCATGTTTTTCATCGACCAGCCATAGATAACGGCTATCATGAAGAACACTAGCAGGCAAAGCAATAACATCATGTAACACTTTCCCTGTAATAGCGACTCTAACAAAAGTACCCAATATCAAAGGGGGGGCATTTTTATTGATTGGTTGCTGACTTAATGGGTCTTTCACTTCAATAATTAATTTAGCCATACGCCCAGAAGGTTCCACTTCCGCCTTCAAACGTTTCACAATAGCCTCTCGATAAACACCCTTTCCCCAAGCACTTTCATAACTCACTTTAACCGTTGAAGCAGGCTTATCACTTATTCCGGGAATAGATAACCATTTAAGTTGATCCATCGGCAAAGAAACATCAATCCAAAAACTATTAATACCGACTAATTTAACCAAAGGCGTTCCTGTAGAAAAGGTAGAGATCCATGAACCTATATTGGCATTACGCTCCAAAATAATCGCATCAAACGGTGAGACGGTGAGCGTACGCTTTAGATCTAGTTGAGCTTGTTGCAAAATTGCTTTTGCCGCCAACACTTTATTTGCCGCCGCTTTTAAATGAGGTTTTCGTAACACCAACTCTTCTTCTTGCTCACTTAATTGCCCTCCCCCTAATAACTGAAATTCACGTCGAGCAACGGCTTGCTGCCCCTTTTCCAACTTTAGATTAAATTCAGCTTGCGCTACATCACTTTCCTTTTGCTGAATAAGCAATCGAAAATCAGTCGGGTCTAATTGCACAATTTTTTCACCCTTTTTAAGCACGCCACCTTCTATAAAATTATCACCCACTTCAACAACCATGCCGCTAATCCGTGAAGTTAAATTAACACTTTGTGAAGGAATAACATTTCCCATAGCAAAAATGGTGGTTGGATGATCTATGGCTTTAAAGGGCATGGTCGTTACTAGGGGCGCAACAAATTGTCCTGTTACTTTAGGCGCACGAGGTTGATTATAAAGCCAATAAGCCGATAAACTGGCTGACACACAAATGATAATCAGTGAAATAATTATGCTACGTCGATTTTTTAATACAATTTCTGCTAAGTGATAAGTCATTATTTATTGTTATTAATATAGTCTGCAGGTATTTGAGTGGCTGGCATTTTAAGTGACCACCCTCCTGCTAAAGCTTTATATAAATTGATCCGAAAATCGATAAGTTCCCGTTCTGCACGAATACGGCTGCGTTCTAATGTTTGTACCGAAAGACGCGCCGATAAAACACGTAAAAAGTCCATCCCACCATACCGATAGCGTAATAGTATTTGTTCATAGGCTTGTTGTGATAAAACTAATTGTTTATCAATGCTAGTGACTAAAAGCGATTGTTGTTGTTCCTGAATTAAAGCCGTTTCTACCTCTTGTAATGCCGTTAAAATAACAGCACCATATTGATTGACTGTTTCAGAAAAAATCGCTTGATTACGCTCCACCTCTGCAACCCGTCTATTTCCATCAATAATAGGTAAGACTAAATTTCCCGCTAAAGTGGCCAGCCAATTATTAAATAAACTTTGTAAGTCTGGCGTATTACTATTAAAGCTGGCTGATAGACTAATTTTAGGAAACCGATCGGCAATAGCAGATGCAATACGCTGGTCAGCGGCCTGAACTTTTAAATAAGCTTTTTTAATATCAGGGCGGCGCTGGATTAAGTCACTACTTAAACCGGTACTGGGTTTAGAGGGTAATAACGGAAATTGCTGTTTATCTGATAATGTCAGCGTATTAACAGGCTGCCCCAATAATGTAGCCAACTGGTATTCAAAATTTTTCAGATTAGCGAGCACAGTCGTTTTATCCCCTATGCTTGCTTGTAATAGTTGTTTTTGCTGAAACACATCAGCGGCTCTGGCCTGGCCTAGTTTAAATCGGGTAAACAGTATATTGACATTATCTTGATTGACTTTGATCTGCTTATCTAACAAAGCCAATTGTAAACGTTGATCTATTAGTTTGTACCAAGTGCTTGTGACTTCAGCACTCAGTGAAATAGCCGCAATTTGAATATCTTGTTGTGCTGCTCTTTCATCCAGCTCGGCGGCATGCATACCAAAACGAATACGTCCCCATAAATCCAATTCATAACTGGCTGCAAAGCCTGCTGAAAAATCATTAACTGTACTACGGCTTGAATTACTTTCTATATAACTTTGATTAGCACCAAAAGATCCATTTAATTGCGGAATTAATTCAGCACCCGTTTTTTTTGCATTAGCTCTCGCTTGAGCTAATCGATCATATGCAACGCGTAAATCAAAATTATGATTCAGTGCCTGGTCAATTAATTGATTTAATGCAGGGTCTTCAAATGCTAACCACCATTTATCTGCAATAGGAATAATTCCATCACTAGAAAATTTATCTGCAGGCGTAACAGGGACAGTAAACTGATTAATATTCGCTGAACACCCTACGACCAGAGTGATGGAAAGCCCAATCAAAAGTTGTTTAGAAAAGATTTGAATCATGCTTTGGGTGATTTGTTTCCATATTATTTCCTGATTACCCATGAGCTTCCGCCATAATATACGGAAAATAATAAATCCAACTGCCACGCGTCATCCCCGAGGTCTGTTATCGGGGATCCATTCCGATAAAATCAGATTCCTGCTAACAGAATACAGGAATGACGGGTTAGAGAAGTTGGCTTTTTTAAAATGGCGGAGAGTCATGGGGAATCAGGTATCATTTAAATAACAGCATTAAATGAGGTCAGGTTAACATTATTTTTAGAAATCAATAAGTGTCATTAGGTTTATATTCAGTTTTTCTCCAGCCAACCAGCGCGCCATCAGCCTGGTACTTAAATTAAACCCGATAAGCTTCCTGCCGATCTGGTGTATCTTTTGCTAAAGATAAATACAGTCCATAAGGTGTACAAAGGTCAGGTTTCTTTCCTAACGCATTAATTTGATAACTCGACCAAGGGTATTGTGAAGGATCTCCCACCATACCAGCCCGTACAGGATTTAGCTCAATATACCTATACAATTCCAATAAGTAGGTCTCCGCTTCAAGCAAACAAAAAACGTGTATTGGCATTGATTGGAAAATATCTGCGTGCTGGAGTTAGCATTAATGGAAAGATAGAGGCAAACGCCCCTTGGCTTTTTAAAAATGGCGGAGAGTCATAGGTAATCAGGTTCATCTTTAATTATTGAATATGTTCAGCGCTTTGGTAAAATTGAAGGATTCTTTAGCAAAGATAATGTAGCCGAACTGCCCCATGCAGCTGGGATGAAAGAAGAGTTGATAGTCTTATCCATTGACGATGGATATATATACCACATTAAATGATTTATTAGCGTATCCTAACGCAACTATTTAAATGAAATACAGCTGTTAAAAATAAATTTAATACCCCATGACTGAAATTAAAAAACGTCCTTTATACACTCACTATTCAGGTTATGTATTGCTGGAAACAGCACTGTTAAACAAAGGTTCTGCTTTTAGTGCATCAGAAAGGCATGAATTTAATCTCGAAGGTTTATTGCCACAGGCTATCGAGACCATTGAAGATCAGGAAAAAAGAGCTTATCACCAGTTTTTGCAATTTAATAACGATCTAGATAAGCACGTACATCTGCGTAATATTCAAGACACTAACGAAACCCTTTACTTCAAATTATTAAGCAATCATCTTGAAGAAATGCTGCCAATTATCTATACCCCAACGGTGGGTCTGGCTTGTCAGCAGTTTTCCCGTATTTATCGTCGTAAAAGAGGTTTGTTCTTATCCTATCCGGAAAGGAATAACATGGATGATATCTTGCAAAATACAACTAAACTCAATGTAAAAGTGATTGTTGTAACCGATAGCGAACGGATCCTGGGCTTAGGTGATCAGGGAATTGGTGGCATGGGTATTCCGATTGGAAAACTGGCGCTGTATTCGGCCTGTGGCGGTATTAGCCCTGCTTATACCCTGCCTATCGCTTTAGACGTAGGCACTAATAATCAAACTTTACTGGATGATCCCATGTATATGGGCTGGCGGCACCCTAGAATTGAAGGTGAAGAATATTACAGTTTTGTCGATCAATTTATTCAAGCGGCTAAGGATCGCTGGCCTAATGTTTTAGTACAATTTGAAGATTTTGCCCAAAGAAATGCAACGCCGCTACTTGAAAAGTACAAAAATGAAATCTGCTGTTTTAATGATGATATTCAAGGTACTGCTTCAGTAACCGTTGCTACTTTATTAGCAGCCTGCAAAGTACTTGGCAGTTCCATTGATTCTCATCGTGTTGTTTTTATTGGAGCAGGTTCTGCGGGCTGCGGTATCGCAGAACAGATTTGTGCTCATATGATTGAAGCTGGTTTAACTGAGCAGCAAGCATTACAGAAAATCTATCTGATCAGCAGCCATGGTTTACTGACCAAAGAAATGCAGTTACTCGATTTTCAACAAAAGTTTGCTAAAGAATCGTCAGACGTTTCAAATTGGTCGACTGATGCAGAAATCATCAGTTTATCAGATGTGGTACGTGAAGCTAAACCAACAATACTTATTGGTGTTTCAGGGCGAGCGGGATTAATGACAGAAGACATTATTAAGTCCATGCATGTTCATTGTGACCAGCCTATCATATTGCCATTATCTAACCCTACTTCTCAGGTTGAAGCATTACCCTCTGACCTTATTAAATGGACTAATGGCGCTGCCATTATTGCAACCGGCAGTCCTTTCGATACTGTTGAACACCAAGGCGTTCATCATCATATCGCGCAGTGTAATAATAGCTACATTTTTCCTGGTGTAGGCCTGGGCATTATTGCTAGTAGTGCCACACGGGTCAGTAACAAGATGTTTATGATTGCCAGTGAGACCCTGGCCAAGCATTCTCCTATGGCTATTGGCAACGGCAATCATCTACTTCCGTCTTTAAACGAAATCAGAGAGGTCAGTCTTTCTATTGCCCTGGCTGTCGGCTTACAAGCGATTAAAGAAGGAGTTGCTGCTAATATCAGTCAACAACAGCTGGAAGAAAAAATTAAGGCCAATTTTTGGTCGCCTGAATACAGGGATTATCGTCGTAGATCTTTATAAGTAATCTTGCCAATTTTCATTACCGTTGATTCTTCTAGTAACTCTTTGGTCAGTACATCTGCATAAATAAAGGCTATGTCACCGTTAAGTGTGGAAAAATGGAATTCAACAAGATGAATTAGTTCTTAAAGCCCTCTCCTGCTGGAGAGGGAGGGGTGAGGAGGAATTTAAACAATTCTCTTCTTCAATATTCTCTTGTTAATCAAGATACAATGAATTTCATGCCATTTATCTTCTCCTCTCCCAAACCCTCTCCATCAGGAGAGGGCTTAATAGCAAGGCAAAGTAACTTAAAATTCCACACTTAACGGTGACATAGCCTTATAAATTCACCTAAAAATTACTGAAATTTGAGACTTTTATCATCATGTCAGACTATATAGACTCGTGCCAATCAATTGAAAAAACAGCTCAGGATGAAGTCCCTATATCATCAGAAGAATATGGGCATATCTCAAATCTCCAGCTAAAGATACTGGAAATGACAGCTTCTCACGGGAAGTCAACAGATGTATTGGCACAATTATGCCAACTTGCTGAGAGTTTATTGCCTAATTCTGTTGCCTCAATCATGTTAAAGAATACAACAACTGGCTTGATGAGTGTGCTTAGTGCGCCATCAATACCACAGGTTGGCATTGATGCTCTAGCTAATTTAAAACCTGGCATGGGTGGTGGATCATGTGGCAATGCTGTTTTTAGAAATGAAGCGCAATTTGTTCTAAATACCTTTGAGGATGAAAGATGGCAAGATCTACGCCAGGTTGCTTATGACTTTAACCTCTGCTCATGCTGGTCTACACCTGTTCGTAATGATGATAATGAAGCAATGGGCTCATTTGCATTGTCCTCGTTTGAACATCGCTCCCCCGCACCTTTTCATAAAAAGTTACTGGAAACAGGCGCTGCCATTATCAGGGTTGTTCTTAAAAACCAGTTAAATGAAGAACGTATACAGCTTTTTTCCACGGCTATACAAAGTGCTGCTGAAGGTATTCTTATTACTGATATTAATAACGATATTGTTGAAATAAATCCCTCATTTGAAAAAGTTTATGGCTACACAATAAATGATATTTTTCATTCCAACCCAAAGGTACTGTCTTCTGGGAAGCATGATAAAGAATTTTATAAAAAAATGTGGCAGAGCATTACTTCAACAAATCAATGGAGTGGTGAAATTATTAATAAACGAGCGGATGGTAGCGAAATTACGCAATGGATGAGTGTCAGCCGAATTTCTGATAAAAATGGACAAGTACAAAATCATCTGGCTGTTTTTTCTGATCTAACGGAATTGAAAGATGCTCAGAAAAAAATTGAAGGTATGGCTTTTATAGATGAGGTTACGGGGCTTTATAATAAAACCTATCTTGAAAAAACACTGATGACTTCTGTTAAAGGAATGACACTGATTTTACTTAATGTAAATAACTTCAGTTACATTAATACCGCCTATGGGTTTGATATTGGGGACAAGCTATTGATACAAATAGCAGAGATTTTAAAGTCCACATTCAGTGCGCATAGTATTTATAGGCTCAATTCTGATGAATTTGCTTTTGTTGTTGATAAGGAAATTGATATAAAAGCCTATATCAAAAATATTCAACAATATTTCTACCGTTTCGTATTTCAAGTTGCTGAAGTCACTTTAAATATATCGTTTACCTATGGAGGGGCGTATGGAAAAGAGAGGTTATTACAAAGTAGCGCACTGGCTCTAAAGCAAGCTAAGGAATTAGGTAAAAACCGATATCATATATTTGATAACAATGAATACAGCATAGACCATACTCATCGCAAGGCGTTTATAGCCTCAAACAATATGCTACATGAAGCATTAGAAAATGATAGGATTGTTCCTTTTTTTCAGGGTATTCACAATAACCAAACGCATAAAATAACAAAATTTGAAGCCTTAGCACGTATAAAGCATGAAAATGAAATTATTACCCCTTATCAATTTATAGAGCCTGCTCGTCTTTCTGGATTATTACCCGATATCACCAGAATTATGATTGATAAGAGTTTTAAAATTATGGCAAATAATGATTTTAATTTTTCTATTAATATCACTGAAGATGATTTGAGCCGAAATTATTTAAATGACTTTATTGATCAAAAACTAGAAGAATATCAAATCAAAGCTTCACGATTAATTTTAGAGATGCTTGAGGGGGTTAGTTCAATAGGTAAAAACAATCATATTAAGCAATTAAATACACTTAAAAATAAAGGCCTTTCTTTAGCCATTGATGATTTTGGTGCGGAGTATTCAAATTTTGAAAGAATTTTGGATTTAGATATCGATTTTCTAAAAATTGATGCAAAATATATTCGAGATATTGATACCAATCCTAAAAGTTTTGAGATTGTAAGAGCAATAGCTTACTTTGCAAAAAACTCGAACATACCCTGCATAGCAGAATTTGTACATAATGCAGCAGTTCAAAAAATCGTAAGCGATTTGGCTATAGATTATTCACAGGGTTATTATTTCTCTGAACCTGAAGAGTTGCCCCACGATTAAAATTTTTTTAAGGTATATATACCATAATTCTTAGCTGATTATTTCTTCTAAACCTGATTAAAATGCCTACTTGGCGTAATAAAGAAAAAAACTATATGCAACTACATCAAGACAGCCACCACTTGACCGTTATAACAATAGTAATTCGCGTCATTATCGTCATCTCATTAGTTGAATTTGCAGTTATGCTATTATTTTCAACCATTCAATTGCAATTAGATCCTATTTCAGAAGCATTTTTGGATGCAGGGCTACTATCCACCTTTACTGCACCCTTTATCTATTTTTGGATTATTTTACCCTTCATTAAAGATCGTGATAAAGCAGAAGAATCTATAAGGTATCTTGCTTTACATGATCCACTTACAGGCTTAGCAAATCGAAGGTTACTTGAAGAGCATCTCGATCATTCAATTAACCTCTGTATCAGAAAAAGAACACATGCGGCACTGCTACTTATTGATCTGGATGGCTTCAAACCAATCAATGATGAATATGGACATGAAGCAGGTGATATTATTCTTCAAGATGTTGCTAAATGCCTACAAAGTGTTTTGAGAAAGGTAGATATAGCTGCAAGACTTGGAGGTGATGAATTTATCGTCCTAATTAACCAAATTAGTCCAGATGAGGATAAAGCAAAAGAATCTGCGTTAAACCTCGCTGAAAAGTTACGTTCAAGGATTTCACATCCGGTTGAATTCAGAGGAAACTCTCTCTCCGTAGGAGCAAGTATTGGCTTACGTATCATCAAGCCCAAAGATAAAAATATTGAAGCATTGATCAGAGAAGCTGATTCTGCTATGTATTCTGCAAAAAAAGCAGGTCGGGCACAGGTAATTGTATTTAAGCCTTAAACCTAGAAACATCAGTTGATCGCTAAATTAATTCTCAAACTATGATCTGGTTCCCACGATCTCCGTGAGAACTCATAAGGGACGCGCCTGCGTCCCGCGACGCAGGCGCGTCACAAACTGCATTCCCACGGAGACCGTCACTGCCATTAAGTTAAGGGATTAGTCCATTGGGGCGCAGTGCTTTAGCCTGCTAATTTCAGCAATGAAAGCAGGC
>ENA-OSET01000460-OSET01000460.1-sediment-metagenome-genome-assembly--contig:-NODE-460-length-45704-cov-33.845881_pt1 | contig 45704 bp, 41 predicted proteins | sample MGYA00237882_ERZ534229 | MGnify/ENA primary metagenome ERZ534229 (study PRJEB26408, sample SAMN06266212) | sediment metagenome | isolation source: Hudson Canyon methane seep mesocosm | place...
CATCAATCAGGGAGTAGCCGTGATACTGTTTTTACGCCCTTAGTTACCCTTCGCGCTTTTTTGTTTCAAGTACTTAGGAACGTGCACGAAACAACTTGAGCAAGTTCAGGGGTAAACTTAACTATAAAATCATTATAACGTTGGTTAAAAAACAAGTTTTGTTTAAAATTAACGAATGATAATAGCTTACGCAAAAGAAGTAGAAGAGTGGATGTGCGAATTTTACAGTCGTTTGCCAGAGAAAAATAGACGCTTATATGCAGGCATTGAAGCTTTAAAACTTGCTTTCGGTGGCATTACTTATATTGCTAAACTTTTTAATTGTTCACGCAATACTGTCCAGCTTGGTATTGAAGAGCTTCTAGTTGAAGAAACGCTTGAGCAAAATCGTAGTAGGCGTACTGGCGGTGGCCGCAAGGCAGTCCTTGAGAAGCAGCCCGATATTAATGAGGTTTTTCTTCTTTTACTAAAAGAGCATACTGCGGGTAACCCAATGGATGAAATGCAAAAATGGACGAATTTAACACGGGCTAATATTAGTGATTTATTAGCAGAAAAAGGTTTTAACGTCAGTCGTAATATTGTTAGAAAGTTATTGAAAAAGAATGGTTATGTAAAAAGGAAGCCATTAAAAAATAAGGCGGGAGGAGGACATGTGGATCGTAATGCCCAATTTGAACGTATTGCCGAATTAAAAGAAAAATATAATGCTGATGGCAATCCAGTGATTAGTGTGGATACTAAGAAAAAGGAACAAATAGGAAATTTATCTCGTGAAGGTAAGGTATATACCACTGAGACAGTTGAAGTTTTTGATCATGATTTTCCATCATTAGCGGAGGGGGTTGCTGTACCGCATACCGTTTATGATCAAACACGCAATGAAGCATACGTTACCATAGGGACAAGTCGAGATACCAGTGAATTTGCCTGTGATTCACTTCGCGATTGGTGGTACAACTACGGAATATTACACTATGCGCAGGCTACTTCTATCTTAATGTTGATGGACGGAGGTGGCAGTAATTCATCTCGACACTATATTTTTAAACAGGATTTACAGGTTTTGGCGGATGAAATTGGCGTTAATATACGCGTAGCGCATTACCCTCCCTACACCTCAAAATGGAATCCTGTTGAGCACAAAGCCTTTCCTCACATTACTCGTGCAATGCAAGGTGTTGTTTTGACAAGTCATCAGCTCACTAAAGAATTGATAGAAACAGCAACAACAAAGGCAGGCTTAAAAGTTTTTGCATCGATTCTAAATAGAGTTTATGAAACGGGCAGAAAAGTAGTCGAAGGGTTTAAAGAGTCCATGCGTATTGTTTTTGATGAGCATCTTAAGCAGTGGAACTATGTTGCTGTTCCTGAAAATGAATTTTAGAAGTTGCTCAAGTTATTTCATGCACGTTCCTGTCATAACCATGTCAATACCTAATTTTAACTGTTTTTACTATCCATATTCCACATAAAATCCTTCCCTCTGAAATCGTACTAAGGGAATTAAGTTCTGAAATAGACGTGATGTAGTTCTCAAATATTGGATTTAGTGATAGGCAAATTTCCTTAACCTTGTAAACTGTGAGTCTGTTCACAAATAAAAAATGAGGATTGCTTTTATGGCTATAAAAGTTGAATAGTATGGATAGATCATCCCCCATAAATCCCTCCCTTAGCTCTAAGCTGATTATTATTCTCTGTATTAGCATGAGCTATGCTATTTTTGGATTTATCGGTGATTTATTAACGGTTCAAGCCAGTGATGCTACGGCTATATGGCCCGCCTCAGGTATTGCATTAGCAGCATGCTTGATCTGGGGGCGTCAGGTTTGGCCTGGTATTTTTATTGGTGCTTTCATAATAAATAGCTGGATAGGTTTTGACTTAACATCTTTTCAGTCGATTCTTCACTCTACGCTATTAGTTTCAACAATTAGTTTTGGTGCTGTTTTTCAGGCAATTGCAGGCCATTTTCTAATTACCCGTAAAGATACCAAACTCAGCTCTTTCCAATCAACCCAATCCATTGTTCAACTTTTGTGCATGGGTGGAATGGTTAGCTGTGTTATTAGCGCTTCGGTTGGCGTAACTAGCCTAGTTGTTGCTGGGTTTATCCCATTTGAAGAATATATCACTAACTGGTTGATTTGGTGGCTTGGTGATACGATTGGTGTCATCATTTTTACACCGCTTACACTGATTTTCTTTGCATCACCTCGCAAACACTGGAAGCCAAAAATATTTTCAGTTGCGATTCCTCTTTTTATCGCATTAATAGTGGTTGCTGCCATTTTTGCATATGCCGCGCAACAAGAAAAAAAACATAAATCGCTGCAATTTAAAAATGATGCATCCGAATTATTCAGTCACCTTAAAGCGAATATTAATCAGTACCAAGAGAATTTATATAATTTAAGCAGTTTTTTGAACCATTCTGAGGTTGTGACTCGATCCGAATTTAAAGCGTTTACTAAAAGAACGATATTACAACAAAATGAAATTCAAGCATTTGTATGGATTAGGACTATTTCTTTAGCAGATAGACAAGCGTTTGAAGAAAGTATTTTAAAGGAAGGGATAGTCGGCTTTAAAATATTTGATAAAACAACGCCTTTTAAAATAGCACCACAGCATGATAACTATTCCGTCATTACTTATATCGAACCCTTAGAGCGTAATAAAAAAGCACTAGGTTTAAATGTTTTATCGGATAAGAATGTGAAAGAAACATTATTAAAAGCGATAAGAACAAATGACATTACGGTGACACCTGTAATAGAACTGGCGCAGGATAAAAAAAACAGACCAGGCATTATTTTTTACCGGACAATTTATGAACATGATCATCTAATAAATGGCGAGATAGGTATTCATAAAAAACATCCGCTTGGGTTTCTGGCGAGTTGTTTCTATCTTGAAGATATTATTCATGCTGCTTTAGCTAATCTCGATCAATCACGAGTTACTTTAGAGCTTTATGACCTATCCAGCCATAACAAACCAGAGTTACTTTATAGTAATAAAATCGAGCCTAATTCGTTTTTAAATAGTGATCAGCAAGAGTCACTAAGCTTTCAAAAAGTGTTGCACATTGCTGATAGGCAATGGAAAGTACAATTTTCTACTCGCCCAAATTATAATCAGAAAAGCTGGTCCAGCTGGTTTATTTTAACGGGGTCTCTTATTTTTACAGCAATGTTTTCCGGATTTTTACTGGCTTTATCAGGCAGAAATGCTTTTATAAAAAAAGCGGTAGAGGAAAAAACTAAAGACCTGGGACAAATTAATTATCTTTTAACAAGAACGAATGCTGCACTGGCAACCACGAACCAAAAGTTACAAGACAGTGAATTTCAATTTAAAAAACTAGTTCAAACTCAAGCTGCTATTGTCTGGCGTTTTGATATACAAAAGGATTGCTTCACTTTTGTTAGTGATGGTGCTGAAAGTTTACTCGGATATGCCAGTGACGATTGGTATGAAACGGATTTTTGGCTCAATCATATTCATAAGGAAGACAGACAGAGAGCTCTTTCCTATACCTTGACCGCTGCGATTGACCAAAAAAAATATGACTTTGAATACAGGATGGTCACAAAATGGGGTCAGATTGTATGGGTTAAAGATATCGTTAATGTTGTTTCTAAAAATGGCTCAGCATCAGAGTTAGTGGGGGTTATGATTGATGTGAGTTCAGAGTATCAAGTTAAAGAACAAACACGCTTGGCAGCCACAACTTTTGAAACATTAGAAGGAATAACGATTACCGACCCAAATGCAATGGTATTAAAAGTTAATAAGGCATTTACTAAAATCACGGGGTACACACAAGAAGAAGCGGTTGGGCAACATATGAGTTTTCTTAAGTCAGGCCGTCAAAGTGCTGAATTTTATCGTGCCTTGTGGAAAGAGCTGGCTGAAACCGGGAAATTTGAAGGTGAAATATGGAACCGTAAAAAAAGTGGTGAACTTTTCCCCGAATGGATAACTATAACGGCAGTAAATGACGAGCATGGTTCTGTTTCACATTATGTAGGAATATTTTCTGATATTACCGCCAAAAAAGCCTCTGAGGATGAGATTCGTAGCTTAGCTTTTTACGACCCATTAACTAACTTACCGAATCGACGCTTACTATTAGACCGAATCCAGCAAGATCTACTTGAAGCCAAAAGGACTAATCAGTTTGGGGCTGTTATTTTCTTGGATTTAGATAGGTTTAAAGTGTTAAATGATTCCTTAGGCCATCATGTTGGGGATGAATTGCTTATTCAGGTTGGTGAGCGGCTAAAGTCTGTTTTAAGAGATGGAGACACTGCATCTCGGCTTGGAGGTGATGAGTTTGTTGTCCTATTACCTCTTCAAGGTGACAGTGCTAAAAAAGCGGCTGATAAGGCAATTAATGTTGCAGAAAAAATAAGACAACTGCTTAATACGCCATATCAGTTGGAAAATGCTGAACATTCATTCAGTAGTAGTCTCGGCATTGCTATTTTTCCTGAAGATAGTGACCAAGCGACGGATCTTGTACAGAAAGCAGATACCGCGATGTACCTTTCAAAAGAAAAAGGTAAGAACTGTATAAGCTTTTATCATTCGAGTATGCAAGAAACTGCTGATAAACGATTGCTGTTAGAGCATGAATTAAGAATTGCTTTAGATACGGATCAATTCTCGTTATTTTATCAACCACAAGTTGATTTTACAGGAGTCGCAATTAGTGCTGAAGCCTTAATTCGTTGGATACATCCTGAAAAAGGTCTTATTTCACCAGCTGATTTTATACCTATTGCAGAAGAAACCAGCTTAATACTGCCCATTGGTAATTGGGTTCTTAATGAAGCCTGTCGTCAAATAAAAGAATGGGATTCGATCGGTTTCAATCTTGATCATATTGCGATTAATGTCAGTTCGCGTCAATTTAAACAAGTCGATTTTATCGAAATAGTTAGCGCTGCAATTGCCAGGCATGAAATAGCCGCTAACAAACTGACACTAGAACTAACTGAAAGTGTAGTTGCTGATGATATTGATGATACTGTCCGTAAAATGAATGCACTAAAGGCACTGGGTATTAAAATTTCTATTGATGATTTTGGAACAGGTTACTCTTCATTGTCATATCTGAAACAATTACCTTTAGATCAACTAAAAATTGATCAAAGTTTTGTTAGAGATGTTAATTCTGACCCAGAGGATGCCGTTATTGTAGAAACTATTATTAATATGGCTAATAGTTTAGAGTTGAATGTGATTGCAGAGGGTGTTGAGACTAAAGAGCAATCACTGTTTCTAAAAGAAAAGGGCTGCAAAACTTATCAGGGGTATTATTACGGACGGCCAATGCCTGCACAGGAGTTCCTGTCTAACATAAAGCCTAAATCTTCAGTCGTATAGCGCCAATTGTGGCGCTTGTATTGGAGGTCTAAATATAAATATGCGACTTTAATAATTTAGAACTTCCAGCTATAGCCAATTTCAATTGCATTTTGATACATAGAAATAGAACCGGGTACGCCAAAGGCTGTTTGGCTACTGCTCATCGTTTCTTTAAAAGCGTGCTGATAAGCTAGACTCCATTCGCTATTTTCATCAACACTGTAGCTAATGCCAAAGGTTGCATGTTTTGTATTAACGGCTGGTGAAATAATATTAAATAAAAGTTGATCGGCTTCAAAAGGACGGTCGTTCCAGCTATATCCTGCACTAACACTCCACTGGCTGTTGTATTGATATTTTAGCCCTAAGCGATAGACATTAATATCATTCCAGCCAAATCCCAAGCCATTTTTTGCACCCAACAAACCTTGCCCAGCCGGAATGCTGGTGCGTCCATTCGAACCAAGCACAGGGCCTTTATTAGCGATTGAATTAACACCGCCATAAAATATTCTCTGAAAATCAAAGCTCATTAATAAATCACTAACAGGTCTAAATGCAATCCCTGCGGTAAAACTTGCAGGAATATCAAAGCCACCATTCTCAGCAAATAAGTCACTGTATTTATGAAATTCAGTCATATAAATAGGGCTTGAGCCTGCAATACCTAAAGTTACTTTAGGATGAACTTTACCGAGCCAGCCGACTCGAACACCCGCACCATAGGAAAAGTCATAACCATTATTAGTTAAATCGGTAGCTCCCGGTTGAGCAAAGCTTTGAAAATCTCCCAGTCCTTTCGCCTTAAAGTATTGAACCCCTAATAATGCAGAAATGCCGAAAATATGATTTTCAGTTAACTTATAGCTAAGGGTCGGTGCAAAAACAGCCTGCCCTAAATCAATCATTAATTCACCGGTATTAGGAAAGCCTGTTGTTGTTCCTTTTGGCACTAGTCCTGCATTTGGCCCTGCACCTAAAACAGCAAAGGTTTCATCATAAATATTGCGGGAATAAGTGGTATTCATTCCGCCATTTGCAGAAATCGAAAGCCCCCAGCTTAATTTATTATTAATTTTTGAGCTAATACCGCCATTAGGAATGGCAAAAAAATCACGACTACTCTTGTCGTGTACTTCAAAAGACCCACCAACAGCTCTAGGGTCAAGAGAGGCTTCTCTAATTGGGCTGAATAACATTAATGAAATATCAGCACGATTCCCGACTGCCCCGATTCCTGCAGGATTTACCGCAGCAATAGTTGCATCTTGAGGGGCTGCCACAACAGCGCCTGCCATTGCCGATGATTTTGGACCATAGCCCAAAGCAAAGTAACCCGTTGTAGCAAGTGAAGATTGAGTGCCTGCTAATAATATTAAGCCAGCCCCAGTCGTTATAATTGATTTTATTTTCACAGTGGTTAATTTCAGATTAGTGCTTAGGCAACCGGCAACAAATAACCCACCCACCTTGCTGGCCTTTTTGTCCCTGCTCAAACTATCTCAATCGTTACGTAGCTAGGCTACGCGCCTCTTGAGATAGTTTGAGCAGAAACAAAAAATCTGCGCAATCTGGGTAGGTTATTTATTACCAGTTACCTTAAAGGAAGGCGAAACAGGTTTAGCCTTTTTGAATTAAATTAGTCAATTGCGATAGTGCTTGTGCTCTATGACTAATCAGGTTTTTTATTTCTGGAGATAATTGTGCAGAAGCTTTTTGGTGTGTTGGCACCCAAAAGATGGGATCATAACCGAAACCATTTTCACCAGCTGACTCTGTCAATATCTGACCCTCCCAGACACCTTGAGCAATCAAGGGTAAAGGGTCGTTGGCATGTCGCATAAATACCATGACACAGACAAAACGAGCGGTCCGCAGTTCAGCGGGAACGGCCTTCAAGTCAGCCAGCAATTTAATAAGGTTGTCATGATCTGAAGCCCCAACACCTGCATATCGAGCAGAAATAACTCCCGGGGCCCCTTTTAAAGCATCAACAACAATACCCGAATCATCTGCAATAGCCGGTAAGTCGCAATGCTGTGCGGCATTACGTGCTTTAATGATGGCATTTTCTATAAACGTTGAGCCGGTTTCTTCAGCTTCTTCAACATTAAACTCAGACTGTGGCACAATCGGATGTTGTTTGAGAATCGCTTGAATTTCCTTTATTTTCCCAGGATTACCACTGGCTAAAACTATTTTTTGAGTCACGGAAAAAGTCATTTTTATTTGATTGATTCTAATGCATCACGTTGCTTTTCCAGTAACTGGTTGATGCCGTGTTCAGCCAAATTCAACATGCTGTCCAACTCATCTTTTCTAAATGCATGACCTTCAGCAGTACCTTGTACTTCAATAAAAGCACCCGCTTCATTCATCACTACATTCATATCTGTTTCAGCATTACTGTCCTCAGCGTAATCAAGATCTAAAACAGGCGTACCCTGATAAATTCCCACTGAAATAGAAGCAATTTGTCCGTGTAGTGGATTTTTTTTGATCTGCTTTTTAGCCAGCATTTTCTCAATCGCAATGGATAAGGCAACAAACCCACCGGTGATTGATGCGGTACGTGTTCCACCGTCTGCTTGAATAACATCGCAATCAATGGTGATGGTGTTTTCACCTAATGCTTTTAGATCAATACCTGCGCGTAATGAACGGCCTATCAATCGTTGGATTTCTAATGTACGACCACCTTGCTTGCCTCTACTGGCTTCGCGACCCATACGCTCATTAGTTGATCGTGGCAGCATGCCATACTCTGCAGTGACCCAGCCTTCCCCTTTGCCTTTCAAAAAACGGGGAACTCTACGCTCTACCGTCGCAGTACAAAGGACACGAGTATCACCAAACTCAACCATAACAGAACCTTCTGCATGTTTAGTGTAATTACAAATGAATTTAACTTCTCTTAATTGGTCAGGATTTCGTCCGCTCGGTCTCATTGCGCCACTCTTGTAAAAAAACCGATAAGTATACCTTTTTTAAGCTTTGCAGTTGTTCTTAATCTCTAATTAAGAAGATAACGCTTGTTGTAATTCTTGTGTTGTTTGGGGGCGATTTTGTTGTTCAATTTCCATGGCCCAGTCTATTGCTTTTAAGAGATACTCTGGGTATTTGCGGCTGAAGGCTTTAGTTGCTGGAATCATTTTGTCATTAGCCGCTCTATCAGGTGCGGGTATCGGTGTTTTGCCCTCTATGCAAGCACGAATGCTTGCGCCTACCGCATAGATATCTGTCCAAGGTCCTAGTTGTCCTGATGCTGAATATTGCTCTACTGGGGAAAAACCTTTGGTTAAAACTTTTGCTCTATGGCTTTTTGGCGTTGTGGGGAATTTTTGTATCGCACCAAAGTCCAGTAATAGTGGATCATTTTCGGGACGAATTAAAATATTGCCGGGTTTAATATCTAAATGCACCATATTTTGCTGATGAATAATACTAATCCCTGTTAATAATTGTTTGAACACAGTGACAATAAAGCTTTCCGATATATCTAATGCTTTCTCTTTTACAATTTTATCCAGGGTGAGGCCATAATCGTAATCCATCACCATATAAACAGTATCGTTAGCTTGAAAAAAGTTGCTGACATTGACAATGTTGTGGTGTTTCAACTTTGCTAATACTTTTGCTTCTTCAAAAAATAAAGCCCTTCCCCGTAAAAACAAAACCCTAGTTTTATCACTATTTGGCACAACCACATTATTCCAGGTTCTATGTGCTAATCGACGAGGTAAATATTCTTTGATTGCCACTTGTATTTGATCTTTAACTTGTCTGGCAAGGTATACCGAACTAAAACCGCCATGTGCAAGTTCCCGCTCTATCATATACTCGTCTATAATAGTGCCAGACTGGAGGTAGTTCCATTGTTTGGGATAGGTTTCAGGATCGTAATGCTCAGCCATCGGTAGATTTTGATTACCAGAAAATTTAGATAATTTAAGTATAGGTTAAATAATGATAAAAAGTATGACTGCTTTTGCCAGCAATGAAGCAGTAATTGATCATTTAACAGTCAATTGTGAATTTCGTTCAGTTAATCATCGTTATTGCGATATTACACTTAAATTACCAGAAAGGTTCCGTTTCTGTGAGGCTGACATTCGTAAACTGGTTAGTGGGCAGCTTAAACGTGGAAAAATAGAATGTGCTTTAAGCTATAAGAAGCAAGCTAAAGATCAGCAAACGATTACTGTTAACGAAGAAGCTGTAAAAGCGTTGCTTCGTGCCACTTCTCAAATTGAAGAGCATATGCACACTCAACAATCGTTTACTGCACTTGAAATTCTTAATTATCCAGGTATTCAACAAGAACCTGAAACGAATAAAAGCGAGTTATTACTCGTTCTAACTCAATTGGTTAATGATACTTTAGAACAATTATTGCGCAGCCGAGAGCGTGAAGGCTCTCAATTAGCCTTGTTAATTGAGGAGCGTTGCGAAAACATTCTTGTTTTAGTCGATGCCGCTAATAAAAGATTGCCTCAAGTTTTAGAAAATATAACACATAAAATCAAAACACGATTAACCGAGTTAGTTGCCGATCCAGATTTTGACCGACTGGAACAGGAAATGGTTTATCTGGCACAAAAACTCGATGTTGCAGAAGAGCTAGACCGTCTGGAAACACATGTTAAAGAGGTTAAAAGAGTCCTTAAAAATAACGAGCCGGTAGGCCGCCGACTTGATTTTTTGATGCAAGAGCTTAATAGAGAAGCCAATACCTTAGGTTCTAAATCTGCAGATAAAGAAATGACCCAGATTTCAATTGACCTTAAAGTATTAATTGAACAAATGCGTGAACAAATTCAGAATATTGAATGATATTCACCATGATTAAATAGCCTTTGTTGCATCTTATAACTGCGTGTCTATATAATCACATAGTTGATATTTTATTAGCTATGTGATTATATAGCCTCAATAAGAGGTGGGTATGTTATATCGTGAAAAAATAGGATTAAAACTACAGGCTGCACGTAAAGACAAAAAACTGTCCCAATTTGAGGCAGCTAATCGTATCGGTATTGACCGTTCTGTTGTTTCTAAAATTGAAACGGGGCGATATACTGGTTCGTTAAAAATCTACGAACGTTATTTAGCGTCAATGGGCTATGTGCTAACCGTTGTAACTGAAGAACCTCAATTGACTGATTTTGATGAGTTAAGTGAGATTTTTAAGGATGACTGAGCTGGTTTTACCGTCATCTATTGATCAATTATATGTTCAATACACCCAAAATGAACAAGTTGTTGAGTTAGGCGTTCTGACCCATGGAACTCATCATTCATTTCAATATACTCAGAAAGATATCCCTATCTCGCTGACAATGAAGTGCAGAGATGATGCGTATAAGCATGGTGCTATTCATCCCATCTTTAGTCAAAACCTGCCAGAAGGTTTTATTCGTCGCTATGTTTCTGAAAAGTTAGCGCGGTATGGCAAAATCAATGATATGTATTTTTTGGCCTTGCAGGGATCTAATGGTATCGGAGCTTTAGATTTTGACGCAGGGTTGAGTTTGCCAAATGTCGAGCAAATAACACTTTCAGATATTTTGACATGGCAATCAAAAGAAAAGCTATTCCCTCAATTGCTGGAAAAATATTATCTAAGAGGTATTTTGTCTGGTGTTCAACCAAAAGTAATGATTAATACGGATGTCCAAGGACGAGTAGCAGTTCAGCAGCATGATTTAATTGTTAAAACTTATGATGAAGAATTTCCACTGCTTACGGTTAATGAATTTGTGTGTATGGAAGCTGCGAGGCATTGCCAGTTAGCTCCACCGAAAACCTATTTATCAGAAAACCTTGAAAGTTATGTTATCGAACGGTTTGATAAAGTAGACGGTCAATATCTGGCCTTTGAAGACTTTGCAACATTAATGGGTAAGCAGGGGGATGAAAAATATAACTCTAGCTATGAGTCATTATTGAAAGCGGTTCGTATATACACTGGGTCGGTTGTTCAGGTAGAAAAAGCATATAAATTGATCGTATTTAATTGTCTTATAGGTAATGGTGATGCACATCTTAAAAACTTTGCCTTACAATATACACTAGGCGAAAAGGATGTTGTTTTAGCTCCACCTTATGATATTACACATACAATCATCTATGACAGTATTGATAATCATATGGCGTTAAATCTTAAAAAGAGTAAGGAATTTCCAAATAGACATGTTCTCATTGATTTAGGGGTTGCAGTCGGAATTAATCAGCCAGCAGATATAATTGATTTTATAGCGGATAATATTAGTGATTATATTGCTCGGTCACAAGAAATAAAACTAATCAAAGGGTTGCGAGATTCTATTGAAAGCTCGTTAGCACTTGCTAGAATGAGTGGGTCTTTGAAAGAGCGTTATCGCCACTTAAAGAAAAAGAAGCACGATTAATTAAAATTTAATGCAGGAACGTGTATGGAATAACATCCTGAAGTTATAACGCAGGGTTTTTGCTTCAGGTGGGATGATCTCATGAGGCGCATAGTTATTCTACGTAACGAATGAGATCATTCCAGCTGGAGTAAAAAAACCAGTTAGAAATAGGGAGGTTGTTTCATGCAGGTTCCTAAAACTAAAGTAAGGGATACATAAGGTACTGGGACTATAAATACAACGTATAGGTTGTTTTTGTTAAATACAGCATATATACTGTATTTAATTTTTACAACGTATAAGCTGTTTTATAGTGAGTGCTAATGAATTATACAATCAACACACTTGATCAGCTAAGACCAATACTTGTGGGCTACCGGAAATCTCACGGCTTATCTCAAAAAGCGTTAGCAGCAAAACTAGGTGTTAGTCAGCAAACTTACCAAATTCTTGAATCTACTCCTCAAAAAGTAACTGTTGAACGGCTTTTTAATGTATTGATCTTGTTGGGTGTCAAATTAAGCTTATCGGATGATAGTTTATCTCTTGATAATAATCAGGATGAGTGGTGAGGGCCAAAGTAAGCACGCTGGATATCTGGATGAATGGTATTTATGTTGGCTATTGGCAGAAAAAATTAGGAGTGGAAGAGCTTTATTATGACCAGTCTTGGGTTGATAATGATCAGGGTAGGCCGTTATCATTATCACTACCTTTTACACCAGGCAATCAAAAGTACCGTGGGGATAAAGTAAAATTTTATTTTGATAATCTTCTACCTGACAGCACTCATATTCGTAAGCGTTTAGCTCAAAAGTTTTCTGCTAAAAGCATGTCACCCTTTGATCTTCTCGTTGAGTTAGGTCGAGATTGTGTGGGGGCAATACAGTTATTGCCAGCTGACGAGCGGCCAGATAATATTAAAACCATTACCTTTAAAGCCTTATCTGAAAATGAAATAGCAATGATTCTAAGGAAAGCATCATCTGCTAATCCATTAGGTTCTCAGGAAGAGTGCGGTGAATTAAGACTTTCACTTGCGGGTGCACAGGAAAAAACAGCCTTACTTTGGCATGATGAACAATGGTGCCTGCCTACAGGAGCTACCCCTACGACTCATATTTTTAAATTACCACTTGGCTTAGTAGGTAATATGAAAGCAGATATGCATGAATCTGTGGAGAATGAGTGGTTGTGTTCAAAAATTGTTGCAGGATTTGGTTTGCCAGTGGCTGCGTGTGATATAGGTCAGTTTAAAGACCAAAAGGTGTTGATTGTAGAACGTTTTGATAGAAAATTATCATTAGATGAAAGTTGGGTTATTCGATTACCACAAGAAGATATGTGCCAGGCAAAAGGACTTTCCCCTCTTCGAAAATATCAAAACGACGGCGGTTTGGGCATTACTGATTGTATGCGAATACTTGATGGTGCAAAAGATCCACAGCAGGATAAAAAAATCTTCTTTAAAGCTCAGGTTGTTTTTTACTTATTATTCGCCACGGATGGACACAGTAAAAATTTTAGTATTTTCCACCAGGCTAGAGGCGGGTATGCACTCACACCACTATACGATATATTATCAGCACATCCAATTATTGGGCCAAAAAGTGATCAAATTCCTATCCAAAAGGCTAAAATGGCTATGGCTGTAAAAGGAAGTAAGCATTATTATCGTATTCAACAGATACAGCGGCGACATTTTATAAATCATGCAACAGAAGTTGGAATTTCTGCAGATGAAGCTGATAGGCTAATAACGGAAATCACGAGTGCAACTGAGAGTGTTGTGCAAAAAATGTATAAGATTTTGCCTGATCATTATCCAAAAGAATTAGCCGATAAGATATTACAGGGCATGTTGAAACAATCTCAAAACTTGGCTTTTTAATTTGAGATATACTTCGCGCGGTTACGGATGCACTGTTATAGCGCAATATACTTTCTGACCAGCAGATAGGTGAGCAGTTACAGTGACTCCAGAATATTAAATTAAGGACCTAGAAATGAATAAAGGTAAGCTCTATATTATTTCCGCGCCATCAGGTGCTGGAAAAACTAGTCTAGTTAAACAGTTAATCTCTGACTTAGATCAAATTACCGTTTCAGTTTCTCATACCACTCGAGATATACGAGCGGGTGAAACCCATGGAAAAGATTATTTCTTTGCCACGGTTGATGAGTTTACACAGATGGTTGCTGATAATGGCTTTTTAGAACACGCGCAAGTATTTGATAACTTTTACGGTACAGCACAACAATCAGTTGAGTATTATTTAAATAATGGGATTGATGTTATTTTAGAAATTGACTGGCAAGGGGCTCAGCAAGTTAGAAAAATGCTGCCTGATAGCTTATCCGTTTTTATATTGCCGCCATCAATCAATATTTTGCAGAAAAGACTAGAGAATAGAGGACAGGATAGCAAAGAGATTATAGAACGTAGAATGGAAGAGGCTGTTAATGAAATGAGCCATTGTAATGAGTATGACTACTTGATTGTGAATGATGATTTTAACCACGCCTTGTCTGAGCTAAGAAGTATTGTTATTAGTCATCGCTTAGAAAAAAAATCGCAACTAAAAAAACTGGCATCTCTGATTGAAACACTGAAGTGATACAAAAGCACCCATCCAATAAGGACAAGAGCCAATAACATGCGCTTTAAAAGCGCATGAAAAAGGCCCCTGCCAACCTATAATGTGAAAGTTATTTCAGGCTCACCTGATTCTTAAGCGAATTAACTTTTTTCAGCATCCTCTATAATTTTTAAAGAACGCTCAACTGCAGCATTAGCCTGCTCTGCTTTTGTTTGCAGCACATCCATATTGGCTTTTTCAAAAGCAATTCTTTCTTCTTTTTCCTGTTCAGGCGTAAAGTTTAGAAAGAAGGTTAGGAACGAAGCGACAACAACGACACAGCCGATAACAAAAAATACTTCATTCCATTCCATTGCGCCTTTAAATAAAAACCCTGCTGCAACAGCACCCGCATTACCACCCGCTCCAACAACACCGGAAACAGCACCTAGTGCTTTTTTATTGATAAAAGGAACAACAGAGTAAGTCGCACCTTCAGACATTTGAGTGAATAATGAGAAGATAATTAAAGTTGGAATAGCTAAAAATAATACGCTCATTTGTGAGAATAGCATCAGCGCTAAACCTTCACCTAATAATACAATAAACAACCAATATGCACGGCCTTTTAGTCCCCATAAAGACGCACAGTTATCAGCAAATATTCCACCTAAAGTACGGGCAAAAATATTCATTAAACCAAAACAGGCGGCAATCATACCTGCGGTTACCATATCAACTTGGAAATAATCAAAGAAGTAAAGTGCGGCAACGTTATTTACCGTTAACTCAATACCAAAACATGCTCCGTAGATAAGAAAAAGTATCCATATTCGATAGTCTTTCATCGCATTAAAGTAAGAGCCTGTGACTTTGCTTTTCTCTGGGAGCATGCCTTTTTCACGCAAATCTTTATAGTTTCCATCAGGTGCATCTTGTGTCAGGAAAAAATAGGCAATACCGGTAAAGAAAATAACAGTACCCACAACAATCATTGAAGCACGCCAGGCTTCTGCATCTGTAAAGCCAAAGCCAATGACAAAAGCTGAAAACATCAGTGGCATAATCATTTGTGTAACACCACCACCTAAATTACCCCAGCCTGCGCTAGTTGCATTTGCTTGACCTACTACATTAGGAGCAAACATAACCGATGTATGGTATTGGGTAATAACAAATGAAGCACCAATAATACCAATTAATAGTCTAAAGACTATAAAGCTTTCAAAACTATCGGCTAAACCAATACCTGCGACAGGTATTGCACCAAAAAGAAGTAAATAAGTATAAGCAAGCCTTGGCCCTATACGGTCACAAAGCCAGCCGATAAAAAAACGGGCAAACACCGTCACCGCGACAGAAGCAATGATTGACCAACCCACTTGATCTTTGGTCAGGTGTAGTTCCTCACGAATTACAACCATCATGGGTGCTATACCAAACCAGGCAAAAAAAGCAGAAAAGAACGCAAACCATGTCATATGGAAAGTTCTTATCTGCACCATGTTTACTTTGAAGAAATTTCCCCAAAGGTTCGTTGCTTTATTTTGTAATTCCAACTGTTTCCCCTCTATTTTTTAAAAAAATCTGTATTATGTGTTGTTTAGAACTTTAGCCTGCTTTTAAAAAAAACTGGCTAAAGACCGTACTCCACTATATTAATGTTCTTGATGATGTTTTTTTTCTGAAGCCTTATCTCCAGACTTACCAGAATATAACTTGTCGTTTTTTGCTCCCGTCACATTTAAAATACCCCATGCCCCTCTATCAATACGAGCCAATGCATGGTCTACCAAGACATAGTTTCCAGGGTAATCTACTTTAAATTCGACCATTGTTGCTCCGCCTGCAGGTACTAATGTAGTTTGTACATTTTTATGAGGATTGCTTATCGCGGCTTCGGGGTATACTTTGTCAAATATTTCACCAATAATATGGAAGGACGATATTTTTGTTACGCCTGCATTGCCAATAAATAAACGGACTTTATCACCCACTTTTGCATTTAACTGACCTTCGCCGACTAAAGCACCGGTACGACCATTAAATACAATATATTCTGGACGTTCATCAATCATTTTTCGGCTATTAAATTTCTGAAAACCCTTTTTACCCAGTCTGCCTTTTGTATAAAGCTCACCTTGCATGATATAAAATTCATGATCGACTTTAGCTAAACCATTTTTCGGCTCCACCAGAATCATTCCATACATGCCATTGGCAATATGGGTGGCAGGATTTCCTGCTGCACAGTGGTATACATATAAGCCAGGGGTTGTTGCTTTAAAAGTTAGCGTCTTTGTTTCTCCTGGCTCTACCTCTGTAACAGCTTTGCCTCCACCTGGACCCGTTACAGCATGTAGGTCAATAGCATGACTATGACTGCTGGATTTATCGTTATGTAGTGATAATTCAACGGTATCGTCTTCACGCACTCTTAAAAAAGGACCAGGAACGGTGTTATTGAAAGTCCAATAATGATAAAGAATACTGGGAGCAATTTTGGATATTACTTCAACGGCTTCAAGTTCAATATGTACCTTTTTAGACTGTTTTCTAGCCAGTGGTTTTGGTATATCAGATGCTTTTTTTGCGATATCAGCAACTTTTTTAAATTCCGAAATGTTTATATTCATTTCATGCTTATAATGATCCCCCGGCCCAAAGTTAGTCATCTGTTTAGATGAATGTTTTTTTGAGTGATGTTGACTGCTTTCATTTGCAAAAACAGGGGAGTACATAAAAGATGCAACGATGATGAGGCGTAGCGTATTTGTTATTGTTATTTTCATGGTAAGTCTCCAAATATAACTTTCGAATTCCCCTTTCAGGGAACAATTTCTAGGGAGAGTCCTTTCTATATGTATTCCACGCGGATTACATTAAGGATCGAGAATACAATAATACCCGAGACTGACTGGTTTTTGACTTCACAGGCGTACTAGAAAAACAGTTTGCTATGCGCTTGTTTTACTAATATGTCTGTGAAGATAAAATCCTGAGTCATACTTTCGGGTATTATTAAATCCTCGTTCCTAAGGGAGCTGGAAATGAATAATCATCCATTATTGGGCAGTATTTTTGTTTGTCTTCAGTCGTGTAGCAAGAGGCGCATAGCAGGCTACGCAACTTTGCTACACGGCTGTAGGCGGACAAAAAGACCAGCAAGATTGGATGATTATTTGTTTCCATCTCCCTAATTAAGCTAAATGCCTTAACGCAGCCATTTTATTCCCTGCTTGTTGCATTTGTTCTGCGGTAAGTATTTTCTGTATTTGTGGTGCAAAGTCTTCATCTTCACGAGTTAGGTGGTCTTTTAATATCTTTTCAAAATCAGTACATAAGTGTAAAAAGTGATCGGGGTTTGTAATCTGTTCCGGGTTATTTAAGCGAGTTGATAAAGCCCCCCACGAGTCCTCAATCTCCTCATGATCCATTATTAACCGTTCAATCATGCCTATAACCAGGCTTGATTGATCAACTAACAAAGGAAATAAGCATTCCTCTTCATCTTTATGGTGCAAAAGAGTGGCATGGGAATAGTGGCAATACATAGACATGCATTGGTTGGCTAATTCTTCAGACATGCCGTCCTGTTTAATTTGCTTTGCAAGCGCAATTAACTGCTTGCCTCTTGCTAAGAAATCCAAATGATAATCTTGAATGACTTGTAAGCCATTTGAAAAGTCTGTGGCTGGATCGGTAAATTTAAATTCCATAGATATTGTTGTTTCCCATTTTTATATTCTAAATTTTTCTACCAATATTTTAACTCTATTGATAGCTGAGCTAAATTCTCAACAGGTTCTGTTATTTGTTGTACGTCTGATGTGGTTTGATGCTCGAGTTTAGAAATATTTAGGTGAATACCCCGTCGGTCAATTCCATAAACGCCATTTTAGTGGGCAAACGAAGCTCGACAAGCCTTTTTTCAGTATTTATTACATCATTTAGTTTGAAGTAATTAAAGACGTTAACTAAGGTGGTTAATAACAGTACTGAATCAAACCCTGCGAATAATTTATTTTTGACTGTAAAGCTCATGCTCATCCCTTATTGTTCTTATAAGGCACTGAATATTCGAGTGAATTAGCGGCAGTTAATGTCATCTATTTAGAGGGAGAGGGGTTGGTTATGCTATGTTTTGAACAATGTGAGTCCGGTGGGTCTTTATATTGCATTTTTAAAATGCAGGCTAAAGCCTGCATCTCATCTTTATCTTCTAGGTTCTGTCCTTAACAAATTTAGTTCGTACAATTTGATAAGGCCTAAACATATACCCTAAAGGCATACTCCAGACATGAACTAAACGGCTAAAAGGGAACAAAAAGAATACTGACATACCTAAAAATAAATGCAGTTTGTAAATAAAACCAACATTTTCAAGTATTGATGCATCACCATTAAGTGAAAGTGTTGCTTGCGCCCAGTCAGCTAATGCAATCATTGCTGAAGTATCGCCGCTAAATGCATGGTAGATAGACACTGGAATAGTTAATAAACCAACACCCAGAGTGACTAATATCCAGTTAAGAATAAACAGATCCATAAAGCGGCTGTTTGCTCTGACTCTTGGGTGATACATACGACGTTTCCATAAAATAACACCGCCCATCATGCATAATGAACCAAAAGCGGCCCCTGCAGAAATAGCCACTATCTGATGCATCATGTCCGAAACACCCATATCAAGAAACCATGAGTGAGGTGTAACAAGTCCAGCAAAATGCCCCATAAATAAAGCTAATACGCCAATATGAAAAAGAATACTGCCTTTTTGCAGCTGTTCTTTTTCAAATATTTGGCTGGAATCTGCTTTCCAGGTGTATTGCTCTCTATCAAATCGAATCAAACTGCCCACAAAAAAAGTGGTTAGAGCGATGTAGGGATAAATCCCAAATAATAAATTACTTAAATTCATAATGAGTCCTATGCTGCAATGTCTGCGACATGTCCATGACGAGCCACCATTTTGACCAGTGGTGCGTATGGACTTTCATTTTTTTCAAGGTTACTGGCAATAATGTCGGCTGCTTGGGATGTTTGCTGTAAAAATGCATTAGCACTTGCTTCATCATCCATCGTAGAAACATATTCCAGAATCAATGGTAGATAGTCGGGTAACTCACCATCACCAATTTCAAAACCGGTTGTTTTATAAAGTTCTGCCAGTTCGATCAAGGCAGGTCCTCTATCCCGATCTTGTTCATCAAATAAATGATAAGTCAGGTAAAGTGAGTTTTCAGCCGTCATATCAAAGTTATTAACATATTCTGCCTGAAACTTGGTCAAAGAAAGCGATGATGCCCAGTGAGTAAAGCCACTCAGCATTTGCTTATCTTCAACGGCTAGATTTGGCAGCTCATCAACGAGTTGATTAATATCATCCCAATGAGCAACTAAATCTTTAGTTGGATATTCCAGCAGAACGGAAAGTACTTTGTAGACTTGGGTCATGCTTTCTCCCCATCTGAACGTTTAGCAGCCGGGTGATAGCGTACAAATTCCAGGTTATCTGAACTTTTAGTGCGCTTATCAGGGAATAGTGATGCATTTTCGCTAATGCTGCACCCGTCATTACCAAAGCTAAAACCATTTTGTCCCTGAAAGGTATGGAAATCTTCCTGACGTAACTCTTCATGGCTGGTTGGAATTACAAAGCGGTCTTCATGATTTGCAATCGCCATATAACGATACATATCATTGACCTGATCTTCAGTTAATCCTACTTCTTCCAATACCGCTAAATCAGTTTTACCTTCAACATTTTTTGAACGATAAAAACTACGCATAGCAATCATACGCTTTAAGGCTGCAACAATAGGTTTTTCATCACCAGCAGTAAACATATTAGCCAAATACTTCATCGGTAAACGTAGTGTTTCTATACTTGGAATGGCACCATCAGACATGGTTGTCAGGTTGCCCTGATCAATCTGAGATTGTACGGGTGATAGAGGGGGTACATACCAAACCATTGGTAAAGTACGGAACTCAGGATGTAATGGGAATGCTACTTTCCAGTCGACAATTAATTTACGAATCGGCGATTTACGTGCAGCATCCATCCATGATTCAGGAATTCCATCTTCTTTAGCTTGTTTAATGACTTCTGGATCATTGGGATCAAGGAATAAATCAAGTTGAGCCTGATATAAATCTTGATCATTTTCAACAGAAGCCAACTCTTCAATACGATCTGCATCATAAAGCATCACACCGTTATAACGGATACGACCCACACATGATTCTGAACAGACAGTCGGTAAACCTGATTCAACACGAGGATAACAGCCGGTACATTTCTCAGCCTTGCCTGATTCCCAGTTATAGAACATTTTCTTGTAGGGGCAAGCACTGATACACATGCGCCAGCTACGGCACTTGTCCTGATCAACCAATACGATGCCGTCTTCTTCACGTTTATATAACGAACCAGAAGGACAGGCTGCAACACAAGCTGGATTCACACAGTGGTTACACATGCGAGGCAAATACATTAGGAAAGTCTGTTCAAACTCACCATAAATTTGCTTTTCCATATTACTGAAGTTGGTGTCTTGACCACGGTGTTTAAATTTACCACCTAAGTCATCTTCCCAGTTTGGTCCCCATTCAATTTTTTCCATGCGGCTGCCATCAACTAAAGAACGAGGTCTAGCTGTAGGTGTTGCTTCAACTAGTTCGCTATTTTGCAGTGTCGCATAGTCATAAGTAAATGGTTCGTAATAATCATCAATCGTAGGCATGTTTGGATTCATGAAAATATTTTTTAGAATATTTCGACGACTACCTGATTTTAACTGTAACTTACCGTTTTCTAATACCCAGCCACCATTCCATTGCTCCTGATCTTCCCAGTTTTTTGGGTAGCCAATACCTGGTTTAGATTCAACATTATTAAACCAAGCGTATTCAACCCCTTTACGGTTAGTCCAGACATTTTTACAAGTCACTGAACAAGTGTGACAACCGATACATTTATCGAGATTCATCACCAGTGAAAAATTTGCTCTTACTTTCATTGTTATTTCACCTTTGTAATATTTTTTGTAAAACTACTGTTTTTTTGTTCGCCGTCTGTATTATAAAATCGAATTAATCCTTGGTGGTCGACCAGCCAAACTTCAATGGCTCCCGCCTCTAAATATAATAAAACTTTGTCTTGCATTTCAGCAGTCGTATTTGATGGGGAAAGAACTTCAATGCAAATTTCGGGTGCAGAACTTGCACAAATGTCTTCGAAATGCTGTTTAAAATAGTCGTCTGTCCCCCAGGCAATATCAGGTACTTTAACGCCTAGCCTAGTTTGAATTGCCAGTTCAGTAAAAATTTCACCACCTAACTCTAAACCTAAAGTTTTTGTTAGCTTACCCTGTAAACGGCTGTGCATAAGAGAAGCAGGAGACATTTCAATATTTCCTCGTTCATTTAATTCAATTTTATACGGTAAATCCTGTAAAGATTTATCCGCTAATACATCTTGCCATTGCATTATTCGGCCTCGTTTTCATAAGGTGCTTGTGGCACGCCTTCTGGATTCAGCTGTTTTTCTTTTTCAGCTGTTAATGGTTCTTCCAGCCACTGAATGTCCTGATCTTCAATTTTATGCAAGATAACGTATTCATCACGTTGAGAACCGATGGTCCCATAATAGTTAAAACCATAACTTAATTGCGCATAACCGCCAATCATATGCGTTGGTTTTACTGTAATACGGGTCACACTGTTTAAAATACCGCCACGTTTACCGGTAGTATTTGAACCGGGTACGTTAACGTTTTTCTCTTGAGCGTGATACATCATCGCCATGCCATCAGGGATACGTTGACTAACCACTGCACGGGCAATGGTGGCACCATTAATATTAAGTGCTTCTACCCAGTCGTTATCTTCAATCCCTGCTTTTTCAGCATCGGTTTCAGAAATCCAAAGATGAGGTCCACCACGTGATAATGTCAACATACGTTGATTATCATGATAGGTACTATGGATGCCCCATTTACCATGAGGTGTAATCCAATTCAGTTTTAGGTGAGGTTTGTCGCCAACCTTCTTCATCATTTCAGCCGTTGTTAACATATCAACTGCTGGTTTGTAGGTACAGAAAGCTTCACCAAAATCACGCATCCATTGGTGATCTTGATAGAACTGTGCTCGTCCCGTTAAAGTACGGAATGGAATACGCTCATGGATATTGGTATAACAAGCGTTATAACTGACTTTCTCAGATTCAATACCACTCCATGTAGGCGCAGTAATAATTTTACGTGGTTGTGCTTTAATATCACGGAAAGTGATTTTGTCATCTTCCCTAGGTAAAGCCAGATGGGTATGATCTACCCCGGTTTTACCACTCAGTGCTTTCCATGACCTAACAGCTACTTCGCCATTCGTTTCTGGTGCCAAAGCTAAAATAGTTTCACATACACTTATGTCATCTTCTAATGAAGGCATGCCTTTTGTAATGCCTTCATCTCTAATGGTGTAATTAATATCTTTTAGATGTTCGTATTCTTTCTTTGTATCCCAGTCAATACCTTTAATATTATTACCTTGTTTAGGTAATAAAGGCCCTAAAGCGGTGAACTTTTTATAAGTATTAACAAAGTCGCGTTCAACTACTTTTAGAACGGGCATTGTTTTACCTGGGATAGGCTCACATTCACCACGTTTCCAATCTTTAACATCCATAGCCTGAGCAAGCTCAGCAGGGGTGTCATGAAGAAGCGGCAAAGCGACAAGATCTTTTTGTTTATCTAAATGCTTCTCAGATAGTTCTGAGAATTTTTCAGCTAATGTTTTAAAGATTTGCCAATCTGAACGTGATTCCCAACCTGGATCAACGGCTTGCGTTAATGGGTGGATGAAAGGATGCATATCAGTGGTATTCAAATCGTTTTTCTCATACCAAGTGGCAGTCGGTAAAACGATATCTGAATAAGCGCCTGTTGAGTTTAAACGGAAGTTAATATCAACCATTAAATCTAACTTAGCAATCGGTGCATCTTTATGCCATTTGATTTCCTGACCTTCCGCTTCTGGAAGCACATCCTGCATCACACCATTTTGTGCGCCCAGCAAATGTTTAAGGAAATATTCATGGCCTTTTGCGCTACAACCAATTAAGTTAGCACGCCAAACAAATAAATTACGTGGATGATTTTCCGGTGCATCAATATCTTCTGAGGCAAACTTAATATCCCCCGACTTTAATTGACCAACTAAATAATCAGCGACACCTTTTTCATCAGTTGCGCCTGCTGCTTCAGCATCTTTAACAATATCCATAGGGTTTTTGTTAAAGTGAGGTGCTGATGGCAACCAGCCTAAACGTTGCGAGACTACATTGTAATCAGCTAGGTTATGACCTTTATAATTAGCTTGTGCGGTTGATGCTAATAAGGCATCTGCTTCTAATTTCTCATAACGCCATTGGTCAGTATGGAAGTAGAAGTAGGTTGTACCGTTCATATGACGGGGTGGTTTTTGCCAATCTAAAGCAAAAGCAACCGGCGCCCATCCTGCTTGTGGACGGAGTTTTTCTTGTCCAACATAGTGACACCAACCACCACCACTTTGACCAATACAGCCACACATGTGAAGCAGGTTCATAATGGCACGGTAATGCATGTCGTTGTGATACCAGTGATTTAAACCGGCACCCAGGATAACCATCGATTTACCCATGGTTTTAGACGCATTATCTGCAAATTCACGACCACTACGAATAATATCAGCTTGTTTTACGCCAGTGATATTTTCAGCCCAAGCGGGTGTGTTTGGAATGCTTGCATCATCATAACCTTTGGCAGCTGCACCACCTAAGCCACGGTCTAAGCCATATTGAGCTAACTGTAAGTCAAATACAGTGGCAACTAAGACTTCTTTACCATTTAATGTGACTTTTTTAACAGGGACTTTCCGTTTCATCGGAACGTCAACACCTGTTTGGAAATCAGGGAATAACACATCAACCGTATCGTCTTTATCAAAAATTAGACTTAGACGTGGTTTAGTATTTTTGCGGCCTTTTTTAGAGACTAAGTTCCACTTGCCTTCTTCACCCCAGCGAAAGCCAATTGAACCGTTAGGTGCAATTATATCGCCCGTTTTTTCATCAATAACGACTGTTTTCCAATCAGGATTATTATCTTCACCTAAGGAATCATCAAAGTCGGCTGCTCGAACAAAACGTCCACCTACATAAGAACGTTTGTGCTTATCTAATACAACCAACATCGGCATATCAGTATAAGTACGTGCGTACTCTTCAAAATAAGCATCTTGATTATCAATGAAGAATTCTTTTAAAGCAACGTGCCCCATGGCCAAAAAGATAGCGGCATCGGTGCCTTGTTTTGCAGGCATCCATAGATCAGCGAATTTAACATATTCAGCATAATCAGGAGAGATAGCAACGATTTTTGTACCTTTATAACGTACTTCTGAATAGAAATGCGCGTCAGGTGTACGTGTCATCGGTAAGTTAGAACCGGCAACAACAATGTAAGTTGAGTTATACCAGTCAGCAGATTCAGGTACATCTGTTTGTTCGCCCCAGGTTTGAGGTGAAGCTGGTGGTAAATCACAATACCAATCATAAAATGAAAGACATGCTCCACCGATTAATGATAGATAACGACTACCTGCCGCGTAACTAATCATCGACATAGCTGGAATAGGCGAGAATCCCGCTATTCTGTCTGGGCCGTGAGCTTTAATAGTGTATATATTAGAAGCGGCAATAATTTCTGAAACTTCTTCCCAGTCTACACGTACAAATCCACCTAAACCACGAACGGCAGTGTATTTTTTACGTTTTTCTGGATCTTCTTGAATAGCAGCCCATGCTTCAACCGGGTCTTTACCTGAATCACGCTCTTCTCTATATAAAGAAACTAAGCGCTCTCTAATTAGGGGGTGTTTGACACGTAAGGGGCTATATAAATACCAGGAGAAACTTGCGCCACGGGGACAACCACGCGGTTCATGGTTTGGCATATCCGGTCGCGTACGAGGATAATCGGTTGCTTGCATTTCAAAAGCAACTAAGCCGTTCTTAACGTGGATGTTCCACGAACAACTACCGGTACAGTTTACACCGTGAGTAGAGCGAACCACTTTGTCAAAACGCCAGCGGTTACGGTAACCATCTTCCCATTGGCGATCTTCATTAGTAACTATGCCGTGACCACCAGAAAAGGTAGATTGGACTTTTTTGAAAAAACTGAGACGGTCTAAAAAATGACTCATCGATTGTTCTCCTGGAATTTAAGGAAATATGTTAAAGCCGTGTATGTTGAATTAGCGATAGTGCTGTCAGCAAAACGACTAAAAGCTGGATCGCGTTATCGGCAATCCAGCTTGCGGCATTTTAAAGTACGTTATGGGTTGTAAAACTCACCATCTTTACGTAAATAAAACCACCAGTTTATCATGATACAAACCACATAAAAGGCTGCAAAGCCCATTAAGGCAACTTCAGGAGTTGTTGCTTTGATTTGCTCACCAAATACTTTAGGGATATAAAAAGCCCCATAAGCAGCTACAGCTGATGTCCAGCCTAAAACAGGCCCCACTTGTTCTTTAGGGAATACTTGCGATATGGTTCTGAAAGTTGAACCGTTACCAATCCCTGTTGCTGCAAAAAGAATCAAAAATAAGATTAAAAATGGAACAAAAAATTCTTCAGGTGTTGCTGAAGCGTATGCGGCTTTCATATAGTAAGCAACACCGCCAGCACTTAGAACCATAACAAATGAACAGATATGAGTTACCCATGCGCCACCAAATTTATCAGCAATCATGCCGCCTAGTGGACGAATTAATGCCCCGATAAAAGCACCTGTCCAGGCATACATCAATGCGCTTGGTCCATTTGGGTTAGCTATATCATGATTCATTACGCCATCAACCAAAATATGCTGATAGCCAAAAATTACTTTAATGGCTAGAGGAAAACAGGCTGCGAAACCAATAAATGATCCAAAGGTCATGGTGTAAATAATACTCATAACCCAAGTATGTCTATTGTCAAAGATTTGATACTGACGACCAAGACTTTCGCCAATTTGACCAGGAATAATCTTCAATAAAGAAACAGTTAATGCGATAACAATAAATAAGGCTATTTCTTTGGGGATGTTAAATCCAGAACCGTGCACTGCTTCCGGTAACATTAGCCATAAGCCAAACACCGCACTAACAAAACTAATCAGTAGCATAAAAGTAATCATGCTAAAGCTGACGATAGGGCTTCTAACCGTTGGAGAAACATGTTCAGTACGAATATTGTTCATTCCAAACCAGGTAGCAAAAGCCAGAGGAACAAGAAATAGCAACCAGATAAAACCGGCATTTTGTAAATAAGTTTCTGTTCCCGCAGGAATTTTACCAACCAATGTTCCTGAAGTCGCTTCAAGAACCATAGGTTCTCCACCCATTGCACCAAATAGACCAAAGGTCATAGATAGTGGAATAAGAATTTGCATGGTTGTAACGCCAAAGTTACCTAAGCCCGCATTTAAGCCTAAAGCCAAGCCTTGTACTTTTTTCGGAAAGAAAAAGCTGATGTTAGACATGGAAGAAGCAAAGTTCCCTCCGCCAAAGCCAGATAATAGCGCTAAAATTTGGAACACCCAAAAAGGCGTGTTTTTATCTTGTAACGCAATACCGGCGCCTAAAGCAGGTATTATTAATAAAGCAGTCGTAAAAAAGATGGTATTTCGACCGCCACATAAACGAATAAAGAAACTGCTTGGAATACGTAAAGTTGCGCCAGTTAACCCCGCAATCGCCATTAAAGTAAATAACTGTGACTTTTCATAAGGAAAGCCAAGGTTTAGCATCTGTACTGTAATAATGCCCCAGTATAACCAGACAGCAAAGCCATTGAGTAAGCTGGGGATAGAAATCCATAGATTACGATTAGCTACTTTTTTGCCTTCAGACTCCCAAAATTCCTCGTCTTCGACATCCCATTTTTGTAGATCAGACATAGTTCTTTATTCTCCCAAATAGATAAAAAATTCTGCCACAAATTATACGCCTATATTTTATAAGTTTATATGTATATTGCAGCATGATAGAGATCATCATTTAAAACATAATTAATCAATGAACAATGAACAATGAACAATGAACAATGAACAATGAACAATGAACAATGAACAATGAACAATGAACAATGAACAATGGAGTGATAGTTAGAATCGACAGCCAAAAGAAATAAAGATGAACACGCCTGTAATTTAGATACCTAAATCCCAAGGACTTTAGCAATAGCATCCTCCCACAGTGTTAAAGGCCTTACTATCGGCTGGGGACAAGAATCATAACCTTGATACTCTATTTTTTTAAACACATCATCACGCAACCAGGCATAGCTATCTGGACTGGTTTGCTTTAGTCGTTCAGGTATTAGAATATATTGTGCAACCAATTCAGCCAATTTTTCTTGAGTTTGTCCGTCATAGCGACCTTCATTCACTTCCCATAAGTATTCAAAGGCTTCAAACCATTTAGAGGGCCATAGAGCCAGCTTTGCATCGTTTATTAATTTAACTATCTCATTATCATTAGACATTTTTCGATAGCGATAAAAAAAATACAACTCATCACTTCCATTCCAGAAATGAAAATTATCGATAGTATGGGCGATTTCATGCACGATAATAGGGATTCTGAAATCAACCAAATATTTTAAATCGATATCTCGATAAAGCTTGTCATCTTTTGCTTTATCGAAAGCTTTTACGGTAAAAATAATCAGGTTTTGTCCATTGTAGACTTGTGCAACAACCTGACTTCTAAAGCCAGCACCCGGTACAAAGGTCAGCGGGTGAGTATCATCTGACCAGATACTGGTCGCAAAATCTTCAGGAAATGCATCTTGAATCAAAGTCTGAATATCTGCATCCATATTTTCAATGACTTTATCTAATTCTTTAATAGGCTTGGCCTTGCTAATATTCTTTCGCATAAAAGGAGGGATTTTGCGAATGGCTTTTTCAAAGACTCTTAAATGATCTGCAGTAAACCGGCGAGCCTTATAGTCCTCTCCGTGCTTAATGATGGTTTTTGTATCGTAAAAAAGAGCTAAAGCTCGCAATGCTGCTTCTTTATCGTCATCCCAATATTTTTCAAGAATACACAAATCAATAGACCTGGAATCATTACAATCTTCTTTGTAGTCTTGCAAGTCTTCTAAATGGTCTGGATTGCTATGGTCAGTTAATACGGCAACTGAATGTTGGCGCAGACTAGATGAATGAGAGTGTTCATAAAAGCCAATGACTTTAATCAGCTCGTTAACCGGTAGAAAACCTATTTGCTCGGTAGTGCAGAGTAATGATGAGTTAGTAGATAGTGAAAAAAACTTATTTTGAAAAAGAGGTTCTGGTGAATTTTTTTGCTCAGCAAAACAATGGAGGCTAAAGAGTGTTACTAGAATACCTATTAATAAGCAGCTGTATTTTTTTGTATGCATTACTTATAGGTTTATGGATGAATAAAAGGGATAAAAAGCCACCAGTACCCACGCCCCGGTAATTAATAAAAAATCATTCAATGTGTGTAAAGAGTGGATGCTGAATTTATTGGCCTAATGTTCCCCGCGCTGTAACTGTTACGGTGCGAAAACTAATATCAGTCCGTATCTGAAGAGCCAGGCATTAATCGTTTACCTTGTTCGCCTAATTGCTGAACTTCAGCTAATATTTGTTTACGGTTTTTATAGCTATAAACGCCAGCTCCGATACCCATGGCAAAAAGTAAAGCAGGGTGCCTACCCATTCTTTGGATGAGTGTGGAGCCAATTTGGGTACCTGCCGTGAGTAGCCCCAATGTAATAAGAGGGTGGCGGTCTTTGGTTTCGGTTGATTGATCTTGTTCTTGCTCTGTCATTTTAGTCTTTATTTTGGTTGATCTAAGGGGTAATAAAGTTAAATATACGTCGTACTTTACCTTGCTCGCTTATTTTAAAAGTTAAGCTTGGTTTCTTGTGGTGCCATAATAGCTATTTCATAACATTGCTCTAAGTTTTCATCGACGATATCAACAATCATTTCATCAAGCTCTCCTTGCTCGACTTTTTCATGCAAAATAGATGCAATATCTTGTGTTGACAAAGATTGTCGATAAGGTCTTTCTTGTGCAAGCGCCTGAAAAATATCGGCAATAGAAATAATCCTTGCTTCAATACTTATTCTTTCTGCACTAGGATGGAACGGGTAGCCTTTTTGGTTGAGTGTTTCATGGTGAAAGCCAGCCCATAAAGCAATATCTTCCAACCCCGGTATTTTTCTTAATATTTCATAGGTTTCAAAGCTATGCTGATTAATAATGGCCCGCTCACTATCTGTTAATGTGCCATTTTTATTTAGAATATCATCAGGAATGCGAAGCTTACCTATATCGTGTAATAAACCAGCGATTTCAATCTTCATGCATACAGATTGACTTAGTCCATAAGTTTCTGCAATAAAAAGAGACAAGGCTGCAACATTAAAAGAATGTTCAGCAGTAAATTTACTTTTAGCATCAACAATACTGGCGAAAATTTTCGCTAAAAAGCGTACTTCTTTTAATGAAACCTGTTTCTCATTTTCCAGGCGACTGCGTTCATTAATAAAATTAACCAGATAGCGAGAGTCCAATGCAATCCAAAAAGCCGGACGGGTTGCAATATCCAAAAAGGCAGTAGTAATTGAAGCGTTAAAATGCCTGTCTTTTTCAGCAGCAATTTTGGTGCTGATGGCATCAATTTTCTTTAGCAAGTCTTCGCCATAATAAGGTGTGGCAAAGGTATTAACTTTATCTGCTAAGTGAATAATATTAGCAAAGCGCTTATGACGAGACGACAGCTTAATATCTTTTAACTTTTTCCAGGGGGTATGGTGATAAAGAATGGGGAACGCATAATCGGCCAATGGTTGGTAGTCTTTGATTAACTCAAAACCTACTTGGCAGTGAATGTTTTCATCTTCCCATTCAAAACTCTCTAGTAAATGTTTATGTACGGAGGTTTCTGATACGCCAATATCATGGATTAAACCGATCTCAAATAATTCATTACAAGACTCTACATCCAACCCCAGACGTTTACCGCATTCAACAGCAATATATGCAACACGTTTACCATGTTGAATTTCATCAATCCCCACTAAATCCAAGGCATCAGATAAAGCAACGACTGCTTTACGAATATCAATAGTAACTAATTGTTCCATTTTCTACCAGGCACCAGAGCTTTCCATTGAAGCCCAGGGTTCTTGTACCGCCAGGGACTTACCTTTTTGTAACAGTTCTATTGATATATTGTCAGGGGATCGTAAAAAAGCCATATAACCATCACGCGGCGGGCGATTGATTAATACACCGGCATCCATTAAGTTTTGGCAGGTAATGTAGATATCATCAACTTCATAGGCTAAATGTCCAAAATTCCGCCCACCTTCATATTCTTCTGTATCCCAATTATAGGTGAGCTCAAGCGTAGGGGCTTCAATTCTTATTGCACTGTTGGTATCAGCCGGTGCGGCTAAATAGACTAAGGTAAAGCGTCCTTCTTCACTTTCTATCCGGTTAACTTCTGACAGCCCTAGTTTGTTGCAATAGAAGTCTAAAGATTTTTCCAGGTTATTAACTCTAACCATTGTGTGTAAATAGCGCATAGTTATATAAATCGAATTAATTAACAAAAACAGTTATATTATGGCGGAAAATAAACTTTTTGCCTTAATTATTATAAGTGAGAAAATAAATGACTGATTACCCTGAAAGAACTTGTGAGATTGATCGATTGGTTCGTCACCCAAAACTTGTTGAGTCTGCTTTAGCGGGAAAGAAAACTCAACAGCGCAGAGATGGTATTTATGCTTATCCCGGTGAAAAATTTGAATTAGATGGCGTAGGGTTTACAGTGACTAGCTTAGAGCGACAAACATTAGGCGATATGACTGATGCAGATGCTAATGCAGAAGGATATCCAAGTCTTGAGATGTATAAAGGTTTGATTTTAAAAATGCATGCAGGGATGACTTGGGAAGCTGATGACCTGGTTTGGGTGCATAGCTTTAAACGGGATGATAGTGAATAATGGATTATATTTAGAAAAAACGTGAATTAGTTGGCAGTATTACAAAAAAGGTACTAAAGTAAGTAAATGCGTACATATAATATTGTACTTATTGTGTTTGTAGATTTTTATCATGACAACTGAGAATTATGGATCATAATTCACCTTCATCTAAGGCCAAGTTACCTTTTTCACTAAATGAGATGTCATTTATTGGCTGGATAGGTGACTTGGATTTGGATAATAAAGAGGAAACATTAAGCTCTGTTTCTAGTGCTCTAAAAGAGTTAAAGCAGACACCGATAAAAGAAGAGCTTAGGTATCTTTTTCTGCAAAAACTTGGGGCTATTGTTGAACAGTTATCACTACAATTACAGGAAAGTTATAAAAACAGTTTATTTCCTTTTTCTAAGCAGGATACCTCTAATATAGAGCTATCAGCTATTTGCGCCATGGAAATAGCTCAAAACTATAAAGTGTTATGTGAAAGTAAAGGCTTTAAGTCAAAGCAGATGTTTACTCCTAAACAAAAATCTCAAGCTGTTTATAATGGTATCCGCTCCCTGGCCAAGCAGTTGCTATATAAATCAATGTTATATCAAAAACCTGGGCAAGGGTTTTGGGAGTTAAGTTTTTTATTGTATTTATTTGCCAAGCAAAACGATGTCTTAGAGCTAGAAATAGATTTTACTCAAAGTTGTTTTTTGAGTGTATTTAAACAAATTCTCTTATTTGAATTAAGTAATACTCAGCAGTTTAATACAGAAGAGCTTCTTGCTGTGTTTAGTGTGCTTGATCAATTTTCGCACCATACTTTATTGCTCAATAAAGCGCCTGAAAAGAAGTTTAGAGGACTTCCTTATATTAACTTTAGAACGGATGCCCCTCCTGCCTTACTCAAAGAAGATGTAGCTCAGCAGCCGTACTTTCTTTATATTTCTAGCCTGAATGTGATGAAGACTTTAGTTGAACAATCAACAAATAAAGTTTTATTAAAACAATGCAATAAATCAACATTAATGCGGCTAACTAAAGCATTAACCATGAATCAACAGCGTAAGAGTGAAAGGGATAACGTTGATGATGGGTTTTATGCGCTGGTTGGGTTTGAGAAAGTTAAAAAACTTCTTTTAGCAAAAAATAAAACCAAGTCCAGTAAAAAAGTATTGGCGCCAGGTGAAGTGCGAGATCTTGACTTTGATATAGAAGCAAATGAAATACAGCATATTAACCCTGAAGAATTTAGAACTGAAAGAGAAGCTAATTTAACGATTTCGACTGAATCTCATATAGTTGAGTATGTTGAGAACACTGATATTTGGCTAAGCAAGAAAGAGAGAGCCAGGCAAAAAGCGAAGAAAGCAGTAGCTAATGCGGCTCTTGTGGATAAGAGTTCCTCTGGTTACCAGCTGAGCTTAAAGGGTGTTACGACGAAAGTGGGAGACATTATTGCTGTCGTTATTGCTGATAACATAGAGGCAACAGTTGTTCGCCGGATTGTGCAAAGAAAGGCTGATGAAATACAGGTAGGGGTAGAGGTGCTTGGAAACAATGTCGAACTGCTACATATTCTTGATAGACAGAATAAGTCAGTACCTGCACTCTACTTGAAAAAAGAGAATGCAGTAGAGAGTATTATTATCGGTATAAATGATTTTAAAAATGAAGAGTATTTATTTGTCGATATCAATGACAAAATGGACAGATTCCGAGTAGAAAAACAACTTAACCTGTCTTCAGTGTTTATACACATAAAAGTGAGTCCTGCTTAGGCTCGAGTATTATTGAATTCTCGTTCCTTAACTCAAAAGTATGATGTTTTTAAGCGCTAAATCGGTAATAATTTCTAAACCCGATGAAATGATTCTTTCTGGTTCAGGGTGCCCAGATTCTTGAGCTATTTGTTGTAAGCAACTATAACAATCAATATCACCATTTTCTTGCAGAATCTGGAGTAGTCGAAACGTTATAGCAGTAATTTGAATAAAATTGACTTCATCATAAATATCACGATAAACCAGCAAATAGGTTGGTTCAGCAGGTGCACTTTCAGGTAAAAAAGTAGGAGATATCTGCTGGACGGGAAATTGATAAACTAGAGGCCATGCCAGGCTGGATAAGGCAATGGTTGCTTTATCGATCTGCTTTATTAATTCCTTTGTATTGCTTCTTGATTCATCCTTATCAATTGAAAGCGCCATTTCCACCCACTCGTAATGAGCCAGTTCTAATAAGAAAGGATAGTCATCCTGGTTTTGTCGCTCGTCTTGCAGGTATGTTATAAACTCCTCAGGTATCTCTGAGAAATAAGGTGTGGTACATGGATGTTTAGCAAAGAAGTCCTGAGATAATTCAAACCATTGCGTCTCTGTCAGAACTGTTTTTAGTACCGGAAAGTTGCTGCTTAAAAAACTATCAATATTATTAAAAAACAATTCCCGATAGGTTTGCATACGTTGCGAAGCAACATCATTGGGTTTAGGGTTGTTAACAGGGTCGCGGATATATGCTGAAAATTCTGCTTGCTTAGCTTTAAAATCGACTTTCATTAGGCGGATTTTTGATCATGCTGTGTCAGCCATGCACTCTGAATATTTTTAATAGTGTCGACTTCTTTTAACAAAATATCTAAAGAAGGAATATTAAAGTCACGCTCCAGCAAAGTGGGAAACACACCGTAAAGTTCATAAGCTTTAGCCAGTAACTTCCATACAGGATCAATAACATCTGCACCATGGGTATCGACAAGAAAATCATCTGCTTCTACATAATGGCCGGCGATATGTGCATAAGCAATTCGTTTTGCAGGAATGCTTCGTAAAAACTTTTCAGCGTCATAGTTATGGTTAACACTGTTTACATAGATATTGTTAATATCAATCAGAACATCGCAATCGGCTTCGTCAATCACCGCATTAAAAAAGTCGATCTCATCCATTTCCTGACCGGGTGCCGCGTAATAAGAGACATTTTCAATCGCTATTTTTTGTTCAAGAATATCTTGAACACGTTGAATTCTTTTGGCTACGTGAGTGACTGCTTCAGAAGTGAACGGGATAGGCATTAGGTCGTATAAATGACCTTGATTGCTACAGTAACTCAAATGCTCACTGTAAAACTTGATTTGGTGTTGCTGCATAAACTCTTTAACTGCAAACACAAACTTTTCATCTAGTGGGTCTGTGCTTCCTATGGATAAAGATAGGCCATGACAGACAAAGTCAAAACGCTCTGTCATTGCTCTGAACTGTTTGCCTAACTTTCCACCAATCGTCATCCAGTTTTCAGGTGCAACTTCATAAAAACTGACATTTTTAGCTGGTGATTCTATTATTTCAGGTAAAAATGAACGCCTTAAACCAAGGCCAGCGGAATGAACTAGATTTGTAACTGTATCCATGGGAACCTCGGAAAGTTTGAGATGATGTTTGATTTATCGAAACTACTCAGCGTAAAAATAATAGATGGATCTTTGAAGCCCTCTCTTGCTGGAGAGGGTTGGGTGAGGAGAGCTTAAAACAAATTCTTTTTTCCCTATTCTTTTTGCCTTTAGAAATAAAGAAAAAAGCATTTTGCAAAAGAGAATTGTTTGATTTCTCCTCTCGGCAACTGCTCCATGCGTTGCTCTACCTCCTGCATCCATGCAGTCGACCCAACCCTCCCCTGCAAGGGAGGGCTTAAGGGCAAGACCAGCAAGATTGGATGATTATTTGTTTCCATCTCCCTAAGTATTTATTAATGTAGCCCATATGAAGTATGCGTAATACGGGGATCCGATAATACAGAACCCCGTATTCCACTTCATTCCATACGGGCTACATTACTTAGTAGCTCATCAATCTAATATAGATGGGCTACTAAACTTTATTCCCCAGATGCTTTAGAAGGGTCAACTTTTGAGCCACAAGACATCTCGCCGCCTTTCATGTCCATTCCACCCATTTTGCCTTTCATTTTTTCCATCATGGCTCCGCAAGACATTTCACCGCCTTTCATATCCATTCCACCCATTTTGCCTTTCATTTTTTCCATCATGGCACCACAGGACATTTCACCACCTTTCATGTCCATGCCTTTCATACCGGCACCTTTGTCCATATTGCCACACGAACCTTCTTTGCCTTTCATCATCGCGCCACAAGAACTTTCCATGCCCTTTTTCATTTTTTTGCCATCCATCATGCTTCCGCATTGGCCTTCACCACATTTCCCTTCTTTTGCTTTCGATTCGGCTTTGTCCATAGCGCCACACGAACCTTCTTTGCCTTTCATCATGGAACCACAAGAACTTTCCATGCCTTTTTTCATTTTATCGCCATCCATCATGCCGCCGCACTTGCCTTCGCCACATGATGCTTCATTTGCTTTTTTACCCCAAGGTTTGACAGTCCAGCCAGATGTACTATCAGATTGGGCTACTTGCATATAGCCATCAGAAAGTTCAGTCATTGCAAAAGGGTTTGCTTCTGCATGTGCTGTCGTTGCAGTAAAAGCAGAAACCACTACTGTACTCATTGCAGCTGCTAAAGGTGTTTTATTGATTTTTTTCATGAATGCTCCTCACATTTGTGTGTTGTGTAATGATAAAGATACCAAGAGCATCCATTGCTACTGTATCAATGTCTATTTTTATAAATCTGAACTATCCGACTATACAGAATAAATTGAGTTCCATCTAGCAATTAAGACAAAATATTAGCAAACGCTTACATTCTAGTCTTCAGTTTTTTCTTTAAACTCACACAAGTCTTCAATCACGCAGCTTTGACACCTGGGTTTTCGTGCAATACAGGTATAGCGTCCATGCAATATTAATAAGTGATGCGCATCAATTTTATGCTGTTTGGGGACCCATTTTTCAAGATTGGTTTCGACTAGCAATACATTTTTACCTTTAGCTATCCCTGTTCGATTCGATACCCTAAAAATATGGGTATCAACCGCAATAGTCGGCTGGCCAAATGCGGTATTTAAAATTACATTGGCTGTTTTTCTACCAACGCCAGCCAGTGCTTCAAGTTCTTCACGAGATTGTGGAACTTCACCATTATGTTTATCAAGTAAACGTTGGCATAGCTTAATTATATTGGCACCTTTGGTATTAAATAAACCGATAGTTTTAATATATTCTTTTAAGCCACTTTCTCCCAATGCTAAGATTTTTTCAGGCGTATTGGCAACTGGAAAAAGTTTGGCAGTTGCTTTATTAACGCCTTTGTCAGTAGCTTGTGCGGATAACACTACGGCTATTAATAATTCAAAAGAGCTGGAATATTGCAGTTCTGTTTCTGGGTTTGGAATGGCTTCGGCTAAGCGGTCAAAGATAATTTGGCGTTTTTGTTTATTCATTTTTGGACAGCGATATTAAACATTATTAAGACAACATGCTTTTCAAATGCGAAAGATTAGCCTTACCCCGTTCCTTAACCACCTCAGGGTCTAACTGTTTTTTATTAGACCATTCCAAATCTTCTTCGGGTAATTCATTTAAAAACCGGCTGGGTTCACATTCACTTACTTCACCATAGCGTTTTCTATGAGTGCAATAACTCAATGTACAGCTTTGTTGTGCGCGTGTAATACCAACATAAGCCAAGCGCCTTTCTTCTTCTATATTATCGGATTCGATACTATTTTGGTGAGGAAGGATATTCTCTTCTACACCAATTAAAAACACATGTGGAAATTCAAGGCCTTTTGATGCATGCAAGGTCATTAAGCTAACCTGATCCCCCGCCTCCTCTTCCTGATTGCGTTCTAATAAATCCATTAATAATACTTTACTGATAATTTCGGATAATGGTTTTTCTTTCTCTGTTTCTTTATCCGCAATACGTTTAAGCCAGTCGATTAAATCGACTACGTTTTTACTTTTGCGTTCAGCGGCTGCTTGAGTTTTACTATTCTCATTTAACCAGGCATCATAATTAATTTGCTGGATAAATTGATCAATCACCTTAAAGGTATCACCGTTCTCAATATTTTCAGCGGTAGAAATAACCCAGTCAGCAAATTTCTTTAAGCGTATAACCGGCTTTTCAGCTAAAAATTGTGACAAACCCATCTCATAACAGGCTGCAAATAAACTAATATGCCGATCATTGGCATAAGCACCTAATTTTTCCAGTGTACTAGGGCCTATTTCTCGCCTTGGCGTATTAATGATGCGCAAAAAAGCGGCATCATCATCTTGATTAACAAACAGCCGTAAATAAGCCAGAATATCTTTAATTTCTGAATGGGCAAAAAACGAAGTGCTACCACTAATAAAGTAAGGCACATTGTTTTCTCTTAAGCTGCGTTCAAATAAACGCGACTGATGATTGCCTCTATATAAAATAGCATAGTCAGAATAATTACCCCCGTGTCGAAATTTGTGATGAATAATTTCAGAAATTATTTGTGTCGCTTCTACGCGATCATCTTTATGACTAATGACTTTTAATGGGTCACCAAAACCTAAATTACTCCAAAGTTTTTTTTCAAACGCATGGGGGTTATTGGCAATAAGATGGTTAGCTACTTTTAAAATACGTCCGGCTGAGCGATAGTTTTGTTCCAGTTTAATGATTTTTAAGCGGGAATAATCCTTTTCTAATTGCGCCAGGTTTTCCGGTTGCGCACCACGCCAGGCATAGATGGATTGATCATCATCACCAACCACCGTAAACCGTCCTAAATTACCTGCCAGTAAGCGAACCAGTTCATACTGAGTAATATTGGTATCCTGGTATTCATCCACCAATAAATAACGAATTTTATTTTGCCATTTTTCTAAAACATCACTGTTTTGTTGAAACAATAAAACCGGCAGTAAGATCAGGTCATCAAAATCAATGGCGTTATAGGCTTTTAAATTGCGGGTAAAGTCAGCATAAATTAAGGCAATCAGTTGGATATCATTATCTTTAGCCGTGCTGAGCGCTTTTTCCGGAGTAATAAAGGCGTTTTTCCAGTCACCAATTTGTTTATTGTAAAACTCAACTGCATCAATATCGTAGTCTGCTGTGCTATGTGCGATTAAATTACGCAATAAAGTCAGCTTGTCCTGATCATCAAATATTGTCAGCCCCGCTTTATAACCCAGCGACTTATGTTCTTTGCGCAAAATATCCAGACCTAAGGAATGAAAGGTTGAAACGCGTAAGCCGCGGCTTTGTTTGTCATCCAGTATTTTACTGACGCGGCCCTTCATTTCCCTGGCCGCTTTGTTGGTAAAGGTTAAGGCAGCAATATGTCGGGCAGGTGTACCTTGTTTTACCAAGTAGGCAATTTTTTCGGTAATCACTCGCGTTTTACCACTGCCAGCACCTGCAAGAACCAATAAAGGGTGATCTATTATTTTGACAGCTTCCTGCTGCTGAGGGTTAAGTTTATTGGACACTACGATCTAATTTCCTGTAAGCAATCGCTTCACTTAAGTGAGCAATTTCTATGTTGTCTGAATGAGCTAAATCAGCAATGGTTCTGGCAAGCTTTAAAATTCGGTGATAGGCTCGGTGAGATAAGCCAAATTTATCCATCGCCTGTTCCAGTATTTGATGTCCCTGTTCAGAAAGCGTACAAAATTGTTTAACTTCTTTTGCTGATAGTTCGGAATTAACTTTACCACAACGATCCATCGCTATTTTTCTTGCCGCAATCACTCTAGCTTTAATTTGTGAGCTGCTTTCTTCGCCTCCAGGTGAGCCTTTCCGTAAAACCTCATGAGAAACCCTAGGCACTTCAAGGTGCATATCAATTCTATCTAATAAGGGGCCAGATATTTTGGATCTATATCGGGAGACTTGTTCTTCAGTACAATGGCAACGTCCAGAGGCATCCCCTAAATAGCCGCATGGGCATGGATTCATGGCCGTCACAAGTAAAAATTTGGCAGGAAAATCAGCTTGTCTGGTTGCTCGGGATATAGTGATATGTCCTGTTTCCAAAGGCTCTCTAAGCACCTCAAGCACACGTCTATCAAACTCTGCCAGCTCATCGAGAAACAAAATACCTCGATGGGCTAAAGAAATTTCTCCTGGCTTGGGATTGCTACCTCCGCCAACTAAAGCCGCTGCAGATGCAGTGTGATGAGGCGATCTAAAGGGAGGTCGTAACCAGTTGTCCACATCCAGTCCTTTATCACTAATCGATGCAATAGCGGCGGTTTCCTGTGCTTGCTGCTCCGATAATTCGGGCATGATGCTAGGCAACCGAGAAGCCAGCATGGACTTACCGGTTCCCGGAGGCCCGAGCATAATTAGATTATGTGCTCCTGTCGCCGCGACCTCAAACGCTCTTTTTACATGAAACTGACCTTGTACATCTGAAAAATCAAGCCCATGCGTATTATCTGAGATGACTTCTTTAGGGATATGAGTCTCTAGACTTTTTTGGCCATTAATATGGGCACACACCTCAAGCAAGCTACTGGCAGGAATTAATTCAGCCTGCTTAATTAAAGCCGCTTCCGCTACATTTGCACTAGGAAGAATGAGTGCCCGTTTTGCGTTGCGGGTATGAATAGCTACAGGTAATGATCCAATAACTGCACGTAACTCACCACTAAGAGATAGCTCTCCGATACATTCGTATTCTTCCAGTGCTTTTTTAGGTATTTGTTCTGAAGCTGCCAATATGCCAAGTGCAATAGCAAGATCGAATCGCCCGCCTTCTTTCGGTAAATCTGCAGGGGCTAAATTAATGGTAATGCGTTGAATAGGAAATTCAAAATGTGAATTAATAATAGCGCCACGAACACGGTCTTTACTTTCTTTAACAGCGGCTTCAGGCAAACCAACAATACTGATGCACGGGAGACCATTGGTTATATGTACTTCGACGGTGACTAACGGGGCATCTATCCCCGAACGACCTCTACTATAAACGATGGCAAGTGACATAAAGTATTCAGTTTTTCTATAGCGAGGCAAATAAGTTGCTTATTGTACTTGCTTCTATTGAAAGGCATCCCAAAAAATCACTTTCAAATTAACTAGAGATGCCAGTCATTTATCTTGTGCTTTTATTTACTCCATTTTTATGACGGCCTACTTTCGGTAGAATCCAGGTATGCACGATGGCCTATCTGTTTCCACGCCTTTCGTTTGGTAGTGCCTCAATAGCCTTACCATCACACTCCGCAGGAATAGTCTCATAAATGTACCATTTAAACTCATGACTAAATAAATGCATCATGTGTTTTTCACGTAACCTGGATGAACTGGCTGTAAAAGTATTCCACTCCAAGTATGTGGGGAGTGCGCGATCAATTATTATCGGTGGGTTCTGTTTTTAAGGATGATGCCATTACAATCAATGCCCAACCTCGAAAACCGATATCAACACTCATTGAAAATGCAATAAACCACATGGATGCGGGCCAATCAATCCATATCATTAATCCAAGTATAATCGAAATCACACCAGTTACTCTGTTAGACAGTGGATTGCGAACTTCTGCAACGGACAACAGAATATTTCGATATAAACCTTGGGTTAGCATATAGCCAACAATCAACAGATTTAAATAGTTAACTTCACTATTGGGGCTAAAAACGACAAGAAAGCCAACCACAATGTCTAATATACCCCCTTGCATATTAAACAGAAATCCTTGTGCTGTTTCTGACGCTAAGCCATCGATACAACGCAAAACGCCAACCAAAAGTAAAATGATAGCAATAACAGGAATCCACGAAACATTACCTCCCAACATATATACATTGGGGGCAACTAAGCTTAAGGTTGCTATTACGCCACCAAGGAGGATCATTGCACTTCCTCGAATACTATACCACCATGGTTTTGCGGTGAACTGAATCAATTCAGGTGTTATTTTTAAGGTCATTATTTATTTCAATGTGTTAATTTTAAAAAGTGTACTCATAAAAAAGTCGCAGTACTTTTCTATAATGTTGGACTCGCTATATGTTAAATGTCACATGAGCGAATAAGAATAGAGCCATCTTTTTCGTAAGTATCGCTCTCTATTAACTTTCTTGCAGCTTCTTGTATATCTGCTCGATACTCTATCAGGGATTGCATAGGTTCATCTTCTGAAGCATCAAAGCGCTCTCTCAAAACCTCCATTGAAATCCTGCAAAGTATCCGTTTTTTATCAGCAGTAGCAACAATAGTTGCCACTTTAGAATGGGTATTCCAACTTTCAAGTATGGGGAATGCGATCATGATTTTCCTCCTGATAAAAATTTCTGTAGTAACAACGATGCCTTCATCTTCTGATTTCTTAACCCTATGTTTTTCATGAGTATAACTCCTTAATATAAATGAGTATGGATCTGCTCAGTCAACCCAGATTCCTTCATAATACTCTTTGCCTGATTCATTGATAACGTAATGGCGTGGCCCCGATTTATCGTTATAAATTTCACAAGCGGTCAAAGCAGCTTCCAATTGTTGGAATTGATGTAGTTGAACTTGTCGATAGATCGGCACAGCTTTAGATACAGCATGATGGAAGGGGATTATCTCGGATTTAATTAGCTGATACATGAATAACGTCTAATGATGATGAGCCAAGATCAGGTAGAAACACATCCAAGCTTGGTTTCAGTCTATTTGATATGGCTAATTCCACTTCTTCTCGATCATCAAAATGAATCGTTTTGGATTTAAAAATCTGGTAGGTTTCATGTCCTTTCCCAGCCAGAAGCACAACATCATTATCTTGAGCTTGGTTAATAATAAATTCTATGGCCTCTTTTCTGTTTTGAATTAAAACATAATCTTGAAACTTTAAATCTATGCCCGTCATAATTTCAGCCATAATATCTTGGCTATCTTCCATGCGGGGATTGTCTTCCGTAATCACTAAGAAATCTGCAATATCTCCTGCAATTTTACCCATTTTAGCCCGCCTGCCACTGTCTCTATTTCCGCCGCAACCAAAGAGGACTAAAAGCCGCCCTTGTTGTTTTATGGCAATCGTTTTAAGTGTATTTAGCACATTTTCGAGTCCATCCGGCGTATGTGCATAATCAACCAATACGGTATATGCCTGCCCTGCATCAACTGTTTCTAAGCGTCCTCTCGGTGGTGAACAGGAAGATAAAGTTTTTTGAATAATGGATTCAGAAATTTTCATATGCCGAAGAAGACTCGCCGCTGCCTTAATGTTTAAAAGATTAAAGTGCCCTAAAAGCTGAGTCGTAAAATCTATCGGTTCTTTTTTAAAGTTTTGTGGAAGAATTTTATGGGCACTGCCTTCACGCATAAAACCTAACTTTGTCTGTTGATAGTGTTCAAATGTTTTATGGTAATCCAAATGGTCTGGTGTGATATTTGTCAGTAGTTTGATATTAAAATCAATATCTAAAACCCTGGCTTGATCAATTCCTTCAGATGTCACCTCCATTATAAAATGAGTCCCGCCTTGCTCTAAGTGGGCTTGCATAAATTTTGTAATGTCAACTGACTCTGGCGTAGAGAGGTCTTTATTGCCTGAATTTAAAGTTCCCAAAACAAAAGGTTTGAACCCTGCTGACTTTAGAACTTCACCAATTAAGTACGCAACTGATGTCTTTCCATTAGTTCCGGTAACACCAATAACATGAAGATCCTTTGAAGGGTGCCGGTTTGGGTCTCTTGTTATAAGTGTCGAATCTTTATCAAGATGAGCTTTGTTTTTGTGTCTTTTTAAAGTCAGTTTTTCACGCTTTAACGGTAATTGAGAACCGAACTTATCATGTCGATTCGAATTAATGAGCTCTGAAGAGATCCGAACTTTTTTAATTGTGCTCTTGGAGAGTCTAGGATCAGGGGATTTAGATGTAGGGGCTGTTTTTTGAATAGCTTTATTTACATGGTCATAAGACCAATTTAAATGATGTGTTTCGGTGTATGTTTCAATGTTTTTAATTAAGTAGCCTCTAATGGGTTATTAAATTTTCTTCATAGTGCTTTTAGCAGCTGAAGGGGTAGGCGGAAAAATTTTGCTCCGCCTTTTATATTCGTTTTGGTGGGTGTCAACATGATGAAGGGCAATCTCACATTTCTAGTGCGCTATCAAATTTAACGGTCATAGCGCAAAATTTGTCCCCGAAAAGGTTGAGTCAGATAGTCTGCATTCACTGGCTTACTGTGGCTATGTGAATATCCCAAGGTGACCATCTTTTTGCTAAACCGGCCATGATAACTCCGCCCTGGATCAATAATGATTACTTCACAGTGAGGTTTAGCATGCTGATTAATAAAACCGGATAATAGATCGACATGATCGCCTTCATACAGTAAATCACTGCCGACAATTAGATCATAGGTGCCTAAATCACTCTCTTTATCAGCCCAGCCAGTGCGCACGAACGGTATTTTTTTACCTTTATTAAGTAGGACGTTTTCCAGCAAAAATTGCTCAGCTTCCGGGTGGTAGTCTGTAGCAGTAATATTTGCCAGGCGAGAATTCAGCATCAAACTTGTCAAGCCGATTCCACAGCCCACTTCTAAAATACGTTTTCCTGCAATTTCATAATCGAATAGAAGATGAGCAAGCACTTCACTGGACTGCCAGACAACGCCGAATAATGACCAGATAGTCGATGATATCCCAAGTCTCTGGGCAATATTATCAACGTCAAGATATTGTTGCCTATCTCGCAAAGTTCTCAGATGAATATCGACATCACCAAATTCAATTGTTTGATAACAAACCCGTAGCGCAGGCATTAATTATTTATTCATTGGAGGACAGTTCGCATTTGTCCTGTCGTTTGGCGTAAGGAGGATTACAATCCCAGCCGTGTCCAGAATAATCGATGTGAGCATTCGCGGGAACATTCAAAGTAACACAAGCATCTGTTTTTTCTAAATATCCACGCTCGCATTCCCACCCTTTGCCATAGGACGAACTCACAAAATAACCGTTTTCAGGAATCTTTATTGCAACGCAAGTATTATTCTTCTTTTTAAAGCCACGGTCGCATTGCCATTCATAGCCATAGGAATCTAAATAAGCATTGGCAGGTATCTTAATGGCAACACAGGTATTACCTGTCTTATGATGACCCCAGTTGCATTTCCAACCATTGCCATAGGATGAATTGGTCAGGTATGCATTTTTAGGTATCTTAATAGCAATGCAAATCTTGCCAACTGCTTGAAACCCGAGATCACATTCCCATCCGTTCCCATAGGTTTTGGCGTGAGCATTTTTAGGCATCGCGTCCTTATTGGACTCTGCGAATACAAGACTTGGGATACTGGTCGTAAATACCAGAAGCATCAAAAACTGAGCTCCAATATTATTGGATGGTGGCTTTGCTCTCATGAATAATTTCTTTTGTAATCATTGTATGCCGCAAGTTTTCTTTGCTGCATAATTGATAATGCGGAAGGGGTTGTTGCAGATCGTCTATAGCAGACATATCTGGCGACAAAAGTTTCAATGAGGGGGGGAGTAAAGAATGTTACTAGATTTAAAGTCTCTACGAGCCGTGAGCTATTTCAGCTGCTCTATGAGAGCCAGCCCAATCAAGGATTGAATACCACTATACACTTAATTGGGTGGGTTTGTTATTTATAATGGCTTTCAATTGCTTTTAAAGCATGGGTTTATGTAAGCTGTTGATAAATAAAGTAAAGTATTTTATTTTCTGGATTTAAAGATAGCGTGATGTATTTAAATTAACAATATCCTTTCTTTCCATAGCCCCTAGGTATTGCTTTTTTATTGACCACTTTTAGCTAAAAGCAGGCAATGATAAAATGATTTTTAGCAGTATATTAACTTCTATTTCTAGCCTATTATTTTATGGGTTAGTGTACCGCAACGTTGACTAACTAAGGGGCCATCCATCCTGAACGAACTCTACTATATTTTACTTTTAAATTGAGATGTCATCTGTTTATCATGTGTTTTTATTTCTGATGCATTTATAACTGCCTTCTGCCTATCCATCATTACTGCCAGTCAAAATTTTTATTGAAGGAGGGAGCATAGTGGTTACTATAAAAACGCCTTAATAACCGATAGCTTCAATCAATATGTCGACCATAAACAGCTTGAATATGTCTAGCATTATCACCTTCAATATCATTTATTGCACGAATTTGCTCTGGTGATGCTTCAATGATATGTTTCAAGACAAACCAATTAACAGTTTCAGTATATGGAGGGGTTGTTAATGATCCACGGTAATGATAATAGCTCTTCAGTTCGTTACTCAAATCATCATTAAACAAGTCGTGTAGTTTCACTCTACCCTTTTCAAGTTTTTGCGTATTGTGTGACTGTTTTGGAATTTGGGTTAAAAATTCACTGATAAATTCATT
>ENA-OSET01000463-OSET01000463.1-sediment-metagenome-genome-assembly--contig:-NODE-463-length-45344-cov-5.907858_pt1 | contig 45344 bp, 37 predicted proteins | sample MGYA00237882_ERZ534229 | MGnify/ENA primary metagenome ERZ534229 (study PRJEB26408, sample SAMN06266212) | sediment metagenome | isolation source: Hudson Canyon methane seep mesocosm | place: USA:Hudson...
CGGCAACTATGTCAATCACTCAGCCTATAAAGCCGCAACGTATTATTCGTTTATGACCATCAATATCCAGCCTATTGGCAAAATCAGTACACCTTACAAAGAGAAATTTGCCATTCCCCGTCAGCCCGGTTTGGCCAAAAGTGCCGAAGGTAAAATTACATTTTTTGAAGGGTTTAACGATCCTAACTATTTACGTGGTATCGAACAGTTTAGTCATCTATGGCTGCTATTTCATTTTCATCAAACTGCGGATAAAGGCCACTCCCCCCTGGTGCGCCCTCCGCGCTTAGGCGGTAATAAAAAACTAGGCGTGTTTGCCACACGTAGTACCTTTAGGCCAAATGGTATAGGCATGTCTGTGGTTGAATTTGGGTCGGTGAGTTATCAAAACAATCAACTTAGTCTGATTGTGCGGGGGATAGATTTATTAGACGGCACACCGATTCTAGATATCAAACCCTATGTACCTTATGCCGATAGTATTGTGCAGGCATCGGGAGGTGTGGCCCAGCATAGTCCAGAATTAATGGAGGTGACTTTTAGCGAACAAGCCAGCAGCCAATTAAATCAGTTTGAATCGCACTATCCTAAATTAGCCGCACTGATACAAGAAGTGCTCAGCCAAGATCCCCGCCCTGCCTATCACAAAGATTCTCACTCAGATAAAACCTACGGTATGAGCCTGTACGATCTAAATATTCAATGGCAAGTGATTAACCAACAAAATGTAGTCTTGGCAATCCAATTAATTTAACCCGGTATAATACTCAATAATAGCTTTAGACATTATTGGTGTTAGAATAAGCGCCGTTTTTTCCTTTAAACCCTAGAGATTTTATTGTTCATGCGCACTAGTCAATATTTATTATCCACACAAAAAGAAACCCCAGCCGACGCAGAAGTCATTAGCCACCAGTTAATGTTACGTGCAGGTATGGTCAGAAAGTTAGCTGCGGGTTTGTACACTTGGTTACCAACAGGTTTACGTGTGCTGAATAAAGTTGCCGAAATAGTGCGCGACGAAATGAACAAAGCAGGCTCAATAGAAATATTAATGCCTGTAGTCCAGCCTGCTGATTTATGGCAAGAGTCTGGCCGTTGGGAAGAATACGGTCCTGAGTTACTGCGTATAAAAGACAGGCAATCAAGAGACTTTGTATTAGGCCCGACACACGAAGAAGTGATCACCTCGCTGGTCAAAAACGAAGTCAACAGTTACAAACAATTGCCACTTAATTTATATCAAGTACAAACCAAATTCAGAGACGAAATTCGCCCTAGATTTGGCATCATGCGTTGCCGTGAATTCACCATGAAAGATGCTTATTCTTTTCACCTTGGTCAAGACTGTTTAGAGACAACCTATCAAAACATGTACCAAGCCTACTGCAATATTTTTGAGCGTATTGGCTTAGACTTCCGCCCGGTTATTGCCGACAACGGTTCAATAGGCGGCAGTGCGTCCCATGAATTTCATGTGTTAGCTGAATCAGGTGAAGATGATATAGCCTTTAGTAACGGCTCTGATTATGCAGCTAACATTGAAATGGCCAGTGCGTTGGCACCAACCAGTAACTGCCCTGAAGGTACGCAAAACCTAGAAAAGGTGGCCACTCCCGAGCAAAAAACTATCGAAGCGGTGTCAGCGTTCTTAAACGTACCTGCAGAACAATCAGTTAAAACACTGATTGTATTGGCTGAACCAGACGAAAAAGGCAAGCAAGGATTAGTCGCATTAGTATTACGTGGCGATCACCAACTTAACGAAGTCAAAGCTGAAAAACTAACAGGTGTATTTGCCCCACTGACCATGGCAGGCGAACAACAAATACAAGACACACTGAATTGCACTATAGGCTCACTTGGGCCAGTGGGTATGTCTATCCCTGTAATTGTTGATACCAGCGCTGCGCATTTAGCTGACTTTGTTTGTGGCGCTAACGAAGAAGGGGTGCACTTCACTGGCGTAAATTGGGCAAGAGACGCAGGTGAATTTAACGTTGCTGACATTCGTAATGTAGTCGCCGGTGATGCTTCGCCAGATGGCAAAGGCACGTTAGAAATAAAGCGCGGTATTGAGGTCGGGCATATATTCCAACTTGGTGATAAATATTCGCAAGCAATGGGTTGTGGCGTGTTAGATGAAAACGGCAAAAATAAAATACTCAGCATGGGATGTTACGGTATTGGTGTTTCACGCATAGTGGCTGCCGCAATTGAACAAAACCATGATAAATATGGGATCATCTGGCCGGATGCCATCGCACCTTTTAAAGTTGCGCTAATTCCTATGAATATGCATAAATCACATCGAATAAAAGAACTCGCCGAATCGATGTATACACAATTTCAAGAAGCCGGTCTTGAAGTATTATTTGATGATCGAAAAGAACGCCCAGGCGTGATGTTCAACGACATGGAATTGGTCGGTATACCGCACACAATCGTAATAGGTGAACGTAACCTAGATGAAGGTAAAGTGGAATACAAAAATCGCCGTAGTGGTGAGAAAGAATTGATTGAAATCGACCAATTTGCTGAATTTGTTGCTAACTTATAAGCAACCAGTAGCTTTTAAAAAAGCGCCTTTATGGCGCTTTTTCATTATATAAAACAGGTTCTTAGAAATTTATACCCATACCTTTAGTAATAAGTTTATACTTAATTCAGTTTAGCTTTGGTGGTAATGTTTAGGCTCATGGATGCAACTAGTTTATTAATGAGATCATAAATGCAAGTGACCTTCTACGGTGTACGCGGCTCCTGCCCCGCTCCTGGCCCAGAATTTATTAAATATGGTGGTAATACTGCTTGTGTGCACGTCTGTTTAGACGACGGCACAGATTTCATTTTAGATGCTGGCACCGGAATAAAAAACCTCGGTCAAAAGCTGGTCAAACAAACTAACGATATCCATTTATTACTCACTCACAACCACTGGGATCATATTCAAGGTTTTCCCTTTTTTGCGCCTATCTATCAGCCCGAGCGTAATATTTTAATTACTCCAGGTCAGATTACCTTTGATGCAGATCATGCCATTTTAGAACAAATGAGTGGCAGTTACTTCCCGGTCGATTACAAAACACTGCCCTCAAATATACAAGTAGTACCGCAACCCAAAGAGGTAAATAATTGGAAAATTGGTAACGCCACTGTTAGCCGTTTAGCCATGAACCACCCCGGCAGTGGCAGTTCTTTTTGCATTGAGGCTGATGGCAAAAAAGTGACCTATATCACCGACAATGAATTATATCCTCCTTACAAAAAGAACACCGACTTTTTAGACTGGGTTGAATTTGCCCGTGATGCCGACCTCATTATTCATGATGCACAATATATGATTGCCGACATGCCCGCTAAGTCAGGCTGGGGACATTCCGTCGCCGAAGAAGCCGTCAAACTGGCCATGGGCAGCCGGGCAAAACGTATGGCATTGTACAGCCATGATCATATCCGCACCGATGAGGAAATTACCGAAATAGAAAGTCATTGCAAAGAAATCATCGAAATTGGCGGTGCAGACTTAGAGCTTTTTGCTGCAGCCGAAGGTTTAACGCTTAACTTATAGGGAACGAGGTTTTTGTCAGAGCGTAATCAATATGCGTTGTTATTATCTGGTGGTGGTGCAAGAGCCGCTTACCAACTAGGTGTACTTAAAGCCATTGCGACCTTTTTACCACGCAACCAAGGTTTACCATTTCCCATAGTTTGCGGTAATTCAGCCGGTGCAATTAACGCAACAGGTTTAGCCTGTTACGCCTCTTGTTATCATCTTGGTTTGAGAAAATTAGAATGGGTATGGAAAAACTTCAACACACGCCAAGTATACGACAGTGGTATTAGAGACGTATTCAAACATTTAACTGGCAATTTTTTGAGCAGCTTTCAATCCGAGCAAAATCAAAAAAATCCGTCCAGTTTATTAAATAATCAACCTCTGAGACAGCTGATCAGAAGCCGCTTAGATTTTCATCGTATTGATAGAAATATATTAAGTGGCCACTTACGCGCGATTACCGTCAATGCCTCTAGCTATACTAGCCATGACTCCATCAGTTTTTATCAAGGGCATGCCGATATAGAGCCTTGGGAGCGTGAACAAAGACGGGGCATACCCTGCACCTTAAACTCAGAACACTTAGTTGCTTCATCGGCTATTCCTATGCTGTTTCCCCCGGTGAAAATGATGGGTGAGTTTCTCGGCGATGGCTCGGTACACCAATTATCACCACTGAGTCCAGCGATTCATTTAGGTGCAAAAAAAATACTGATCATTGGTGTCGAACAACCAGAGAAAACCTCACGTTTTACCGACATGAACCGATTTCCCAGTAGCATCGCTATTGCAGGGCATTTACTCGATACTATTTTTGCCGACACCCTTAAAGCCGACCTTGAACGTCTAACGCGTATAAACGAAACAATCGCCCATATGACCTACAGGCAACAGCAACAAACTAATTTAAAAACCATTGATACCTTAGCCATCAACCCAACGGTTAACTTTAACGAAATGGCCGCCAAACATTTTCACCGCATGCCTTCGGGGATAAAAATCCTTCTGCGTATGATGGGCTTACACGATAAAGCCGACACTAGTTTGCTCAGTTATCTATTGTTTGAGAAAGAGTTCTGCCGAGAGTTGATTGATTTAGGTATGCAGGATGGCTTGGCTAGACAAGAAGAGTTACGTAGTTTTTTGTCAATATAGCATAGGGTTCTTTATTTTTAGAACATGTGCATCTCACACTTGTATTTATGTTGTCCGACTGACTTATTTTAGGGAGGTTATATCCAAAGGAGTGTATTTTGAAGTTTATCTTTTTTTTCATATTTTCTTTTTCTTCGGTGTTAGTTCACGCTGAAGTAGATTATAGAGTCCCATCTCGTGACTATATTAATATAAAAGGTGGCTGGAACATTTTTTATGAAGCTAGTATGGAAAGGGAAAATCCTAAGCTAGCGAAAGACTCTTTGCTTAAATTAAAAAACACCTTAAAGGTTATTGAACAAAAATCACCTTATTCTTCCTTGCGAAAACTAAAAACCTTGAAAATATTTTTGATGTGGGGCGAAGACTCCCAACATGGAGGGAAAAAAAGTGGAATGAGATTTGTTAGGAAAGGAGAAACAATTAAAAGGCTTCATTATGATAATCAATGGGAACATTCTGTAGTTATTTATAGTGCAGTAAATTTGATGTATTTAACCGATATGTGGGCAAAAAAAGCGTTAACCCACGAACTTTCACATGCTTGGCATATAATGCACTGGCCAGATAAGTATGCTGAAATAGTAAAGCCTTGGAAGAATGCTAAGTCTAAAAATTATACACTAATGTTAAAGACTACAAGAATCGTACTAAACCCGAAGCATATGCTACCAAAAACAATCTAGAATATTTCGCTGAATTATCAGCTATGTATTTTGTTGGTGGGGATTACTTTCCATATGATAGGGAAAAACTAGCTCGTTATGATCCTTCTGGAGTCGCTATGATCAAAAAACTATGGTCTGTCAGGTAATTGAATCAAGGGCTCAGGTTCGTTGAAAATCAACATGGCAGTCATATTAAATCGTTAATAATATTGGACATTATGATGTCATCAAATGCACCATGTGCGTTATGTATCTAACCATTTCAGTAACAGCTAAATACTCGTAATATTTTAATTTACAAAGCATAAGGTTCAACAATGAGCAAAATTAACGAAAAAGTCGAAGAGTTACTCGCCAAACATCCAACCCTATCGCAAGAAGAGGCAATCAAGATCGTAACTGAAAAAAATGAGCGCAAAAAGAAAAAGAGAACCGAAAAAAACAGATAGGAGTGAATCAAAAAACAGCCAATATAAAAGTCGATACCCTACGTCCAAATAAAAAGCCCTATGATCTTCCCCCTCCATAAAAAAAGCCGCTAAATTAGCGGCTTTATTAACAATATAGAGATTGAAGGGGTATAAAATCTCAGTCGTTAATCTTTAGACTCTGCTTTCACTTCGCTAGCCGGTGCAACTTCGGTCTTAGCAGGCGCTTTAGTTACAGTAGCTTTGGCTGTTGGTTTAGCAGCGGCCTTTGCTGGTGCTTTTTTAGCGGCGGCTTTTGCAGCGGGTTTAGTCGCTGTTTTAGCAGGAGCTTTAGTAGCAGTAGTTTTTGCTGCTGGTTTAGCTGCCGTTTTTGCTGTCGCTTTAGTTGCTGTAGCTTTTGCTGCTGGCTTAGCTGCTTTTTTAGCAGGCGCTTTTTTAGTGGTGGTGGCTTTTTTCTCTGCTGCTTTTTGTTGAGCGAGTTTAGCCACTACTTCAATTAGGCTATCAACACGTTGAGTTAACATATCGATTTGTTGGTCGCGGTTTTCGTTACCGAAACCAAGCTTTGCTTTTAATGCTGAAATTTTATCTTTTAACATTTTTCTGGCCTCTAATTTTTCTTGTATTTGCGTTTCAATTGATTCGCCTTTTTCTAGCAACTCGTTGACGAATTGTGAACTTTCAACAAATAGTTGGTCAATTTTGTCAGCGGCTTTTTCGCGCCCACTGTCGTAAGCACCTACGCCAACCAACCAAGTTTTATGTGCCATAGCGATCGTTTTTTTAGCAGGGTTCAAATTGATTCTCCTAATATCTTAGTTCACGCTAATTTAGCGCAAATATAAAAAACCCAACGCAACTTAGAACTTACAGCCCTAAACCAACGTTGGGTGTTGTACTAATTACTTAGCAGCTAGTTTTGCAACAGCGTCAGTCAATGCATCGATTTTTGCTGATAATTCTTCAACTCTTTGATCGGCACTTACGCTGTCTAGACCTAGTTTCTTACGTACTTCTGCTACGCGAGTTTCAACTTTGTCTTTCACTTGAAATTTGTCTTTTGCTTCAGTTTCGATTTTAGAACCTTTAACCACTAGCTCATCGAACACTTTGCTCGCTTCAACACTGATTTTTTCGTAACGGCCTTGGGCTTCATCAAAACTTTTACCGTATGCGCCTAAACCTGCAAGCCAAATTTTACGTGCAAATTCTTCAGCTTCGTTTACTTTACCTTTGATAGAATCTAATTTAGTCATGGGTCTTTCCTCGTTTAAATAAATGGGTCTGTCTGGATTGAGGACAAGATTAGAGAAACGAATTAGAAACCGCATACTAATTGAGCAATTATTTTAATTTTATTTTGAAATGAGTCTCATGTTATTGATATATAGATGATTTTTATTTTGATTTTTTTTCGAACAATCTCGACTGACAAGGGTGTCAGCCGGTTTAACACTTTTAATCTACTAACCCTTTGGGCATATTTGCTCGTAATTCTTGCCAAATTTTGCCACTTTCGATGCCATAGTCTCTGATGACCAGTGGAACGCCTTCGTAGTCGCCCTTTTCTGCAAGCTCTAACAATTGTTTGTAATAACCGCGAGTTAGGTCTCTGGAATCTTGATTAGAGAAATAATAACCTCCGATGCGCGAATACAATCCTCTAAAACCGTTCATCATTAAGACATACACTGGATTACCAGAAGCAAAGGCTAAGTCATGATTAAGTTGGTAATCACTGTGCGCAAAAATTTTGCCATCATCAGGAATATCACTATGACTTTTTAATATCTCGATAGTTTTTTCTTGTTGATTACGAATTGCGCCGCGAATAAACACCGCACTTAAATTAGTTCTTGCGGCCAATAGGTGATCAACAAGCTCTGGGATCCCCTCTTCGTCAAGTCTGGCTAAGGTTTCTAATATATTAAGACCCGACGTTTCCCAAAAATTATTAACCTTAGTCGGCTTACCATGTTGAATGGTTAACCAACCGTCTCGCGCTAAACGTTGTAATACTTCACGCAAAGTTGTACGAGTTACACCGATGAGCTCTGATAATTCACGCTCAGCTGGTAGAATTGTGCCTGGGGGGAAGCGTCCACTCCAGATAGATTCCACTATATATTCTTCAGCGAATCCTGCTGGGCTTTGTGCCTTGTATATCATCAACTACTCACTTCGTTGCTATTGTTCTTCTAATTTTTATAAACTGATTGTACCAGATGATTTTTGCTGGTAACAAGGAAACTTTGAATTGTTAACGAAGTATTGCTAAAAAGCAGATTAATTTTACCAATTTGTCTTCTAACTGTGGGATTTTGCGATTGTTTTTGGGTACAATCGATAAATCGTTGATTCAATAATTATAATATTCAGCAAGGAATTTTGCTTATGCAAATGTCAGTACCTCAAGCAGTAGCAGCCAACTTTTTGGGAAAAGCCCCAACTTGGTACAAACAGGCGATTATAGCCTTTCTTATTATTAACCCCATTCTATTCATAATTAATCCATATGTAGCGGGCTGGGCGTTAGTACTTGAATTTATTTTCACCCTTGCGATGGCATTAAAATGTTATCCACTTCAGCCCGGTGGACTGTTGCTGATGGAGGCGATGTTTATTGGCATGACCACCCCTGAGCATATGAAACATGAAATGGTGGTGAATATTGAGGTAATACTGCTATTGGTCTTTATGGTGGCCGGTATTTACTTTATGAAAGGGTTGTTACTTTATCTTTTCACCAAATTATTGATAAAGCTTGAAAACAAAATCACCTTATCCATAGCGTTTGCGGCATCCTGTGCGATTTTATCGGCGTTCTTAGATGCGTTAACAGTAGTGGCGGTGATTATTACCGTAGGTTTAGGCTTTTACTCCATCTACCACAAAGTGGCATCAGGCAAAGACTTTCATGCTGATCACGATCACTCTCACGATGGTGAAGTCCCCCACCCCAAGCGTAATGATCTAGAAGATTTTAGAGCATTTTTACGTAACCTAATGATGCACGCCGGCGTAGGTACTGCATTGGGTGGCGTAATGACTATGGTTGGTGAGCCTCAAAACCTTATTATCGCCGATAAAGCAGGTTGGGACTTTATTGAGTTCTTTATTCGTATGTCCCCTATCACTATTCCTGTATTTTTTGCCGGATTAGCCACTACCTATGTAGTAGAAAAATTTAGCCTCTTTAGTTACGGTGCGCAAATACCGCCAGTAGTTAGACAAATATTGACTGACTATGACAAAAATGTAGATGCAAACTTAACCACACAAGACAAAGCCAGATTAGCTGTTCAAGGCCTGATTGCAGTTTGGTTAGTAGTAGGTTTGGCAGGGCATTTAGCCGCTGTTGGATTAATTGGGCTGTCTATTATTGTTTTGGCGACCTCAATGAGTGGCGTGATTGACGAACACTCTATAGGCAAATCCTTTGAAGAAGCTTTACCTTTTACCGCTTTATTATGTGTATTTTTTGGCATTGTGGCAGTCATAATCGACCAAGGGTTATTTAGTCCGGTGATTAACTGGGTATTAACCTTTGAAGGTAAAACCCAATTAGTGATGTTTTATTTAGCCAATGGCCTGTTATCCATGGTCAGTGACAACGTGTTTGTTGGTTCTGTATATATCACCGAAGTAACAGCTGCACTTAATAGTGGCGTAATCACTCGCGACCAATTTGATTTGTTAGCAGTGGCGATTAATACCGGTACTAACCTGCCAAGTGTTGCTACACCTAATGGTCAAGCTGCTTTCTTATTCTTGTTAACGTCAGCTATTGCGCCACTACTTAGATTGTCATACGGCACTATGGTGTATATGGCACTGCCTTATACAGTGGTACTGACATTAGTAGGTTTAGCTGCAACATACTTCGGTTTGTATGACTTAACACAATGGTTATATGACATGCACCTAATTGAGCATCACTCTGGGGTGATACCCGGCAGTGATGTTGTTCCTCATTAGTCAAGGATAGACCATTGATAAACACGTTATCAGCGTTATCCACAAACAAACGCGCATGGGGGTTATTATTTGTCTCCGCGCTTTGTTTGGAAGTAACCGCTTTGTATTTTCAACATGCAGCGGATTTACGCCCCTGCATTATGTGCATTTATCAGCGAACAGCCGTTTTTGGCGTAATGTTCGCTGCAATGCCAGCGATGTTAGTGAATAACCTTATCACCCGATTGATTGGTTATATTGGCTGGGGAATATCGGCTATTTGGGGCTTACTGATAGCCATCGAACACGTTGATATTCAAACGGCTGCCAACCCATTTTTTGCTACTTGTGAGTTTGTGCCTAACTTCCCTAGTTGGGCTCCTTTACATGAATGGCTACCGAATATCTTTGGCGCGACAGGTGACTGTGGCGATATAAATTGGTCATTTTTTGACATGAGTATGCCGCAATGGATGATTGTGATTTTCGCCGTTTATACGACTATTTGGGTGGTGATTTTGCTCAGTCGACTATTAGTGAAACGTAGTCTGTAATCTTAAGCGAACACTAATGTGTTCGCTGTTTATTCAAGCCAACAGATGGGGGTTTGAATAAACATTAAATTTAATTGAGTTTGCTGACGTTTTTATAAAGCCAAGTAAACAAATATCACATTCTTTTGCTAAATCTATGGCTAAACTAGTTGGTGCGCCCATAGCAATAATAAACCGAATATTTACCATTGCCGCCTTTTGTACTAATTCAAAACTAGCTCTTGAACTCAACACCACCCCCCAAATAGACCCTACCTGATGATTATCAACAGCCAACATTTTTATGTTTGCACCTATCAGTTTGTCAAAAGCGTTATGTCTGCCTACGTCTTCTCGGACATCTAATATGTGTAAACCTTGGTCAAATAACGCGACACCATGACTACCACCGGTTTGAGCGAATATCCCCTGGTTGGCTGTTAAGTTTTGGGTTAACGAGCGAAGTTCAGATATTGGCAGCGAAGCAACTTGCTCTTCTGTTCGTAGGGTCTGTGGCAATTTATCTAGTAGATTTTCGATGCTTTGCTGGCCACATACGCCACAAGCCGAGTTCATGATTTCAACTCGCTGATATGCCGCAAGATCAATATTCGCCCCAACAGCTAAGTTAACTTGTACGCGGTTAGTAGGCTCGGATTTTAATCGACCCGTTCCTGTATGCACAATTGAAGTGATTTTACTGGGATCTTGAATGGCGCCGCTAGAATATAACCAACCTCTGACCAAGTTCAGATCGTCGCCTGGTGTACGCATAGTGGTTAATAATAACTCTGGTGATGCTTTGGAGTAGGAAGATAACCAGATTTCTAGAGGCTCTTCGACTACCACTAGGTCGTCACACTCAATACGCTCAGGGGATGCTCCCTGCTCGCTAGACTGAGAAACTTTAACTATTGGATATTGTGCAATTGATCGCAAGAATAAAAACTATAACAAGAAAGACTAAGGTCTAAACTACCTTAGGCGATTAGAAGGGTAAAGATGTGAACCCTAAAATAAATATCCAACCTGCAAAAAACAGCTTTAAATTTTTAGCAGAAAAATACAATACCAATTGTTTAGCTAATATCCCGCCTGCTATGGCTCCCGCACCGGCAAACAGTACCACAGGCCAATATATCGCTTGGGTAATCACTAGGTGAAAAACAATTCCGCCCCATACTGTCCAAGCGCTCAAAATAACGGCAGCAGCAATAGCGAGGGTCACATTAAAACGGCAAATAATTAAATACACCGCTACCAATTCCCCTACACCTATTGATAGCCATGCAGTAATGCCGCCACCAACCAAAGCAATAACTGGCAATGCAATATAGTCATGTTTAGCTAGCTGAGTATTAAAACTGGGGTTATTCAGCAACAACACTGTGGCAAAAATGGCTAATGCTAAGCCAATTGAAAAGATCCCAAAACCTGTATGCAAACTTGTAGGGTCGCTAAAATGCGCAAAAAATTGTGGATTAATTTGCACCATCCACAAACCCATTAGGGAAAATGGGATCGTGAGTAACAATACCCTAACCAAAGGTTGCCATTGGTTACTCTCTGGTTGATTGTGAGTTTTAACCTGTTTGTAAAAGACCCACCACGTTATGGCTCCAGCGGTCATGCCGCAACATTGGATAGCAAAACTGGTGGCCACAGAGGTAGCAGCGGAAAAATCAAGTTGATTAAAAAACGGCACAAAAACAACACCACCGCCCGCACCAGTAGCATTGGCAAAAATAGCACCTAACAAACCCAAAAAGGTGAAACCGCCGTACTCTTGTATTAAGGTTAAAGGATGTGTTTGCCAAAACAGCAAACCTAACCAAATAAGCAGCATAGATATTCGGATATGTTTGCTGGATATTTTTGAAAACATAAAAAATTCTTGGCCTAAACTGAAAAAACAAAGGCGGACTTTGCCAGAATATGACACTACAAACAAAGAAAAATTGTTATTTAAATGGTTAAACTAAAATATAAACATGACTCGGTTATTTTAACCCTGCAACCTAATCGTTCGGCCAATTGGCGGGAAAATAAACTGATCATTGGATTTATCGCAGCCTTTGTGATGATCATTGCCATTGCTTGGAGTGTGGTCGGTGTTTGGATGATTTTGCCTTTTGCCGGTTTTGAAGTGGGTCTATTGGCTTTTTTAATGTATCGGGTGTCTTATTCGACCTATCAAAAACAAATTATTACCATTGATAAAGATACGCTCTCCTTTCATGCTGGCGTTTATTACCCCAAACGTTCATGCTTGTTCATCAAAGATAAGGTGTTAGTAAAAACAATCGAACCTAAAACTGAATATGAACACACCTATATTGCTTTACATGACGGACATCAGAGCATAATAATAGGCCAATTTCTAAACCAAGCTGACAGAATTACCACCCTAGAATATTTAAAAAAGGCAAAACTACATATCCACAAAGATAAATGGTGGAAAACCCAATAATTGCGTCTGAAAATTTACTTAAGGTTACCTATGAAATCGATACTGAATATTTTAATTGGCCTTTCACTGAGCATGAGTGTTTATGCTGAAACAATCAGACTATCTGAACCTGTTGAGCAGAATACCAATAGCGAAACCTTTGGTGTGATACTTGATGAATCTTTGCCTAACTTGAGTATGGAAAACCTAGTGGTTGACTCATCGACTCACCTAACGAAACCATTCCAAGTAGAAGCTAGAATAGCCAAAGTGTGTCAAAAGAAAGGATGTTTTTTTATCGCCCAACAAGACCAGCATATCTTGCGTGTTTCGTTTCGTGATTATGGCTTTTTTATCCCAACAGACAGCAGCGGAAAAACAGTAACCCTTGCCGGAGAATTGGTACAGAAAGACCTTAGCCCAGAACAAGCGGCTCACTTTAAAGCCGACCTAAAAAGCGATACCGAAATACTCAAGCCAGGTGTGGTATATGAAATTGTGGCTGATAGTGTAAGAATTCCACGAAGCTAATAAAACAGGAGTCTGCTCCTTTTTGCTGGAGCTGTAGAATGAATAGAAGCGGTCACAGCCATCTTTTCCAGTGACCGCTTAACAAGTGTTACTTAACTTAAAACTTCAATACATTAATTTCCAAGTTATTTAACTTATTCTCAAGGCCGGTATGATAGAGCGCTTCAATCGCTTTAGCGCCAGAATAATTAGCCACTGCCACTTTGTTATTCATATGCACCGCAAAACTTTGCCACCCTTTTGCATAACGCTCTGCAAAACCAGCATGTCCCCATTCTCCAGTGCGTTTTTTCACTTGGCTAGGAGCAAAGAAAAATTCACTGTCAAGGTGACCATCAGGTTTATCTTGCTGGGCATCCACATCGGTAGAACCAATTAGAATCAACTTATCGAGGTTGTCAGCAAACTGTTTTTTTAAATTCAGCAGTAAATTTTTGTTACCTGCAAAATCCAATACCCAGCTCGCCTTGTCTTTTCCTAGCTGAGCAATGTCGTCATAACTAATGACTTGGTCGTAACAGTCTAGGTCTTGGGTAAAGGCTTTATTGCTTGCCGAAGTTAGGCCAACCACTTGATAATCTAAACCTCGTTCGGCTTTATGTTTCATCAACAGATGCGCCGCGCCATAAGCGGTTTTACTCGACGCACTGGTTAGTATCACTTGCTTAATTGGTTGCTGCGCAGCCACTAACCCTTCACCAACAAAATCATCTAATACAAAAGACGTCATAAACAATGGGCGGTAATTGAGTTGCCATGATTCTCGATCAGCTTGGTAACCGGGGTCGGTGGCACAACGCACATAGTTATCATATACAGGAGAAATGCTTTTGCGTTTTTCACTGATATCAAAAAAGTGAGTGGGTGACATCTTGCCTGCTTTGATCACTAAATGACTTGCCATAGGCAAATAACCAAATACTTTCTCACCTACTTTTACATCAGCATGATTTGACTCAAGCACAGTGGCAAAACCCCACATGGGTACAATTCCCCAAGTGTCATCCGCGGGGAAAAAACCCCAGTACCCCATTTTATCGCCGAAAACTGAATAGGTAACATTATTCGCAGAAAAACCAAAAGTATCGATTTTAAGCAACACATCATCTGCGTCTAATTGTTTGCTATCTATACTTTTCTCAACAATTTTGGTGTTCGCCACATTGGATTTTTCAATCCAGATTTCGGTGACATTATGTACTTCGCTCATTTAGTTTCGCCCTAAAGTGAATTTATTCTGATAGATTGAGTATAAGTATTTAATCCGTTATCACGGCATCACAAATTTGAATGCGGTGAAATAAACCAAGATGATTAGCTCAGAGGCAAAGCAACCATGAAAGACACTCACCCTAAGTTTGATATTGTAATATTTGGTGCCACCAGCTTTGTGGGTCAAATATTAACACGATACATGCTTGCGCAGTTTCCCATTGAAGGCGAATTAAAGTGGGCTATAGCAGGACGTTCACAAAACAAACTAAATGAATTAAAGCAGTCTTTAGGCATAGCCGGAGAACCTCTTGACATTTTAGTCGCCGATTCAGCAGACGAAAATAGCTTGCACGAGCTATGTAGTGCTACCCGAGTGGTTATTTCGACGGTGGGACCTTACGCACTGTATGGTGAACCTTTGGTAAAAACCTGTGTGGCTTTAGGCACTGATTACTGCGATTTAACCGGCGAAGTGCAGTGGATAGCCAAAATGTTAGAAGGATACGAAGACCAAGCTAAAACAACTGGTGCGCGCATTGTTAACAGTTGTGGCTTCGACTCTTTGCCCTCTGACTTGGGTGTGTACTTTTTACAGCAACATGCCAAACAAAAATTTGGCGAGCCATGCAGTAGTATCAAAATGCGAGTCAAAAAAATGAAAGGTGCTGCGTCGGGTGGCACAGTTGCCAGCATGACTAATATATTTAAAGAGGTTGCGAGTAACCCTGCCCTACGCAAACTGTTGGCGAACCCCTATGCGATTTGTCCGCCTGACCATGGCAATAAAGTGCGCCAAGACAACATGAACCGGCCTCAATATGACAATGACTTTAACAGCTGGCTAGCGCCTTTTGTGATGGCTGTTATTAACACCCGCATAGTACATAGAAGTAATGCCTTAGTTGAAGGTGGCTACAGCCCACATTTTGAATACAACGAAGCAATGTTAACCGGTAAAGGGCTCATGGGCGGTGGTTTGGCAGCCGGTGTAGGTTTTGGATTAGGTGGTTTTGCCATGGCGGCGGTGATCCCCCCTACCCGCTGGGCAATGGAAAAATTTATTTTACCTAAACCCGGTGAAGGCCCAAGCCAAGATGCCCAAGAAAAAGGGTTTTACGACTTACGTTTTTACGGCACAACCGATAGTGGTCAAGAAATTCGCTGTAAAGTCACAGGCGATCAAGATCCAGGTTATGGCTCTACCGCTAAAATGTTAGGCCAAGCCGCAGCCTGTTTGGCGCAAGATATCAGCAAAGAGAATACACCCGGTGGATTTTGGACTCCCGCCAGTATCTTTGGCAATCAATTAATCACACGTTTAGAGAATCATGCTGGTTTAACATTTGAGATTATTGATTAATAACCTCAGAGTTTTCTTCACGACAAGCTTTTTGTGGCCTGTCTTTTTGAGGCCGATGCTTGTGTGTCGGCCAATTTGATTTGGTTTAGGATATACTTTATACAGTAAACCAATTTCATATGTGGAATCTCTGTTTTAGGCATTCCTGGCAACAACTATTTGTAATACAAGGAACTCACCTAGTTGCAAAATAGAATTTCAAGCGAAACATGGATAAAACTGTAATAATAGTAGTTATGTTTTAGTAAACTTTTTTGCAATATTTGGAATGCAATTGAATCATACAGGTTACATTAATCTAATTTTTATTAGCGTTATAAGCACGATACTTCTGAGTTTTTCAGCCTTTGCGTTGACTATTGGTGTCGTTCACGACAATGCAGCAGAGCGTTATAATTTTTTTGAAATTAAAAATAGCTTTCATGCACTGTACCCCGATATTCCAATTGAGTTTATTGGCTTACCTTCGGCAAAATATAAACTGCAAGTGAATGACTGGTTAACCAGTGAAACGGGTCCTGACGTGCTTTTTTGGTATGGTGGTATGCGTTTAAAGCAATTTATCCGTCAAGGTTATATAGAGAATTTGGACGGGCTTTCAACAGAACTCAACTGGCAACAAAACTTTTCCTCAACCGCGCTACAAACGGCAAAATACAAAGATTCGATCTACGCCATTCCTGTTTCTTATTATCAATGGGGTATTTATTACAACAAAAAAATACTCAAGCAATTTAACATTGCACCACCAAGTAATTGGAAGGATTTTCTCGCCGCTTGTAAAGCCCTGAAAAACGGTCGATTTGAACCTATTGCACTAGGCAGTGCTGAACCTTGGGTCTTAGCGGCATGGTTTGACTATCTTAATTTGCGATTGAATGGACTCGATTTCCATCAAAATTTATTGATTGGAGACATCCCCTTTACTGACCAACGGGTTATTAAGGTATTCGAGTATTGGGCTGAGTTAATAAACAAAAAATATTTTTTATCAGGTCATCAACGACTGAATAGAAATGAGGCTATGCCTTATTTGTTTAGAGACTTATCAGCTTTTATCCTGAATGGTAATTCCCTTTCGAATAGGATACCGGCTAATCTTGAACAAAATATTGGGTTTATGCCTTTTCCTGAAATTGCTCCTGAACATGCCGGTTATGAAGACGCACCTATGGATGTGTTTTTTGTTAGAGCAAGCAGTAAAAATAAGAAAGATGCAAAAACCTTCATAACCTATTTATCACAAGCTGATGTGCAAACTAAATACAATAAGTACGCGGCTGGCTATCCTCCAAATATAGCTAGTAGCATATCCGAAAATCTATTTAGTAAAGCTGGATTACAGTTATTACAAAATGCCAAAGGTTTAGCGCAATTTTTTGATCGAGATTCGGAGTCTGATTTTTCAGAACCGGCTTTGGCAGTCTTCGCAGAATTTATGAAAAATCCAAACATAGAAGTAACAGTGGCAAAACTAGAGCAACTTAGACAATCCAAATTGTTAGATAAATAACCTTATCTTTACAGCATCAATTTTGTGCCATCACTAAGTATTTGATAATACTCTTCATCTTCAATGAGTAATCCTTCAGAGCTTCTTGGAGGAAAATGAGACTCCTAGTCATTAGGGTGTTTCACATCGATTGCGAACACTTTCCCTTGGTACCGCTTGTTCACTGACCATTGTATGGTGTGACCCACTACCACTGCTTTTGCAGAAAAATGGTTCAAGCCTTTTTCTACTTCTTTTTGACTTAGATTATCTTTGAAATAACCGCGATACCAAGCGGGGCCGGTTTTTGAAGAAACCAAAAACGCCTCGTTGTCGCTATCTCGTTTTGTATAATATGGTTTTCTATAATTGCTGCGAATAATTTGATTTATTTCTTCAAGGCTATAATTAAACTCGCTAATTTTGGGGTGTATACCACCATGTACAAACAAATGGTCATTAATGCGTTCAAGGATATTTTTACTGGCCATCCAACGGCCTAAAAACGACTCTTTACTGTATAAATCAGATTGTGTTTTATCGATAATAGATGCCACATAAAGATACTTTTCAGATGCACTGTAGAAGTTATTTTGCATGTTTTTAATTTCGTGGTTACCAATGATGAAATGTACATTACCTCCATGCTTTTTGGCATCTTGCTCCATTTTGTAGATGAACCACAGCACTTGGGTGACAGAGTTACCACGATCAACAAAGTCCCCCACTAAAACCAAATGCCCTTGGCCAAAAGTCCAATTTAATTTTTCATCGATTACATCATGGGTTATCAAAAAGTCGCGAAAAGTTTTATAAGCACTTTCGATATCTGAAATAGCCAAGATAGGATTTTTATCGGTATAAATTGATGGTGGTGTTTCAATGAAGGCATTCACTTCAAAATCAATATCCTGCTGTTCTAAAGCGAAATAAGCCTTAACTGGAATATCACTACCCAATGGATAATGACTTTGATCGTTATAAAAGCCTTCAGGTTTACCACCTCGAACATAATTAACCACCAGCTGGTTGTCTTCAAAAAAGATATGCGGCCCTTCTTTATCAAGTTTATAGGCCAATCTATCTTCATTAAAATGCGCTTCTGCGCCATGGTAAATACCCAATGCAACAACCAATACAAACACAATACTAAAAGTAATGAAAAAGTGTTTGAGGTTAGTTTTCAAAATCTTAAACATATCAATCAACTCCCTAATTCAGGCCGAACAAATTTACATCTCTACAATTGAGCAGAAATGAAAGGTACTATTTGATAAATAGATTTTTAGTTATTGAATACTTTGTTTAAGCACGCGTAACACGCTCTTAGTTAACTGAGCGATACCGACTCCAAGACCAATAGCGATGGGGCTCAACCAATAACCCAATAACTCTGCCGAATCAGGATAGACGTGTTCAGAAAATGTAATCATGATGCTATTGCCTTGCGCTGCTGACCACACGCCAATCTCACCCGGCATAAAGAGTTTTGCAAGACCAATGGTTATCAATAAAACTGATATTCCAAACCCTAAAAACCCCATGGAATAATAAAGTGTATTTGTAGCGCCTTTTTTAACGTTTTGAATCGCTTTAAACCCTATTGGAGGAGGCGTGCCCTTTAATAAATGTTCGACATATTGATTTGCCAGTTCCCGTGGCTCGCCAAACCCATCTAGAATTTCCTGTGGGTCACTCAAGCGTCCACTATTTTCTTGAATTTCAAGGGCATCAAGAATGTGACTTTCAATCTCACGAATGACTTCTTGGGCGTCAGACTTATCCAATCTAGATAAGTATTTAGATAAATTTTTCAAATATTGATGAATTAACTCACGATCTGGCATGTCATTCTCCTTTAGGATGAGTAGTCTGTGGATTTGAGTTTTGTATAAGGTGTTCGATATCTTCAACAGATTGACGCCAACGATTAGTTAATGCTTCAAGCTTAATCAAACCTTGCTGGGTTAGTTGATAGTATTTCCTTGGTCTTGAATCACCTTCTTGACGCCAAAATGCATTCACCAATTCATCGCGTTTTAGACGATCCATCAAGGGATAAAGCGTACCTTCAGTGATCTTCATTGTTTCAAATGAGTGCAATAACTTCAGCAACTCCAAACCATATAACGTACGTTCTTTTAACGCCGCCAAGATGACCAACTCCAACGTGCCTTTTCGAAGTTGTACATCCCATTTCTCATTCAAGCTTTGTTGTTTTGTCATCATTTAACCTATGTTGTACACTGTTACTATGCAGTACATAGCAACAATGTACAACATAGGTTGGTAGAAGCGCAAGTTTTAAATGATGTTAGTGACAAAGAAGAATTGAGCCACTATTGGTTTTGCTAAGAGTAACATTCACAAAAAACAAAAGTGTTAAAGCGAATGAAAACCCCACGTTATTGAACGTTGCAAGGAGATTAATGATTTTTTATTGAAATTAAACTAATTACAAATGAAGTTATGAATTTGCTACTAAGGCTTTGATGGTTGATTTATATACAAAAAGTTATTCACGTACTAATAAGTAAGCAAAAAAAAGGAGGAAGTTACCTTCCTCCTCCTTTGCTAGGTTTTTATGAAATCAAACTCTACAGAGTAAATTTCACTGATGTTTGTAGGTAGCTTGAGTCAAGATCCAAACCACCGTCATCAACTACGTATTTACCAAATTCTAAACCAATTATCATCTTAGGCGTGTACTGTCTGATGAGGTTAACTGCGTAATGAGAACGATCATGTCCAAGTATATCGGTTTCACCGTTACCGTAGAAAATTGTGCTGCGATATTCATCACTCCACACTCTTCTATATCCAACATACCAAGCAGTTGTATCTTCTACTTTTGTTTTACCATCAACAGGGTCAACAACAATATCTGTCGCCAAAGTGGTACCCACATAACGACCCGACTCACCTAGAGTCATCTGAAAACGGATATCATCTTTGCCTACAGCGTTAATTTTACCTGACAAGCTAAATGCTAAGGCAGTATCATCAATGCCACCTTGGTCAACTTTTCTCAATAAACCAGCGGCACTGACCTGTCCCCAATCACCCTTCATATTGTATCTGGCAACAAAATCTGGAATTTTACTGTCTGGATCATTATTAGCGCCAGTTACACCAACATTACCAGAACCACCAGTATCACCGTCTCCGTATGTTTGCGCATTTTCAAGAGCAAATTGCCAATTGCCAACGGTATAACGTATTTGTACTTGTCGAATAAACCCTTCAGCAACATGTGGCCCACCGAAGTCCAAAGACTCAAGCAAAGCAGCTAGTGGCATAAAGGTTGACCATGTTTGACCAACTAACCAGTTTTTGTTTTTAACGAAGGCATGACGTAAACGCGGATTGACCGAGTTACTGATAATTTCGTTACCACCACCACCATAAAAATCCATTTCAATAAAGCCGGTCCATTCTCCGTGTGTATAAGTGGTATTAAAACGGGTTTCTTTTATGTTTAAACCCAATTTGGAGGTATCTACCGCACCTGGGTTATTACCTATCCAATAATCCTGGTAATTCAAATCTCCGCTGACATATCGTGCGTCAGCTTTTAAATAACCACCAAACTTCATCTTGTCGCCATTTTTGAAGTCTATTTCAAATGCATCTGCGTTTGCTGCAGTACTCATAAGGCTTGCGCCGGCTAACAAAGCACAAACAGCTGTCGTTTTCTTTATAGTTTTATTCATGTGTGTAACCCCAGTGTGTAAAGATTATGTTAACTTTGAACCAGAATTGTAAAACTGCATATAAGCTTATGGTCTATAAGACCAAGGTCGTATAAGAATGAAGAACAAATTATTCAGATTAAGACCAAAGTCTTATTTCTAAGTTTTTGTAGAAGAATAGAGTACCCGATTAAGGTTTTTACAGTATATGGAGTATCGACGTGTTAAAGAAAATATATCCGGTGCCTGAACAGGCAAAACAAAATAGCCATTTAACTGAGCAAGCTTATCATGAAATGTATAAGCAGTCGGTTGAGTCACCTGACGCATTTTGGTCCGGACAAGCCAAAAGATTAGATTGGTATAAAACTCCCACACTGATTAAAAACACTTCCTTTGACCAAGACGATTTGCATATTAAGTGGTTCGAGGACGGTGAATTGAACGTCTCTTACAATTGCATCGACCGCCACCTTGCTGAGCGGGCTAACGTTACAGCACTTATCTGGGAAGGAGACGATCCTGAAACTCACGATATAATAAGTTATCAGCGTTTACACGATGAAGTGGCAAAACTGGCTAATGGCTTGAAGAAACTTGGGGTTACCAAGGGAGATAGGGTCGCAATTTATATGCCTATGGTGCCACAAGCTGCCTATGCCATGCTTGCTTGTGCACGAATTGGTGCTGTGCATTCAGTTATTTTTGGCGGTTTTTCACCAAATGCTATTGCTGACCGCATCGAAAACTGCGGGGCGAAAGTCATAATTACCGCAGATGCTGGTTTACGCGCAGGTAAAACGGTGCCGCTAAAAGAAAATGTTGATATCGCTTTGGCTGAACATGAATGCGCTACGTTGGAACAAGTGGTCGTGTTAAAGCATACTGGTGCAGATGTCGACTGGAATACGAAAGATGTATGGTGGCATGAGCTAGTTGCTGATTGCCCAGCCGTATGTGAACCTGAAGTCATGAACGCAGAAGACCCCTTGTTTATCCTATATACCTCAGGTTCAACAGGTCAACCTAAGGGAGTGGTGCATACCACAGGCGGCTATTTGTTATATGTAGCCATGACTCACGAACAAGTTTTCGATTATCAACAAGGAGAAATATACTGGTGCGCAGCAGATGTTGGATGGGTGACAGGTCACAGTTATATGATCTACGGTCCTCTAGCGAATGGTGCCACGACTGTATTATTTGAGGGCGTGCCGACCTACCCAGATGTACGCCGTATCGGGCAAATAGTAGACAAACACAAAATTAATATTTTATATACAGCGCCTACCGCGATCCGCGCATTGATGGCCCAAGGTGATCGCGCTGTGGAAGGTATGAGCGGAGAATCTCTACGTTTACTCGGCTCGGTAGGTGAGCCCATTAATCCCGAAGCATGGCACTGGTATCACAGCAAGATGGGTAAAGGTCTCTGCCCTATCGTAGATACTTGGTGGCAAACTGAAACCGGCGGCTTGATGATTTCTCCTTTGCCAAGCATTACCCCATTGAAACCCGGCTCTGCTACGCGTCCTTTATTTGGTATTCAACCAGCATTAGTGGATAGTGAAGGTGTTGAACTAGAAGGGGCAACAGATGGTAATTTGATTATAAAAGACAGCTGGCCGGGTCAGGCGAGAACAGTTTATGGTGACCATGAACGTTTCATTCAAACTTATTTCTCTACCTACAAAGGTCATTATTTTACAGGTGACGGAGCAAGGCGAGATGAAGATGGATATTATTGGATAACTGGCCGCGTAGATGATGTTTTGAATGTATCAGGTCATCGACTTGGTACAGCAGAAATTGAAAGTGCGCTAGTATCGCACCCAGCAATAGCTGAAGCGGCGGTTGTGGGCTATCCCCATGATATAAAAGGACAAGGGATCTATGTCTACGTGACCCCCGTCGAAGGGACCGTCAGTGATGATGCCCTAACGCTTGAGATACGAAATTGGGTTCGTAAAGAGCTAAGCCCTATTGCCACACCCGATTTAATCCAATGGACAAATGGTTTGCCAAAAACGCGTTCGGGGAAAATCATGCGCAGAATATTACGTAAAATTGCTGCCAACGAATATGAACAATTAGGTGACACATCTACATTGGCAGACCCTTCAGTTGTTGATACACTTATTGACCAAAGGTTAAATAGATAACAACTAGGCTACTTTATGGCAACATTGCTAATCGCTGATGATCATCCGTTGTACCGCGATGCGATAAGGGGAGCATTGACTAGCAACTTCGAGCAACTCACCTTGCTTGAAGCTGCTGACTTAGACACTACAGTCGAAATGTTGCACCACAATAAACAAATTGATTTGCTACTACTTGATCTTCATATGCCAGGTAGTGGTGATCTTTTCGGTTTGATTCATATCCGTAAAATATTTCCTGATTTGCCCGTTGCTGTTGTATCAGGGCTGGAAGATGTCGACATAATCTCCAAAGTCATCAATGTAGGTGCAATGGGTTTTGTACCCAAAACAACTAGTGCCGCACAAATTTCAAAAGCAGTAAATGTGATGCTTGAAGGCGATATTTGGTTGCCGGAAAGTTATGCAGCTAATGACGTTGAATTGGATACAGAATTTACAGAGTTAGCCGTTAAAGTCGCTAGCCTTACGCCCGCACAATATAAAGTGCTGTGTTACATGCGTGACGGCTTGTTAAATAAACAAATTGGTTACAATCTAGATATTGCAACGGCAACGGTCAAAGCTCATGTAACCGGCATATTCAAGAAACTACATATCAATAATCGCACTCAAGCAGTGCTTATTGCTTCGCACCTTCAACTTGCACCGCCTGAAGCAGGGATCTGAGTTTAGCTGGTTTTACCGGTTTGCTTAAATAATTACAATTTGCTTTAAACGCTTCGGTAATAATCTCATCGTCCTGATTCGCTGTAACTAAAATAACAGGGATCGGATAACCCAAAAATTTACGTATCTTGGCAACAAGTTGTAGTCCGTTTTCGCCCTTATCCAAATGGTAGTCCATCAAAATGACTTGTGGTTCACTGACTTTCAGCGCTGCCATCGCTTCATCAGATGTTAAGGCTGTAGTGACATTTACCTGCCACTTATCTAAAAACGTCAGCATAGCATCCAGATTTTCTTGTTTATCATCAACACACAACACTCTTAATCCAGCTAAGCCAACTTTATTGCCACTTGCTTTCTTAATGCTTACTGGCTCGACTGCTGCACAGCTTGGTAATTCGATTGAAAAGCAGCTTCCTCTTCCCAATATCGAGCGAACCTCTACTAGCGCATTCAGTTGCTTACTAAGACGTGCGACTACGCCTAACCCCAAACCAAATCCTTGCTGACTATGATCACCAGAACGGTAAAAATCTCCAAAGATATTATTTAATTCCTCTTGATGAATGCCGGTACCGGTATCCCAAACTTGTAAAAGCACCTTGTCTCTTCGCTTACGTACACTCAATAACACTTTTCCTGTAGGCGTGTATTTAATCGCATTTGATAACAAGTTTTGTAAAATTCTGTACAAATAAGTACGGTCAGTTTTAAGCCAAAGGTCTTGTAATCTGTATTTGAGTTGCAAACCTTTTTCTTCCGCATTCATACTTAGCTCATCGATTAAAGGAGACACTAAGGCTTTAATTGAAACAGCACTATAACGGGGTTTCATATCTCCTTGATCTAAACGTGCAATGTCTAACAAGGTGGCGATTAGTGCTTCACTAGCGTTAAGACTTTCACCCAATTTTTGCACAATTTGACTGGCATCCTTTTCAAGAGATACTTCTTGTAGCGCACTCAGATAAAGTTTAGCGGCATTTAGAGGCTGTAAAATGTCATGGCTAGCAAGGGCTAGAAAATGTGTTTTATTGGCATTAGCGACCTCAGCATTTTTTCGAGCACTGACAAGTTCTTTTTCGGCGTCAGCACGACGCTCAATTTCTAAATGTAATTCCGCGTTAATGGTTTGCACTTCTTCTGAGCGCTTTTGAATACGGTTTTCCAGATCTATATTGGCTTCTTTTAGTGCATGCTGAATTTCAATATGCTGAGTAACATCATTAAAACTAGTGACAAAGCCCCCTCCAGGTAAAGGGTTGCCAACCATTTCAATCACGCGACCATCACTACGTTGACGTAAAAATCGATGGCTGGTGCCGCAACGCATATGTTCAAGTCGCTTCTGAACCAAAGTGTCAACATTACCTACCCCACATTCGCCCCGTTCAGCGTTATAACGCACTAATATTTCAATGGGTGTACCAACAGTAATCAAGTCATCTGGGTAGTCAAATAAGGCGACATAACTTTTATTCCAAGCCACTAAATCAAGATTTCTGTCTATTACACTTATTCCTTGCTCCAGACTTTCCAAAGACGTAAACAAAGCACTGATGTTAAATTGAATGGCTTGAGTCGTATCATCAAAAAAGTTAACCACTTCTTCGAAATTGAGGCGCTTACCGCTCAAGGCACTATCCACCAAGACCTTTGCACTCGATGCACCGATAACTCCACCTAGGGCACGTTCGCTGAAGACCACAAAATTTTTGTGTGGTCGTTGATCAAACGAAAGGATAATACCCTGTCTTTTCTGGTATTCCTTTATTAACATCTGACAACGACTTTCCCCAAGAAACGTGGATAACAGAGTGATTAAGTCTCCTACTGTGGTACTTAGAGGATGCTTGTCATAATGTTCACCTCTGGTTTCAATCGATGTGACAAAAGCCTCTGCTTGTATCCGATCGATCAACCGAGTTTGTGCGAACATGGAAAATAATACATAAGCCATTGTATTGGCTATTAAGCTTAAAATAGCGCCTTCACTGATCGCATTGTTATGTAAGATGATGCCTGAACTTTCGTTTATTATTGGTAAAATCAACCACAATACCCACACACTCACACCAACTATAAGACCCGCATAAACACCGTGAGCATGGCCTCGTTTCCAATATAGTCCCCCAACAATTGCAGGTAATAACTGAATAACTAAAGAAAAAGCAATAAGCCCTATTGAAGCGAGAGAACGACTATTGGTCATTTGTTGTTGATATAGATAAGCCAACAGCAGCAACACACCAATGACGATCCGGCGGATCATTAAAATAGTACGTGTGTAATCGGGGCTATGCTGTTGGTGACTTCGAGTCGCTAGAAACTTAGGTAAAATAACATCATTGGTTAACATAGTACTTAAGGTCAAAGTAGCGACTACGATCATTGCCGTCGCGGCCGACAGTCCACCTAAAAACACCAACATTTTCAGCGCCAACGATTCTGACATTATGGCTAAACCTAACACATAAGTATCAGGCTCATTGCCACTGCCCCCTAACATTGCCTGGCCTGCCACCGCAATGATAGGAATGACCGCCGCCATTAAACCTAAATAAAGAGGAAATAACCAACGAGCGGTTTTGATATGACTAAGACTGAGGTTATCGATTACCGCAACGTGGAATTGACGAGGTAAACAAATTACTGCAGCAGCAGCCATCAATGTTTGCGCCCAAAAGGAGGTAGATTGAAAGTTATCTAAAACCTCATAACTAACAAATGACAGCAACATTGGCTCACTACTTTGCTGTTGCCACCAGTAGTAACCGTAAAATGCTACACAAATCAAAGCAGTTAATTTAATTATCGATTCGAACGAAATTGCCAGGATCAAGCCACGCCGATACTCAGTTACATCGGTGCGCTGGGTACCAAAATATATAGAAAACAGCGCGATAAAAAGGGTCGCCCCCAATACAACGTTACCCGCATCCTTTTGCCCAGACACTAGGAAAAATGCTGAACCAATGGCTTTTAATTGTAGCGCGATATAAGGAATAGTCGCTAATAAGGCAATGATAGTGACGAGTAAGGCAACCGTCTGTCTTTTTCCGTAACGAGAAGAGATAAAATCGGCAATAGTGGTGATATGTTGTTTTTTGCTTACTTGTGTAAGCTTTAATAAAAATCGATAACCAAATAGATACAGTAGAGTCGGGCCAAGTAATATGGGCAAATAACTCCACGTATTTCGAGTTGCTTCCCCTACAGAACCAAAAAACGTCCAGGCTGTACAGTAAATCGCCAATGCCAAAGAATAGATAGCCGGATGTGAAGTTAGCTTTTTTGCACTTACTGAATGACTGTCACCCCAACGTGCCAACCAGAATAAACATGCCAAATAAGCAATGGCTAGCGCAACCCAACCTAAACCCATATATTTCCTTGCAGCTAACTTAAACCAATGTACATGACTCTAACATAGCTTTATTAACAAACTAACTAAGACCATGGTCGCATTTACTGATGCAACCACCGGACTAAACTAACCTTAGTCACGAAACCCCGAGCAAGTTTAAGAAAGAAATAAATTAAACAATGCAAATTAATTTGGGGAAATAGACCAAGGTCTTATGGCTGAACGAAAAGGCATGCTGTAAAAATAACTTAGTGAAGTAAAAATGCAGCATAAAAATAACAAGTGTTTAACTGAGTGTTTACAATCCACCATAAACGTTAATAGGGGTTTCTAATGAGCAATAAAGACAAGAATGACAATAACCTAGCGAATACCAGACGTAGTTTTATGAAAAAATCGGCAACTGCCGGCATCATCGCCGCAAGTAGCGCACCGACGTTTTTCATGAAAAACGCCTTTGCTGCAGACGGTAGTTTCAGAAACATGCCGGGCATGGGTAAGAGTATCAAACTGGGATTTAACGTCCCTCAATCTGGTGCTTACGCAGATGAGGGTGCCGATGAGCTTCGCGCATACAAGCTAGCGGTCAAACATCTTAATGGTGAAGGCGACGGTGGTTTAATGAACACCATGAAGCCACTATCATTGAAAGGCAACGGCATACTTGGCAAGAAAGTAGAGTATGTAACGGGTGATACTCAGACCAAGTCAGACGCAGCTCGTGCATCTGCTAAGCGTATGATCGAAAAAGACGGCGCATTAATGATTACTGGAGGTTCATCTTCTGGCGTTGCTGTTGCGGTACAAAGTTTATGTCAGGAAATGGGCATCATTTTTATGTCAGGACTGACCCACTCGAATGACACTACTGGTAAAGATAAACGTCGTTACGGTTTCCGTCATTTCTTCAATGCTAAAATGTCAGGCTCAGCACTAGGTCCAGTGCTGAAAGAAGAAATGGGTACTGAACGTCAGGCTTACCATTTAACTGCCGATTACACTTGGGGTTGGACACAAGAAGAATCAATTAAGGAAACAACAGAAGCCTTAGGCTGGAAAACCACCGCAACAGTTAAAACACCGGTTGGAGCAGGAGATTTTTCTCAGTACATCACGCCAATCCTTAACTCTGGCGCCGATACATTGATCCTCAATCACTACGGTAAGGACATGATTAACTCCTTGACGCAAGCTGTGCAGTTTGGCTTACGTGACAAACAAGTGAACGGCAAAAACTTTGAAATCATCGTGCCGCTATATTCTCGTTTAATGGCACAGGGTGCAGGAGAAAATCTTAAAGGTATTTTAGGTACCACTAACTGGAACTGGGCATTAACTGATGCAGGTTCAATGGCCTTTGTTAAGTCATTTGGTGCAGAGTATGGTTTCCCACCGTCACAGGCAGCACATACTTGTTATGTTCAAACCTTGTTGTATGCCAATGCTTGTGAAATGGCAGGTACCTTCTACCCACCTGCAGTAATTAAAGCGTTAGAAGGCTTTAAATTCGATGGTATGGGTAATGGTGAAACTGAGTATCGCGCCGAAGATCACCAGTGCTTTAAAAACGTATTGGTTGTACGTGGTAATCAGAACCCTACTAGTCAGTTTGATTTATTGGAAATTGTTAAAGAAGTGCCAAGATCTCAAGTTGAATATGATGCATCGATATTCGGTGGTGAATTAGGTCCATACAAAGTATAGAAATGGCCTAACCTCAAGTTAAGCCATGTCACAAAAGGTGATATGGCTTGTTTTTTTAACTTATTAATGCTGAAGTAAAAATTTATGGATGTTTTCTTAATTCAACTACTCAATGGTCTAGACAAAGGCGGTGCTTACGCACTGATTGCCCTCGGTTTGACACTGGCCTTTGGCACGCTAGGCATTGTTAATTTCGCCCATGGCGCCTTGTTTATGTTGGGTGCATTTTGTGCAGTAACGGTTCAGCAAATTCTGACTATGTCGGTAAAAGTCAGAGATGAGAGCATTACCTTTTTTGAAGCCTACAAAGAACAACCCTATTTAGAAATTTGGTGGGGGGACACTGGTACAGCCATTATTGATTATGCCGTTCCTATATCAATTCTCTTCGTTATACCGATTATGTTACTCATAGGTCTTGCACTTGAAAGAGGTTTGATAAAACACTTTTACAAACGCTCTCACGCAGAACAAATTTTGGTTACTTTTGGTTTGGCCATTGTATTGCAAGAAATTATTCGCGCGTTTTTTGGTGCAAACCCAATACCGACGCCTGCTCCCGATATTGTGGCTGGTAGTGCAGCGATAGGCTCATTCCTGGGTTTAAGTGATAACTTGGTTTATCCATGGTGGCGCCTTATTTACTTAGCATTTTCATCTTTAGTTATTTTTGGCGTATTTGCCTTCTTAAAATTCACCACCTTTGGCATGGTAGTGCGCGCCGGCATGGCAGACCGCGAGACGGTAGGCTTATTAGGAATAAATGTGCAGCGTAAATTTACCATTGTTTTTGGCCTCGCCGCTGTTGTGGCAGGTGTGGCTGGTGCAATGTATGCCCCTATATTACCTCCTGATTATCATATGGGTATGGACTTTCTAGTCCTATCATTTGTGGTGGTCGTGGTTGGTGGAATGGGTTCTCTGGGCGGCGCAGTGACGGCTGGTTTTTTACTTGGGATCCTGCAATCTTTTGCTTCAATGAATGAATTTAAGGCGATATTTCCGGGTATCGACCAAATTATAATTTATCTGGTAGCAGTAATTGTTTTATTAGTTAGGCCTCGTGGTCTGATGGGGCGTGAAGGAGTGATGGAGGACTAATGATGAAATTAACGCTTAAAAATAATTTATTCGTGATGCTGATTTTTTCAGTAGTCGTGTTGACTGCTCCAATTTGGTTATCTCCAATAGGTGCAAACTACCCAGATTTACTGCAGAAGTTTGCTATATTTGGAATTTTTGCCATTGGTTTTAATATCTTGTTTGGGCTGACTGGTTACCTATCGTTTGGCCACGCGACCTTCTTGGGTATTGGTTCTTACTCAGCAGTATGGTGTTTCAAATTATTTAGCATGAACGTGTTACCTGGTATTGTTATGGGCACCGTTATTGCTGGTATATTTGCTTTCCTGATAGGTTATGTGAGTCTACGTCGTTCGGGGATCTACTTTTCTATCCTCACTCTGGCTTTTGCTCAAATGTCATATAGCTTGGCTTACTCAGTACTGACTCCCATTACTAATGGTGAGACTGGTTTACAATTATCCTCTGAAGATCCTCGTTATCTCGATGCGTTATTTTCAGTTGAAGTTACTGAGGGATTACCGTCGACTAACCTATTTGGTCAATTGATGAGTGGTTATCCTGGTTTCTACTTTTGTGCGACCTTGTTGATAATTGGATTTTATATTTCACTTAAGATCTTTCGTTCACCTTTTGGCCTAAAGCTAAGAGCGATAAAGTCTAATCAAACACGTATGCGCTACACCGGTTTTAATACTCGCCCTTACCTATTAACTGCCTTTATTATTTCTGGCATGTATGCAGGATTGGCAGGCTCTTTAATGGCGGTCACCGATCCGCTAGCAGGAGCCGAACGGATGCAATGGACAGCTTCCGGTGAAGTGGTATTGATGACAATCTTAGGAGGCTCAGGAACATTATTGGGACCTTTATTCGGGGTTACCATCATAAAATATTTCGAAAATATATTTTCCGCTATGAACACCTCCACTCTGAATGAATTTTTTAGCTTTTTACCTGAGTTTTTGCAGAGCATTATGGTTTCTATTTCCCAACATTTTGTTGGTGAAGGCTGGCACCTGACACTAGGTGCGCTATTTATGTTGGTGGTGATATTTTTGCCTGGAGGGGTTATGGAAGGGGTAACCTTAATCAACAAACATGTCAGGTTAAAACTGGGCCTGAGGTACGATGATCCCTCAGTAGCACAAAGTGAACCAAGCGGTATAGAGGCAGCTCCAGCTTCCTTAACTGATAGCCAGAAAGAGGAAAAGAAATGAGTTATATCCTCGATATTCAAGGTGTAAACAAAACCTTTGGTGGTTTGCACGCCCTATCCGATATTCAGTTAAAAATTGAAGCGGGAACTACCCATGCGATTATTGGCCCAAATGGCGCAGGAAAGTCTACTTTGCTTAACTGTTGCATTGGTAAGCTGATCCCTGACACTGGAAGCGTGACATTCAATGGCATGAACATGATTGGTAAAAAGCCACATGAAATTAATCATGCTGGCATGGTGCGGGTATTTCAAACACCGGAAATTTTTCCTGATTTGACCCTATTGCAAAACGTGATGATCCCGGCTCTAGCCAAACGGGATGGTATGTTTAGTTTTAATCCATTTAAGAGCATGTCCCGAGAGGGGGTTATTCAGCAAGAAGCCATGCAAGCTCTACATGATATTGGTTTAGAAAAAAGCTGCGATCAACACGCTGGGAGTATTTCAAGGGGTGACAAGCGTCGTTTAGAAGTTGCCATGGGTTTAATCCAAAAACCCAGCTTGCTTCTTTTAGACGAACCCACAGCCGGTATGGCGCGACATGATACTAACGCGACCATTGATTTGCTTAAACGACTGACAAGCGATGGTATGACCAAAGTGATCATTGAGCATGATATGCATGTGGTATTTAGTTTAGCCGACACCATAAGTGTATTGGCCCAGGGGCGAATTATCGCTACAGGAAGCCCCGAAGAAATTCGTAATAATCCAAAAGTAAAAGAAGCCTATTTAGGAGAGTCCGAGGATGAGTGAGACAGTCAGTAATGAAATAATCGGAACCAAAAATCCTACTGAGACTGTTAAACCTGTCACTAGTAAGGGTTCGGCACCTGCCTTCTTTTCTTGCTGGGATATGCACTCTTACTATGGTGAGAGTTATATAGTGCAAGGGGTGAGTTTTGATATAAGACAAGGTGAAGTGCTGGCGCTTCTGGGCCGTAATGGTGCAGGAAAAACCACCACACTGCGTTCTATAGCTAGAATGGATAGTCCGAGTGTTTCACACGGTGAACTTTGGCTAGATCATAAACCTTTGCATAACATGTCTTCTCACGAGGCGTCCCAATCAGGGGTGGCATTAGTACCGGAAGATCGCAGAATTATTGCAGGCTTAACGGTTGAAGAGAATCTGGTTCTGGCGCAAATTGCACCGCCTATTGGATGGTCTATAGAAAGGATCTATGAACATTTTCCTCGTTTGGCAGAGCGTCGTAACCAAATGGGCACTACCCTTTCTGGTGGTGAACAGCAAATGTTAGCCGTAGCCAGAGCACTAGCACGAGACATCAAATTATTGCTGTTAGATGAACCGTATGAAGGGTTGGCTCCGGTAATTGTGCATGAAATAGCGTCAATAGTGGACAGTATCAAAAAACAGGGTATTACTACTATTATCGTAGAGCAAAATGCAGTAGCGGCTTTGAGACTCGCCGACCGAGCGATCATCTTGGATATGGGTACTATAGTGTTTGATGGCACAGCTCAAGAGGTGATGGATAACGAAGAGCTTCGTCATGAGTATCTGGCGATATAACCGCAGCAACTTACGTTAGTTGGCTGTACAATCTGATGCTGATGGATACTATTATCTCATCAGTAGTATAAATAAACAACGCTTGGCCTAGGGTCTAGAGAAATCTAGTCCTGATGGCCACAGCTTTCTTGGCTATCAAACATAAGTTCCTCCAAGAATAGAATCTAGCCTCCGTTCAGAACAGACATCACGTCTAAACAAAGCATTATTCATTTTAGCAAGTAATCCCAAACAGCTTATTTCTAATGACTTATCCCAATTCCACTAAATAATGATAATTGTCACTACGACAGCGACTGAGTCTAAATTCAATAGCCTTATTATCTAACGAATGAGTAACTCTTGTAACTTCGAGCAAGGGATCACCTTCTTTAATATCTAACATTTGTGCATCATTTTTTGTTGCAAGCACTGCCTTGATACTGTCACTCGTATCTCGTACTGTCAGATTAAATTGAGTTTGATAAAAATGGTAAAGAGTGTGCGGTACTTCTTGCTGCGTTTCCAATATAGAAAAATATTTGTGGGGTAAAAATATGGTTTCAGCAATACAAAATTCATTATTTAGAATTCGTCTTCTTCGCAACACTATGACTTTGGCTTTAGGCTCTAACTCTAATGCTTGGGCAACCTGCTTAGTCGCCACTTTGGTTTCCACTGACAATAGTTCAGCTTTAGGTAACTCAGGGCTTTTTCCATCGGCAACTAATGGAAAAAACCGATATAAACTATGATGACCTGTATGCTCAGATACAAATGTGCCAATACCTTGCTTACGGTTCAATATTTTAGCATCAGTTAAACTGTTTAATGCTTTACGCACAGTGCCTTGGCTCACATTCAACTCGCTTGCCAATTGAAATTCGTTTGGCAACATTTCACCTGGCTTCCAACGTTGTTCAACAATCAGCTGAGTCACGTGTTCTTCAACTTGCTTGTATAGTGGCTGGAACGCCAAACCTGGATGGCTGAGTTTGTTATCAAAACGATTTTTATTCATGGATCTGAACTGCAAATGAACATGGCTCTAGAGTATTATTAACTGCCACTCTTGCACAAGATAATAAATAGATATTGTGCTAAAAAATGTAGGCCTAAGTGATTGACAAAATTTAGGAATAGTTAGTAACCTGAACGTTGAGTATGTTAACCCCCTAAGCCAATACATTTTATACTTCTAACATTCTGTTTTTATTATAGTTAATTTGAATAGATCAGTACGTGTTCAACTGTAATAGGTTAGCCAGATTGACACTTAACAAACACACCAATCGATTATCCTCCTCGATTGACAAAAATTTAACACTACTATAACTTACGTCTTATATAAGATTAATAATACACTTTTTATTCATACTTGATTTGTTGTGCCAAAATCAATTTCTGATGAATATATGTAGCTTTAGTAAACGTCCAGAGGTTACCTTTATCCGTGCTTACCCCTTCACTAAACCCCAAACTTAACCTTTCAGCACCCGATTGGAATACAGTCACTCAAGTGACTGTTACTGAGGATGCCTACTTAACCGAAGATACTTCAGTGATCCTGCCGACTTCGGAGGGTTTATTACATGTAAGTTTTCACATGTGTGGAGTACGCCTAAGACTAGCTGGTAAGTCTAGTGCCAATTATGAAATGTTGCTGCAGGAGCCTGCTCCCCTGCCCTGTCAACTCACTCACTTTGAACACAGTACGTCTATTACCTCAGGTAACAACGAACTGATTATTCAACATGCTCCTTTTTCATTTTTATTAAATTGCGATGGAAAGACGGTACAAAAAACCCCGAATGATGGCCATTTTGTGCGCCAATATCGTATTCCGCCTCTAGCAAAAACCACACAAGGTTGGTTATTTAGTTTAGATTTAGGTGCTGAAGAAGCGGTGTATGGTTTAGGCGAAAAATGGTCAAGCCTGAATAAACGGGGGCAGTTTATTCGCTCATATAATCACGACGCTTTGGGGGTAAACGCCGAAGTCTCATACAAAAACACACCTTTTGCTTGGAGCCCACAAGGCTGGGGTGTATTTGTTCATACACCAGCTCCAGTGACGCATGCGATTGGTTACGCTCCTTGGTCACAACGGGCTTATGCCTTGTTGATAGAAGACGACGCATTAGACATATTTTTACTGACAGGTAAAAACGGTGGTGAGATGATCCATCACTATACCGAACTAACAGGCAAAGCCCCGGTTCCGCCAGTCTGGAGTTTGGGTGTTATTTTATCTAAAGCCTATTACAAAGATGTGCCGGAACTAATGGCTACCGCTAAATCAGTGCGTGAGCACAACATGCCCTGCGATGTGATCACATTAGATGGACGCGCTTGGCAAGATACAGATACACGTTTCGCCTTTGAATGGGACCCTAAAAGATTTGCTGATTTCCCGCCCAGTAAAGTAATAAGTGACTTAAAAGCCATGCACTTTAAAGTGTGTATTTGGGAATACCCTTTAGTCTCTGTGCAAAACCCATTGTTTGAAGACATGGCTCAAAAAGGCTGGTTACTGACGGACAGACGCACTGGTGATGCCTACCGATACCAATGGGATATGAGTGCTTTTGCCGAAGTACTTACGCCATTACCTGAGTCAGGCATAGTCGATTTTACCCACCCTGAGGCATTTGCATTTTGGCTGGAATCACATAAACCCCTATTCGACTTAGGCGTAGATATGATCAAAGCCGACTTTGGTGAGCAAGTAGAAGATGACAATATGCTCGCTTACAATGGTGATTCAGGGCATCGATTACACAATGTATATAGCTTACTGTATAACCGTTGTGTGTATGAAGCAGCTGAAAAATACAGTCAAACACAACCATTTTTATTTAGTCGTAGTGCATGGATTGGTTCACAACGCTACCCAAGTCAATGGGGTGGAGATCCTCAGGCCGATTGGGGCGGACTGATTGGAAGTATTCGAGGCGCTTTATCTTGGGGCATGTCGGGCGCACCCTATTTTGCTACTGACGTAGGCGGATTTTACAAAGATACGCGAGACTCTGAGTTATTTGTTCGTTGGTCACAAACAGCGGTGTTTTCAGCGCATATGCGTTTACATGGCATTGGTCAGCGAGAACCTTGGAGTTATAGTTCAGAAGCTGAAAATGCAGTTAATCAAGCGCTGAAACTGCGTTACCAGCTCATCCCTTATATTCAAATATCAATGCTCCAAGCGAGTCAATCTGGTATGCCTTTGATGCGCGCCATGGCGTTGGCGTTTCCCGACGATAGGTTAGCCAGAGGGTTTGAAATACAGTTTATGTTTGGTGACGATTTATTGGTGGTACCTTGCACACAAGCAGGTGGTGAGGTGGAATTTTATCTGCCACAAGGGCAATGGTTAAGATTCCCAGACCAACAAATATTCACTGGCGGCAGAGTGCACAAACTGGCGTTAACCCTAGATGAAATTGCCGTATTTGTTCCCGCAGGGCATAAAATTCCCATTGGCCCCGATGTGTTGCATACCGAACAATTAGACAACCCAACAATTGGTAACCAAATCAGTCATTACTGGCCAGCTAAAAATGCAAAGTCACCATGATTAAGTTGCAGCAAGCTTTGTTCGCAATCAACAGGCCATTGGGTAAACTCAATTATGTGCTGGCAAGTGTAGCCAAAAATCTAGCCGGTGGATTACTTGCACTGATGTTAGGCATGGTTTTAGCGCAGGTGTTTTTTCGCTATGTGCTTAATGATTCATTGGCATGGACTGAAGAATTGGCAAAATTTTCCATGGTCTGGGTCGCATGTTTAGTCGCACCTTGGGCCTATCGTGCACATCTAAATGTCTCAATCCAAATGTTTGCCGATGCATTGCCGGCAGTATTGCGCAGAATTACCGAACTAATGATCACTTTATTGGTAATAGTTATTTGCGGCATATTTTTTATCCAGAGCTTAGAGTTTTGGCAAACAGGATTGAGTATTAATGCCTCGTCTGTTCCTATCAAATTAGCGTATTTTTATAGTTGTGCACCCTTTGCTTTTGGTTCGATATGTCTGGTGGGTTTAGAAAAACTGATAGAACAACTATGTTTGCCCTTAGACCATTGCTTCACCCCACCTCAGGATACCGTCTAATATGTCCTTAAGTTACTTTTGGGTCTTTATCTTATTATTAACTGCTGGTGCACCAGTCATTTTCGCACTGTTAATTGGGCCTGGCGTCAGCCTGATTTTAGATGGCAAAGAAGTGTTTTTTTCTGCCCTTTTAAATAGATTGTACTCAGGCATGAACTCTTTTCCATTAATGGCGGTTCCGTTTTTTATACTCGCGGGCGAACTTATGAACCAAGGGGGCATAACCCAATCTATTGTAAGATTTAGCCAAACTCTAATAGGCCACTACCGAGGCGGGTTAGCACAAGTGAATATATTATCTTCTGTGTTATTTGCAGGTTTATCAGGCTCTGCGGTAGCAGATACTTCGGCACTAGGTAAAATGCTTATTCCGGCGATGGAGAAAAATGGCTACAGCAGGCGTTTTGCCGCTGCGGTGACAGCCGCATCGTCAGTGATTGGCCCTATCATACCGCCCTCTGGCATTATGATTCTTTACGCCTTTATTATGAATGTGTCTGTTGCTGGTATGTTTTTGGCCGGTATTGTGCCAGGCGTATTAATTTGCGCGGGTTTGATGTTAATGACTAATCGAATTGCAAAGAAACGCAATTACCCTGTTGCCAATGCCAAAGCTAATTGGCATCAACGTGGTAGTGCACTAAAAAGCTCCTTTTTACCTTTATTAACCCCAGTTATTTTATTAGGCGGCATAGTACTAGGCGTGTTTACCCCGACTGAAGCGGCAGCAGTAGCGGCAGGTTATGCTCTAATTATCACTCTATTTGTCACCAATACTTTAAAACTATCAAAGCTGCCGACGATATTAATTAACGCTGCAGTGCAGTCTGGAACCATTTTGTTATTGGTCGGTTCGGCAGTAACCTTCGCGTGGATCATCACAGTATCAGGCATGGCAGATATGCTCGCCTCAGAAATTACAGGCATAACCGATAATGTGTTATTGCTGCTGTTAATCATCAACTTATTCTTATTTGCCATAGGCATGTTCTTAGATGCTGGACCCGCCATTTTAATTTTAGGCCCGGTCCTTGCCCCAATATTTATTTCTCTTGGCATCGACCCGTTACATTTTGCGGTCATCATGTGTGTGAATTTAACCGTTGGGCTTGCTACCCCTCCAATGGGTCTAGTGTTGTTTGTTGCAGCGTCTGTATCCGGCGAAAAAACCGAAAATATTGCCTTAGAAATGTTGCCTTTTTTAGCGGTTGAAGCAACTGTAATACTTTTGATCACTTACTTCCCGGCACTCACTATGACCTTACCTACGTATTTTGGATTCGCTTAACATGACGACAAAACGCTTAATATTACTGCTTGTTTATGGGCTGATTGTCATTGGTTGTTTAGTCGGTATTTTTCGGGCCAGTGTAACAAAGGCGGAATTTACCATTAAAGCGTCTATTCAAGCCTCCACTCAAGATGAAGACTATGTCGGTCTATTGGCATTCAAGGAATATGTGGAACAAAAAAGTAATGGTCGAGTACAAGTTCAATTGTATGCGTCAGGACAATTTTGTGGCAGCGTTCCTGAATGTATCGGCAGTTTGCAATCGGGGGTTTTAGAAATGTTCCCCAGTACAGCTGGCGGTACAGGCAACTTTTTTGCACCCGCACAGGTCTTGGACTTACCCTATGTATTTACCAGTGACGTCCAGGCAGAGTGTGTATTAGATGGACCGATATTGCAGAAAATGCGAGAAACAGTACTAAGCAAAGGTTTAAATATTCGTTTGATTGGTGTTTCTAATACGGGCGGTTGGCGTAACTTTGCGACTACAAATAAACCGATCCACAGTCCTGATGATTTAATAGGTCAGAAAATTCGGACTACTCCAGCTGAAATTCAGCAAGAGTTAGCCAGACAATTAGGGGCTAACCCTACCCCTATTTCCTGGGCAGAACTTTATACTGCGTTAGCAACCGGCGTGGTTGAAGGCAGCAAAAATGGTATCCAAGATATTATCGGCGCTAAGTTAGAAGAACATTTAAAATACATCATCCTTGATGGGCATTCCTATATGGCCACCCTTTGGTGGTTTTCTGAACCTATATGGAAAACGCTACCAGAAGATATTCAGCAAATTGTACTAGAAGGTTTTGCCAAACAAAAAGCGGCTGCCAGTTTGTTCGTTGCTACTCAGGAAAGTCACTCTTATAGGATTTTTGAACAAGCAGGTGGCACTATTTATCATCCATCTGTTGCAGAAAAACAGGCATTTAAAGACGCTTCGGTCAACATGCGTCAGTGGTTTATCAGTAAATTCGGAAAAGATTGGCTAGATTTATTGGAATTATCTGTCGCACAATGTAACGCCAACATCAATTAACACACTCCATACCACCTAGCAATTAACGTCTAAGCAACAAAATGATTGCAAATATTTTACTTAAAGGTTAAATTTTCCACGTCTTCTGTCTTATATAAGACGCATAAGGTAATTCAATATAATAATAATAATGGGTGTAATCATCCAATAACACATAAGCCGTCACCTCAGGCAGCTAAAATACTTTTCCCTGAGGCGAGACAACATAATTAGATCAAGAAAGAATCTTGGGAGAACACAATGCACTTTAAACCCAGTAACTTACATACAAGTATTAGCAAAGCCCTTGCACTGTCTGCGTGTCTGACATTCGGTTTAACCGCCAACGCTCAAGAAGCCGAGAATGAAGAATCCAAAGGCTTTGAAACAATCACTGTTACAGCGCAAAAACGTGTTGAAAACCTAAATGAAGTGCCCGTAGCTGTAACTGTTCTTAGAGAAGATCAAATTAACTCAGCATTTTCGGCCAACATTGAAGGTCTGCAAGCGTTAGTACCTTCTGTTAGCTTTAGAAAAGGTAACACCACTCGAAATTCTGCAATTACTATCCGTGGTGTAGGCACAATTTCATTTAGTGTTGCTGCTGAACCAAGCGTATCTACTGTAGTTGATGGCGTGGTATTAGGGCGTTCTGGACAAGCTTTTGTGGACTTATACGACCTTGAGCGTATTGAAGTTTTACGTGGTCCTCAAGGTACACTTTTTGGTAAAAATGCATCAGCTGGTGTGGTTAACATCACAACCAAGCGCCCATCAGATGAATTTGAAGGCAGCTTTGAAGCCACCTTATTTCAAGACAACGAATACCGTTTAAAAACCAGTGTGTCCGGCCCGTTAAACGATAACGTAAGTGGCAGTTTAACCGTTTTAAAATCTCAATTTGATGGATACATTAATAACGTTTATAACAACCAAACAGTGAGTGGCTACGACAAAGAAGGCGTGCGTGCCATGCTGGATATCGAAGCGACGGGTGACACAGACATCTTGTTTATCTTTGAAAATGTAAATTCGAATGACAGCTGTTGTGCAGATTTAGAACTGACTCCAAGTGGTCGTCATAATTCAGAAGCTTCACCTAATAGTACAGGTACTGGAGATTTAGATCTTGAACAAAGACAATTAGATCATGATTTTGAAACCCGTACCTTAGATGAAACCACGGCATTTTCAGTACAAGTAGACAAAGAGCTAGGTGATCATCAATTTACCTCTATTACTGCCTATCGTAGTTGGAACAATACTGAATTTCGTGAAGGAGATTTCACCTCCACCGCTGGTGACCTACCTTTTCCTGTTTTTGGCGTTCCCTTTCAATTGCATGATGTTGGCCCTCAAGAATGGGATCAAATATCTCAGGAATTGCGTATAGCCTCTCCAACTGGCGAAGCTTTTGATTACCAAGCTGGTTTCTTTTGGTGGAATCAACAATCTGAGCGTAACTTCACTCGTGATGCTAGTTGCCAGAATAATGGTGGTCAATTCCAAACGGCTATTGGCAATTATCTGACTGACGTATTGGGGGTTGCCAGTCCATCTGATGCCGACATAGAACAATTTATTAGCGATGAAAGCTTAAGTTGTAATGCTAACGATATTGTAAGTGCTACTGCTTACATGGAAACCGAGTTTGATAACTGGGCATTATTTGCCGATGGTAAATACCATATCAATGACGACTTTAGATTGTTATTTGGATTACGCTATACCGATGACGAAGTCAGTTATTCCCACAACAGAAACAGCAATGATCAATACGGACGTAAAGGAGTTGGCGTGCGTGAAGCCTCTCTTGATACCAATTATAACGGCTCGACTGATGAATCAAATTTTTCTGGCAAATTTGGCGCGCAATTTGATATCAACGACGACAGTATGGTTTACGCTACATACTCTCAAGGTTATAAAGGCCCTGCCTTTAACGTGTTTTACAACATGTCTGAAAACGATACCTTACCTATTGGTGCAGAAACATCAGATGCTTATGAGTTAGGTTACAAATATGCAAGTCGCGACTTGATTTTTAACGCGGCCATATTCCGCACTGAAATTGATGGATTTCAAGCCAATAATCCAGAATTGCTCGACGGGGTGTTTATCACTCGTTTAACTAATGCAGGTTCAATTATCACTCAAGGCGCAGAATTTGACTTTATGTGGCAAGCCACAGACCAGTTAACGCTAACAGGTGGCCTTTCAACAGTTGACGCTGAAGTAGATCAGTTCCTTTGCCCAGTTGGCTTAGAGACATGTGATGGCAGCTCTGGTGATGACTTACCCTTTTCACCTGACTTAAAATACTCAGTCACCGGGGAATATGTGTGGGAATTAGATGATATGGAAATATTTCTAAATGGTTCATATGTTTACACCGATGAAATTTTTGCAGGAGCGCCTGGCGCCACGCCAACAACCAACCCAGAAGCCCTATTGCCTGACTACGGTATTTTTAATGCCAGTTTAGCATTCTCATTTAGTGATGATGATTACCGTATTTCCATAATTGGTAAAAATTTGACTGACGAAAGTTATGTCACTACGTACAGCGGTGACAACTTCCGTTATCAGATCCCACGTGACGCAGATCGCTACTTTGGCGTGCAACTGCGAGCAAAATTTTAATCCTTAGTGTGTGTTGGCGCTCTACTTCTTAGTAAGTTAGAGCGCTTTTTTTTGCCTGTACCTAGTCACCCATATAACCAATGAACAGGTAAAGCGCAAAACAATAAAGTGAGTTTGATGTTCATTTAACTCCCTACGCCCAGCCCCACATAGCCTTTGTTACTAGATGCAAACGAGTTGCCTTTTTCCAAAGTAAAACTTAAAACAATTCAAGCAAAACCCGCCGATTGCTCTTTCCTCTGGTTATTAAGAAGTTTTACGTTAAAATGCAAAGACTCTAACTTAAATAAGCTGAGAAAATTCTGAAGTATTTCGCGTCAATGTTGTTACTTATGTGGAGCATATTAGGCAACTCTGCAGAGGTAGAGTGGCAAGAGGTCTCACAACTAAAACTTGACCAATATATGGAGTTCACTGTAACAGATAGTGGAGTTCTTCTTGGTGATGAAAAATGGCATTCTCAGGCTGAAAATATATCCCGTGGTAAAGAACAATATTTACATTTTCGAGTGTCTGTTTCGAATCCACAAGTCATAATTCAATCTTTATGGTTGGTCATCCCATTCCCAGCAATCAAACATTTAACCATCACAGATGAAAGCAATACATGGGTGACAGGTGATGCGATGCCGTTTTCAACACGGCCAATAGGATCACCAAATTATGTTTTTCCAATACGCCTTAAAGCACAACAAACAACCCAAATATCAGGCTACATGCAAGGCGAGATTTTACGTTATTCATTTAGCTTAAACACCCCAGAACTAATCAGGACGTCAGATCGGAACAATGTCATTAGAGACATGGCGTTTTTCGGTTCAATGGGCACTTTAGTTATTGTTAGTTTAATTATTTTTATCGCAACAAAATATCGTTCATATTTGAGTTTTGCAGTATTTACTTTTTCATTCGGCGCTTGGTTTTTCCGCGTATTTGGTTACGGATTTGAATTGTTATGGCCAAATCATCCCCAACTCAATGATATCTCATACGCTCTTTTACTTTATGCCGTAATGATTTCTTCGACATGGTTGCTCATTTCACTCTTAAAGCGCCAAGGTAAAGAAGTTAAATATCAAGGTGTATTATGGGGATACACGGTATTACTTATTTTAAGTGGATTATTTTCTGTATTATTTCTAGACTTAAGTACCACTTTGGTCATTCCCCTATATTGGTTTTTCCCGTCAATTCTATTATCAGTATTCATCACTTATAAAGAACATAAAGCAGGATCTATTAAAGCCAAATGGTTTGCCTTTTCAATTTTTCCGTCCGTTGCAGGTGGTGGATTCATTGTTTTATTTGCCTTAGGTTTTAGTTTTCCAATCGACCCAGTGGGGTCGTTGATGCTGGGCATAGTCACAACTTGCTTATTGTTAACCGTGATGATTTCGACTTACCTAATTAAACTTTTGCAAAGCCAAAGAGATACTGAGCTAAAGCATTCAATACTTAAAACCCACCAAACCCATGAGTTAGAAAAGTTGATTCGAGAGCGTACCCAAGAACTTGAGTCTTCTAATCAATTACTACAGGAGTTAGCGAGCAAAGACCCTTTAACTAAACTACCAAACCGTCGAAGTTTAGACTTGTTTGTTGATAAGAGCATCGAAGACAATGTCAAAGTTATTGGCATTGCCTTGTTGGACCTAGATCATTTTAAACGCATCAATGATACCTATGGTCATGATGTAGGTGACATAGTGCTTTGTCAGGTTGCTGAGGTACTTAAACCATTGAATACTTCTGATTGTATTGCTGGTCGTTTTGGAGGTGAAGAGTTTGCAATTATTCAACGACTACCTGAAAAAACCAAGTTTGAAACTGCACTTAAAGCATTACATGTAAAAATCAATCAAATCGTGATCACCGATTATCAGGATATTCATGTGAAAACCTGCATTGGTTGGGTGATAAGTGACGGCAACGAAACTATAGGCGAATACTTTAGGCGCGCAGACAAAGCACTTTATCAAGCCAAAGAACAAGGGCGCAATCAACTGGTACCTTAAACACTATCAATCCCATCTAAGATAAGTGTATTAGCCCATTTTAAAATGCCGTTTGTGCCAACTTATTGTCAGTGGCACGGAGAGATTCAGCATGAAAGCCACCAGCATAAGTGTATAAAAAGCATCAACAGACATGATGTGATGTTGAACATAGGCAATATCCATTACCACAAATGCCAGTTCTGCCCTGCCCAACATACCAAACCCTATCATCCAACTGGCAGGCCAATCAAAGTTACCGGTATACCGGGCTGCAAGAGCAGCAGAGAGCACTTGACCGATAAACAATGCCACAAACAACATTAGCGCTTCGGGTAACACAGACAGAAACGTGTCTAGGTCAAATAATAGTTTACTGCCCAAAGCGACAAAAAATACTGGCCCAATCCATGAAAAAGCCACATTGTCGATAATTTCCTTAGCTTGTTGGTAATAATCCTTATCTTCTTCTTGGTGAAAATCAAAATATTCACGATGAATTATCAGTCCCGCCATATACGCGCCAACCGCCGGATGAAAGCCAAATTCATGTGCCAGAAGCCCTACTAACACCGCGATAAGTAACAGAGAAAGTACGGTATATTCACCTTTTGCCATAGCTAATACTTCTTGTAAATTAAGCTTTCCTAACAAAGGGATTTTTTGGGTAAAACCCTGACTGGCTGGAAATAACCATCCTCCAATCAAAGTCACAAGGGCAAAAAAAGCGACAGCTTTACCTAGAATAAGTAAAATGCCGTCTAAGGAAACGGTTGCTTCGCCGGTTGCAATAGGCACAAGGATGGCAACTAAAGCCAGTGAAGCGATATCATCTAAAACGGCAGAAGTCATGATCCCTGTTGCTGCAGGTGTATTACTTAACCCCTCACTCTTCAAAGAAACCATGGTTAAAGACACGGCCGTGGCCATCATTGCTAAACCACAAAAAAGTGAGGTGTTATTGTCATTCCAATAAATATCTGCCGCGACATACCCTATAGCAAAAGGTGTGATAGCACCAAATAGAGCGATCCCCCAACTACGCTTAATACCTTGCAAAAAATTAGCAGTGTCTTCCTCAAAGCCAAGGGCAAACATAATAATAATGATCCCTAGCTCTGCAAAATCAATAATGAATACAGGTAATACTTCAGGTAAAAACCCCACATTGACCAAAATTGTACCGCAAAACAAATACCACAAGACTGGAGTCAATCTAGTTTTATGAGCTAAGTAGGATGCAATAAAGACGGTTATCCAAATCAGGGCCAAAACGGCAATATCGTGCATCATAATCTCCAGTGACTAAGAACCAAAGATACGCCTATGGATTACAATTTTATTGATTCGGATCAGCACTATTGCCTTTATACTGATTAATGGTATGGACCCTCTCCTCCCATAACGGCTTCAAATGAGCCAAGATAGTGGTTGTTAAAATCGACTATCAAAAAAGAGAGGGTCACATGAATAAAGTAACAATTGGATTGGATACTGCCAAGTCTGTTTTTCATTTAATC
>ENA-OSET01000465-OSET01000465.1-sediment-metagenome-genome-assembly--contig:-NODE-465-length-45308-cov-6.915014_pt1 | contig 45308 bp, 33 predicted proteins | sample MGYA00237882_ERZ534229 | MGnify/ENA primary metagenome ERZ534229 (study PRJEB26408, sample SAMN06266212) | sediment metagenome | isolation source: Hudson Canyon methane seep mesocosm | place: USA:Hudson...
TCAATTGTAGTTTATTTGATGCTATGGATGCCTTTCTCAGCCCTCCTAGGAATGGTGGTCATTTCCGCTCTACTAGCACTCCCTGTGGTCATGTTGCTCGACTACCTGAAGCTTGACCCAGCCCACACCAGACAGGTCATCGGCATACTGGAGGATGTCAAGATTCCAAACCCAGAAGCGGTCGTGAAGATGTATCCGCATGAGCTCTCAGGGGGGATGCGCCAGAGGGTGATGATTGCCATGATGATGGCATGCGAGCCAAAGCTCTTGATTGCAGACGAGCCTACTACAGCGCTCGATGTCACTATCCAAAAACAAATATTGGAACTTGTCGTCAAACTGGCGCGGGATCGGGACCTGGCAGTATTGCTAATTACCCACGACATGGGCGTGGTAAACAATACCGCAGATACCGTTGCAGTCATGTACAGAGGTGAAATTATTGAGCAGAGCTCCGTTGATAACTTCTTCCACAATCCTCAGCAAGACTACAGTAAGAAGCTAATTAACAGCCTACCCGACATGAATCATTACCGTCCTCCGACCGACAACGAGAAGCCCTTGTTAACCGTCGAAGGTTTGAAAATTCACTTCCCTATTCGCAAAGGTATTTTGCAGCGTGTCGCCGGTTATACGCGAGCGGTCGATGGCATCAGTCTATCAATCGACAAGGGCGAAACTTTAGCATTGGTGGGTGAATCGGGTAGCGGAAAATCAACCTGCGGTCGTGCAATATTGAATTTGGAGACCCTAACTGCGGGGCAGATCCATTTTAACGGGGAGCGCATTGACCATTTGTCGCGCCGCGATATGCTGGAGTTTCGTAAACAAATTCAAGTGATCTTCCAAAACCCCTATTCATCAATGAATCCTAGAATGACTGTTGGCAGTATCATTGAGGAAGGCATGATCAGTCTGGGTATCGCACTTAACGCTGAACAACGTTCGGCGCGCATCGATGAATTGCTGGTCCGTGTCAGCTTACCCGTTGAGTATCGGCATCGATATCCCCACGAATTTTCAGGAGGGCAGCGTCAGCGGATTGCAATAGCCCGGGCTCTGGCAGTGAATCCGCAACTGATTATTTGCGACGAACCGACCAGTGCGCTAGACGTTTCTATTCGTGCAGAGGTATTGACCTTATTGTTGGATTTGCAAAAAGAATTTGGTGTGTCTTATCTGTTTATTACACATGATTTATCGATTGTTCCGCATCTGGCCCATCGGGTTGGGGTTATGCAAAACGGCCTGATTGTTGAGCAAGGCGACACGGAGCAAGTACTTACAAACCCACAGGACGACTATACAAAGTCTCTGTTAGCTTCGATTCCAAGAATAGAATAACTGCAGTTTTGTCTCCCAAAAAGATGATTGTACTCAGAAATTTAAAAAGGCTCGTAGCCCGGATAAAAAATTCTGCACCGCTATCATGACCAGTATCATTCCCATTAACCGCTCTATCGCAATAAGACCTCTCTCCCTGAGAACTTTATAAAGAAGGGGCGACAGCAATAAGAAAAACGCTGTAACAAGCCATGCCGCCACTACCACGACAGTCCAAATGAGCATTGACCCGTTTGCGCTGTGCGCCATCAGCATCAATATGGCAAGAGCGGAGGGTCCAGCAACACAGGGAATAGCGAGCGGGACGATAAAGGGCTCTCCCTCGTATTGATCTTCGCCCATTATTCCGCCTCCGCTTGGAAATACCATACGCAGAGCGATCAGGAACAATACAATGGCACCGGCAATTTGCACTGCTGACTGTTCCAGGTTGAGCATGTTCAGGAAATAGCTGCCAAAGAACAGAAACAAGATCATGATGCCGAGTGCGATCATCAATTCTCGCAAAATGACAAAGAACCGACGCTTCCCTTCGACGCCTTTCAACACAGAAAGAAATATAGGGATATTACCCCAGGGGTCCATAACAAATAGAAGTGTAAAAAAGCCGGCTAGTGGTTCCATAGTTTTCTCAGGAGTGAACAATCAGAAGTCTCTTAAGAATATTTCTCAAGAAGCGCTATTATTATTTATAAGGCTGCTTAATCTGCAAGCATTGATTTGAGCACACTAACTCGCGGGCCATAAACTCAGCACAGCTAACAATGTAGTCGGCATGAAGCGGTTGAAATTCTCGTCGCGAGATACAATGTCATTATATAAGGTAGCAGTAAAAGGGTAGGGGATGAAGATAAGTTAAATTGCCAATTAACGCAGACGAACAAATCCAGGGCTAGCTAATGTCAATCTTGTCTTTTAAGTACAGTCGTTTGGTCGTGCAGGCACTGATTTTGTGCGCGATTAGTGCATGTCAGAACCTGCCGCTTAGCCAAAATGCAGATAGAGTTAGTATCAACGCACTGTTAAAAGGCGCGCCTATTGTCGGAGACCGGAAATTACCGCAACTAAGAGACGCGCCATTGTTGGCTCTAAATGCCAATATGCTGGCTTTTCTGGATGAACAAGTCACCCGTACAAACAATAAGTTTAGCAATCTCAACCAGTTATTAGCAGCAATAATAAAAAATGGCGGTTTTGTTTTAACTTACGATGGTGCGACGCGAACAGCGGCGGAAACCTTTGCAACACGGGCCGGCAACTGTCTGTCTTTTACCAATCTATTTGTCGCATTTGCGCGAGAACTCAATTTAAAAGCCAGTTACCAGGAAATTGATATACCTCCAATGTGGGATCAGCGCGGTGGTTCACTGTTACTTAGTCTGCATGTCAACGCTTTGTTACTAATGCCGGGCCGTCAGCAGATAGTCGATTTTAATGTCGAAAATTTCAAATCGAAGTACGATCGCAGGCCAATTTCCGATGAAAGAGCGACGGCCCACTATTATAACAATCTAGGTGTTGAGAAAATGCATCAGGGTGACTACTTGACGTCGCTGCAATATTTCCAAAAAGGTATTCATTTTGATCCTCAGTTTTCTCCCTTGTGGAATAATCTCGGTACGCTCTATCTGCGAAATCAGCGTGACGACTACGCGGAAGCAAGCTACCGAGCGGCTCTCGATATCGAGCGCTACAATTATGTTGCCATGACGAACTTGCTGCATATATACAAAAGGCGCGGTGATGAGGAGCTGGCAGCTTATTTTAAACAGCGTGTCATCCGCCACCGCCACAGTAATCCGTATTATCGCTATCAGCAGGCTGAAGATGCTTTTGATAAAGGTAATTACGACTCGTCGATTGCGCATTTACGCTATGCGATTCGAAAGAAGCCGGAAGAGGATCGTTTTTATTTCCTGTTGGGAATGGCCTACCTCAAAAATGGAAATGAAGAAAAGGCAGTAAATTACTTGCAGCGCGCAGAGCTTGTGGCGCTCGATGATGGAGACAAGCAAGAATACAGCCGAAAGCTCGATTCTTTATTGAAGTGAATGTTGAACACTCTTTCATTGATAGCCTGATTTGTCCGATAGTCGGGCTACTTAAAATAGACGAGCGACCCGACTGTTGGTAAAGGTTCGTAAACTGGAGGCCAAATATTTATGGGCTGGTGCTGATGGCGGCCATTAAATTCCAAATTTTGTCAGGCTAATATTTTTGCTTTGAGTTTGAATATTTTGATAGGCGTGGGTTGCGCCTGCAACATTGTCAGGATTTGTAAATAGCTGTTCTTGCAAATCGTCAAAAAACGGATTTGCATTGATCTTGCCAAAAGGCTGCCAGTTTCTGTTTTCCAATTCCTGCAATAGGTCCATTGCCTTTTGATTGTCGCCCGCTGCAATTTGCATGGCCGCGTGGCCAAACACAAAATTCGAACCATTGTAGCCACCGTCGAGCATTGTTTTTAGCTTTGAGAATCCCTCAGTGACTATCTTTTCAGCGTCGTTGTTTCTGTTGGCTTGTCGCAAGCTAACAGCATAATGAGCATAGACGTTGAGCTGGTTAACCGGGTCTTCCTTACAGTAATGTTCGATCGGTTCAAGGCTTCTTGAGAAATCGTCGTTTGCTCTTTGATAATTTTCCTTCAAGAATCCAGCATATCCTGCATAGCGATAGCCCTTGCGTCTACTACAAAGATTGTCACTGAGCTGCATTTGTTCCGCCACTAGCATTATCTTGTCGGGTTCTCTTTTAGCAAGAGCCTGTTGCACACGAATTTTACTCAGTTGATCCGCTTTGAAATACCCGCGGTTTTGTTCTATCAACATGTCCACTTCATCAAAACGTTGTAAATAAATTAAGGCCTCTATAACAATTTGAGTCGCATAGGTTTTGTAATGTTCGCTAAAATTATGGCGTACCGCAAATTCGAGAACTTTTCCATACTGTCCGGATAATAGATAGCTGTTCATTTCGATCTTTAACAGCGATTCAGACAAGGATTGTTGATAGAAGTGGCTCGCATAGCTGGCTACTTGCTCATAGTTTCCCAAAAGCGATAGAGCTCTTAGGAAGTTGTTTTGAATTCGGGGATGTAGAGGGTCGACGGTAATTGCCGCTTTATAGTGTGGATAGGCTTCCGTGATTTGATTGAGGTCCTGTAGAACATTCCCCAGCCACATTTGTGCCATTGAATATCGGGGATTAAGGGCAATTGCCCGTTGGTAAAACTCCCGCGCCTTTTCGCTTTCCCCGTTTATTCGGAAAATAAGACCTTGAGAGGCATGTACCTCAGCAAGCTCAGAATTAAGAGCCATGGCTTTGTTTACATTGTCTTGTGCTTCAGTAACAGCAGCATCGGGATCAACGTCCATGTCGTAATTAGAATTTAAAATTAATGCGTCGGCGAGGCCAGAATATGCAAGTGCATAGTTTCGGTCTATTTCGATTGACTGCCGAAAATAACCAATTGCTTTGCGGACTGACTCCGGTGTGCGCTGGTTCCAATGATGCCGACCCAACAAATAGCTGTCGTAGGCGCGGACGTCCGCTGGGCTGAGCTTCACAGTAGACAGTGGTTGCCGTAAGTCGGGGATAAGTTGTGCCACAATGCTAGCGGCAATTTGGTCTTGTACCTCGAATAGATTGTCTATGGTCTGTTCATACCTTTCCGACCAAAGGGGGAAACCAGTGCTGGCGTCCGTTAGCTGAATGGTTAAACGCAACTGCTGGCCATTTTGCCTCACAGTTCCTTCCACTAGAGTGGAAACGTTGAGTTGACGACCGATTTCACGAACATCGATGGCGCGGTCCCGAAAAACTTCGGATGAGGTGCGTGCGGCGACCTGAATACCCGGAGTGTTGATGAGTTGGTTGCGAATGTCTTCAGCTAAACCGTTGCCAAAATAGTCTCTTGAGGAATCGCCACTGATGTTTACAAACGGCAGGACGGCAACAGTAAGAGAGCTGGCCGAGTTTATCGGCGCGCGTCCAGTTTCATTAACTGTGACATTATGCTGACTCGCGCGCGGCAACACTGCATCCTCAGTAGACCAACTTCCATAGAAAACAGTAACTAATGAAAGCAGTGCCACTATTGCCACCGCCGCGAATGAAGGTAGGCTCACTGACCGATTGAATATTGATACGCTGCTTAAGCGATCGAGTTTGTTATCACTCCCAGTAGATAGATCTTGCGCCGATAATTCTTGCGATGAGATTGATATTGGTTCCTTTATCTCATCTTCTTCGAGTACTGCCTCGGCATTACTGACCGCGATTTCCTGCAAAGGCATGATTAATGAGTAGCCCCGCTTGGGAATCGTGCGTATATATTGCCGTTGGCGGCTGGTATCTCCAAGAGCCGTCCTCAGTTCTGAGATGCAGCGAGTTAATACCTCTTCGGTAACGACCAATCCCTCCCACACCTCGGACAATAGTTGGTCCCGACTGACCACTTCTCCCGGGGAGTTTGCGAGGCATAGAAGTACGTCCATTACCTTTGGTTCAATATGACGGGCATGCCCCTCAAGAATGACTGTATTTCTTAATGGCTGAACCTCCCATTCGCCAAGGTGAAACCCGCGGTTTAGGTCCGTAACAATCGGTGCGTCCAAGGTTTTCATTTTGCTGCCTATAGGTTTCCACAAAATACGCTAATGTATTGATTCTAAGACGGTTTTTTAGTTCCGAAGCTTTTCCGAAGGTTTTAATAATAATCTTTAAGCTTTTCCGCGTAATTCTTAGTATATCACTAAGGTAAGTCTGCGACGGACTCAACAAAATAGCTGCTTTCAAAGACACATTGATTTGAGAGCTCATTATGAATTCACTGAAGCATTGGTCGATGGCAATAGCATTAATGACTTGTATTGGTTGTAGTCACAACGATCTAAACCAACCCAATACCTATTCGACATCGAAGCCATCCCAGTTCGATGACGAGAGGTTTGAGTCGGAACTGGCGGCAGTAGAGGCAGCCAGTAACAAATTTAACCCGATATCAATCGACGAAGACCGTGAATTTATGGGATCTATCCTGCGGCGAGTACGAAGCGATGGTAGGTTCGAATACCTGTATACAGTGGCCAGAGGCGATAGAGGCGCAGATAGCGTTAATATGCATTTGGCTGTGCCCTACGGTTTGGAAGTCATGGCGTTTTGGCATACCCATGGCGCTGCTCACTACAGCCGAAAGTATTTTTCTGATACCGACAGCAACCTGGTACGACGAATGGCCGTTCCGTTCTATTTAGCGGATCACACCGGTAATTTAAGAGTACTGCGTCCGGGTGATTTTCACATGACCGTAGCGCAATCTAATCGTTTGGGTCTTGGCGCGAGTACAGGATTCGCTAAAGGCAATTCGGTTTACAGAAACAAAAAAGAAAAAGTCATGGTGGCGACCACTCGGGTTGGCATCTTCGGTTAATTACTACTAAGTAAGACAATTGACCAGTTGAGTGAACGGATACTAGCCGGCAGTTGCAATCTCGAATATAAAGCCCTCGATATTTCTTCGTCGACGGAGACCGAAATAACTTGAATATTGCCTCAAACTATAAAGACTCATAAGAAATACCTCCGTTTTACGTATAATTATCCAATTAACCGCTTATAATTTGTCTGATTCAAGGTACCTTATTGCAAATATTTTTGGCTGATCTAGAAAACGTTTGCCCTTTCTGAGCTTCTACTTACACGACGCATTCGATCGTAATTCAGCGACTTTCCTTAAAATAGCCTTATTTATCAGCGTATTAAGATTCTTCTGATCAGACTTCCTTCCTACCGATCACGCGCTAGGAGCAATGTTGGCTGAAGCCGACAACGCCATTCGAAAAAAAGTTCAAATAAAACGAAAAAAAAAACAGTTTTTATTGAGGGGATGGCAACGACACTCGTCTTACATCTGAGAGCGGCGTATGCCGCGCACGTGTTATCAACATCATAATTAAAAAACTAGTTTTAGGGAGATAAAGATGTTTAGACCACTGAAAAAAGCCTCCGGCTTGTCGCTCGCGATTATCGTGGCGATGGGAGCTGGAGCTGGCGGTACTGCGCTGACAGCAGCTGCCCAGGAAGCTGAAGATGTAATAGAGAACATTGTTATCACCGGGTCACGCATCAAGCGTACTGACGGTGCTAGCATCAGTCCAATGACAGTACTTACCGAAGCTGACTTGAGCATTTCTGGTAACCTGACTTTGGAAAACTTCGTACAAGACTTGCCTTCTGTTAATGGCGGCGATTACGGTTCCGGCGTCAATAACGGTAACCCAGGCGTTGCATCAGTTTCCTTGCGTGGTTTGGGACCCAACCGTACGCTGGTACTGGTAAATGGTAAGCGATTTGCGTCTCAAGGCGTAAACGGATTTGTTGATATCAACAGTATCCCAACTGCCATCGTTGAGCGTGTTGAAGTCATGCGCGATGGTGCATCAACCATTTATGGTACCGATGCTGTTGCCGGTGTTGTTAACATCATCACTAAGAAAGATTTTGAAGGCGTAGAGCTTGAGTACGGTTACGACGTCACCTCCGAAGACGATGGCGAAATGCACAACTTCTCTGCGACTTTCGGCAATACCTTCGAAAAGGGTAACTTTGTTTTCTCTGCGCAAGTCAATAAGCGTGATGAAATACGTCAAGGCGACAGAGGCTATTCGGCTTGTCCTTATTTCGACGACGGAACTCAGAAGATTTGTGGTGGTAGTGGTACAACTACTCCAGCATCGTTTTCACCCATAGGTGGTTTTGGGGATCCGAGCAACCAGGTATTGGATGCCGATGGATTTACAACTCGTGATTTTGATCCAGCGGGTGATGCGTTTAACTATGCAGCATTGAGCTACTTGACGACTCCGCAAGACGTATACAGTCTGTACGGTGCGGTTAATTACCAGATGATTGAAGAAAGTGCATTTGGTTCTTTAGGCTCATCTTTGGAGATGAACTACTCAAACCGGACATCCGATCAGTTGTTGGCACCGGTTGGTACTTTTGGTGGTTGGTTGACTTCAGCTTCTCATCCGAATAACCCATTTGGCGACATTCTTTGTGACGCGAACCCTGATTGTACTGCTCCTCAGGCCGTTGCAACAGCAAGACGTTTAACTGAATCAGGTGGTCGACGATTTACCCAGGAAGTGAATACCTGGCGTGTTGCGCTAGGTCTTGACGGTGAACTCAATAACGGCTGGACTTGGGACGCGACATACACGCTAGCAAAATGGATAGATAGCCAGCGTGACGAAGGTCGTCCTAACCGCCCTGGTATAGAAGCGATGATGGATCCCGATTTGTGTGCTGCAGACGGAAATTGTCCTGGCATCTTCAACCCATTTATTAGCAACAGTATGACAGCCGATCAGGTTGCATACGGATTTGTTGGTGTTAACACAAAAGATTATTCAAAGCTGAATATTTTCCAGTTTAACCTCTCCGGTGGAACTGGCATTAATTTACCTGGTGGTGAAATCAGCTGGGCTGTTGGCTATGAAAATCGCCGTGAACTTGCCTCGTCGAATCCTGATGGCGGTGCTGCTCTTGGTGCGATTGCCTTTACTCCAGGGCAGACTACAGGCGGAAGATTTGAGGTTGACGAATTTTACGGTGAAGTTGTTTTCCCCATCTTGCAAGGTGCACCAATGGCCGAAGTACTGGCGGTTGAAGCTTCTTATCGTGTAACTGACGTCGATTTCTTGAGTGGAAGTGACAGCATCTATAAAGTGGCTGTTGAGTGGGCACCGGTTGAAGATATTCGCTTCCGTGCTACTTTCGCTGAAGGTTTCCGTGCACCTAATATCAGTGAGCTTTTCCTAGGTCAGCAGCAATCCGCTGAAACCTACACTGATCCATGTCGCAACTACGGTACTGCCGGTACTGACGCGAATGTTGTTGCAAACTGTCAGGCTGATGGCTTGCCAGCAGACTTCAATCTTGCGACATTCCAGGCGACTACCTTACAAGGTGGTAACCCAAATCTAGAGCCAGAAACTTCAGAGTCATTTACATTTGGTATCGTTTTCCAGCCGAGCTTTGTTGAAAATTTAACAGTTTCGCTTGATTACTTCGATATTGAAATTGAAGATGCGGTTGGTACTGCACCAACTTCAGAAGTTATTTCTGCTTGTTATGCCAGTGCGGGCTTTTCGGATCCACTGTGTGCTTTGATTGTTGGTCCTGCTTTCCCAGGCGTTGATGAAACACCTTCTCCATTGGCTCCCGCGCGCAGAAATACCGTTGAACAAATATCGGGTATTTTGCAAACTACGGCTAACTTGGCGACCTACAATACCAGCGGTTATGATTTCGCGGTTCGTTATGGTTTTGAAACATCATTGGGTATGATTGATCTAGCGGCTTCTGGTACTTACCTGGACGAGTATGACTATATACCTTTCGCTGGCGGAGACGTCGTTGAGTTAGCGGGTCAGTTCGGTGGTGATCCAGCCTATGGTAACCCAGCAACTTTTGCTGACTGGCAGACTAACTACAGTGCCACGCTAACACGTGATAACTGGGGTGTTAACTTAACAGCGAAGTACATGGCTGCAACTGATGATATTCAAGCAGCTGATGCTAATCTGGAAAACACTGCTGATGACGTTACGTACTTAGACGCACAAGGTTACTTCACCTGGAAAGACATTACGTTTACAGTAGGTATTCGTAACTTAACTGATGAAGAGCCACCTTATGTTACTGCTTACGATGACATGAACACTATTCAGTACAGCTATGATACACAGGGTCGTTACTACTACACCCGTGCAAAAATGACTTTCTAAGCTTGTTGTTAAGCATAGGATCCAGGTTGGTTTTATAAACCGAAGATCGGAAGGTTGAGCCCTCAAGAATTTTTCTTGGGGGCTTTTTTTTTACTCACTTTTTGTATTAGAATTGGCGAAGCTACCGGCTAGGAATCAGTTAGGCATCGAAAACACGTTAACTGGCATTGAAGATAGTGCACATAGTTGAGTGATGGGTGCTAAGTGCTAAGTGCTGAGTGATGGAACAAGTTGTCTTCAACTTATTGCAAGACAGACGGTCTGGACTATTTTTCTAAACCGAAGGTAAAGGAAAATTTATCGTTGGCCAAGCAGTCATTTTGGAATCAGATAGGGAACGAAAATACTTTAACTTCCTGAGAAGGTCCCACGGTTAATTGAACACGGAGTGATGGCAAAAGATGGCTGCCTACAATTCTTGTCATCATATCTTGCGAGAATGAATGTTTTCACCGTCGAGATCCTTCTGCGACTAACGTCCTGAGTCATCGGTTGTTAGAGATCTACCCGACGGATCTGCCTGACTTTACTGCTAAAGTCCCGCTCTACTAGAAGTAATTTTACGGCCTCAACGACAAAGAGTTAAGACATTATATCTGGCCCTATCGCGCAGAAAGTCTTCTCAAAATGAAATGGTAATAAGCTAACGAATGTGAGTAAGGGCGTCGTATTTGTGACTGTACTTAACTCTATCCACAGTTGCTGTTGCGCTATTGGCTGCTTGTTGAAAATTTTCCCTGGCTGCGGTGATATCGCCGGTTTGTAATTGCGCTAATGCCAACAGGCGGTAAAACCTGTGATCATCTTTCCTAAGGCGTATTGCTTCTTTCAATAGTTTTTTAACTTCCTCAAATTTGTCCCCCGCATAGGCCTTTTCTGCTAAATGATACTGATAGTAAGGATTCTTGCTGTGATAGACTTTAACTTGATTATTATAATACAGCGCTCGCTCTGACTTCCCCTGGTGCCTATATAGCTGAGCCAGGTTGCTCATCGCGGACGGATCCGACGCCACCTCAATTGCTTTCAAAAACGCGTTCTCGGAGTGGACTTCGTGTCCGGCTCGGCGGTAAAGCGTGCCGAGGTTAGTCCAGAAGTATCCAATGTCTGGGCTGATTTCGATGGCTTGTCTAAAGTGCAAAAAGGCCTGTGGCAGCTCCTTCGTATCGAGCATATGCACGCCCATATTGTTGTGGAACTGGGCTTCAGCGTGTTGATCTGAAACTTCCCACATATGATATTGTTTGCTGAAACTGGCCACATCAAAATCAACGGCGGTCCGACCGAGAGGGGCCATATCGACAACCGCATTAATGTGCAAATTGTAAATATATGCTCCTCCGACTTCATCCCATGTAGGTGGAATATCGACGCGCTGATAATGAACATTTAGGCCCGCCTCTCTCGCTAGAGCCACAAAAAGGTTGGTAAAGGATAGACAGTTTCCTTCTCTTGCTTCATAAGCGCCACGGGCAGAATAAGTTTTCACTAGATTATACTGAAGATTGATTGAACCCTCTTTCAGTATGGCGTTCAGGATGGCCCGCATCTTTTGCCGTTCAGTGATAGCCGTAGCTGTGTGCTGACGGACAAAGGCTCGCATTTCGTCGGTCAGTGTCAACAGGTGGGGGGCGTCCAGCTCCGGCACCGGTTGTCCCGGAAAGAAAAGATGACCGGCTAACAACTTACTACCGTCAATTTGAGACTGAGAAAAAGATGGGCTATGGGTGCAAGCCGAGGCGAGAATAGTCAGTGACGTGAGCAGCGCCAGTCTGATGAGCATTAAGTGCATTCGGGAATATCGGCTTGAAAAGATCACAAATATTTCTCAGGTTTTGACACAGGAAAATTCTCTAAGAATATGGGGCCAAATGTACACTGATAATAACCTTTGTATAGAGAAAGTCAAAAGGCGAGCGAAAGGAATTTGGTCGCTGCAGACCATAATGATCACACATTTGTCGTTTTACTGATGGTCTATCTATTTTCCGTTTTCTCTATTCAGTTTTTATATTCAGTATACGGGAAAATGAAAACTAACATTGTTGTCTAGCGAAAAGCGGTCGGCTAAAAACTACAGCGTGATTGGCGTTAACGCGTAACTTGTATGCCCGAGAAGGCTGTGCGAAACTAAGAGACTCATTCTATTTCAATTCGGTCATTTCTAATGAAAATAGTTACTGTTAGTTTTTTCTTTGCTCTGTTCATTACCCAGCCCATTTTTGCCAGTGAAGCTCCCGATGTTAGAAAACTGATGACCGCTTATCAGTTTCAGGAGGCGGGATTAGATACCTTGAATAAAAAACAACTGCAGGCTTTAAACCAGTGGCTTATTAGTTACACGGCTAATGAGGCGCCAATAATCCAGAAGAAAAATAAAACCGTAAAGAAAGCAGTGAGGGCCACTTTCAACAGCCAGTTAGTCGGAGACTTTGTGGGCTGGACTGGCAAGACAAAATTCGTTCTTGAAAACGGTCAGGTTTGGAAGCAGCGCAATTCCGATCAGTGGCGTTCACCGACGATAAAAAGTCCTACGGTTGTAGTCAGGAAAAACATCTTAGGTTTTTATGTCATGGACATTGAAGGAGTCAAGCGATCCATTGGCGTTAAGCGGGTTCAATAGAAACAGGACGTTGTCAAATATCGCTAATGTTTACGCTCCATCATGTCTGCGTTCTATCGATAACAGCCGGTGTCTTTTTAAGTATTCTGTAGTCAGTAGTCATTGGGCGCCTCTCCGGGAAAAGTATAATGAAACTTTGGAATCCTCAAGCGGAATGCCTGAGTCGAGACGACCTGCGCAAACTGCAGTTGGAGAAACTTCGCACATTGTTGCATCGAGTTGACGCGCAAAGTCCTTACTATCATCAGAAGTTTATCGATGCCGGTGTAAAGCCAGGCGACTTAAAGTCTTTGGATCACTTTCAGTCTTTTCCCTTCTTCGATAAAGACGAAGAGCGCAAAAGCCAGGAACAATCTAAGCAGGAACTCGGGCACCCTTTTGGGATGCACATTTCTTGCGATCGTAAAAAAGTGAATCGAATATCGTCATCATCCGGTACCACTGGCTCCCCGACATTCAGCGGTTTTACAAAATTGGATAGAGAAATAGCTGCTGAAAATTGTTCCCGGGGAATGGTCCGTATGGGCATGGAGCCTGGAGACGTTGTACTGCATGCCAGCGTATTGAGTATGTGGGTGGCCGGTGTTCCGTCGGTCGATTCGATGATGGCCTTCGGTGCATGTGTCGTACCGGTGGGAGCTTTGAGTGGGGTGGAACGAATTGCGCAAATCGCTAGCGAAACGCGGCCCAAAATGATCCGCACGACGGTTTCTTTTGCACGTCATTTGGCAAAAACTATGAAGGAAAGGTCCGGAATTGACCCCAAAGCGCTGGGCATTGAGAAGGTGGTGGTCACCGGCGAGCCGGGAGGTAGTATCCCTGAAATTTATAGTGAAATTGAATCTGGTTTTGGCGGCGCAACCTGTTATGACAGCATGGGAGCTACGGGAGGACATAGTCCGATTGGCATATCTTGTGAGGCGCACGCTGGCATTCATGTCTACGCGGAAGACAATCTCTATTATGAAATAATTGACCCTAAAACGATGCAGCCACTTCCTATCGAAGACGGTGTCGAAGGAGAAATTATCTTTACCGGGCTGGATAGGGAGTGCGGCCCTTTGCTGCGCTGGCGAGACAAAGATATTGTTAAGATAAGTACCAGTCCATGTAGCTGTGGTCGTCCCGGCGTGAGAATGACATTCAAAGGTCGTGTCGACGATATGCTGTTAGTGAAAGGAGTCAACGTGTTTCCCAACGCAGTTAGAGACGTCGTGAATAGTTTTTCAAATGAGACAACCGGAAATATCCGAATAGTTTTACCGGCTGCCGGCCCTGTCGCAGAGTCGCCGGTTTCTGTCATTGTGGAACATATTTCTGGATTGTCCGTCGACAAGTTAGATGTATTGGGCCGCGCGTTAGAAGCGGCTATTCATCACCACTTACGATTTCGAAGTCGAATTCTTTTCGAATCAGAAGGCCTATTCGAGTTAAAAACAGGTACTACCGGCAAATCAAAATTGGTTGAAGTTGTTCCGAAGTTTACGCCTTAAATAGACTGTTATCGACGAGTGCTATTATGAGAAAAGTATTGCATGAAAGAGTGATTTTTGAGACTACAGATCGGGTTGCAACAATTACTCTCGATCGATCTGACCGGTTAAATGCTTTCGACGCTGCCATGTATTTGGGGGTTAACGAAGCACTTGAATTGTACAGAGACGATAAAGATCTCTGGGTCGCGATTATTCAAGCTCGGGGGGAAAAAGCCTTTAGTGCGGGAGCTGACGTAAAGGCATTGGATGAAAACGCAAAAAACGGGTTGAACCGAGGATTGGGTGAACTTAGTCTGGATACGAGCATGGTCACCAGCAAGCCGATTATTGCGGCAGTACAAGGTCACTGCGTTGGCGAAGGGGTTAATCTTATTCTAGCCTGTGATCTGGTCTTTGCCGACGAGTCCGCGGTTTTTATGATTTCCGAGCCGAAAATAGGTACTAACGCCATCGATATCCCCATCAAATTGGGGAAAAAAATTGGTTATAGTAAAGCGTTTGCCTTTCTTACTCCCGGCGACGGAAAAAACGCCCAGTGGTGTAAAGAAGCTGGATTAGTTGAAACGGTGACTTCAGCGGGAACTGTACAGGCGGAAGCCTTGGCCTTTGCACAGCGCATTGCGATTGAGGCCGGGCCGCTGGCGATTCAGTCTCAAAAAGAAACGTTATGGCGCAGTGTCTTCGAGGATGAAAGCATTGCTCGGGAGGTCGGAATTGAGAGGCGTACGGCTATGCGACTGACAAAAGACTACGCTGAAGGCCGGAACGCGTTTCTTGAAAAACGAAAACCCCATTTTTTAGGTGAATAAAGAGCTGTTGTGCGCAGCCGGTTACCACATCTGCCGTGCTCTATCAGAAAGTTAGGAGCTATTCTCGCTGCGAGCCGATAGATATCCCTAGATACAGCGGCGACAGTAACATAACTGGAGGCATCGCAGAGTGCTATAACATGTGAACCTGCAGGAGACGACTGATTATATTTTGTGGCTTAACTTCACGTAGACGTATCGGCCTTTTAACTCATGCGTGCGAGCGTCAATATTGTTATTGAAAGCGGAGGCTATTTGTGGCGGATCTCGGTCGAGAAGATTGTCCATGCCGGCTAAGATTTTTAGCCCTTTACCTATCTTAAAGTTGTACCCCAGCTGAATGTCGTGCGTAGTCCACGAGTTAATTCTGCGCTGACGATCAGTCGTTGGAACCGTTTCTGTTAAGGAACTAACAAAATGGACGGTATAACCCCCTTGCCAGCCGCCTTGATTCCATAACAGTCCAATATTTGTTTTCCATTCAGGAATGGCACCCAAGCCATCCGATGCATCATCGACAAAAGTTCCAGCGATGTCGGTCATTACGGAGTCTTTATGCCCCTGGACTTTGTATTCAATAAAGTGAGAGCCATTGAGAGCAAATGTGAAGCGCCCGAACTGACGAGACTTGTAGTGGTAGCGGGCGCTGAGATCGACCCCAGAAATTTCTCTCTTACCGGTATTGATATTTTGTGCAATGATTTGTTGAATTTCGTTGTTGGCGTCGCGTATGACGACGTCGGTCAATAACCCGGTAGCGGTATTGATGTTAATTAAGTTTTGCGCGTTGGCATCAATGACGTTGTCTTGCCTGATCTTAAAATAGTCAACTGAGGTGGTTAATCCTTCGAGCAAGCTGGGAGTCCATACCATCCCGAAGGTATTGTTGAGTGATTTTTCCGGCTCCAAATCATCATTACCTCTGAGGACAGTCAAATATTGTACTCGAGTCGGGTCCGTTTGTTGGGTACAGCCAGGCAGAATGCCAGTATTTGCTGGGTCAGAACAGGGGTCGATCAGAAAATCCTGGCTTTCGGAGGAAACCCGATACAATTCATTCAGTGATGGCGCTCGAAAGCCGTTGGTATAGGTTGCGCGAAAAAGAAGATCATCAGTCGCGCGTAACATAAGGCCAACTTTTGGATTTGCGGTGCTTCCAAAATCACTGTATCGAGAGTAGCGCGACGACAATTCCAATATTAGGCTATTGATACCCCATCGGTGGTTAAGTAGCGGAAAATTCGTCTCAATATAGGCCTCTGCGACGTTTCTGTCTCCGCCGGCAGCGCCAAAATTGGCACCGCCAATCGTTATGCCGCGAGCGATGGATTGGTCGGGTCTTTTACTCGTGGATTCTTCTCGGTATTCCATGCCGATGGCGGCTTCTATGGTTCCTCCGGAAAACTTCAGCATGGGCCCCGCGGCGTGAGCAGACCACGTGCTCAGCTTGCTATAGCCTTTTACCTTGCTATCAATTTCAATAAAATTCAATTGCTCTTGATCGATGCTGCCCGGCGGGCCAAAAAGATTAAGGGCTACGCAAGCACCGAAGCAGTCTTGCTCTGGACCTAAGGCCCTTTGTACTTTTTGAGTGTCTATTAGGTGGAGCAATCTTTCTTCTGCGTCGTGTTTACTCCAGGCATAGGATATTTCCCAATTCCATTGATTCACAATTCCAGCGAGACCGGTTGTAACTCGTTGAGCCGTTGCGTTGTTCTGCTGTTCCCTGGGCTTCAGTTCAATGATTCGCCGGCGTACGTCGCTTAAATCGACATCGTAGATGTTATAGATATTTTCTGCGGACACGGTGATGGGGGTATTTTCAAAAGCCGTGAAGATGGGTGTTGATGCTAAGGTCGATTTGGTGAAATTTGTGTCGTAGCTGCTTTCCAGAAAAAAGCCTACGTTATTATCAAAATCGAACTGAAAGTTGGCCTGTACATTTTTATGTTCGTGGGGAAGCAACGCGGTGGTGACTTCGGCAAAATTATAGAGGTCTTCATCGGATGCTGGTCGGTAGTCGGCTGGACTAGCGCCTGCTAAATAATTGCTGTTGCCGTCCTGCCTAAGGATCACGGTGCTATCATCGGGTAAGCTTATTCGCGCGGCTGGCGTGGCGCTGGATCGGTTATCAGCGCCGCCCCAGTTTCTGCCGTCGGCGTCAATCGTTATACTTCGGTCGCGGCTGTTTATACTTCCCTGCTTATAAATGGTGGCGGCGATCGATGCGTAGCCACGTTCAAAAATTTTACCCCACTGGATACTGGTATTTTTCGTTTCCATGTCACCCTGACTGGTTTCACCATAGGAAGTGTCAAGCTGGAATCCAGTGAAATCATTTTTCAGAATAATATTGACGACACCTGCAATAGCATCGGCACCATAGATAGCCGAGGCACCGTCCTTGAGAATTTCGACTCGCTCGATGGTGGTTGGCGAAATGGTGTTTAAGTCGATGGCATCTCCTTCAAGGCCGTCCGGTGCGACACGCCGGCCATTGATTAACACCAGAGTATTGCTTGCTGGGAGACCCCGCAAGGTAACAGTTGCCGTCCCATTACCACCGTTCGTTACGGCTGTGCTGGTAGGGCTACCAGAAACGGCGGGCAAAAATTTCAGTTTCTCGACGACTGTTGCGCTGCCGCGCAGCTCCAGCTCCGGCCCTTCGAGAATATCGATCGGCGTGGAACTGACATAGTCCGAGCGTTTGATGCGTGAGCCGGTTACCATTTGTCCGTAAATGCGAACGTGTTCGAGCCCGGATGGATAGTGAGAATCGGCGCCATGACTCTCGTTTTCTGGGGGTAGTGGTGTGCTGGAAACTGTAATGAAACGATCGTCGACCAAGCGGTAAAATAAGCCAGAGTTCTCCAGTAAAATTTTCAGAGCACCATCTAAGGTGAGCAGCCGATTCAGGGATGGAGCGATCTGATGTTTAATGATCCCCGAAGAAAAAATGATCGGAATACCCGCTTGTTTACTGAACATGATCAGTGCTGCGTCAAGATTTTGTTCAGGCAGCGTGAATTCTATCAACTCTTCCTTTGACGCGAGGTCGGATTCGACTGTATTCGCCCACAGCGGGGAGCAAAACAGTGAATAGACAAGAATATGCTGAATAGTATTGCGTAGAATAACATTCACCGGTTGTAGCTGGCCGCTCCAGTATCGCAGGAGTTCTTGGAGGATATAATTGTCTGTATATCTTTCAATTTACAGGCTCATACAGATTATAGATGAATTTTTAGCACGTTTACGCGACGCACAGCTTGAAGCGCGTACTATCGAGACACGTTATAACGTATTGGGAGAACGGATTCAACCGTTGAGAATGAGCCCTTGACTAGTAAAACTTAGCCTGCGGGAATGGGAATAAGCCGGACTGTACCATCTTCTGAGGTTTCCGAGCTCAGAGAAAGACTTCGTTTTAGAGCTTTTAACAGTAACGCGCGGTCTTCGAGACCAAAGCGCCCAGTGACTCTTATGCTTTGTAATTCGGGTGATCCCAAACCAATGGGTCTATTTGAATAACGATTAATTTCGTCTAAAACGTCGCTTAGTCGTGTGTTGCTGAAAATCAGCTCGCCACGACGCCACGAGGCAATTCGATTAATGTCTATCTTATCTGGCGCCATCAACCCGCCAGTGTCTTGCAATACAATACTCTCACCCATTTTCAGCGTCTGCGAATTTTCTGCACTTCGGTTAGACATTATATCTGTTACTTTAACGATTCCTTCAGTTACCGCGACGGCACTTGAGCCCAAGCTACAGTGCACGTTGAATGCGGTTCCTATAGCCTGAACTTCACTGGAGCAGCTTTCTACGATAAAGGGCCGGTTCGAATCTTTTGCAACTTCAAAGAATGCCTCGCCATGTTCGAGCGTAATACGACGTTGTTTGTCGCTAAGAAGGACTTCGAGTCGCGTATTAGTATTGAGAGTTATCGTCGAGCCATCAGCGAGATCTATTGATTCTAATTCGCCTATTGCGGTACTAAATCGTTGCGGTTCCGAGTTATTAAGTAGATTAGGCATTAAGGCAATCGCGAAAACTACCGATGCAGCTAGAGCCAACCCTTTCGGCCATGAACTCAATCCGCGAATAGTTTCGCCAAAAAGGTTGACCACATTGCTGGAGCTAGACAGGGCAGTGTCGTCGATAGTCTTACCGTTGACAGCGCCATTTACTGGCGAAGAATCTACTGACTCGGCATTTAGAGGTAAATGTTTAACAACGCCAAGATCCAACCATAAATCCGCAATTTCATCGTAGGCCAGTTTGTGACTTTCACTTTCCGCTAGCCATAGCGCAAAGGCCTGCAAGTCAGACTCACCGAGCTGATCTGAAGACAGGCGCGCTACCCACCACGATGCTTTATCAAGCAACGAATCGGATAGTGCAGATGTTTGTGTAAGGGATGTCACGGTTTAGCTCAGCTTTGCTCTAGGTTAGTTAATGAAACGTCCTGTAACGACAACAAAAATAATAATCCATACACTCTATAACGTATGAAAGGAACGTTCCCTCAATTTTTTTTGAATAAAAATTAATCTGTATAATAACAGGTCTGAGATGCTAGGTAACGGTATTATTGTCGAGCATGACACATTCTTAACGACCAATGATTAATGTATCGTTACTCTGTTACGATCCCATTGCGGTAGCATTAGTCTATTTAATCCGATTGACTTTCGGACCGCGCTTTTCGACATTCTTTTAATGCCTGCAAAATATACTTTTCGACACTGCTGACAGAAATGCTCATTTCTTCGGCAATCGCGCTATAGCTCAGCCCAGTCTTACGATGTAATAAAAAGGCTTGTCTGCATTTAAATGGCAAACCCTCTATAGTTTGATATATATGCTGTAGCTGTTCCTCCGCGTTTAAGATTCGGTCGGGTGAACTGCTGTCTTGCTTTGCTTCTTTTTGGACCTCAAATTCAACGTATTTCTCATGTAATATTGTTCTTCGCAATTTGTCGATAGCCATATTGGATGCCGTCTGAAACATAAAAGCTCTGGCGTTGGTTAATTTTCCAAGGTCTTCGAGTTTATGTAAACGCAAGTAGGTCTCCTGGGCGACATCGGCAGCCTCCTCGGGACTGCGAAGCTTTCTGGCAAGAAAGCGCTGTAATGCGGGACCATGTTGAGAGACAAGCTCTTCCAAAAAGCTGTGTTTGTTTTCAGTCATTGGAGGCTTTTACATTACGTGATCTATATCTAAACATTTGGTCTGCTCAGTATTATAAAAACTGCGGATGAATGATCGCAGAAGTCGTCATAACAACGTCAATGAATAGCTTTATCTACCCTGACAAGTAAGTATGGAGTTATTACCAGTTTTTCTTGTAGCGCTTTCGGTCACTTGCTTTCTTGTAACCCCATCAATAATAGGGCTGCTTGGCCGTAAGTGCTTAATATTAATGCGAATGATACATCGCGCAGCGTGGGTTGTAACCTATCGCATCGCTGTGTCATTTCATCGCAAGTTGCTGGCGTTATGCTAACACAAAATGTATGCCCTTGTTGAAAGCATATTTGCGCAAGCCCAGTGATATTCCTTTTAGAAGTTGCTGGTGTTAATTGTGTAAAATTTGAGCTTCCACTGGCGAGAATGCTGTACTATTTTTTATGACAGTTGTTAAACTGTTGAGAATAGTTGAGGGGCACCGTCTTTAATCCGTCCTACTGTAGATGTACCCGGGAGAAAACCATTGAAAATAACAAAAATAGTACCGCGGCTGATTTGGTCGGCGCTTATTGTAAGCATACTTGGCGCGTGTGGAGGCGGTGAAAATAATGTCACCATTGGTAATCGCGAGAGTGTTTTACATTGGGGCAATGGTGACGAGCCGCAGGAGCTAGATCCACATATCATTACCGGTGTGCCAGAGCACCATTTAATGATCGCTCTTTTGGAAGGGTTGGTGTTGAAGGATCCGACGACTCTTGAACCTATTCCCGGTGTTGCGGAATCCTGGACAATTAGTGAAGACGGTACCGTTTACACGTTTAAAATTCGGGACAACGCAAAATGGTCAAATGGCGACCCCCTCACAGCGGAAGACTTCAGGTGGTCATGGGAAAGATCATTGCTGCCGGCCTTGGGTAATCAGTATTCCTACATGGCTTTTCCCATCAAAAATGCCCAGGCTTTTTCAACCGGAGAGCTGACTGATTTTTCACAAGTTGGCGTCAAGGTGTTGGATAAGTTAACGTTGGAAGTGACTTTGAACAATCCAACTCCTTACTTTTTACAATTGTTAGATCATTATTCGATGTTTCCCGTACATCGGGCTACCATCGAAAAACACGGCGAACCCGGCGAGCGCGGCACGCGTTGGACTCGCGTTGGCAGCTTTGTGGGTAATGGTCCATTTATATTAAAACAATGGGATCTAAATAAAGTACTGATCGTGGAAAAAAGTCCAACCTATTGGGATCGAGATACAGTAAAGCTAAATGGCATACATTTTCATCCGACCCAGAACATTACCACTGAAGAGCGTATGTTCCGGGCAGGACAATTGCATTATACGAACGTCGTCCCTCCGGAAAAAATACTAAACTACCGGGAAAACAACCCTGAATCGCTGCATGTGTCGCCCTATTTGGGGACTTACTTTTACCGGATTAATACTCGCGTAAAACATTTAAGCGACGCCCGTGTCCGCAAGGCCCTTGCTCTTTCGATCGACCGTAAGAGTCTTGTAAAAAATGTCACCAAAGCTGGAGAAATTCCAGCCTATACCTTTACGCCACCTAATACCCTTGGTTATACCGCCAACTTGTCTGAAAGTTTTAACCCTGAAAAGGCGCGAGCTTTGCTCGCAGAAGCCGGATACCCTGGGGGACAGGGGTTTCCAGCAACAGAAATTCTCTACAATACGCACGAAGGCCATAGAAAGTTAGCAGTAGCCATTCAGCAAATGTGGAAGAAAGAGCTTAATGTAGAAATAACATTACTGAATCAAGACTGGAAAGTTTATCTCGATACTGAAACGAGTGGAAATTATGAGATCTCTAGAGCGGGGTGGATAGGGGATTACGTCGACCCAAATACTTTCCTCGATTTGTGGCTGAAAGATGGAGGTAATAACCGTACTGGCTGGAGCAACGAAGAATACGAACGTTTAGTTTTTCAGGAAGCTCCCCAGGCAAAAACCCAGGAAGCTCGCTATGAGGCTTTTCGAAAAGCCGAACAGATCTTATTGGATGAAATGCCTATTATTCTAGTCTATACCTACGTTAGCAAACACTTGGTTCACCCCAGCGTTAAAGGTTTACCCGGAAATTTAATGGATTACCCATCTTACAAAAACATGTATCTCAGCGATGAGTCCCAAAGCGGGCTTCAATAAGAGTCAATTATGCTTCGATTTATTTTAAGTCGCTTATTGCAAGCGGTACCCGTGTTGCTGGTGGTAATCACCGTAACATTCTTCTTGATACATAGCGTTCCCGGTGGGCCCTTTAGTGCAGATCGTGCGGTAGCACCTGCGGTTATGAAAGCGCTGAACGCCCAGTACAAACTCGATTTACCGGTATGGCAGCAATACACCAGTTATGTAGGCGATCTGCTAACCGGAGATCTGGGGCCTTCATTTAAATACCCGGGACGTAGCGTTAACGAAATGATCTATGCGGGTTTGCCGAATACGGTTGAGCTGGGATTCTATGCAATGTTAGTTGCCGTGTGTATTGGTGTCGTAGCGGGAGTTATTGCCGCCCTTAAGCCGAATACGAAACAAGACTATATTCCGATGTCTCTCGCAATGATTGGTATTTGTATGCCCTCGTTTTTGCTAGGTCCACTATTGGTATTGGTGTGCGGGATCTGGATGGATTGGCTTCCGGTGTCGGGTTGGGGTGACATCCCCGGTGACAAAATTTTACCGGCACTCACGCTGGGTTCTGCTTACGCGGCGTATATTGCCCGCCTCAGTCGTGGCGGCATGCTTGAAGTCATGTCTCAGGATTACATCCGGACCGCGCGAGCAAAAGGCCTGTCGGAATGGGTTGTGGTTTTGAAACACGGCTTACGTGGCGGTCTCATTCCGGTGACGGCCTTTTTGGGTCCTGCTTTTGCCGGCTTATTAAGTGGGTCTTTTGTGGTAGAAACTATTTTCCAGATTCCGGGTTTGGGGCGGTTTTATGTGCAGGCCGCCTTTAACCGCGATTACACAATGATTATGGGGACGACTATCTTCTTCTCGACCGCTATTATTTTCTTCAACTTATTCTCAGACGTTCTTGCCACCTGGCTGGACCCTAAGCTACGCCAGCAATTTCAAGGAGGTAAATAATGACTTCTGCAAAGGAATTTGATGACGAGCAAGGGGTTTCTCTATGGCAAGATGCCTGGGTGCGCCTGCAGCATAATCGTCTGGCTTTACTGGGCATGGGCGTTTTGATTTTTATGATTGTTATCGCCTTGATAACACCGTGGATCGTTCCCTACAGCTACGAAGAGCAAGACCTTATGTTAGGGGCCGCGCCTCCTTCAATGGCGCATTGGTTGGGCACCGACGTGCTCGGCCGTGATATGTTGACACGTGTCATGTATGGCGGCCGCGTTTCTCTGATGGTGGGCTTTATTGCCACGGGCGTAGCACTTCTTATCGGTGTTGTTTACGGGGCTGTTGCCGGATACGTCGGTGGCCGCGTAGATGCGGCGATGATGCGCCTGGTTGACATACTGTATGCATTACCCTTTATGATTTTTATCATATTGTTAATGGTCTTGTTTGGCAGAAACATGCTTCTCTTATTTCTAGCGATCGGTGCTGTTGAATGGCTGACGATGGCTCGAATTGTTAGGGGACAGGTATTGTCCTTACGCCAACAGGAGTTTGTCGAAGCGGCCATTTCGATCGGCCTTTCACCGTGGACTATTATCCGACGACACATTATTCCCAATACTCTGGGCCCGGTTATCGTGTATACAACGTTGACTATTCCTAGCGTGATGTTGTTGGAAGCTTTTCTAAGCTTTCTGGGCTTGGGGATTCAGCCTCCTCAAAGTTCGTGGGGTTTATTAATATCCTATGGCGTTGAGACGATGGAGGAATACCCCTGGTTGCTAATTTACCCCGGTTTAACTCTTTCGATTGCACTATTCGCACTAAATTTTCTGGGTGACGGTTTGCGCGACGCTCTGGATCCAAAAGCATCAAAGGATTAGGAATCGCTATGTCTATTCTTGAAGTCAATAATTTAACGATCCGTTTCTATACCCGTAACGGTGTGACGACTGCGGTCGATGACATATCCTTTTCAGTGGAAGAGGGCGAGACGTTGGCAATTGTCGGCGAATCCGGGTCCGGCAAATCGGTTAGCTGTTACAGCCTGCTGGGGTTGATACCGCAGCCACCTGGGCGGATCGACGGTGGTACTGCATTGTTTAATGGCAAGGATTTACTACAGTGTACTGATTCGGAAATGCGCGCGATTCGAGGTAACGAAATAGCCTTCATTTTCCAGGACCCGATGACGAGTTTAAATCCTTTTCTTACCATCGGCGAACAATTACTCGAGCCACTTATTTACCATCGGCAGTATACTCGTCAGGCTGCGCGCTTAAGAGTTTATGAGGTGCTCGAAGAAGTCGGTATCAAAGACCCGATAAAACGTTTTGATTGTTATCCTCACGAGTTTTCTGGCGGCATGCGCCAGCGAGTCATGATTGCAATGGCATTGATAGTGGAGCCAAAATTGTTAATTGCCGATGAGCCAACCACCGCACTCGATGTCACTATTCAGGCGCAAATACTGGATCTCATTAAAAATTTGCAAAAAAAGTATGCTATCTCAGTCATCTTTATTAGCCACGATCTCGGCGTCGTTGCTGGTATAGCCGACCGCGTTCTAGTCATGTACCAGGGTAAGATTGTCGAGCAGGGCCTCGCCGATGACATTTTCCATGATACCCAGCATGATTACACAAAAAGATTGTTGGCATCGATTCCGGATGGGCCAAAACTTCGACCGGCGCCAGAAGTTGAAAAACCCTTCTTGCAAGTTGACCATCTGAAAACGTACTTTCAGGACTCCAGTGTTTCGATCATCAAGCGGCTTCTTAGTCCGTCGTCGGCGAATAATGATAATCAGTTTATCAAAGCGGTAGACGACGTGAGTATCAATGTTAATCGCGGAGAAATTGTCGGCTTAGTGGGTGAGTCGGGATCTGGGAAATCGACCTTAGGACGCTCAATTCTTCAGTTAGTTCCTGTCACCGAAGGCAAAGTGGAATTTGACGGGGTTGATTTGATCGGCTTAAATCCGTCCCTGATGAAGAAGCAACGGCGCCGCATGCAAATGATATTTCAAGATCCCTATGCATCGCTAAATCCACGCATGACTGTATTTGATACCTTGGCGGAACCCTTGCTTTATCACGGCTTGGCAACAAAAAAAGATGTCAGCGAAAAACTATATACGTTGATGGATGAAGTGGGATTAGCGCGCAGCCACATTAGAAAATACCCCCATGAATTCTCCGGTGGCCAGCGCCAGAGAATTGCTATTGGCCGGGCGATTGCAACCAAGCCCGAGTTGATTATTGCCGATGAGCCGGTCTCAGCTTTGGATGTCACTATTCAAGCTCAAATTCTCGAGCTCATATTGGAGTTGGTTGATGCGCATGATTTAACGATGTTGTTTATATCGCACGATTTGTCAGTTGTTCGATATATTTCCGATCGTGTTATCGTTATGCACCATGGAAAAATTGTGGAGGCAGGTAAGACTGAACCGCTATATGCGGCGCCTCAACATGATTATACTCGATCTTTATTAGCCGCCATTCCCGTCGCCGACCCGAGGCGCGAGCAGTTGTCATCTTAAAGCGATAATGAGTCGTGGGGGACGGCTTAGAGGGAGATTGCAAGAAGTTCCTTTCAGTCGTTATCAATATCCAGCCAATGAATAGCATGAGATGGCAATTGAGGTGGCCGCTCGCCTCAATTACACCGGGGCTACGAAAATTATAGAGCTTCGCTAACTGCTCTCCTATGCCGGGTGATATTGTTGTAAGATTGATCCCTGTGTCGCTGTTCGTTGGAACTGTACGAACTTAAACCGCCGGGAAAAATGATGTCCAGAATTTGCGTATCTCTCTTATTTCTTCTATCTCTCGTGATGATGTCGTGTTCCTTAGATCGGTCACACCAAAATCCAGAGACGGACAACCCTTCCATAACGGGCGTAGACGTTAGTCGTACCGAGAGCGAATCTAATGTCCAAACGACCGCTTCAGCAATAACACTCTCAAAAGGAGAATCGTCGGGCCGTCAGCTGAATACTCCAACGGCCTTCGCCGGGGGCGAGCAACTGGTCGGCAGTTGGTCAAAGACTCGCGCCGGGCAGGCACAATTTAAAGGAATTCCCTTCGCCGCTCCGCCGACGAACGAAGGTAGGTTTCGGCCGCCAGCGACGCACGTGCCGAGAACGGGTTTACAAGTAGCGACAAAGTTTGGCCCGGCGTGTGTTCAAGAACAAGGCAATGCCAATTGGTATCGGATGGTAGCTGCAGGCGTCGGTGCTGACGATGTGACTATCCCTGCGCTTGAAAATATGGCGGAAGATTGTCTCTATTTGAATATTTGGACGGAAAATTTGGATTCGGATAAGAAAGCGCCTGTACTTGTATGGATATATGGCGGTAGCAACCGTAATGGCTTTTCCCACGAGCCCAATTACCATGGTCACAACGTCGCGGCAAAAGGGGTTGTTTTTGTTTCTCTTAATTATCGTGTCGGCGCCCTTGGTTTTATGTCTCATCCAGCGCTCTCGGCGGAATCTTCCCATCAATCTTCTGGGAACTACGGACTGCTTGATCAAATCGCGGCACTTCAATGGGTTCAAGAAAACATAGCAGCCTTTGGGGGTGATCCAGAGGCGGTGACGGTTAGTGGTGAGTCTGCCGGAGCGGGCAATTCCGCAAATCTTATCGCTACGCCACTGGCTAAAGGGCTATTCAAACGAGCTATTTTACAAAGTGGAGGAATGCGGATGTCCTATCGTCCCAACCTTCACGATAACGAAGAATCTGGGGCTCTGCTTGCCCAGGGCCTCGGTATTGATAGTCAGAAAGACGCTGCGTCACACCTTCGCAAAATACCCGCTTTAGAGATAATGAAGAAGCAGCGAGAATTGATTACTGCATACAATGATGTTGTTGAAGATGGCTGGGTATTGCCGAAAAGTGCTCGCTCAATCCTCGACTCAGGTGAGTACAATCCAGTGGATCTTCTGATCGGATCAAATGCGCAGGAATGGTTGATGTATTATCCAGCTAGCTCTGGAGTCCTTGAGTATGAACAGGCCTTAGAGAGCTATGGAGGATCACATGTTACGGCTTTTCGACAGCTTCTGGATGCCACGAATATGAGTCCTCTCGAAAAAAGAGACTTCATGTCGAGCGGCCACAGTTTTCACTGCGTTGCCACGAAGCTTGCCGGGAGTATCGACCAGCATGGCGGAAAGGCGTTTGTTTATAGGTTTTCACGCGTTAGGCCAAATGCCGGTGCGTTGATGGCGTACCACGGGGCTGAAATACCCTACGCCTTTGATACTGCAGATGACTGGTTACCGGCAAATGAACAGGACAGGCTACTGACCGATTCAATGCTTAACTACTGGACAAATTTTGTAAAAACGGGTGACCCAAACTCTGCTGATTTGCCCGTTTGGCCGGCGTATACGCAAAAGCAGCGTCGCTATCAAGATCTAGGTGCGATCATTCAATCTGGCGGGGATCTTAATCGCGAATTTTGTGCTTTGATGAATAGGGTCTGGGACGAAAAACTGGCGACAAAAACTTCTGGGTGACAGGTTTTTTACTTTTTGAAATAGGCTATCTTTATCCGCTAAAATTAGACGGATAGCTGTGCTGGTACGTTGTGTGCCCCCACGGTGTTAAAAAAAAGTTCGAGCAGACTGGCCATTGGGTAAAAGGTCGGAAGTCAACTAAGGGTTATTAGTGTTAGTTGAAAGATAAAGGCGATGGACTTATCTGGCCAGGATGTCTATCCTCCCTCCTCAAATTTTTGCACTGAAAATTTCACTATTTCAGATCTTTCTCGCGAGTGTGAGCGATCGTGTAACGGGTGCGAAAAGTATTCTTAATGAATATTCAGTTATTTTATCAATTCGAAAGGAGTTATCACTTGAACATCATCGAAAATGCATGCCTGTTGGCGGGCCGTCTGCTTATGGGCATTTACTTCATTTTGCCAGGTATCAGCAAAATAAATGACTTTGCTGGAACGAGTGCCTATATGGAGAAACATGATGTACCAATGGTTTCGGCACTATTGGTTGTCACTATTATTATTCAGCTCGCCGCCGGCGGTGCCTTGATTGTTGGATTCAAGGGGAAGTACGCCGCATTTTTGTTAGCTGGACTAACACTGGTAATCAGCATTTTTATGCATAATTTCTGGGTAATGGAAGAAGGTTTAGCACGAGGTCACGAACTGCAAAACTTCTTTAAGAATATGGGTATTATGGCGGGCCTGCTAATGGTCGCTGGTATAGGTACTGGAAAGTTCAGCCTGGATCAACGAAAAGGTGGTTCGGCTTAGTTGGTTTTACTGGTGCATCGCTGAAACCGCTTGGTTGAAAGCGGGAATGTCGATAATGGCTGCAAGTTTTCCAAAGGTTACCATCCTCTGAGTATAAGCTTGCTTCGATTTAGATGTTAGCTACTGGCAGTGGTTTTAATATCCAGTGATGAAGTTTCTCTATTGCCATCTTTATCGTCTTTTTTACTAGCACTCTCTCGCACTCTCTAACAGTCGCTGCATTCGAACGAATCAGTGACTGTTAGATCGCCATTATTTCTTGTGTGCGCTGTAGGCGACTTATGCGGCTAAATTTGACGCCATCAAGTTCAGGTCAGCCGAGGAATTCATCACATTTTCAATGGCTTCATTTGCTTTTTCCCGGTCTAAGTGAAGGCTGTCAAACAATGCTTGAGGAATCGGTTCCAGCGGAGCGTCACCAATTCCCTGTTTGCGTAGTAAGCGCATGGCAATAAATAGTAAGTTAGCATAGCGGCTATCTTCGTTAAGATAGTTGGCTTCATTTTGAAAACGAAGCGCGGAACAAACCTCCTCAGGCATATTCCACATTCGCATCAACCACGAGCCCATTTGTTCGCGTGTCACGCCTATCAGATGATTTTCGATTTCTCCGTGACTCGAAAAAGGATTGGCTTCCTGATAGCGACATATGCTGGAAAAGTGTGGTGGAAAGACTTCAGACAGAATTAAGTATCCGAAATTATGCAGTAGCCCCGATAGGTATGCCAGGCCCATAGTGGGTCGTTCTTTGGGAGGAATGGCTCCGACGAGTGCTTCAACGGCTGCAGCGGCGTAGACCGATTGTTGCCAATAGGGTGTAAATCCCTTGACGCTGTCTTTTGGCATTTTTAAGGTTTCACCCAAGGCTAACCCCAACGATAAATTGAGTACCAAGTCGAAACCCAGGACTCGGACTATGGCATCGTGGAGTGACTTAATTTTACCCGGCGCAGCATAATAAGGCGAGGCTGCCCAGCTGACCACCTGAGCCGCTAGAGGTGGATCACTTTCAACGATATTGGTCAGATCTTTTATATCGGCATTTGGATCCGCTCGTAACTTAATAATCCGCTGTGCAGTTTCAGGTAAAGGAGGAAATTCCAGCGTATCTTCCAATCTCTGCTTTATGCGAAGTTCGGTAAAGTTACTGACAGCCGTAATAATTTGTTTCGTATCCGCATTCTCGTCGAAATTCGCAGCCGAGGGTGTCTTTCTGGCTATTGATATAGGGCCTGTTACGGCCCCGTCAACCAGCTGTTTAAAGTTGGAATTATCAATTGTGATGACATGTTGAGAGCTTCCGCTAGTCAGCTTGATTTCTGTGGAGTTAAGCAATTGCTCATCGACGATAATATCGCAGTCAAGCGTTTTCGGCACGGAGGGTAGCGAATCAAATTTTTGTTTTGTACAGATGGCCTGAATTTCTTCAGCAGGAGTGGCGATAAGGGTTCGATTGGTCAACTTGCAAACAGCGTCGACGTTTAATAGACAACTATCATCATAAATAACCTGTAATTTTCCTACGCTGTCGTGCAATAACATCGCTCTGGCAATACCTGGCGTATCTGACGCCTCCGCCGCTGGGTGAACGTCGATTACCCCAAACTTCACATTATGTTTTGTCAGGGTTTGTTCTACGGCAACCGGTATGGTCATAGTTATTGCTCCAACTAAATTTTTCTGAATCTTCATTTTAGTAGTTAACAGATGAAAAGTCTTTGAAAAATTGTCGAGCTAGGCTTTCCCGTATTGGAGGGTCTCGAGTCTAGTACTTTTGCTCTAGTACTTTAGGGCTGGCGTTTTCGAAATATTACTGTGCCTATATTTGAACCTTGTTTACTGCATTGTGCCGGAACGTGGTTTTTGCTTTGTTCATTGACTTTGCAGGCGTCTTAATTTGGGTCTCACACTTGCGCGTTATGCTCGCTATCATCTAGCCACCTGGCGACTAATTGTTCAGCGATTACCGGCTCTTCGTTAATGAGAATTTCCGCTGTTGACTTTACTTGGTCCAGCAAATGGCTATCTCTCTGCAAGTTCGCAATTCGAAGGTTTATTAGTCCTGTTTGCCTTGTGCCCAACATTTCTCCAGGGCCTCTTATTTCCAGGTCTTTTTCAGCAATAAAAAAACCATCGTTACTGTCGCGAATAATTTGTAGTCGTTGTTTTCCAAGCTGTCCCAATGGTGATTGGTACATTAATACACAATAACTCGCCGCGGTACCGCGGCCCACTCTGCCGCGTAGCTGATGAAGTTGTGCCAGACCGAGTCGTTCAGCATTTTCGATGATCATCAAGCTGGCATTACTAACGTCTACGCCGACTTCGACGACGGTTGTCGCGACGAGAACATCCAGATTATGATTTTTGAATTCCTGCATAATGTGGTTTTTTTCATCATTTTTCATGCGACCATGAATGAGTTGAATACGTAATTCAGGTAATGCAATTTGTAAAGCGGCACAACTGTCTTGCGCTGCCTGCGCTGAGAGCGTTTCTGACTCTTCGATCAATGTGCATACCCAATAGGCTTGCCTGCCTTCACTGCAAGCGTTGCGAACGCGAGCTACAACTTGATCTCGGCGGGTATTATCGATAACGACTGTGCTGATGGGCGTCCTTCCCGGTGGTAGTTCGCCAATGACGGACGTATCGAGATCAGCGTATGCGCTCATAGCAAGCGTTCGTGGAATAGGTGTTGCGGTCAAAACTAATTGGTGCGGTTGATCTATATCAGCGCCGGCCTTTTCCATCAGAGCAAGCCGTTGATGGACGCCAAAGCGGTGCTGTTCGTCTATTATGACTAGGCCTAATTGACTAAATTGTACTTCCTCCTGGAACAACGCATGAGTGCCAATAGTAACAGCGGCTTTATGTTGAAGGATTGCTTCAAGTTGTTGTCGTCGAGCTTTGCCTTTCACTTTACCAGTCAGCCACGCTAGGTTGATGCCCAGAGGTCGAAACCATTGTTGGAAATTGTTGAAGTGCTGCTCTGCAAGAATTTCAGTGGGTGCCATTATTGCCACTTGGTAATTGCAGGCAACGGCTTGCAAGGCAGCTAAGGCGGCTACCACGGTTTTTCCTGAGCCTACATCCCCCTGTAATAATCTCAGCATGGGCGTAGAATTTGACAAATCCGATTTGATTTCTGACGCGACCCGTTGTTGCGCCGCGGTCAATTGAAACGGTAAATTTTTGAGAAACTTGTCGGCCAGATCACGTTTGTCGTCTAGCGGCGGAGCTCGTAAGCTTTTGGTTTTTTTTCGTAAGCGCAATAGACTTAAATTGTGTGCAAGAAGTTCTTCGAAAGCCAGTCGGCGCTGAAATGGGTGCTCCCCATCGCGCAACAGTTGCACCGGGGCGTCGGCCGGAGGACTATGCAAATAGCGTAAGGCCGCTTCAATGGCAACTGTCGAACTTTCACCTGAAACACCGTAAGGAAGCAGCTCAGTAAGAGTGCCTGGATTCAAGAAAGTAAGTGCTTGCTTACTAAGATTCTTCCATGTTTTCTGCGTCAATCCTTCTCTGCTGGGATAAACGGGCGTAAGGTTTTGGTCAGTAACGGTCGGTTCGACATCGCCAATAGGTTGATATTCGGGATGATAAAGCTCAAGTCCGCTAGAGCCACGGCGGGTTTCTCCATAACATCGTAAGCGGACCCCGGGTTGCAGATTTTGAACTTGTGTCGCTGAAAAATGAAAGAAACGTAGTGTCACTGTGCCGGAATTGTCCCGCAGGCGACAGACTAAGCTACGGCGCCGTCCAAAGACGATTTCGGTCGCGTTTACCTCTCCTTCGATAACACAATCCGTGCCCACCTGAAGCGCTGCTATCGGCGTGATACGAGTGCGGTCCTGGTAGCGTAAAGGAAGGTGAAACAGCAAATCCTGCACGGTGCGAATGCTCAGACCAGAAAGCATGTGAGCCATCTTTGGTCCAACCCCTTTCAGCGACTGCACCGGAATTTGATCGAGTGTTTTAATGTTACTTAGCCTTTATCGGTAAACTTCGTCTGTTACCATGGAATTTCCGCGATGATTGTCTACGTTTATATCAACTGGCAATTGCGTCCCCTAAACGACATTCTCGAATGGCTTTACTCAATGTGTCTATCGCCTGATGTCGTGGAAAACTAGCTCGCCATGCCAGTGCTATCGTTCGTTTTGATGCAGTGGATAAGAGTGGCCGAGTTACTAGGCTGTCACTTCCGTATTGTGTCAATTGAGCTGCTGAAGCCGGAAGGATCGTGACGCCTAATCCTGACGCAACCATATATTTCAGCGTTTCCAAGGAGCTACCTTCTACGACCGATTGTAGGGGGTCGCTGCCGTTCGATCGTTTTAGTCCGGGGCATGCTTCAAGAATTTGGTCGCGAAAACAGTGGCCTTCGCCGAGTAGTAATACTTGTTCTTTTTCTAGCTGCTTTGGAGTGATTGTTTTGTTATTGGCCAGTCGATGGTTTTTATTCAGCAAGACGACAAAGTTTTCCTCATAGAGGTTCTGACAAACAACATCGGGTTCGTTAAAGGGCCTAGCAATGAAGATGGCATCGAGTTCACAGCTTCTCAATTTTTCTCGTAATACTGCTGTATAGTTTTCTTCGATATAGAGGGGCATATCTGGAGCGTATTGTTTTAACTTTGGAACAAAGTGTGGAAAGAGATAAGGTCCGACCGTAAAAATTGCGCCGATAGATAGAGTGCTCGCCAGCGGATCTTTGCCCTGATCGGCGATGTCATTGATGATACTTGCCTGGTCTAATACTGATTGCGCTTGCAGGATAATTTTTTCGCCCAGAGGCGTTGCGCGAACTTTATTGCGGCTACGTTCGAATAGAGAAACGTTCAGTTCGTCTTCGAGTTTTTTAATGGCAATGCTTAGGGTAGGCTGACTGACAAAACACTTTGTAGCGGCTTTTCCGAAATGCTGCGTTTGTTGAAGTGCGACGATATAGCGCAATTCGGTGAGAGTCATAAGTGTGTATCCTTACGGTCCTTTACATTGGGTTTTCTATTATCTGCCGTCATTTGCCGATCCAATCGTACTGGAATCATGTATCCGTCCTATGAACCGGCTAAATCGAAGCAGTTTCGTTAATTCATAGTGTCGAAGCTCGTCCAATGTTTCGGGCAAAATTAACGTCATCGATCTACTCAATAATTCAATGAAGACTGAATAAATGGGGGCACTTACGCCGCCAAGGAACCGGCGGTAATAACTCTTTTAGATAGACAGAATGGCTTCAATTTCAACAGCAGCGCCCTTAGGAAGGGCTGCGACCTGAACGCAGGCTCGAGCTGGATAGGGTTCAACAAAAAACTGTTCCATGACGGCGTTTACTTCGCCAAAATCACCCAGGTCGGTCAGGGATATATTGACTTTAACCGCGTCATTCAAGCTGCCTCCCGCAGCGTTCGCCACCGCTTTAAGGTTGGTAAAAACCTGCATGGTTTGTTGTGTTATGCCCCCTTCTACTAATAACATAGTCTCTGGAATTAATGGAATTTGACCCGATAAGTAAACGGTATTTCCGGCCTTAACAGCTTGAGAGTAGGGGCCAATAGCTGCCGGCGCTTCATTTGTTGCAATAGTTTCTTTTTTGCTCACGGTGTATTCCTGTCGAAAAAAGGTTGACCTTAATGATTCCAAGCCCGCATTCGGTTCACATCCCTTAGGTCACCGATGGTCAGTGTTTTGCCCTTGTGACTTTTAGAACGGCTTTAATGCTGCGTATGTGTTTCATAATTCGCGCCAAGTGTATCCGAGAATGCACGCCCACAACAACACTAACACTATTTATATGCGGGCCTTCGTCTTCAACGCCAATTTTTTCAATATTGGCGTCCAGGCTGTTTATTTTGGTAGCGAGAACGGAAATAATCCCTCGGCTTTTTTCCAATTCAATCATTAGTTCAACTGAGAATTCGCCTTCGACATCATCGGCCCATCGTAGTGGTACCGAGCGTTCCGGGTTATCGCGAAACTCAAGGCTGTTATGACAACGGTCGGTGTGTACAACCATACCACGTTCTGCACTGATAAAGCCCACGATAGGGTCACCGGGAATAGGAAAGCAACAGCGCGCAAAGTTCAGTTGAAAGCCTTCACTGCCACGTATGGATAACGGCTGATGGCTGGATGTTTCGGGATGAGTTGTTTTCCCTTCTGCGTCTGTCTCCGCGAGTAATTGGTGAGCGGTCAAAAACGACACCCGGTTGCCCAGTCCAATCTCTTCCAGAATTTGTTCGAAGGTATTGATGCTCGTATCGCTTAGCAAGCGTTCTTTTTGTTGATCGTTTAGCGACGATATACTTGAATTGAGCTCGGCAAGCGCTTTTTCCAGCAGGCTTCTTCCTAGTGCGATAGATTCCGTTGAGCGCTGACTTTTAAGGGCGTGTCGAATATTCGTGCGCGCTTTCCCAGTAACCACAAAATTGAGCCAGGCTGGATTGGGCTGCGCACCGGTAGAAGTTATAATTTCAATCGTTTGGCCACTTTCTAATTGTTCGGAAAGCGGTGCCAGGCGACGATTTATCCGACAGGCTACACATTTACTTCCCACATCGGTATGAACGGCATAAGCAAAATCGATGGCTGTCGATCCTTGAGGCAGCTCCATAATTTTACCTTTCGGGCTAAATACATAGACTTCGTCCGGGAACAAATCTATTTTGACGTTTTCTATAAATTCTAGAGAGTCCCCAGCGCGTTGCTGCATTTCCAGTAAACCTGATAACCACTGGCGTGCACGTGCGTGGCTACTATTTAGTGCCTCGCCGTTCGTCGTCTTATAAAGCCAGTGGGCGGCGATACCATGGTTGGCCATCTCTTCCATTTCTGCCGTACGAATCTGGATCTCTATCGGTACACCGTGCATTCCAAATAAAATAGTGTGTAGCGATTGGTAGCCGTTGGATTTGGGTATCGCGATATAATCTTTAAATTGTCCCGGTACTGGTTTATACAGGCTGTGAATACACCCCAGCACCCGATAACAGGTATCGACATTTTTTACGACAATGCGAAAAGCATAGATATCCATTATTTCGGAAAAGGATTTTTTCTTACTGCGCATTTTTTTGTAAATGCTGTACAGGTGTTTTTCCCGTCCAGTGACAGTGGCTTGATGGTTTTCGCGTTCCAGGCAGGCTTCTATCGACTGCTTAATTTGATCGACCAGTGCCGTTCGGTTGCCGCGGGCAGATTTCACTGCGGCTTGTATGCGCACAGAACGCATTGGGTACAACGTTGCAAAGCCTAAATCTTCAAACTCCACTCTAATGTTATGCATGCCTAGCCTTTGAGCGATTGGCGCGTACATGTCGAGGGTTTCTCTAGCAATACGATTGCGCTTTTGAGTTTTTAGCACACCTAAAGTACGCATATTGTGTAGACGGTCGGCTAATTTCACCAGGATAACGCGAATGTCCTTTGCCATGGCAAGGGCCATTTTTTGAAAATTTTCAGCCTGTGCTTCAGCGAGAGTCTGATCTTCCATGCGAGTTAACTTACTCACGCCGTCGACTAAATCTGCGACTGTTTCGCCGAACTGTGAGCTGAGTGCGAGTTTACTGATACTGGTGTCTTCAATGACATCATGTAGCATGGCGGCCATCAGGCTTTGATGGTCCATGTGCATATCTGCCAGAATACCAGCGACCGCTAATGGATGAGTGACGTAAGGTTCGCCGCTTCGGCGCCGTTGACCCTCATGAGCTTGCTCAGCGTAGTAGTACGCTCGCTTAACTTGATTAACCTGGGCGGGTGAAAGATAGCCTTTTAAGGTGCTGGCTAATACATCAATACTTTCTACTTCCTTGTTTTTGTCCTGTTGCTGAAAGAAGCTGTATTGTTGCATATAGCGAGGCTCCAGGAGCTTTGTAAGGTGTTTTGACAGATAATTTATCTAGTGCTGTTCGCGCTAGCCTGATGACGGGTGTTAAGTAACTGCTCTGATAGTAGGATCTATAGCGGAGAAAATCTAGGGTTTAGCGTCTATTGGCAGCGCTAAACCCTATATATAGCCACCGACACGGATGCGCGATGAGCATTTGAGACTGAATCAGTAAGTAAAGAGTGACTAAAGACCGCTCGGCGCAAGCTTACAAGCTTGGTATTTGATCCAGGTCCGGGCTATCAAGGTCCAGCATTAGTTCTTCGGGGCTTTCTTCTTTGGGGCGCATGATTTCATCGGCAGTTATAAGTCCGTCAGCGAGTTCGCGCAAGGCGATAACCGTTGGTTTGTCCGAATCTTCGCTGACCAGTGGATCTTTTCCACCGGTTGCCAGCGCACGTGCACGCTTGCTTGACACCATGACTAATTCAAAACGGTTTTCTACTTTATCTAAACAATCTTCAACTGTAATACGGGCCATTGCAGGTCATCTCTTTTCGCTAATGTTGATCGTATTCCCTACCCTTTAACGCGATGTTTTTGGGAGAGATAAAATCAACCATTCATTTCGGCCGCGTATTGTATCAAAAAAGAGGAGGTTAGGGTAGCAGTGCCTTTAATAGAGACCCGTGCCGTTGTTGCTGTGGTTTGGTGCGCAGTCTCGAGCTAAGCAGTATCCTCTGTAAATCCTGTAGAGCATCGGCAAACACATCATTAATCACCAAATACTCGGCCTCTGTGTAGTGTGACATTTCGCTGGTCGCTTCAGCCATGCGCTGATTGATAATCGCTTCGTCGTCTTGTCCTCGAGAGGTGAGACGTTCGCGCAGTGCAGGCAATGATGGCGGTAATATGAAGATAGAAATCGTTTCTGGCATTGCAGTTGCCACCTGCTGGGCGCCTTGCCAGTCAATTTCCAGAATGACATCGATACCGCTGTCGAGAGTTTCGTTTAGCCATTGCTTGGATGTACCGTAGTGGTTGCCAAATACTTCGGCACATTCCAAAAATCCTTGCTGGTCAACCATCTGCTGAAAGTGTTTTTGATTAACGAAATGATAATTGGTACCGTCTAGCTCTCCGGGTCGAATGCCGCGCGTCGTATGTGAAACAGAAACTTGCAGATGATCTGTCGACGCAACCAGCTCTCTGACTAAACTTGTTTTTCCAGCGCCGGAGGGAGCAGAAATTGTATAGAGAGAGCCTCGATAGGGATTGATCATATTGTTGGGACACATGGTGTAAATTTCCTTACATTTAACGTTTCTGGGCCTATCAATATCCGCTGTCGGGTTCGGTACGGGAGAATTTTACGCCACTTCTGCCTGGTGTTTCACGTATTACTCGTTCAGGGATTGTTACTCAATATTCTGGATTTGCTCCCGCATTTGTTCAATCAATACTTTTAGTTCTACCGCTGCTTGAGTCGTTTCACTGACAATAGATTTGGACGAAAGGGTGTTGGCCTCGCGGTTGAGTTCTTGCATCAGGAAATCGAGTCTACGCCCGCACGCTCCGCCTTTATTGAGAACTCTGCGGACTTCTTCTAGATGTGTGTCAAGGCGATCGAGCTCTTCATCTACATCTGCTTTCTGTGCCAATAACACCATTTCTTGTTCCAGTCGATCAGGATCAAGTTCTGTTTTTAACTGCTCCAGCCGCTCACTTAATTTGACTCTTTGAGTTTTTAGAATTAAGGGTAATTGCGTTCTGACATCTAAGGTTATAGTTGCAATGGTGTCCAAGCGCTGTTTAATGAAATCTCGCAGCGCAGAACCTTCCCGTTCACGGCTTTCTATTAGTTGCATAAGTGTCGATTGAAACAATTCCAATATTTGCGGAGACATCATTTCCGTGTTGATCTCTGATTCTGAGATGACTCCCGGCCATTTTAGAATTTCTAGCGGGTTTAGCTTTGCTGGATCTTCCAATCGATTCTGAATCTGTTCCGTCGCGTTGATAATCTGAGCTATCAGCTCGTTATTGAGAGAGAGCTCATTTGACTTTTCAGAGCCGCCGAGTTGCACGCGCACGCTGCACTCTACTTTGCCGCGACTCAGGTTCTTCCGAAGGATGTTTCTGAAATCGTTCTCAAGATGACGCACGTTCTCAGATAGTTTAAATGTTGGCTCGAGATAGCGATGGTTGACTGAGCGGATTTCCCAGACGAAAGAGCCCCATTCTTGCTGTGACGTTTGTCGGGCAAAAGCGGTCATACTGCGAATCATAGAGCGCGCACCTAAATAGAAAAACGTTATTCTAGCGTGAATTTTAAAGTCGCGAAACAATATAGGGCAATTCCACGTCTTCGGGAGAAGAAGAGTTCTTTTTTACGCATTAACGCCCATTATCTTAACGATCCATATCGCGCTGGACGTCGGTTTCAAGGATAATGCCGGCCACGGTGCTCTTTGAATGGAAATTTTTTGGAGTATAACTGAACAACGACTTTAGGAAACACAATGACAGTAATTAGGCCCAGTGGGCGCAGCCATGATCAATTGCGCGATATTAGTATTACACGAAACTTCACCCGTCATGCTGAAGGGTCAGTTTTAGTGGCGTTTGGTGATACTCAGGTAATTTGCACCGCTTCGATTGAAAAAGGCGTGCCGGGCTTCCTGCGAGGTCAGGGTCAAGGATGGATTACTGCGGAGTATGGCATGTTGCCTCGCTCGACGGGAAGTAGAATGGGTCGAGAAGCTGCACGCGGTAAGCAAGGTGGACGTACGGTTGAAATCCAGCGTTTGATTGGAAGGTCCTTGCGGGCAGCCGTCGATTTATCCGCGTTAGGAGAAAATAGCATTACTATTGATTGCGACGTGATTCAGGCCGATGGCGGCACGCGAACTGCTTCTATCACTGGCGCATGTGTAGCGCTTGTCGATGCTTTCACTGCATTGCGAGAACAAGGTATTATCACCACGAATCCGTTAAAACATATGATTGCCGCTGTGTCAGTAGGCATCTATGAAGGGTTGCCGGTACTAGATCTGGATTACCCGGAGGACTCTAATGCGGGCACAGATATGAACGTCATAATGACGGAGAACGGTGGCTTTGTAGAAGTGCAGGGTACGGCGGAAGCTGAACCCTATAGCCGTCAAGAATTGGAGCAGATGTTAGGTCTGGCTGAATCTGGAATTAATCAATTGATCTTAAAGCAAAAAGAATCGCTATCTGCTTAAGTGAGCAACCACTGATACTGAGGACTTTTCTCAAATAAATACCTTATCTCTAAAAAAGGTTCCAATGGTCCATTAGGCGCCTTTTTTTGAGATAAGCGCAATACTGAAATCAAGGCGATATTTCGTAATCGTAGTCCATCATCAGCGGTGCATGGCTCGAAAAGACTTGGTTTTTATATATAGCCCCGTACTCAACGGCTGATTTTAAGCCTGAGGAGATGACCTGGTAATCGACACGCCAGCCATTTTCGCCTCGATCACCGTCCGGCCACCAGGTAAATTCATCATCGTCCTGATTTATTTCACGAAAGCTGTCTACGTAGCCTAAATCGCGAAATAGCTGACTCATCCACTGTTGTTCTTGCAGTAAAAAACCCGAGTTTTTTTCGTTCTTTTCCTGATCCTGGATATCGTTCGAATTGTGCGCGATATTCCAGTTCCCGCATATAATAAACTCGCGACGTTTATTTCGTACTTTGCTGAGGTGATTTTGAAATAACTCAAAAAAGTCGTCTTTTCGTGACTGTTCATTGCTATCAGCTTGATAGCCGCTAGGTGCTAACAAACAACCAATACTCACATTTTGAAAGTCTGCTTGAATGTAACGGCCTTCCATATCAAAATCTACAAATCCTAAGCCCGTCATAATGGCCTTGGGCATTTCTCGACAGTAAATCGCGACACCGTTAGTATTCTTGTCTGCGGCATCAAAAAAATAAGCGTTATATCCCTGCGGGAAAAATACATCTTCCTTTAGTTCGTATTCCTGAGCTTTTAGATTCTGAACACAAATGAAATCGGCATCCTGGTCTAATACCCAATCGTAAAACCCCTGCTTTTCGGCTTCTCGAATACCGTCAGCACAAAAACTAATTATTCTCATGATTTGCTTCGCATTGAATCAATCTGTCTAGGATGTTTGTAAGAAAAAGAGCCTGTGATACCCGAGCCGAACTACCTATGGAAAAGACAGTAAAATTACCATAGCTTGTCAGAAAAGAGTTATAGTACCCCGATTTTGGTAAGTATACCTTTAAGTGTTTGATTATTATAATAAAATATTATTTTACGCTATTACTACTTTAATTATTTAGGAATACCTTGTTTCACCTAAATTTATCCGCACTCAAAATATAGCCTAACTATAAATACTACATCTACAATAAACTATTACTAGACGCACGACGAAAGGCAGATAAAGGTATAAGTTTGTTTCGACCAACCAGTTTAATACCACTGTCATCGAGTGTTGCAAATCACGTTATTAAAAGTATTCTAGGGTTTGCGGCCAATGACTTTTGTATTAGTTTAGATCTTGTCTGCGATTCTGCCAATAAATTGAAAGAGAAGCAATATGGAAGATTACCAACAGCAGTTTATCGAATTAGCGATTGCTCGCCAAGCGTTATGTTTTGGCGAGTACACATTGAAATCGGGGCGGATCAGTCCCTACTTTTTTAATGCGGGCTTGTTTTGCACGGGTCGGGCGTTGGCGCAAGTAGGTCGATGTTATGCGAATGCGATTATTCAATCAGGCGTTGAATTTGATTGCTTATTTGGACCGGCATATAAGGGAATACCGTTAGCTGCGGTGACAGCAGCTGCTCTCGCGGACCATTTTGGCCGTGACGTACCATACGCCTACAATCGTAAAGAAGCCAAAGATCACGGCGAGGGCGGTGTGATTGTTGGCGCACCTTTGAAGGGTCGTATTCTTGTTATTGATGACGTAATAACAGCCGGAACTGCGGTGCGGGAAGTTATATCACTTATTGGCGACAGCGGTGCGGAAGCTGCTGGAGTAGTCATAGGCCTCGATCGACAAGAAAAAGGTGGTGGTGAATTATCGGCTATTCAAGAGGTCGAAAGGGAATATAATATCTCAGTCATTAGTATTATTGACCTAGGGCAAATAATTACCTACTTAGGCGAAGTGGATAATCAAGATGCGGATGTGGTCAAAATCGAAGCCTATCGAAACCAATATGGTGTTTAACGCCAGATCGAATTACTATAAGTCATAGATGTGAGTTCTGGACAGAATGGATTTTTCATGGTTATCAATAATTTGAAGACAATAATAGGTAGTAACAATCCGTCATCTGCGACGCCTCGTTTCGTATCTTGGGTGCCAGTGGTGCTGATTGTTTTCTGTCTCAATCTCCAGGCCGCCAATCAATTGTATCGATATGTTAATGACGAAGGTGTATCGGTTATAAACTTTAAGATTCCTCCTGAATTTGTGCACAAAGGTTACGATATCATCAATCCAGACGGGAGTCTTATTCGTAAAATACCTCGAGAGCTGTCTAAAGAGGAGTTGTCCTTACGAAATACCGACGAATCGAGAGCGCGGTTTGCGGAGGAAGAAGAGAAGCGTTTGCGTGCCTGGGATAATTCCTTGATGTTGAGATACAGTAGCATTGAAGATATTGAGGCGGCACAAGAACGGGCGATGCGGGACTTAAAAGTCCGTATTAGTATTCTAAAAAGCAATCTCTCAACAATAAAATCACAAATTGAGAGAGAGCAGCTCAAAGCAGCGAATATAGAGCGTAGTGGTGGACAAGTGCCCGAAGAAATCAGTGCCAATATTGATATTTTGCGTTTAGAAATCGAGGATACGGAGCAGTCGATTACCGCTCGCAGGGATGAAATTGAGTCTGTTAACACAACTTTTATGCGTGATATGAACAGATTCGCAACGTTGCAGGACCGAGTTAATATGCGTAGACAGCAATACAGAGGTACGACACCCGAAAAGCGAAGGTATTAGCTAGCTATGTTTTTTACCGGCAGTATCGAAGAGGCAGAACGAAGAAGAGTTTTATAGTGTACTAGGATTCAACAACATTTTCAGGAATGTGCCTAGCCTTTGCAGCCGCATAGGTTTCTTTATAAAATCCATCAACGAGTACGTGCCATTGCTCATGCCAGTTCTCTGTGGGTTTGCGTTTAAATTCGCTGCGAACAAATTGACTAATTCGTCCTTCAGCGGTGGCCATTAGCATATTGACTGCGATGCCAATGGGGATCACGGGTCTAATGCCTTCCTTTATTTCTGCCTCGCGTAGAATCTGTTTTAGCTGAGTTTCCAGTCGATCGAAAAACAATGCTACGCGGATCCGAAGCCTGTCGGTCTCACCAGCAAGTGCGTCGCCGGTTAAAATACGAGTGATACCCGGGTTTCTCTCTGTAAAAGCGAGCAAGAGAGAAAGGATTTTTTCACAGCTTGTGATTGCATCATGCTCGTCTTTAATGATTAGGGTTACGCGGCTAAAAATGGTCTCTTCAATAAACTCAATGAGACCTTCAAACATTTTTGATTTGCTGGGAAAGTGGCGATAGAGCGCAGCTTCAGAAACTCCAACCTCTTTCGCCAGACGTGCAGTAGTGATTCGTTCTCCGGGGCTGACTTCCAGCATATGGGCCAGTGCTTCGAGGATTTGTTGTCGACGGGATATCTTTTTTATCACTTATTTTCCACTTGTCGAGTCACAATAGGATAAATCGCTTATCCTTATTTGGAGGGTTTATGCTAAACCATTTAAAGCATTACCTGCAACAGCAAGCACAAAAGAAATTGGCCGCATTTACAAAAAAACCGTTTTGGCTAGCCCAAAATATTGTGATGTTTAATGCCGCTAAATAACGCTGACCTGATCTTTTACCATGGATTATTTTTGATTGGTAATGAGGGTGCCCACACCTTCATCGGTGAAAATTTCCAAAAGCACCGCATGTGGAACTCTGCCATCGATGATATGAGCGCTTTTAACGCCGCCTTTAACAGCGTCCAGTGCACAGCTAATTTTTGGCAGCATGCCCCCGTGTATCGTGCCGTCGGCGATCAATTCGTCTACCTGCTGGGTGCGAAGGCCGGTAAGTACCTCGTTGTTTTGGTTCATTAATCCTGCGACATTTGTGAGCAGCATCAATTTTTCTGCACACATAACCTCTGCAATTTTCCCAGCGACAAGATCTGCATTGATATTGTAAGAAGCTCCATCGATTCCAACGCCGATCGGTGCGATGACTGGGATAAAATTACTATTTAGTAACATGTCCAATACACCACGATCAATGGAGGAAACCGCGCCGACATGCCCTATGTCGATTATTTCCGGTGCGGTCATTTCCGGAGCCTGGCGGCTTACCTGCATCTTCCGAGCTTGAATAAGATTGCCGTCTTTCCCAGTGAGACCGACAGCCTTTCCCCCGTTGTTGTTTAGAAGGCTGACTATTTCTTTATTGACGCTGCCGCCTAAAACCATTTCTACAATGTCCATTGTTTCGCTGTCGGTTACCCGCATGCCGTCAACAAAATTGGATTCTATGTTTAATTTTGTCAGAAGGCTGCCGATTTGAGGGCCGCCTCCATGCACTACCAGTGGATTCATGCCCACCAGCTTCATTAGAACGACATCGCGCGCAAACTGTTCCTTCAGCTTTTGGTCGGTCATGGCGTTCCCGCCGAATTTCACAACGATGGTTTTTCCTGTGAAGCGTTGAATATAAGGGAGCGCCTCCGTTAATACGTTAGCTATGTTTATGGCAGAGTCACGAGTTAGTGACATGGGGATTCCTTTTAGTGTTGTTGAGCTAGTTTTGGGTAGAAGTCGAGTTAACTTCCTGGGCTTAATGTCGTACGAGATGTATCAAACAACCATCACATCGAGTTAACTCGCATTAGGCACTGTGCGTCGGCGATAAAAACATTGTTTCAAAAGTTGAATGGTATTTCGTTTTCGACGGCGGTCAGCTGCTCTTTGAATTGAGTCTGAATTCTTTGCATCGCGTCATCTGTATCAGCTTCAAAGCGCAGCGTAAGCATAGGAGTGGTATTGGACGCGCGAACGAGGCCCCATCCATCTGGGTAGTCTACACGTATTCCGTCTAGCGTTGAAACCTTGCCGCCGTCAAAGTTTCCCGAGCTAACCAGTTTCTCTACAATGGAGAATTTTTGTTCTTCTCCTGTTACTACTTTTATTTCAGGAGACGATATGCTTTCTGGAAAAGACTCAAGCTGTAAATCGAGATCAGGGTCTGTTGTACTGAGGATTTCGATCAATCTTGCGGCTGCATACATGCCATCATCAAAACCAAACCAGCGTTCTTTGAAGAAAAAATGGCCTGCAAATTCGCCTCCGAGAAGGGCTCCCGTTTCCGCCATTTTTTCCTTCATAAATGAGTGTCCGGTTTTCCACATGATCGGTCTACCACCATAATTGCTTATTAAGGTGTTTAGATTCCGGGTACATTTAACATCGAAAATCACGTCAGCCCCGGGGTTTCTTGAAACCACATCTTGGGCGAGCAGCATAAGTAGTCGATCTGCTGCAACGAATTTTCCAGAGGCAGTCACGACACCAAGACGGTCGCCGTCGCCATCGAAGGCAATGCCGAGGTCTGCTTGCTGTTCGACTACGGTACGCTTTAAGTCTTCAAGGTTTGACTCGATTGTAGGGTCGGGGTGATGGTTTGGGAAATTGCCATCTATTTCACAAAATAAAGGTATTACTTCACATCCCAGTTTTTCATAAACATTTTTGGCGATTACACTTGCCGCTCCA
>ENA-OSET01000466-OSET01000466.1-sediment-metagenome-genome-assembly--contig:-NODE-466-length-45216-cov-18.189348_pt1 | contig 45216 bp, 34 predicted proteins | sample MGYA00237882_ERZ534229 | MGnify/ENA primary metagenome ERZ534229 (study PRJEB26408, sample SAMN06266212) | sediment metagenome | isolation source: Hudson Canyon methane seep mesocosm | place...
TTTTTTGTTGCCAGCTATGTTGCGACAGGCAGCGATGCTGCAAGTGAAGGAGCAGATGTTTCTCACCGAGGGGGTAAGCCTGGATTCATCCGTATTGATAATAACAAAATACTGACCATCCCCGATTATCTGGGTAACAACCACTTTAATACCTTAGGTAATTTTGTTGAAAATGCCAGAGCAGGCTTATTGTTTATTGATTTTAATCAGGGGCATTTACTCACGCTGACAGGCACAGTAGAAATTTTATGGGATTCGCCCGATACTGAATTTTTCGCAGGGGCAGAACGATTATGGCAGTTTCATCTTGACCACGGATACTGGTTAAAAAACAGCCTGCCCTTACGCTGGCAACTTAAAGATTATGCCCCCACAACGGAACTGACAGGTAATTGGCAACAAGCAGCTGCGGCACAAAAATCTCTAACACTAAAAAACAGTTGGCAGTCTTATCAGATCACTAAAACTGTTAATGAAAGCAGTGTGATTAAATCCTTTTACCTTCGGCCACCCAAAGGACAAAAACCTCAATTCAAAGCGGGACAGTTTTTAACCCTAAAAGCCTGTATTGACGGTAAACAGCAAATCAGAACCTATACTGTTTCCAGTGCGCCTACAGATGAACAATTACGAATCAGCATCAAACATGAACAGGGGGATCAGAATCATGCTGCTGGGGTGTTTTCCAGTTATATGCATCAACAAATACAGCCAGGTGATGAGATAACAGTTAAAGCCCCAACGGGTGAGTTTACCTTTGATATAAACTGTCAGCGCCCTGCTGTATTAATAGCCGCTGGGATTGGGATCACACCCATGGTTGCAATGGCCAGGCATGTTTTGCAGGAAGCCGTCAGAACCCGAACCATACAACCATTAATACTGGTGTGTTCGGCTCGCAACGAAGATCAACGGGCTTTTTACCAGGAACTCAATCAAATAGCTGAACAATCGTCAGGATATATTCAAGTGTTCTGGGCACTGAGTCAGGCTGAACCTAATTTAAAACAAGGTGTTGATTACCATCATTCGGGTCGCATCAGCAAACAATGGTTAGCCACATTATTACCTGATGATCATTGTAATGTTTATCTCTGTGGCCCAAACAGTTTTATGCAAAGCCAATACGACAGTCTGCTAGAACTCGGTATTAATGATGCAGATATTTATGCAGAAACCTTTGGTCCTGCGTCACTAGTTAGACAAAATCATTCTGTTAAACAACCGCCTGTCGCTGAAGAAGCCATTATTCACTTTACTGAATCACAAATAGAGCAAGCATGGTCTCAACAGGATGGCACCTTATTGGAGTTTGCAGAAGCCCATGGACTCACGCCTGATTATGGTTGTCGTAGTGGCCAATGCGGTGCATGTAAAGTGAAATTAAGCAAAGGCAGAGTGACTTATCCACAGGAAATAAGCGCGCCACTTAATCAAGATGAGGTTTTATTGTGCTGTGCGCTTCCTGCCAAAGATAACAAGCAGAAAACTGCTCAATTAGAAATTCAAATCTAAACTCATCCTAGGATTACTATCATGTCAAAATTTACAATCCATACCCATAAAACAGCAAAAAATAAATCCATTCCTGCTTTAAAAAAAGCAGAGCAATTATTTGGCTTTGTCCCCAATTTAATTGCCGTATTAGCTGAGTCACCAGCATCCGTAGATGCTTATTTAAAACTGAACAGCCTATTTGAACAAACATCATTTTCATCCGTAGAACGGCAAGTCATCATGCTGACAATTAGCCGCTATGCCGATTGTCAATATTGCCTTGCAGCGCATAGCACTATTTCTAAAATGCTTAAAGTCTCTGATGAAAGAGTTAATGCAATCATTTATGGCCACCCTATTACCGATCCAAAGCTTGAAGCATTACGCATTTTCACTCATCTAATCGTTGAAAAACAAGGTCGCTTGGCCAATTGGGATCTAACTAACTTTTATCAGGCGGGTTATAACAAACAACAGGTTTTAGAAGTCATTCTCGGTGTGGGTTTTATGACACTCAGTAATTACGTCAACCATATTAACGATACTCCCGTTGATATGGTGTTCTCTGGGCACATTCCAGTACATGAACCCACAATGCTTGCTGCCTGATCATGTTTATAGCGGACATTTATTTATATGGCTGCATTCATCAACGCGCTGGGCTTTATACCTTGTTTTTGTATTTAAAAATACAGGTCAGTAAAGCTGATTAAATTAACTTTTCAACAATAGGTCTTACAATGAAACCAACTCAAGCTGAACAAAAAATAGCACCCTGTAAACAGCAACATTCAGCATTAGCTAAACTAAATGACAACACGGATACTCGATATGAGTATCTACTGTTATTGACTGATGAATGGATATCAACTCAAGACAATTCTAATGACTTTATTCGCTCAGTAAATTAGAATTATGATTAAAACAAAGATGTTAAATCAGATTAAACAGGTACAATTATGAAGGTTTTAAACATAGACCACATAGGCATTCGGGTAACTGATTATCAAAAATCGCTACATTTTTATCAACAGTTTGGCTTTATCAGCATTCGTGAAGATTATGAAGATCATGTTTTCGTTATCCGCCACCCCAGCGGAATCGTTTTAAACCTGCTGGATAATTCAAATAATGATTTTAATCAAAGCAATGTTTTGATGGATACTGACAACCGCTACCCAGGCTATACCCATTACGCGATTGCCATTGATTCAATTAATGACAGCATCCATTTTTTGAATTCAATCAATTGTAAAATTACTGAAGGGCCTGTTACTTTTAGAGGTGGACAAACATCGGTTTTTATCCGAGACCCTGACCGTAATGTAATTGAATTTACTGAGCATGCAAAAAATTAACTTATACACCGTTAGATATAGGAATACTCATGACTTTTTTCTGTTATCAAGCTCAATAAAGTCTTCGTGAATAATAGCTGGCTCAGTATTTAAAAATACATTTTCATTTACTTCATCGACACAAATAGCATTCACCGTCACTTCTTCATACAACCAATAAAATTGGTCAGATTCGAAGACGCTATATCTGCAATTATATTTACATTGAATCCACTGCTTATTAAGAGAACCAAGACGTAAGGGAAGCTGTTGTGATTGAGACCCAACATATTCAATGATGTTATCGCCATCAATTTGAAATCTATCAATCTTTATTTTACCTTCCGCATTCTTAAAACACTTGATGCGATCACCTTTAATATCATCACCATGCTGATCTATAACACAGTGTTGATCAAAGACATAAACCGCAGGCGGGAACATGAGTGGGTATTTATCTGGAATATTAGCCCGCAATTCTTTGTGCTCTGCTGTTCTTTGGCTTTTATCCCATTGTTTAATGATGATTTGTAAAACTAGTACACTCATATTGCGATTTTTTCCTTAGGCAACAATGCACCTCCAGCGTCGGTACATCCTATAAACAAGGTTATCCATATTACCTAGCCAGCGACTTTAGACAATATGATCAAGGGGTTATTGATATTTTTTACTATGTGTTTACACTATTGAAGCTTATTATTTTGCTGTCAGTAGAGGCTTGCCTCAACACTCTTATAATCTTGTTCAATAATTTCCGATAAACTGTTTTTTATAAGACTTACAAGAATAGGCCAGTCTAACTCAAAAAAATCAGCCGCAGAACCTTTTCCACGGCTAAAAGAAGATGATAGTTTAATTATTCAGTTCCACTGACCAATTCAATTTGAACCAGATTATCTGAAAAGGTCGGCGCATGTCCCATATCAACAAATTCTGCTGAGCTAATGCAATTAACCGTGCCTTTATTTAACTGTCGCCAATAACCCAAAGTTGCGACAACAATACCTGCATTGACATCGCTGGTAATTCTGGCATCCCCTTCAAACCCGCCTCGATCATTAAATACACGTACCTTATCGCCCTCTTTAATATTACGAACATTAGCATCTTCACTATTGACTAAAACAAACTGTTCACCCTGCCCTTTTATTTTATGTTCCATATTGGCATAACAGGAATTTAAAAAACCATGACTCTTGGGTGAAATAATATTCAATGGGTATTGTGCGGCCAGTTCTGGATTAGTATCAGCTGTTTCCCTGGAAGGGACATAATCAGGCAAACTATCTAGGGCTTCCCCTGCTTGAAAACTTTCATACATCTGACGAAATGGCGCAGCGACAAAGTTAGTTGCTCCCTCTACTTTGAATTCACATTTACCTGATGGCGTAGGAAAGTTTCCTTCTTTATGGGGAGCGCGATCATCTCTAGTTCCGACTTTTAATCGGGCAAAGCCATGTTCGCGCAGGGTGCTCAAATCTATCCCCTCACAAGCAGGTGAATCCCAATCTACATAGTTTTCTAGACATTCACTATCTGACCATTTGAAGTTCTCTTCTTCATAGCCCATCCTTTGTGCCAAACGACGAAAAATCTCATTATTAGGAATTGCTTCGCCTGGCGATTCGACACATTTTTCATTGTAGGTTAAATACAGATGCCCCCATGATAAAACCATATCCTCCATCTCAGCACCCATAGATGCGGGGAGTACAATATCAGCATATGCCGCCGTATCAGAGATAAAGTGTTCAGCTGAGACCATAAACAGGTCTTCACGTTTGAGTCCTTCAATAATTTTGTCTGTTTCAGGTGCTTGAGTCACTGGATTAGTATTCCAGCACATCATCGATTTAATCGGTGTTTCAAGTTTTGTTTCACCTGTTAAAACGCGACCTAATTGCAAATTATTAACAACGGGCGTCCCTTCGGGGATTAAATCAGGGCGACTGATCACATCAAATTTATACGGATGCTCCCACACAGAAAACTGCATAGCTCCACCACCCACATGCCGCCAGGCACCGATCAATCCAGGCAAACAACTCACCGCACGAATCGCTTGTCCACCGCCATAGCTTCGTTCTAATGCAACCCCTAATCGAATAGCTGCCGGTGGTGTCGTCGCATATTCTCTAGCAAACTGACGTATATCATCCGCAGAAATACCTGTAATTTCTTCCGCCCATTCAGGGGTTCTATTTTTTGCGCGTTCAGCTAAATCAGCATAACCCACGGTATAGTTATCAATATAATCTTGATCCACTAAATTTTCGTCAATCAGGGTATGAATCATCGCCATCGCTAACGCACCATCAGTCCCTGGTTTTGGTGCAATATGCCAATCCGCAGCCTTGGCTGTTTTTGAAGCAAAAGAATCAATAACAATGACTTTCGCCCCACTCTTCTGAGCTTGCTTAACCGTATGCCAATGATGAATATTAGTACTCACCGAATTACAAGCCCAAATCACAATATATTTAGAATGAATAAAGCTTTCAGGATCAAGCCCCGCAGTAGGGCCAACCGTTAATAGCCAGGCCGTACAAGAGCCTTCACCACAAAATGTACGCTCAGTTACCGTAGCACCCATACGATTAAAAAAAGCATCACCGCCATTTAATCCATGCACTAAGCCTTGGTTACCCAAATAACTATTAGGCATAATGGCATGCGGCCCATATTCTGCAATAATCGCTTTCCATTTGGAAGTTATTTCATCCAGCGCCTCATCCCAACTAATTCTCTCAAATTGTTTACTGCCTTTTGGACCTGTACGACGTAATGGGTATAACAATCGATCGGGATGATAATGCCGCTTCTCGTAGTCTTTCAATTTGACACATAATCCGCCTTGAGTCATTGGGTGATCAGGATTACCTTTAACCCCAAGCAATTTACCATCCCCCACCTCATAAACCATTGAGCAAGTATCAGGACAATCATGCGGGCAACCACCATGAGCAGTTTTCTTTACTTCAGCGGACATAGTATCTTCCTCGTGATTAGCAATTATTGTTTTTATTAATTGGAATTTTAAGCGTAACTAGAAAAAGATAATAGCACGGATAACCGTGTCAACAGGTCTTGGTTCTATTTGAAATAAACCATATATTTATTAGTTTTTTTTTGATATTTAGACATATCGCTTTTCAATCGAGGGGGGGGTATCTTTTGAAATTCTTATTATAAATCACCACCAATATAGGATGATGACGAAGGAAGCGCATCGTTTACGATATAAGTGATACGCTTCGTGCCTCAGCTCATCCTATATAGATCTATTGAGATTTTTTTTCAATATTAGTCATTGCCGAATCTATTTGAAATGTTGCGTGGCATCCCTGGCAACTATTAAGAACATTAGTTAATTGTTGTAAAGTATGTTTCGGGTCTTGAAGAGTCTCTGCATCATCTGCAATTTTATCAAAATCTTGATGCATTGCTTTACCTAACATTTTAAAGGATTTAGGCAGCATAGAATGTAATTCGTCTGGACCCTGCTCCTTTCTTGCTTTAAACCCTAAAGGTCTAGCATACTGAACAACAGCCTGCATATCTTCAGCAACTAATGCACTCATAATAGACTGCGTCGATGAAAATGTGTCACGCATATTTGATAGTAATTGAGCTTTATTTTTCTGATCGAGTTCAATCACCTGGCGCGAGTCAAATTCATTAGCTACGGCCGTAATACTCACTAATGTTAATGCAACTATAGGAAGCTGCTTAAATAACGCAGGCCTTCTATAACTAAATTTGCTGGTAAATTGTTTCTCAGTTGATTTTTTCATATTTAATTTTAAGTTAGTATATTATGATATAATTATACTATGTTTTAATATTAATAGCTTCTAATTTAGCAAAGCGTTACAGGTTTTAATCACTGCTTATGTATATTGGACAAGCCGGTTTTCAGTCAATATTAATTCCCTCAAAAAGCCAAGTAGCTCTACCCTAGGAAATTAATCCAGCGCTTCCAGCCAGATACATTGATAGGGGTATAACTTAAGTTCTTTAGTATTTTTACTCAGGGCAGTACGTTCAATCAAATCCCGCCAAACGCCTGATCCTTCAGCCAATGGATGTTCCGGGATTTGTAAAATTTGTATTTCAGTTGAGATATTACAAACTATCAATATCCGTTGTTCCTGATCGCTGCTAACGCGCCAGAAAGCGAACAAATGATCACCCAGAGCAATAGTTTCCTGCAAAGCATCAGGATGAAAAGCCACTTGCTTACGGCGTATCTTTAGCAACCTTTTTAATTCATGAAATATCATGGCATGAGCTGACGCCGGATTATTTAATGACTCTAGCAATTCATCATATTGCCATTTACGGCGATTAATGGAACGAGTACGCCCTGTTTGCTCAACCCCCTGATAGTCATTGCTGGTTGCAATAAGACTATGAATATAAAAGGCTGGAATACCTTGCAATGCAGCCATAATGGTATGAGCACAGATAAAGCGTTGTACCTGATAGTCATCTACACCTTGATGCGTGCCTTTGAGTGCATCAAATAATGCAATATTAATTTCATAAGGTGATTCTTTACCCAGTTGATCAGTTCGCATGCTGACATAACCACCATACTCATGCATGCCATCGACCAGTGCTAACACCTCATCTTCTGGCAATATTCCTTCCGCAGGGCGTAGACCAATGCCATCATGGGAGGCAATAAAATTCAAATAGGTACAATTTTTTTGTGGTCGGGGAATATCTTTTGCCCACTGACTCAAATACTGACTGTTGCCGTGGTACAAAGCATGCAGTAATAAGGGTGGCAGCGTAAACTGATAAACCATGTGGGCTTCATCACTATTTCCAAAATAGCCTAGATTTTCGCCATTCGGTACATTAGTTTCAGTGATTAATACGGTACCAGGTGCGACCACGTCGACTATATCTCGCAATAACTTAACGACTTCATGGGTTTCTCTAAGATTAATGCAACGAGTCCCCAGTTTTTTCCATAAAAAAGCAATCGCATCCAGGCGGATAAAACGTGATCCTTTGGCAATATACAGCAGTAAAATATCAATAAACTCAAACAACACATCAGGGTTGGCAAAATTCACATCAATCTGGTCTTCACCAAAGGTTGCCCAGACATGATGGATTCCTTCATGCGTATGAGCTGGCACTAATACAGCTGTGCTTCGTGGTCTAACAACCATTGACACATCTGTTTCCGCTGGCATTTCGGTAAAATAATCACAACCCGGCTTAACGCGGCTTAAGAAATCAATAAACCAGAGGTTCTCCCGGGAAACATGATTAATCACCAAATCTGTCATTAGGTGAAAGCCTTGACTGATTCGTTCAATATCAGCCCAGTCACCAAGATTAGGATCAACGGTTTTATAATCAATAACCGCAAAACCATCATCTGAACTATAAGGAAAATAAGGCAATACATGTACACTGTTAATACTGTCCTTAAGATGCAAACTTAAAAATTCATACAAAGTTTGCAATGGCATTTCTTGCTCCTGCAGCACTGAATCACCATAAGTAATCAAAATAACATCCTGCTCATCCCAGATTTGAGCATGATGACTCATTTTTTCATCTATCGAGGGTGATGAAAAAGGCGTTAATTTGTTAATCAGGCGTTCCATTAATTCATGCGTATTTTGTTCGCCATAAAGAAACTGCAGTCGCGCTTCCGCCTTTTGAGTAAACCAATGAGGCAATTCATTAATCGGTAATTGAGTATCACTCATGATTTATCACTCCTTATTTGTTTTATTATTGATCAGTAACACTTCAGCTTTACTTCCCAGGTAGACATAGATCGCAAGACAGAACAGTAAAAAACCAGCCGCCAGTATGATTGCCACCCCTTGTAAAATGTGGTCACTACTTTCTTGTAGTGCCGACTTAAATATCATTAATAATGCTTCTATAGAAACGGCAATTATAATAGCCGCTATAAACCGGGTAATAGTTCGTCGGGTAGAACTATGTCTAAGAATATCTTTGTATAACAGGACTTCCTCTTCCAGAGTGGTTTTTGCCAGATCAAAAATGGCCAAAGCCAGGGTAAGATAAATCACCACCCCAAAAGGTAATAATTTATCTTCTGAACTGCTTATTAACGCCTGTAGAACTATCCAGCATTCTCTACTGGCCAGATATAACAGTAGTAAAGAGACACAAAATAGACCCAATACAATTACCGCATAAATAATTTTAAAATAGGGTTCGAAATAGACCCGTTTACTGTCTCCTGTTAAAAACGACAGTATTGATGAAAGGTCAACATCCAGCACCAAAAAACCTTTAGTTGTGCCATCTTCATTACACAGTTTAATACTGGCAGACAGACACAGCTCACGCCTGACACTGGATAAATAAGGCTCTGTCACCACGATGGCATCATTATCAACAGCCATAAGATAATAAGGACGCTTACTACGATCAGTACCATGCCCCATTTTACGTTTATCCTTAAAATATCGACCGGGCACATTCATGCAACTCTGTTTCCCTTGCTCATCCAACAGATAAAGAAGACTAATAAAAGGATAATAGTCACACAAAGAATTGAGTTGCTCAGCCAGTTCTTGCTGGCTTTGATCAAACATTTTTATGTCTGCAAAACAGCTTATGATTGAAGAAAGCAAATGAAAAATCGAACGCCGATGTTCATCGTATTTCTCAATCACATTGATATGACTCATCTTAGACATAATACCCTACCTTATTTCAATGCAGACCTATCAAGATCATAGCAATTGTTATGCCTGATCATAAGGAATAGTCTTAAGGGTAATGAAGATCCACCTATACAAGCCCGTTTCAGTTAATTAATCATCATTTCTTAGCTTGGCCAGCCGCTGTCTGATTCGATTTAACTAAATTCAACTGATTTTCTGGTGCAAACTATTCCTGAATGCACCATATATGAAACCCTTTGTTATCTTTTACTGTCTGACCTTACGCTTGGTGCGTACTCTTAGCTGACACTGCAAAATGGTACAAAAAATGCTGACCAATATAATGAACATGTTTTTAATGGTTAAGGGTATAAGACGATGGCTATCAGTGTATTTGATCTATTTAAAGTAGGTATTGGCCCTTCCAGCTCACATACAGTTGGCCCAATGCGTGCAGCCTTATCTTTTGCCGAGACTCTAAAACAACAGGCTTATCTGACAAAAGTATCCAGCGTTACTATAGAGTTATTTGGATCCTTGGGTGCAACGGGAAAAGGCCACGGTTCAAATAAAGCCGTTATCCTGGGCTTATTAGGCGAATCACCCGAAACGATTGCTCCAGAAACAATTGATGACAAACTGAATGCTATCCAGCAGTCAGGCAAGATCAAACTGTTAAACCAACACCCGATCCTGTTTAACGAATCCAAACAGCTGCTTTTTAGGCGCAAAGCACTGCCTTTTCACTCAAATGGCATGACATTCTGTGCCAAGAATAAAAATGGCGAAATATTATTAGAACAGGCATTTTATTCTATCGGTGGTGGATTTGTGGTGAGCAATGAGGATTCCAAAGCAATCAGCAATGAAAATAACGCAGACTGTTTGCCTTACCCGTTTAACACAGCGGATGAGCTACTTAATATGTGCTTGCGCTATCAATGTTCAATCAGCCATATCATGTTTAATAATGAAAAAGCCTGGTTGAGCGAACCAGAAATCAAGCACGACTTATTAAATACCTGGTCTGTTATGCAGGCTTGCGTACAACGTGGTTTAACTGAGGAAGGTATTTTACCAGGCGGCATGAAAGTAAAACGTAGAGCGCCTGCATTATATAAACAACTACTGGATGAACAGCAAACTCAAACAGCAATTGTGCCTATGGGAACATTGGATTGGGTTAATTTATTTGCCCTGGCCGTTAGCGAAGAAAATGCCGCAGGTGGTCGGGTTGTAACCGCACCCACCAATGGGGCTGCAGGCATTATTCCTGCTGTATTACATTATTACACGCAGTTTTGTGCCGGTGCCAATGATGAAGGTGTTATTAAATTTCTATTAACAGCAGCTGCCATCGGTTTTTTGTATAAGGAAAATGCATCCATTTCGGGTGCAGAAGTAGGCTGTCAGGGAGAAGTTGGCGTTGCCTGCTCTATGGCCGCAGCTGCCTTGGCTGAAGTGTTAGGTGGAACACCAGAACAAGTTGAAAATGCAGCAGAAATAGGAATGGAACATAATTTAGGCTTAACCTGCGATCCTGTTGGCGGCCTGGTGCAGGTTCCCTGTATAGAACGCAATGCCATGGGTGCGGTTAAAGCAATCAATGCCGCTCGCCTTGCTTTACGAGGCGATGGCTCACATTTCGTGTCTTTGGATAAAGTCATTAAAACCATGCGAGAAACAGGCGCAGATATGAAAACCAAGTATAAAGAAACCTCCCGTGGAGGCTTGGCAGTGAATGTCATTGAGTGTTAGTTAACAGACTCCTTTCCAAGAGTTTCCATATAAAATAACATGGCCGTTAAGGAACCACAGATTGATAGTTACAAAAATGAGGTGGTGGGCAATAAGCCTGCCCACCCTACATAGTCAGCCCTAAAAAAACCGATAATATGAGCTAAATTAAGCGCATCCATTTTGATATTCTTAATCTATTCGTCCCATTGATATTTTTTTAGTAATAATGTATAAAAAATTATTGCTCAACGTATATATGGTTAAAAAATACTGGAGGATTAATGTGGTTTTTATAAAAATAACAAGCAAAGTATCTACTTTTATTGCTACTCTTTTTTTAGTGGCCTGTTCAGAAAATACTGAAATTAGCTTATCTACTGAGGGTCATGAAACCTTTAACAGGATAGCCAATCAAGAAGTTGAATTTGCACTGTCGGGACTTATTAAAAAAGAACGTGGATTTGACAGTAACTGTTCCGTACACAAAGAAACCGAAGATGGAATATTTATCACTCGAGGTGTTTGTGATAACGATAACAGCTTCAATATAAGAGTAACCAACTCTACCGATTACCCCCCTTCAAAAAAGCTAAAGTTTCTTTCTTTACACTACGATAACTCGAAAATGAAATTAAACCTCGGAGAAATAAAAGAAATCATTGGCCCAAACAATAATAAAATTAGTGTAGAACTTAATAGAACAGGTGCATCCCTGTTTATAGAGGGGAAACAATCAAACCCGCCCCATCCTTAACTAGTTTTACCCGATCTGTTTCTTCGGCACTCAAAAGTTAGCTGTTAGCAGTCAGATTAATATATCAAAACATAGAGAGAGGAGAGTAGGGTCAGTTCTAACATTCAAACAATTATGCTATAAGTTAAATTTATGGCAAGACCTTTGAGAATAGAATATGCTGGTGCACTGTATCATATAACTTCGCGAGGAGACCGCCGCGAAGATATTTATCGAGATAATGAGGATAGGAAGCAATGGCTAGAGATATTGAGCCAAGTCTGTGAACGATTTAAGAATCCTTAAAAGAATGAACTTACCCGCTTTAAAGCTGCACTACCATTAAGTTTAAGAGTAAGAGTTGTAATGGTAGTGGAACTAGTCCGTTGGGGCGCAGTGCTTTAGCCTGCATTCATAGCTAAAAACAGCAGGCTAAAGCACTGCGCCCCGATAAGCTTATTTTTATAGCCAAATTATTATGATTGGGTATGAATATTTTTATGATATCCCTAAGACATAAATAGACTTCGTGGTTGATATGTCATGAATAAGCTAGAATTGATTATTCAATTGAGGTTTTCCAGATACGTAGAGACGTAGCATGCTACGTCTCTACAAAATGCCTGACTCTACGTTTTAAACAAAAAGATACAGGGTTAGTGAGCTGGAAAGAAATAATTGTCCGATATTTGGGCAAGATTTTTTTCCATCTCCCTTAGTTAAAGCTTCAGCAAGCCATACTCGTGTGACAATTCATTATTTTTATAGCTCTTGATTGTTGTCAATACATAAATGTCTAACAGACTAAAAATAATAAGCTATCTGAAAATTAACAAAGGAATCATTACGCATGGCAGATAAGGCGCGATTCTTATTGCTAACATTGAGAAATACTTTGCTATCGAGGCTGATTTTCCAGGAACTCATAAACCTTCGGCTGGCTTCCAGACTGATTAGACTAGCCTGATTATCAACATCAATAATGTTTCCCAGTAGCAATTCGGTGTTTTGTTGATCGTTGAAGGCTAATCGTAATCCCGTAAATACATCATTATCAAGAGGGGTTAATGGAGCTTTTTGATTACGGTTATCCCATAAGTATTCACTGAGTATGCTTAGATCTATATTACTATCAAAAATGCCATAAAAAGCATATTCAAATCCGCCTACCAATGCCTGAAATGTTGTTTCATTGCTAGATCGGTTGATAGCTTCCAGCTTCCATAGCCAACTGTCATGAGTCCATTGCAGATCAATACCCGTTTGATGAATGATGTCATAATGAGGAATCAACTTTTGTGGAGGGCCAAAAGGGTTAAGCTGTGCTTCAAAGCGTGCTTCTCGACTGGTTCCGTAAAAGTGGGAAACACCAATATCCCACTCACCCAGGATATAACTCCATCGTAGAGCGGCATCTACATGGGCTTGTTTCAGAGATGACTCATAGGTTGCCCCATCCTGATCAACTGGCAAATTGTCTAGTCGTAATCGACCCTCTCTATCCGAGAATCTTCTTTCACGAAAGCCGGGTAGCAGATAAAATTCATAGGTCCCCCAGTCTGAAGAAAACCAGTTAAGATTAACCATGGGCTGACCTAATCTGTCTTCTTCATCCACATCTTCTATGCTATCGACCTGATTAATAATATTAACTAAATGACGGGATTCGGTAACCCCCCAAAAAACTTCTGCTATACCTATGCGCAGATCGGTGCTTTTAAAACGATGCAGCCAAAATGCTTCCCGGATATCGAAAAATTGCCGGTTATCATCAAGGGCGTCATAACGTAGGTAAGGTGTTAGTTTAAGGCTGTCATTTTCGTTATTCCAACGGTATTGAAACTCTGGTTTTAGTTCAAGTGAGGGATATAAAGATTCTGTTTTTTGGTTTGATAGCCGAGGTGATTCGAGGAACCATCGTAAATCAATAGCTGCATAACCAGAAATGTCTATATCCGAAAAGATAGAGTTTGCCTGACAAGAGGAAATGCCAAGCAGAAAAATGAGAATAAATTTAGATATAGACATAACAGCTTAAGTTATCTTTTTAGTGTGGCAGGAATAAAATCACGTTCAGATAAGCCTACTTTGAACTGACGATCGCTCCAGAGCAATTCTGTACTTTTTCCTGTTTGGTGGTTTACCATCAACATGCGATCTGGGCGCCAATATTGATTTAAATATTGTTGATAATCATGAAAAGTTAAGGTTTTTAGTAACTTGTTTTGACGATCGTAGTAGTCTAATCGACGAGGTTGATAAATTTCTTTATCCACCCACTCAATCTGACGGGTGTAGCCAGAATGTTCATAACGAGGATGGTTTTCTACTACAAAACAATCTCTGTCTCCGAGCATTTCATCACCAATATAGCGATAAGCATATTTTTCTACTTCCCATGAACTGAGGTCTTCAAAAGCAAATTCACTGCCTACAAAAGGGCCTGATTTATTGCGAGTTGATATTCTCTTAACCCGTTTCAAACCGGGTAAATAAATCCATTGATCATCAGGTTCGAGTGCATGTGAATAAGTTAACACCGCTGTGTTTTTTAAATCACTGGGTTGTTGGAAAATGCTCAGGTCTCTATTACCATCGCCATCTATTTCAAGAGATTTCATTTTAACGGTTCTCACACTTTCATCACCGTCCTGATTTTTTAGTAGCATAATCATATCGGCAATGGAATCGGTGAACCCAATGTCTCTTCTGTCTGTCTCTTTTGCTATTTCCAAACCAATTTCTTCTGCTGTTTTAGCAAAACTGATTGTGCAAACCAAACTGAGTAAAATACAACTTGCTAACTTTAAATGTTTCATTTTTTTAACCTCTCAACTTTTAATAATAATGTTGGTAGAAATAGAAAATCTGCAACCAGCGCAAATACAATTGCAATGGCGGTTAATGCGCCCATACTGGCATTAATTTCAAAGCTGGAAAAAGCCAGCACAGAAAAGCCGGCCACTAATACAAACGATGTGATCAGCAAAGCAGTTCCTACATTGGAAAAGGCATAATGCACGGCTGTCTCAGTATTTTGTTGTAGGGTTCGCTTCGCATGCAGATAATGCGAAAGAAAATGTACGGTGTCATCGACCACTATGCCCAGAGTCATTGCTGCAACGACTGATACGGCAAGACCAACTTGTCCTACTAGCAGGCCCCATAAACCAAAAGCCATTGCTGCTGGAACCAGATTAGGAATTAAGCTGATGAAGCCTATTTTTATAGAACGTAAAGCAATGATTAGTATCAATGAAATAAGTAATAAGGCGATAACCGTGCCTATTAACATAGTCTGAATATTGCGTTGCCCTATATGAGCGAACATGATGGTTGTGCCAGTGGCATAGGTGGTTTCTTTATCGAAGCCATTGCTTTCTATCCAGTCCCTGGATCGATTTTCCAAATCAAGGACTTCCTGGCTAGATAGGTTTTTTAGTGTTGCAGTCAAACGGGTGGATGATTTATCTATATCAATACGGTCATTTAAGTCCAGACCAAAAGGTAAAGACATTTCGTAAAGAAATAAATATTGTGCCGTTAATGTTTTATTATCAGTGAGTTTATAAAAGGCTGGGTCATCGCCATGCATATTTTTATTAAGCCGTTTGATAATGTCGGTAATTGAAAATACATGCAGAACTTCGGGTTGAGCTCTCAACCAGTTGCTAAACTGCTCCAGGCGATTGATATATTCAGGTTTGCTTATACCTGACGGCTGACCTGAATCAACCGCAAAATCTATATAGTAGATACCCGTGAGTCTATCTGTTGCAAAGTCTGTTGCGACACGGAAATCGATAGATTTATCAAAATATTTAACGAACTCATCATTTAATTCTATAGAAGGTATAAAGGTCAGTAATGATGCGATTAATAAGCTGGAGACTATTAAAATACTATTGGTTCTGCGAATCAAAAATGCCACAAAACCTTCCATTGCACATGTTTTCTTTTTCACAGACATGCGTTGACTGACAGGTAAAAAAGTCATCATGGAAATCAGGAATGTAGTTGCCAGAATATAGGCAGAAAATACCCCGATAGCGGTGATGTTCCCCAAGTCTCTAAAGGGAGGGGCGTCACTGAAATTCATTGATAGAAAACCAATTGCTGTGGTCAGGCTGGTTAATAGCACAGCGTAGAAGTTAGCCTTGAAGCTTTCCATTATCGCTTGTTTTTTGTCTATTCCCCCGCGTGCTCTGCGATAAAATCCTGATAGCAAATGTACGCAATCTGCGACAGCTAAGGTTAATATGATATTTGGAGAGGCAACGCTAGTTGGCGATAATGCCATTTTCAACCAGCCTGCAAGACCGAGTGCAATGGCAATGGAAAAAGCGATTATCACGGTTGTTAGCAAAGTAGCAGTAAACGACCTTAGCAATATCCACAGTGAAATAACAACAATACTGATCATAACGGGGATTAACACTTGTCCATCCTGTTCGGATGCTTCGCCGAAAGCGTTATCCATCATCACAGAGCCGGTGATACGAATATCAAGTCCAGGTACAATTGATTGTATATGGGTCGCCATTTTGCGGGCTTTTTCTGCGATCAGTGGCACATTGGTATTTTGACTATTTTCAGGCATTCTTACCGTGACATTAATACCGGTTGTTGTGCCGTCCTTTGATATCAGTCTGTTGACAAGCAAGGGTTCATTTAACGCTATATTCTTTATTTTCAGCGTTTGGCTGGCTGTCAGAGTTTCTGGATTTTCTACCAGATCATGTACAGACAGATCATCATCAACAGCTTCGCTGTGTTGAAAATTAGTGATGGAATCAACCCGGTTAGCAAAAGGAATTTGCCAGGCCATTTCCGTCAGATTGGCAACAGCCTTTAAGACTTTCGGTGTAAAAACCTCAGGCTGTTGCGGTGCAATAACAAAAAGTATGTTTTCAGATTTTGAAAAGGTTTTTTGCAATTTGTCGAATGCAATCAATTGAGGATTATCTTCGCTAAAAAACATTCGATAATCACTTTTGAAGCTTAGGTATTGCGTTCCAAAGGTAGCCGCTGTAACAAAGCATAATGTTGTCAAGATAACAAAAAACCGCCAGCGTATTAGCCAGTTAACATAAGAATCCAGCACAATAACTCTCCTGTTTAAATTAATTATGCAGCGTTTTGCTGTCTTATGGATTTAAGCGTGTTACTCACTGCATCCAGGGTATACCGCATCTGTTCTTCTGTATGTAAAGCGGTTATAAAAAAGCGTAGCCGGGATTCCTCTTCAGGTACTGCGGGATAAAGTATGGCTTGTACATTGATACCTTGGGCGAACAGTTGATCCCCCAGTTTCAGACACTCGATCGAGTTCCCCAGGATCACAGGGATCACAGGAGAGTTTGCACTAGGCCCTGTATTCAGTCCGCGTTTTTTGGCTTCTTGCAAGAAAAAGTTTGATCTATCATGTAGTTGTTTAACCCGTTCAGGCTCTTTCTGCATTAATTTCAACGCAGCCAACGCAGCGGCTGTATTTGCAGGGGAAATACCGACGCTATATAAAATGCCGCCGGGAGCGTTATATTTAAGATTTTGAATCAAGGCCTCTGAGCCTGCTATATAACCGCCGCAACTAGCCAAGGCTTTACTGAGTGTACCCATCCAGATATCCACTTCAGAAGGGGCGATGTCAAAATATTCAGCCAAGCCTCTACCCGTTTCACCTAGCACCCCTGCAGAATGCGCTTCATCAACCATCAAAAATGCCTTATGACGTTTTTTAATCTCAATGACAGCGGGTAAATCTGGAATATCACCATCCATGCTATAAACCCCTTCAATAATAATTAAGGTTTTTTCATGACGATGTCTATTTTCGTTTAACAGGCGGTCCAGCGCTTTCCAGTCATTATGCGGAAAGGGCACTCTGCGGGCACCTGAAAGCAGGCAACCCGACATGATACTGTTGTGTATCAAAGAGTCATGCAAGATCAGGTCTTTAGGCCCCATTAAGTGACCAATGGTACTGACATTCGTGCCATATCCACTGACTGTAACAACGCAATTTTCAGTTCCGCAGACTTTGGTTATTTCTGCTTCAAGCTCACGATGCAAGGTAAATTCACCTGAAACGATACGACTGGCCGAGGCAGATGTACCATATGTATCTATGGCAGCTTTAGCGGCTTGATTGATTTCAGGATGACCTGATAAGCCCAGATAGTTATAACCTGAATAATTAATATATTCCTTACCCTCTATCAACAAAGTATTATTACTTAATCCCTCGCGGCAATTAAAATAAGGGTTTGTGACACCGATGTCTTGCATTATTTTTGCATGTTCTTGCAATTTCTTAAACTCGGGATCTAGCTCAAAGTGGTAATATTCCTCTGCTATTGGTTTTTCCTTTAAGGCAGATGCGTGAGCAACAGAGTTAGTATTGAGAGCCGAATTGCTATTCTTTTTTTGCAATAATTTTTTGGCCAGGAGTCTTTTTTCCTCGGCAGTCATTTTGGATAATTGTTCTGAGTTCAACATGTTTTATGCCTCTTCTTTAATTATTAACTGTGAAATTAATTCATCTAAAGCTTCTGTATTGAGTTCATCAATATTATTTTCAGGGGCTTCTGTTTCATTGCTCTGGGTTTCGATATTCAATTTCTTTAACGCTATTTCTGCTATTTGAAAAATGCTGTTTCCTTTTATCAGTTCCAAAGCAGACAATTCAATGCCAAATTTCATATTCAATGAAATCTGTAATTCAACCCCCAGTAGAGAGTCAATTCCCATTTCAGTCAAAGGTTGAGTTAGCTCAATTGAGTCAGAAGGTAGTCGCAGGGTTTCAGAGACCTGTTCGGCGATAAGCAGGCTCAGCATTTCTAAACGGTCATTTAGCTCCAATGTCTGTAACTGATTAATTAATGAATGATCTGAAGCCTGATCTTCTGACTCGGACTCAGCATTCACTAGTTCTATAAATCTAGGAGAAGAACCTCCTTTGGGTTCATATTGTGACCAACGATGCCAATTAACATCCATGATGCCTATTTGTGCGGGTTGATAAACATTTACCTTGCTGAAGGCCTCCATTGCATGTTCTGCAGAAAACGCGTTCATACCCATCAACTGCAGATGTGTTTCCACATTTTTATTATCAGCGGCCATCCCCGCAGCATTGATTGCTCCCCAGTTGACTGAAGTAGCAGATAAGCCTAAGTTTTGTCTATAAACTGCAAGTTGGTCTAAAAAGGTATTGGCTGCAACATAGTTTGCCTGTCTGGCATTTCCTATCAGACTCGAGACTGAAGAAAACATCACAAAATGCTTAAGCTTCATTTGAGTTGTCGCCAGGTGTAAGTTCCAGGCCCCTTGAACTTTGGGTGCCATTACTTGATTCATGCGTTGTTCATTCAGCTCTGACAAGGGAGCATCATCCAGCAAAGCTGCAGCATGGAAGATGCCGTAGAGTGGTGAAATAGCGGTTTCAATTTGTTTAAACAGCCTGTCCACATCTGCTTTTTTAGTGATATCAGCCGCTATACTGAGAACTTCAGCGCCTTTTTGCTCAAGCTCAGCGACCAAAGCTTTGGATTCGGCTGTTGCTGCACCTCGTCGTCCTACTAATATCAATTTAGTGGCGCCTTTAGACACTAGCCAGTGAGCTATTTTTGCGCCGAAACCACCAAAACCGCCAGTAATTAAATAACTCATATCGGCTGTAATGAGCTTTGCTGTTTCTTTGCTGTAGAAAACCTCCAGAGCAGGATGATCATGAAATTTTACAACCGCGTTATTTATAACGGACTGATGACTAAATGATCCAATCGCTTCAGTTAATTGCGAGGAAGAAAACAAAGGGCAGGCATGGGTCAATAATGCCTGGTTTTGTATTTTTTCTAATACTTCACTTAGCAACGATTGAAATAACCGGGGGTTGTCAATTAAACAGTCAGAATCGACTCGGATATAAGATGTATTGGGACTGGTATTATTTGCCAGCTGATAGGCTAGTTGTTTTCTTGCTTGACTGGCTTGCTCAGTCACTGAAAAATCAATGATCTGACCAAAAGGGGCAAGAATATCAGATAAGTCATGTTCAGCAGATACAGTACTTAAGTTCAGAATGACATCTACACCGATATCTTGCGTAATCTTTTTAATATCATTAATAAAATTAATGCTGCCAGGATCAGCAAAGGCAGAGATCAAGGGGTATTCCTTTTCAGTTTTCCAATCATCTGCTTTGGAAGCCACTATAATGGTAGCGCCCAACAGTTTTGCTATCTGAATTGCAGCTTTTCCTTGTTCAGTATGGCTGCCATTAAGCAATAGCACATCATCTTTACCTAATGTAGCTATATAAGACAAAGCATAATAGATAGGCACAAATTTCTCAGGAATAGCCGCCAATTCTGATAAATTGCTGGTGTTTTCTATTTTAACAGCAGATAAGTTGTGGCTGCTTAAGGTGACAAAGGAACCCAGTTCAATCTGAGCATAGCCAACTAACTGATCACCAATATTTAAATTTTCAACCCTCGGGCCTACGCGGCTGACAACCCCAGTATAACCATGTGGAATATTGCTTCCCAGCGCGAGCGGCGACTGATGAATAGTATTTTCAGTCTCCAGCGTTGCATGATAATCCCTTTGGCTGAGTGCAATACTGTGCAATTCAATTTCAATTTCATCTGTCTCAGGACATTTGCGTACACCATTCTGATAAAATACCTGGCCACGTTTAGCCATGATTTTATAATAACGATTGGAAGATACTGTACTCGACTGTTTCGGCATAGACTGAGTATCCAGAGTGTCTATGCAGCTGCGTTGAAGATGATGGGTATAACGTTGCTCATCTCTTAAAGCCACTTCATCTTCAGCATTATCAGAGAGTAGTTCTTTTATCAGTTTGTTTAGATTGACATGATGATCAACTTTATCAAGATCTACCAGAGTGCAGTTATGCTCAGGGAGTTCGTTATACATGACTCGACTCATCCCTATTAAAGGCCATTGGGCATTAGCCTGCATCACATCAGTATCAACTACTTTCTGAGTATCACGGGTAACCACATATAATCGTGAACTCAGGTGTTTTTTATTGCTATTTAGTGACTTGGCCAGGTTCAATAGATAGGCTGCATTCTGTTGTGCATTGATAGCAAGTTGATCACTATCTACTTGATCAGAACCCCAGAAATAAGCGATACCAGATAGATCAGGTAGACTGTTTAATAACTTTTCAAAATCCTGCAGCTGACCCGCTCTAATTTTATAGAGGCTATCTAGTTGCTGGAAAGCATCAGACTGAGTAACACGCGTTACCGTACCCTTTATTTGACTTTTTAATATATAGCTCAAGCGATCTACTATCAGACTATTATCGTCAAATATCAGCCAGTTGCCATTACGTTTGTTACTATCTTCCACTTCATTTTGTTGCCAGGCGTATTGATATAAGCAGTTATCCATTTCTTTATCAAATCGAGAGTGGCCAGCGCTTAATGCCTGACAACGTAGCCCAGAGATTTCAGCCAGCCTATTGCCTGATTGATCAAACAACACTAGATCGCCATTGATTGATGTTGCAGAACGATTAGATAAAATGCCGTGCATAAAGAAGCTGTCAGGCAATGTATCAAATAAAGCGATATGTTCGATTTCGACGGGTAAATAGGCCGTGTCTTGATCATCGCCAAGTAAGCAAATTAAGGACTGAAAACAGGCATCCAAAAGGCTTGGGTGCAATTGATAATGAGCTTCGTTAGCGACACCTTCATGTGCTGTTATTTTTGCCAACACTTCATCTTCACCAGTCCACAATTTTTCAATTCCTTGAAACCATGGCCCATACTGTAAGCCCCGATCAGAAAGTTGTTGATACAATAAATTCGTATCAACCTGATTACTGCAACGGGTTTGAATTTTTTCAATAGAAACAGGAGGGTTGTCGCTCAAATCACCTGACCAGAGCGTACCACTCGCATGTAGAGTCCAAAGTTTCTTGTTATCACGGGTTCTACTATAGATAGAAAAACCATTGTTTTTCTGGTGATAATGCACGCGGAGTTGGGGCTCATCACTTTCACTGATCACTAGAGCATTGTGAAACTTCAGATTAATTAAGCCTGGTTTAGTATTGCCCAATTGTTTGTTATTTAAGGCCAGTCCAACTTCTACATAGGCTGCGCCTGGTAAAACCTGAACACCATCGACAACGTGGTCGGCTAAATAGGGTAACATTCCAGGGCAAATTGCACTTTCCCAAACAGCTTCGGGCGCAGTGACAGGAATATTTAATAAGGGGTGCTCCTGCGTGCCTACTCTATCCAGCAAGGCTTCTTCTGACTCAGCCCAATAGGCTTCTTTTTGCCATGGGTAATGCGGAAGTGAGATGAAATTTGCTGTGTGATTAAATACTTTTTCCCAGTTTACAGGGCTTCCCAGCGTATATAATTCAGCCAGTACCTTAAGCATGTTGAATTGTTCAGCTTGCTCTCGACGCAAGGTGGCAATCACATGTCCTTTTTTACCAATGCCCAGCATGCTTTCTTTTATGGATGTTGCCAGAACAGGGTGAGGACCAATTTCTACAAAGACGTCATGATTGTCATTAATGATGGTTTCCATTGTTTTGGCGAACATGACTGGATTCCGTACATTGTTGCACCAGTATTCTGCATCATGGCAGGCATCATGGACCCGCTCACCTGTAACGGTAGAATACAAGGCTATTTCAGGTTGTTTAATTTTTAAACCTGCTAAGGATGAACGTAATTCAGGTTTGAGTGGCTCCATGATTGGGCTGTGATAGGGGACCTCTACTTTTAGAAAGCGATTGAAAACCTCTTTGCTTTCCAGAATACTGGCTATTTCTTCCAGTGCTTTGCTATCACCCGCCAAAGTCAGACTGGAACGGCTGTTGATCGCTGCAAATGACACTTTCCCCTGATAATCCTTGAGTAACTCAGTAGCTTCTGGCTCAGACAATCCTACGGCTAACATTTTCCCTTTGCCTGCAGCCTGACTTTGTATTCGACCTCGATGAAAGCTGACTTTAATAGCATCTTTAAGGCTTAGTGCTCCAGATGCATAAGCGGCTGAGACTTCGCCAACACTATGGCCAACAATAGCCGAAGGTTCTACATCCCAGTTTTCTAGCAAAGCTAGCAAAGCAATTTGTATGACCAGGTTGGCGGGTTGAGCAATTTGAGTCTCTGTTATTTTGGAACTTTCTTTACTGGCCAATAATTCATCCAGGATTGACCAGCCGGCTTCTGCTTTAAAATACTGGTCACATCGTTCAACGGTATTTCTAAATAATTCATTTTGTTGAATTAACTCCCGTCCCATGGCCCACCACTGAGGTCCCATGCCAGTGAATACAAAGACGGGCTTAGAAGATTCCCCATTTTTTATTTTTGCAGTGACATATTGCTCGCTGGGTTGATTATCAATGAATAGGCTTAACTGATCGATTAATTCTGCCTTGTCATTAAAGCTTATAGCCAGGCGGCATTCATGATGTGTTCTGCGTACTGCGGCGGAATAGCAGATATCAATAAAATTTGGCGATTCAAGATCAGTTATCATCTGACTGTATTGCAGGGCAAGCTCTTTTAATGCGGCTTCATTACGGGCAGAAAGAGCTAATAACCAGGGACCTTGATCGGATTGGGGGCTGGATGACTTTTCCTGTTCTGGTGGCTGTTGTAATATTACATGGGCATTTGTCCCGCCATAACCGAAGGAATTAACGCCAGCTAATGATTTGCCATTATAGTTTGGCATCGTTTCATTTTGACGCGGTAATTTTAGACCCAGTTCAGCAAAAGGAATGTCTGGGTTAGGTTGTTGTAAGTTGGCCAGTAAAGGGATTTTCTTTTTCTTTAGTGATAATGCCGTTTTAATAACGCCAGCAACCCCGGATGCAGCCTCAAGATGACCAATATTGGCTTTTACGGAACTAAGGTAGCAGGGCTGCTCTTTTTGTCTATTTTCTCCTAACGCCCGACCTAGTGCACCCGCTTCTGCGGGATCTCCTATCGGAGTACCTGTACCATGCGCCTCTACATATGCAATTTCACTGGGAGCAACGCCGGCTTTTTTACATACCTGTTTAACCAGAGCTTCTTGTGAATCTCCATTAGGGACGGTAATTCCACTGGTACGCCCATCCTGATTTACCCCCGTACCTTTAACAACGGCATAAATTCTGTCGTTATTTTTGATCGCAGCAGATAATTTTTTTAGTACAACGATCCCAGCGCCTTCCCCTCTTGCATAACCATCGGCTCTTGAGTCAAAGCTTTTACAATGACCGTCTTCAGCAAGAAATTGTCCCTTACACATAGCGATCATATATTCAGGACGATGGATGATATTGACACCGCCTGCCATAGCCATGTCACAGTCACCCTGTTGTATTGCTTCACAAGCATAGTGAAAAGCAACCAGCGAAGATGAACAAGCTGTATCGACAGAAATACTGGGACCACGCAGGTCATAATAATAGGATATACGGTTAGAAAGTATGGTCATGGTCGACCCAACAGCGGTATGAGGGCCGATTTTTTCACGGTTTACCCCACTCATTTGTGTCAGCTTGTTATCTAAAGTAAATGCACCGATATAAACGCCAGTGTTGGAACCTGATAGTTTTTTTGTTGTAAGGCCTGCATCTTCCAGTGCTTCCCAGGCCACTTCCATCAAAACCCGCTGTTGGGGGTCGAGGCAATCTGCTTCTCTTGGCGTGATACCAAAAAAGAGAGCATCAAATTTATTCAAATCCTGTTTTAAAAACCCACCAGACTGAACATACATTTTCCCGGGTTTGTTTGTATCAGGATCATAAAAACGTTTGATATCCCAGCGATCTTCGGGAATATCTACAATCGCATCTTTCCCTTGGCTAATCAGTTGCCAGAAAGATTCCGGATCGTTTACGTCTCCAGGAAAACGGCAACCAATTCCGACGATAGCAATAGGGTCGTCAGAGTTTGAAATGATTGAACTAGCTGTATTATTTTCCGGTTTAATAAAATCGTTGTTTGTTAAAGTGTCCATATCTGTCTCTTTTAATGATTGTTCGCCCTTTCTGCGTCTGATGTTTGAAAGCAGGAAAGAGAGCTTAAGTAGTTTTATCAGTGATCTATTTTTTGTGATTAATCGAGATATTTAATAGACTTAAATGCACCGGGTTGACGCAACCCTCAACATGGCATTGATGAGTGACAGTAAGTCCGTGTGGAATAGGGCCTTTATATGCTTCAAATGCGAGTGAACTTAAAACTTCATTTTTACCTAAAAACCTGACTCGCCCATGATCTTCACATTCCTCCCAAATCCAGCAGCCGGATTCAGGTATAGGCAGGCTATTTTTTTCTATAAAAATTTTTGCTAATTCGCATTGTTTTCTATTCATGTTCATTGCCTGGACTCCCATGTTAACCACCTCAATCAGCTGGCCTTAAATAAATTAAAAATCAAATTGTTAGTGATGATTCTATTGGATTCAGATAAATAAACAGTTAGCTTTTACGTAGATTTTTTGTGAAATACTTCACATCAAATATGAAGTTGTTTTGATACCGATGAAAGTGGCAGAGTGAAAACAGGGTGAATTTGAGCTCCCTTTTTTCTGGCTTATGCTGTCAGTTGATTCAAGCAATAGGGGGATAAGATAAATGGAGTCAAAAATGTTATTTGACAGCTCACAACACTATGTAGGGTAGGCAACGCTTTTTTTGCCCACCATGATTCGACTTTGATGGTGGGCAAACGAGCCTGCCCACCCTACAAATAAGGCTATGTCACCGTTAAGTGTTGAAAAATGGAATTCAACAAGATGAATTAGTTCTTAAAGTCTTCTCCTGCTGGAGGGGGAGGGGGCGACTGCAAGGATGCATTGCTCTACTTACCTTACTGTCAGTTGAATCAAGCAATGGGGGATAAGAGAGATAAAGGGGGCAGTACCAATTTTAAAGAAAGAAAGGGTAACTTATTGTTTTAAAGAAATAAATTACTTTTAACTATTAAAAGGGTACTGCCCCCTATTCTTGAGTAGTTACGATTTGACATAATATACTATCTTTCCAATGTAAGGATTTTTCATAAATATATTAACTTTATCCCCTTTCTTAAATGGAAACTTTCTTGTCATATGTGCTTTAATCTTTTTTCCATTATTTAATTCAACAATCATAAATAAGGAACTTCCCAATTCGGTTTGATGAGCTGATAAATGGAGTGCAGTTCCCTGGATATTTTTTGTTTGTTTGGGCGGTAAAGCTGGTGATATGATAAGAAAAATAAACCCACAAAAAAAAGCCACACCAAAAATAACCGCAAAAGTATCAGTGATAATATTTTTTATTTTATGTGGTTCACCTGCATATAAGCTAGAAATTACAGCCATTATTCCCCCCAAAAACAAGCCTAAAATTACTAGATTAATTCCTCCTCGAAAAAAAAATTCAAAAACCATTGATTTATTTCCCCTAATTTTCCACATTTACATAATCAGCTCGTTATAACAAAATAAGTAAAGCTCGGTTTCATCTGCTCTTTCGCTTTGCTCTTGTTTTCGCTACGGACTTTGAAAATACGACATCCTGATTTTTCACGTCAATCCCTGCTTTTTCACAGGACTATATTCACCGCATCGAGCTTACTTTTTTCAAATCAAACTGGCTTCACAGCACTCAACTTCAGCTCTTTAGATAAAGGGGTCAGATAAAGGGTCAGTACCCATTTTAAAGAAATAAATCGTAACTTATTGTTTTAAAAAAATAAATTACTTTTAACTATTAAAAGGGTACTGACCCCAATACCTAAGCTGCTCTTCTTGCCTTGATTTTCCAGAAGTCATAATTGAACCTAGAAATTCTCTAACAGCATTAAATTGCTCATACCTTCATTCAAACAACTCATGTTTTAAACGCTTAGAATTTGTACGCCACAGCTGAAATCCAATTATTGATCCAAGAATAGCAATTGTCGGTGTCAAGAGAGCAGAAAGATATTCCACCCAATCTTTTCCATTTTGTGCTTTTTGTATTAGTTGCTCACAATCCATAGTATTTATTCTTCTAACGCCGCCATTTACGGACTCCGTATGCTGTCATGGTTACATTTGACTACGCCGCCTCAAATGAAACTGAGTGGACATTGCCTAGATTGATATTTTGTTTTGCTTGCCAAAGATCATAATTATCTTGCATTGTCAGCCAGCTCTCAGGGCTACGACCTACAGCTTTAGATAACCTTAAGGCCATTTCGGGTGTTACACCGCTTTGGCCCTTTAAAATACGGCTAAGTGTTGATGATGCGACATCGAGCTGCTTAGCTAAAAAGCGGCAGCTATAACCGAAAGGATCAAGATATGTTTCTTTTATGAACTCGCCGGGATGAGGGGGGGTATACATGCTCATTAGTGATAGTCCTCGTAGTTTAATATATATGCATTGCCATCTTTAAATTCAAAAGTTACACGCCAATTACCATTAACCGATATAGACCAAATGCCCTCTCGATCTCCTTTTAACGGATGTAATTGATAACTCGCTACGCTCTCACAATCTAACCTTGTTCGTTAGACGTGGTTGTTAAGTATTTGATGGATTTCGCTATCGCTCTACCCATCTTACGGGTTATAGCAAGCACCGTCAGCGATTCGCCAACTCTGTAATAGGATAGCAAAACACGGATACTTCGCGCTTTTCTGCGCTAACTAGGCCAGGAACACGAATGTCTGCTGCGCCTCCCCAGTCCAAGTTTGATGCTAAGTTAAGTTGCTCCCAACCAACCGCTTTGCCGACTCCCACACAGTTGTTTTTATTGCCAGCAGCCATTCCATTGTCAGTTGAAATCATCGCGTGGATGGGCTTCACACCGTGTACAAAGTAGATCAAATACCCTCCGGGTACCCCGCGCATTTCCGTAGCGTTGCGGATTCGTTGACCACCTGCAAGTGCAGATTCAATTCTTGCGTTTGATTTTAATGTGTTGTACTTCGCTTGATCAATGCAGCCAGCAAGTAGTGCTACATGAAACGTTGCGGTCCAGCACATTTGTGAACTCAATTTCATATATTCTGCAGACTTTGAATTGAGGCAACCTAAGGCAACGCTTTTTGCCCATGCACATGTAGTCATATAAATTTACCTTTCGTTGGTTTGTGGAGAATAATTGAGCAAGAGAAATATTCTTGCGACCTTCAGGAGGTCTAACGAGGCTGTAGAAAAACCCATAAATAGACGTTCAACCAAGCCACTCAGTGATTTTTTTAATTTTCAACATTATGCCCAACTTTTCATCTAACATCTACCTTTTCCTTTTCTTGCTTGATATATCTGCTCTGCAAAAAACATTGGGGTCTTGACTTATGACACTTAACCGCCTTTTTTTCTGACATCAAAACATCATAAACCAAAGACCCCGATATTTTTGCAAGCCTAAGTGGTCTTGCCATTTTCCACCTGAATGCTAACTATTAATGGATGATCTTAGCAGAGGTGTAATCATAAATCAAAGACCTGACCCCATAGTTCCAGTTTTCCTAAGATATCGCTATAATTAATTACTAAAATTTAATAACGCTATGATGAAAGACGGTTAACGATAATTATAAATTATTGTTGGCACAACTTGTGCTCTTTTGATTTTTAGGGGCGATTCATGTGACTCGCATTAAATAATTTCTTAAATTGGGTTTTAACAAAATGAATAAACAAATTTTAGCATTAGGATTGGCTTTAGCCTCCATTTTTGTTGTAAGTACAGCAAATGCAGCATTAATTGATGACTTCAGTTCTGGTAATCTTGCGTTACCAGGTATTAACGCTACAGGTCCTGGCGATAGAGGTGTTAGTATTCAAACTGGTGGGATGAGAGGTGGTACGCGCGAGATATCGGTTGAAAACCTTAGCGGAGATGGTACTTCAACCGTAATAGTTGCTGATAGCGTTCTCGAGATTAGCAATGGTTCAAATGAGCAATCAAATGTCACTGTTTCTTGGTCATTCGTTGCTGCTGACTTCACTGATGGAGGATTTAGTACCGGTATTTTATTAAGCCTAATGAGTCCACTTGATAACATTATGGATATCGTATTCAATGTGAGTGACGGCGGCAACACCTCTTCTTTTACTACAGCATATCCTGATGGTGCTTCCGGTAATGATTTTTTCCTTGCATACGCTGATTTTGTAGGTAGTGCTGATATAACAGCCGTAGCATCCGCTTCTATAGAAATTTCATCTCCAAACGTTGGTTTTGATGTTCAAATCAATTCAATAGAAACAAGGCCTGCTCCTTTGGTTTCTGTTCCTGAGCCATCTGTGATTCTTTTATTAGGGGCTGGTCTACTTGGTTTTTCCGCAAGTTCTATGCGTAGTAAAAAACAGAGCTAAGATTACGAAATAAGTATCTTACTGTATAAATGCAGAGCTTAAAAAAACATCTAATTGATTGATATTAAATGTTTTCTACCCTTCGCCGTCTAAATTAGTCCTATGCTTGTGCGACTGACGCAGACAATGAAGGACAGAAAAAATATAATTTTATATACAAGACCTGAAAATAACCGTATCTATAGTAAATTAAGCATATGTATTAATAGCTTAAGCAAAACATCAGCGGTTAGTGTCAGGTTTTTTTACATCACTAAAACTCAAGGAGTTGATAATTAAAACAATGACTTACCCTCTTTCCCTGCTTATTTGTAATTAATTGCTTACTAAATTACTAGGAATTTACGTCAGGTTATTTTACATGTTAGTAATTGTTGCTTAATTTGGTGTAACTACCCACCCACCCTAGAAAATAAGAAAAAAAAGAACTCCGGGGTCAGGTCTTTGATTTATGATTACACCTCTGCTAAGATCATCCATTAATAGTTAGCATTTAGGTGAAAAATGGCAAGACCACTTAGGCTCGCAAAAATGTCGGGATCAAGTCTTTGGTTTATGATGTTTTGATGTCAGAAAAAAAGGCGGTTAAGTATCATAATTCTATAGTAGACCCTTGAACGCTATTCCCTCAATATCTGCCAAAATGGAGTAAGATATTTTTTAGTCCTAGGATAATCAGCGCCAATGTAGGACTAATTTTCTTCTTTATTAAGGTTATTGACTTAAGGCTGAATGATCGCTCTTGGCAGACAGCACTCATTGAAATAAAGTAAAAATCACCGCGTGATAAATCTATTATTCAATAGATGCTATCGACGCAAAGGAGACGAAAGAAAAGGTAAATGTAGACCCAATTAAAACCGAAAATTTAGAATAAATTTCATTCACGAGAATGAGCGCTTATTATTTGTGCACAAAGACGCTTGAATTGAATTAATCGAACAAATGAGAATTAAACCATTGGGTGATTTTGGCGACTGACTGCTGTTTTGTTCTATTACCTAATTGCTCGTGATGGGGAATAAAATCAAGCACAGGAACTTTTGGCAACAACTTCCCTAGACATTTACCTACATAATATTTAACTTTGACAAGCTCTGATGGCTCAATTTTATTGTAAACCAAGGCAATGTTTTTAATCCCTCGTTGTTGCATAAAATTAACAGCCAAAACCGTATCGTCTATAGTTGACCCAATACCTGCTTTGCCAACAAAAACCACAGGCGCTGCTAGTGAACGGGCTATATCTACATTGGACACGCCAACCACACTACCTGTGCTGGGACCACCTATACCATCAATAATCACAATCTCTTTGTTTGCGCTTATTTGTGATATTTCCGCTAATATATCTTTCAGCAAACGGTCTGAAGTTTTTGTTAAACCATCAATAAAATCTTTGGTGAAGCCTTTGTTGAACACTAAACTGCCAATACTTTTATGTGCAATATGGTTGTTCTCACAAAATACGGTTACTGCTTGTATTTCGACACATTGAGTCATAGGTTTGATATAAGCCAATTGTTCAGGTTGGTAGCCATCAAGTAAGCATTGCGACAATAAGGCTTCGCATAAGGTTGATTTCCCAACACCTGATGACGACCCCATAATATAAACATGCTTAGTTTTCATTGTCAGTACATGGCCCAATAGTTTTTCAATTCAATATCCCAGTTTAAGGTTTATAATTGGTAGTATTTTTACTCATTTTTTAACTAAGCATTTGCTGTTGTTTTATAAAATGATTAGCTGCCATATCAGAACCAATAATATGTTCACCCCATTCATCAACAAAATCTTGCACTTCATTTTTATTCCACTTATCGTCATTAATTTTACGGTCCATTTTGGTCAGTTTTTTTAACATTTTGGTATGTTCTTTTTCATGAGTTTGATAATCTCGATAACCCAGTTTTTTCATTAAGGCTTCTTCCTCACTAAAATGTTCTTTAACATGCAAGTAGATAAGTTTAATATTTTGTAGTGATTCTTTTTTTGTGTAGGATGCAACTAGTTTTTTAGCCAGGACAAACAGGTTTTTATGTTGATTATCCATTAACACATCATCCATTTCATATTGCTGTTGCCAAACGAAATGGCTCATACTGCCTGCCGATGGTTTGCTACTTAAACTTTCTTTTTGGCGATGCAAAGCAATGTTTTCCGGTGTTTTGTTATCACTAATTTTGTAGACAAAGTTTTTCCTTGCCTGATGGTATGCATCATTTCCATAAAAATTGGCGTGCATTTGAGTCAATTCAAATTGTCGATAAGAAGCGAGTGCTTTTTTTGACTCATCAAAACAACGAGTTTTAGCTTTATCTTTTAGCGTTTTTTGTAATAAGGCTTTATCTGAAACATAGGTATTGGCTAAATGTTTAATTTGAGCTGTAAATATCGTATGATTTTTATCCAGCACTTTATCAATTAAACCTATATGCCACGCCTTTTTGGCACTAACAGGCAATCTTTGGTCTTCGGTTAAAGTCGCTGCCATTTTTTTGCCAACGCGTTTCGGTAATAAATACGTCCAGTATTCAGAACCAAAAAGCTGACCCATATTTTTATAATGCGGATTTAAAATGATACCTTCTCTAGCAAATGCCTTATCGGTTGCCAGGGCAAGTATCGCTCCACCCGCACCCGCACTACCAGCAACAGCTGAAATGGTGACTTTATCGAGCGTGTTAATGATTTGCAGAATAATGTCATCAATGGCGTTAATATTAAGCCATGATTCTGCTGCTGGGTCGTCAGCCACTTCTATATGATTAAGATGAATCCCGTTTGACCAACATTCTTCTCCACCCATTAACACAATTACATCCACATCTAAGGTAGTGACGTGTTGATATACAAAAAGTAATTGTTGGCACTGTTCTGTACTCATGCCGCCATTGTGAAAGGGTGAATAAATATAAGCGATTCTATTTTTGGTGTGAAACCAGACTTCTTGACAGGGAAACTGCTGTCCTTCTTTTGCGTAATCAATGTCGATATAATTTATAGGTTTAGTTAATAAACTACCCAGGAATGAAGTTGAGCTATTGGCAGGTGGTAAATAGTCTTTTAAAACAAAAGTGGCGGGTAATTTAATCCCTTTTTCTCCTGAAGCTAGCTTTGGTTTTAAATGGCCTATCCAGATAGCACCATCAACCGTTGCTCTACATATAGCATAATTCGCAGTTGCGATAATTTCTCCTGCTTTCCCTGTTAAGTTTTCTTCTTTATGGGCATTGTATAAAAATACAGATTGTCCATAGATTTCATCTAATACACCGGGACTGCCATCAGCCGCATGAAGGTGCTTTAAAATCTCATCGCTTGTTTGTTTTTTCCAGTCGATAGCGCGGTCTTTTTGCTTCATCATCGGCTGCAATTGCCCTTTGACCTTGGGGTTATTGTAATCGAGTGGTGAAGGTTTAAAATCAGGGGAATCAAAATAGGTGAGCACTTCCCATAAACAATCTACAGCCGCTTGGGTGACTTCTCGGTTAAACAAACTGCTTTTGCTTGTATTTCGCATGGGAAAGGTTTTCTTTGCCCAGATATCCCCCATATCCATTTCTTCTTGCGCTTCTAGCAAGGTTACGCCCCATTCCGTTTCATTATTTTGTATTGCCCAGTCAAGGGATGATGGACCTCTATCACCTACAATGCCAGGGTGAACAACTAAGCATTTATAATGATCATAAATTTCAACTGGAATTTTTTGGGTTAGAAAAGGACAGATAATTAAATCTGGCTTAAATAAACCAACGCCCTCCATGAGTTGTGGAATATTGCCATGATGCAATTCAACAGAAACGACATAACCAGCATCATTGAGTTCGGCATAAAACCGCTGGGTTAATCCTGAGAATGCGGATGAAAGTAATAAAATTTTCATAATACTTCTCCTAAATACAAAATAGAAAGTGGTTATACACTTGCCTGCTAATGGTTTTCCCTGATTTTCTGGGCAGATATAATGTTATTTGCATTCCTTGTCGAAGGTTTTCATTGCTTTATCAAGGTTCGGTGATAGATAAAATAGCTTGAATTTTCAAAGCCATATTTAAAACGGTAGCAAGCAAAGGCTATTCAAAAACCGTTATTAACGGTTGTTGTTAATTATTCAGCGTGTGGTTGCCGAATCGTTTACGGTAATCTCTTGGATTCACACCAAGTTGCCGTATGAAAGCTCTACGCATGTTTTCTGAATCTTTGAAACCAGAACTATCAGCAATGTTTTCAATAGGAAACTTTGTCAATTCTAGTAAATTCCTGGCAGCATCGATGCGAGACATCTCAACAAATTTAGCTGGAGTCATGCCCGTTTCAGTGAGAAATAGCCGCGAAAAATTACGAGAACTCATTGCCATGCGTTCTGCTAAGGCGTCGACCCTCAAATCTTCTTCAGGGTTCTGCATAATCCATGATTGTAGATCACGAAGACCACTGTGTTTTGATGCTTCCCTGGTAAGATAACTGCTAAACTGGGATTGTCCACCCGGTCGTTTAAGGTATACAACCAGGAATTGTGCGACTGCTAAAGCTAACTTCTGCCCCCAATCTTCTTCCACCATCGCTAAGGCAAGATCAATACCTGACGTTATCCCTCCAGAAGTAAGGATATTACCTTCCTTAATAAATATTCGATCTGGTTGGAGATTCACCTGGGGATATTTCTCTGTGAACTCAGTACAGTAATTCCAATGGGTTGTTGCCCTACAGCCATCAAGTACTCCACTTTCCGCTAGCAGAAAAGCGCCTGTGCAGACAGAGACAAGTCTACGTACTTTAGGTTTCATGTCATTTATCAATTCCACAATTTGAGTGTTGGCCAACACTACTTCTGGATCACCACCAGGAATCAATAAAGTATCATAGCTTTTGTCTATTTGATTAAAGCTTTGATCAGCAATAATTTTAAAACCGGTCATAGTAGTCACGGGGCCAGGTTGTTCCGCGAATACCGTGACAGGGTATGCAGCCTCCTGACAGATACCTTCTTTTTGCAAAATCATGTTGGCAAAGGTAAAAACTTCATGTGGACCGGTAATATCAAGAACCTCTGCACCTGTAAATGCCACTATCCCGATAGACCTTATTGGAGCTGGTGTATTCATTGTTATCGCCATTTATAAAGATAAACTGAAAGCTATCAAGAATAAAAGCTTATGCTGATAGTTAGACTAACTATCCTCCACAAACTCATAATGCACAATGTCAATTTTCCCTCAATTTCTGCCAAAACCTAATTTAATCCCTTACTTAAAGAGCTTGAAAAAAAAGTGTTGTCCGAAAATGCGCTAAATATGTCATGGTGCCAACAAAGCTATTGGAGTACATTGAATTTAGGGTGTTTCTCTAGATAGAAAATTGATAATCAGCATTCCTGATATGAAATCAACAATAAACAGACTAGCAAAGGGCTATGTGATTAATTTTTGAAAATTGTACAAGAGATGTTTTTGAACATTAAAAATAGAATATAGGACAAGCTCTTGGAATTTATAAGTCAACGGAAACAGCCTCAGCCACCCAAATAATGAGGATATTAATATGAGTACCTATAACAAACAATTTGAATTATCAATTAAAGATGTCGACTTGATCGAGCGTTCAATGCGTTTTCAAATCAGCGATTTAGCCCGCACGGAAGCTTCGGCCCCAACTCAGGAATCGATAGAAAACCATGACAAAATAATTGAGTTAATGAATGTGCTGAGTATATTTCATAACCAAAAAATATGGTACGGTCAGACTCACCATACAGGTGTACCTCTTGGTTGATATATACGATATGGGAGAGTAGGAAAATATGGACTTCTATGTCTGCTTTTGTCTTTAGACGATCAAAAGTTGATAATTCTAGCTCTTACGATGTTATCAACATAATTCAATACTATACTTGTATATGTCCGATTAAGTTTTTGTAAGTATTAATCGTCCCAAAAAGTTTCCGCATAAGATTTCCCCCTCATCCCTGCCTTCTCCCTTTGGAGAAGGTAAATTAGTACTGCGAGAACTTTTGGAACTATTTATACCGCTGGTGCCTTTTTAACTAGTCATCAACTATAAGACTGGTTGTTCATACATCTCTCGTTGATTCCATAACGTTTTCAAACTATCAGATGCACAAATCATCTTTATTGCGCAAAACCCAACGACTAACGCCCACCACTGCCTGACAAACAGTCAAAGCAACGTTCCAGAGTCTAGAGGGATGTTCAGGTCTTTGATTTCTGATTCTAGTACTGTTCACTTCACTGGTAATAGCGTAATAGTCATAACTCTATAGTAGACCCCGTGCGACATAGCTCTGGGTATTTCTTTTTTATCTTATTGTTTTGTAGTACATAAAATAACAAAGTGTTTTATTTTGTTTCAGATTTAGTTTATTTGGGAGAGGTTTTGGTGCAGCAATGATATTTAGGGTGAAAAATTGAAAATTAGCTGAATTTTTCTGTTAGTGAAATACTGAAATAGTTGGTAGGTAAGCTTTAGTCAGTTTTTTTTACAGTTTATTTGGGTAGGGTGTTACCCCTATCAGGTAATAACAAGAAAATTTCACACAAACTACATGATTATAAAGTGTTTATTGGTTTCTGCTTTGTTAAAAGGGGATGTCAAAAAGTTTTACAAAATAAGATAAGTTGCTAATGTATGTTTTTATAAGGTGTTATTTTAAATAAAGGAAGTTTATGCTGGCTTATTTATTGCCTTTATATTCGGTTCAGTATTATTGTAATCAGAAGATAATAGTATCTCGTACCAGGCTAGCAAGAGGGAGGCTGGTTTGATTTACCATTTAATGGGCTTTAAATATAAGCTCAATAGGCCCGTGAGGGCATCTTTTGGTAATTGTTTAAACATTTCATGGTGCTACTACAAGCATAATAGCTAACTAGAGGGAAACATATAATGAAGTTCAGAGCTATATTTTGGTTGATATTATTATTTCCAGCCTTAGGACAGGCAAATATTGCAATTGTTACCGATATTTTAAAAGTACAGGTATCTGCTCTTGGTACAACTTCCAATAGAACGGCTAATCAACTTGCCAGTAATTTAGATACTCAAATAGTCAATTTGTATGAAGTTACTGACGGAGATTTAGCTTATGATCCACACAACCCCAATATGCTGCTTGATACGGTTGACTATATTTATGGGCATCCTGTCTTTGACTCACTATCAGGTTTAACTACTAGTTTAAATGGTGTTAGTAGCTTTGCTGATGATTATGTTTTCATAAATGATGCTTATTCCGCCACCTCAGGAATTGTCAGTAGTTTGAAGGCCTTTAAAAAGGTAACTCAACAAGTTTCATCCATTTTTAAACTGGGAGATACTGCAGAAAAATTACGACTACGCTCACATATACTTAATAATTTGCTGCAATATGGAAGTGGTAACAGGAATACTTACCTGCAATTAAAAAATAACGTTAATGATTATCTTATTTTAACCAATCAGGTAAATCAATTTTCTGAATTTGTTCAATATTTGGTTGCACTAGGCGATGCCGGGTCAAACTCCTATAAAGCCTATAAAGCTATTGATGCACTTGTTGCAGCCCTAAAGCCTCAAGTTGCCTCAGAAACGCTGACGAATCTTAAAAATGGTGAGTGGGCTAAGCTAGTTTTACAAGATTTTATAATTGACCGTTGGCGAAAAGAAGGTAAAGACTTTAGTGGTATGAATGCCTATACAAGAGATGGTGATGCATGTCTTGGTTTGTTTAACATATCACCTTGTAAGGTAAAGACAGGTGTTACTGTGGATGATGTTTATATTTCAGATACTAATAATTACCCTGAAAGCTATTATGATTTTGAAGTTATAGTGACTCCTAGTGTATTAGCAGGCCAAGATAATACTTTTGTTATTGAGCTGCCTGAATCCATTGTTAACCACCCAGTACTTGGTCAGCCAGTTTCAGTTACCTATCGTGTTAATGGTGTGGATATTTTACAAACTTATCCAACATCAGTTAGTTCAATTATATCTATTTCAAGTAGTTCTGCTGTTCAAGCCTTTTCTTTTGATTTAAATGCTATAAAAGAGTTTGCAACGCTTGAAGTGAGTGTGCAATATAATTCAGGTCTACCATTACTGGCTCTGGACTATTTAATCTTTAAACCTCAATTAAGCGAGTTATCTTTCGTTGAATTGCCTGTTGCACCCGTGACTGATGGTTTTTCTATGAAGATTAGAATTTGTGGTGATCCTGTTAACTATGTCAACCTTGCTTATAAAAATCTTGAGCAAACAGTGTGGCAACAAGAATCTTTTAAATTAATGGGTGGTATAGCAGAAGGGACAGATTGTAAAAAATATACCCTTAATATTGATGGCTGGGATATTCATCGTTATACCTCTTCAAACAGAGATATCCAGTTTGTTTTAGGAGCAGCGGGGTTCATTTCATTAACTGAAACTGTGTTCTTAACGAATAGCAGTGATGTTGATTATGACGGTATGAAGGATTATTGTGAGCAGCAATATTTTGGAGACTTATCCAAATTGCCTGACGACGATGCTGATAATGATGGTGTGAGTAATGGTCGTGAATGTAAATTGGGTTCTGACCCAACTATTGCAGGTGTTGCAGGAATTACACAAGTCTTTAATGTAAAGCCTTTAGTGATGTCTAATGGCTCACTTTTGAATGAATGCTCATTAAACGAAAACTATTGGGCGAATGTCAATATACGTTGCAATACTACTTTATATGAGGATGTAGTCATTGTAGGCAGTGTAAATTTACAAAATTATACATTTGATTTGAATGGCTATACCTTAAAAGTTTATGGTGATTTAGTGCATTCGGGAGGCACTTTAAATATTAATGCAGGCAGGCTGGTAGTAGAAGGTGACTATCGAGTACAGAGCTGGTCAGGAACAAATTATTCCTATAGCTCTGGTGTTTTGAAGATGATTAACAGCGCTGACAAAGTTATAGTTGCTGGTGATTTTGTGATGGATTCAACTCAAAATCATAGTGCTAATTTAACCGCTGGAGAGCTGGAAATAGCCGGTGACTTTACTCAATTATCGACATATAGCAATAGTTACACCCCTTATAATTTTAATGCAACGGGAACACACAGGGTTAAGTTAGTAGGGAATGACCTGCAAACAGTCAGTTTTTCTGACACTGGCGTATCTCATTTTAATTATATGGATCATATGAATAGTTCTGTAGCAGGTGTTGAATGGAGCAGCCAGATTGCAATCAAGTTTCCTTCTGGATTAGTGGGTAATAATATATCGCTAGTGTCAGGAACACTGGATTTACATGGTGAAACAGTAACAATTCAGGGAGATCTGATTCAGCGTGGGGGAAGTATCCATATTAATGGAGGCAGCTTAATCATAGAAGGAGACTATCGAATACAGACCCCGTCTGGAACAGATTATAGTTATAGTAGTGGGGCTTTGATAATGACAAATAATGCTGACACAGTCAGGGTTAGTGGTGATTTTGTGATGGATTCAACTAAAAATCATAGTGCTAATTTAACCGCTGGAGAGCTGGAAATAGCGGGTGACTTTACTCAATTATCAACCTATGTCAATAGTTATACCCCTTATAATTTTAATGCAACAGGGACACACCGGGTTAAGCTTGTAGGGGGGGACTTGCAAACTGTTTATTTTGCAGACCCTGGAGTATCCAGGTTTAATGTTTGGGAACTGAGAAACACATCAACAGCGGGTGTGGTTACAGTTGCAAAAACGATTGTTTCAACGCTTTTTGATCATCATCGCAATGTATTTACTTTATTTGATAATGCCAGTGCTAATTTTGTAGATTATGATGGCGATGGTATTAAAGATCACCTTGATACATACCCAACAGACCCTCTGAATTTAGTTGATAGCCTAGATGATGATAACGATAATATTCCAGATCTTGTTGAAATAGCCAATGGTTTAAACCCTTTAAATAAAGATGATGCATTATTGGATAAGGATGGTGATGGTTATTCAAATATAGAGGAATTTTTAGCAGGTACAGATATTAGTGATAGTAATTCTATGCCTTTACCTGAAACACCAGTAATTACACCTGATTTAAACACTTTGCATAGTCATATTGCTGTTAGGCTGGAAATGCCAAGCAATGATTTACCTATTTATTACACACTTGACGGAAGCGCCCCTACAAGTGCATCAACACTGTATTCAGGTGCATTTTTAGTCGATTCAAATGCGACTGTTAAGGCCGTTGCTATTCATAGTTCAGGTTTACAGGGTAATATTGCAAGCCGTGATTACACGGTACTTAATAAAGCGGTATGGACGCCAATCCCAGGCTTAAGCTGGCAATGGCAACTACAAAATGCTTTTGATTTCTCAGTAGCTGCCCGGGTTTATGATATTGATCTGTTTGATACGCCTGTAGAAACGATCAGTACTTTAAAATCTTCAGGTTCCAGAGTTATTTGTTACTTCAATGCTGGTGCATGGGAAGATTGGCGAACTGATGCAGCAAATTTTCCTGAATCTGTTAAAGGTAATATGCTATCTGGATATGCTGATGAAAAATGGCTGGATATAAGGCAGGTAGATAGTTTGGCTGATGTGATGCTTGCGCGTTTTGATTTGGCAGTGGCTAAAGGTTGTGATGCGGTTGAGCCAGACAATATAGATGGCTATAGCAATAATACGGGGTTTGCATTAACTGCTCAGGATCAAATTAATTATAATTTATGGTTGTCTAACCAGGCTAATGCCAGAGGTTTATCAATTGGTTTAAAAAATGATGTGGAGCATGTACAAGAGCTAGAACCTTTCTTTGACTGGGCTTTAAATGAGCAATGTCTAGAATACAATGAATGTGATACTTTGCTTCCTTTTATCGCTTCAAATAAAGCGGTGTTTGGAGTGGCTTATGTGAATAATGGGCAAGTGTATGATGCACAAAATATATGTTCAGTTACTGATGCTAAAGAATATAGCTGGATTATTAAACACTTTGATTTAGATAGCTGGCTAGATAGTTGTGCTGATTATCGTCCTGCAGTCGATAGCGATAATGATGGTGTTGTGGATTATGAAGATAATTGCCTGGCAGTAGATAATTATTCACAACACGATAGCGATAATGATAATTTTGGTAATCAGTGTGATGCTGATTTTAATAATGATGGTTTTGTAAATGCTAATGACTTGTCAATATTTAAGCAGCATTTCTTTTCAGCAGATTTAAATACTGATTTGAATGGTGATGGTTTTGTAAATGCTAATGACCTGGCTATTTTTAAAGGGCTATTTTTTAAGCAGCCAGGGCCAGCAGCAGGGCAATAAATAGAATGGATGTTCGATGCAGAAATGAATCGAATATTTTAGTGGGAGGGAAATGATAAGGGCATTTCTGGAGAGGATCTAACAACTTTTTTGGAGCAGCTAAAATAGCAACCCCCATTTTTGTCGGGGTGCTGTAGAATTTCTGTTTATGAGTCAATCGATATAGGTGGCTGCAGATTACAGCTTAAATTGCCCTTCAGAAACCATTACCGCTTCACCACCGAAAGGCTAGAGCGAAAGGCTTGCCCCTTATATCCTTTCCCCTCAGCCGGCATTGATTTGGTTTCTAGGGTCACAGTGGTTTCCAGGGTCTTTGATTTCTGATTCTAGTACTGTTCACTTCAGTGGTAATAGCGTAATAGTCATAAATCAAAGGTTTGTCCGGAAGAAGAGAAAGATGCTTTGATGGCTGAAGCGGGCAATTCTTCTTGTGGAGCAAAGTAGAATTTGCATTGATTTGAATTAATGAAATCAAAATACAGGCATTCCCGCGTAAAGACGTAGGGATGCCTTTTTAGTTGGCTCATAGTATTTTTTAGCAGATAATGTTTTTTTAAGTATTGTAAACTGGTGCTATAATTAGCTCTTGTTAATAAGCTATTCAAGGATCTACTCATGCAAATTAAGTTCTCTGAAGATGTTATTCCTCTTTCAGAACTCAAAGTTAATCCTGGAAAAATTGTAAATCGTGCTAAAAATTCCCATCGTCCAATTCTTCTTACTAGTCGAGGAAAAGGTATCGCCGTAGTGCAAGGGCTTGCTGAGTATGAGGAGAGCCAAGAAAACCGCGAGTTTATGAAGGCTATTACTCAAGGGCTAATTGAGATTAAAGAAGGAAACGAATTAGAACTAGATGATGTAAAAAAGAAGTTGGGTATAAGTTGAGTGAAAATCTTTATTTCCAATTCAGCTTTTGGTGATCTAGAAAGCATCAAAGGTTCTTACGAAGAAGAAAGTGTTTCTTATATTGGTGAGCAATATGTGGTTTCAATTATTGACCATATTCAAACTCTAAGTAAAAACCCAGATATTGGAAGAAAAGTTCCAGAGTTTGATGAAGAAAAAATAAGGGAGCTTATTCATTCCCCATTTAGAATTGTTTATTTGAGGGAGAAAAACTCAATTCATGTTATCAGGGTATGGCGAAGTGAGAGATTGCTTGTGTTACCCGAAGATAAAATATAACAAGTGACTATGGTGTCAAATGGTTGTTATTTAGGGACTATACTAAGCTTTACGAAATAAGTTCTCAAGCCTTTCCAAAATATCGAGAGCTCTTTCTTTGTTTTTTATTCCTTCTGCTGAAGCGCCTTGCGCTTTATCAAAGGCCAAAGATTTTTTCGTTGTTGCTAAAAGATCAAATTTGACATCAGGGTCTAGATTCATGCTGCGAGGTGCCATTAGGTATAAACCATCTGTTGAAGAAATTAATTTATTATCAGTTAAACTTGTAACCATACTAGCCATTTCGTTTTGCGATATATTAGTGACATCATAATTATCGGCTATTTTCTGCCAATTACTGTTGGCATTAAGACCTGCACTACTGATATTCACAGAATCAGTTGTTGTTCTATTTTGAATCGTGTCCTCCGATTTTTTTAAGACATTAGAGTCTGTAGTTTGCATTTGATAAATGTGATTTGCTTGAATATTATTATTTATATTCATGATACTCTCCTTGATATAGGCCTTGTAAAGATACGAGCATTAAGGGGCTTATTACTTTTTTCAGTTTAGCCTATAAGTGTTTCAAATCTATCATAAAAGTCTCGTTGAACTTCGTTAAAATGAGTCCACCCTTCTTCTTTAACGGAACGCTCTAAACCATTTCTAAGTGTTGCAAACCATTCAATTAAATTTTCAGAACTCCACTGCTGTTCTGGAGTAGGTGGTTGCTTAGTTGCCATTCCATTAATCTCTGTACCATAAACTGAAATATGCAGGTTCAATTCCAATACGGCTTTATCAAAAAAGCTTAGACCTTCCGTCGATTTATCCCACGCATCTTTTACATGAGCGGGTGCGTTCACTGGTGGAAACATAACCCTTCTCCCTGCTCCTACTTCAACGATGCCATCATTATTCAGGTCAACCAGCCCCGTTTTATCTGGTTGAGCTAATAAATTCACTGCACCTTCTTTGCTTAATGAATTAACATTAATCGGGGCGGCAAGTGATGTAGCTGTTTGTAGTAACTGTAATTCACTTTTCGACATAGTGTTTAATACTTCTTTGGCAGAAATATTATTATCTTGTTGTTCGTGTGCTTCTTTTAATAACGAAGCAAAATCGGTGACCTGAGTTTCTGATAATCCACGGGTTTGTAGTAGATTCATTGATTCAGTAGAAAAACTGGTTGAAGAGATCATTTTTATTCCTTTATTTTATTTGTACGCACAAAATACCAAGCAATATTTATACCTACATGGCTTATAGGCATAAACATTGCTTTTGTATTGTCATTCGTACTTAAAAATCTGGGTAGACTCATGAGTATTTCAAGTATTGGGCAAAATATTACCGTATCTGTCATACAGGGCGGCAAAAATACACCATCCATTTTTAATTCTTCTAAAGTGGATGCTAACTCAATAGAATATAGGGAAACAGATAAATCCACCGTGCCTGAAAAACGTGAGGTTTTTGCCAACATGATTGCACGTGTTGCTTCTAGCGATCAAAATGCACAGGCATTACTAGATGATTTTTCAAAACCTTCAAATAGTGGTTTATTCTTAGGCGGGCTTCCTGATTTATCAGATCCTGAATCTTTAAATAAACTAAATAAGGTCAATGAACTATTCTTAGTCGAACAGAAAAAATTTGAACATCAAAAAACTGATTTAATTAATAAGGGTCAAGCATTAGGTGATAGTCCCCAAAAAATTCTTGGAGATATAGTTAGTTTATATGATTCCCAACCGGAACTGTTTCAAAAGGGCGTTGGTTGGAAAGGCGAGGTATTTTCATTTAATGCTTCATCAGCACTGGTTGATATGCGGGTTTAACAAAAAAACATAACAAGTGACTATGGTGTTAATAAGTGATTGTTTAGCATAATCAAGCTCCTCTTTAAACTGCGCACTGATTTAGCTGTTATCAGAGGCTCTTCCGCGAAGCTCCAGAGCCACTGATAACCAAACGTTCGACAGGACAATGTCATCTAGGTAATCGCTCGATAAATCGGAGCATTATCAAGGCAAAATCGCGAGTCACTAGGGTGTTATACGCTTTAATAAAAAACGACAATTGTCAAAGAGGAAATTATGAAATTACTTATAGGTATTATTAGTTTATTGTTGGTAACAAGTTCATTTGCTAGTGATAAACCAAGTTTTGATAATGGACGACTTGCTATTCCATCTGTGGATTCAGAAGGGAAATCAGGTTTTTATCAGAATGTTGTTTTTCAGGTGTCAGATGAAGGGAGTTGGGAGTTACAGGATGTAAAAATAGGAACTCAAATAAAGAGTCAAACCCGAGTTAATAACTCAGGTGCTTTGGAGATAGAATATGGTATTCAAAATGTAGAGCTTATTAAGGTAGATTCTTTTCCTATCCAGATTTTATTAAAGATAGACGGTGAGTTTACAAGTGGCTGTCAGGAAGTTGGTCAAATACACCATCAATTTAAAGATAATAAATTTAATATATTTGTGTACTATAGCAACGATGATAAATTTTCTTCTGGCGAATATGTCTGTACTGCAGGTTTTGTATCATTTGAAAAAATAATTGCATTACCTGTTTATGACTTAAAAGCAGGAGAATATGAGGTTAGTGTAAATGGCATATTTCCTCGAACTTTTAATCTTGATGCAGATAACGCACTTTAAAAACTGTATAAATCGGGGGGTAAGGGCTAGTTTCTCTCTAACCCTTCCCAGTCCACCCTGCAGGCGCATCGATAAAGCAATCCGCTTATGCGCTACATCAATTTCGATGGCTTTCACTTTAACCTTATCTCCAGTTTTAACTACTTCACGTGGGTCTTTGACAAAGACACAGGTTAAATGCGATATATGTACCAAACCATTTTGATGTACGCTATATGGCAAAGGGGCTGAAATTAGCTGCTTTCTAAGGTTATACTTTCTTTAGATAGGCGATTTTTTCGATACCTGTTTTGCAAAATGCGGGGGGCGGCTAGCCAGATATCCGCGGCTTTTTCTAGTGTCGGTAATGTGAATATGGCGCACGACAATTTGTGCGCAGAGTTGATGGTCGGTTTTCTCATTATTACTGGGCAGTAAATTAATATTCAATAAACTCTCGTTACGACCGAGAAATAAGGTGCGAGGGGGGGCTCTTGATAATCAAAAAAAATTTTGAACTTGGCAGGTGTGGCATGAATACCCCTATGTTCACGTAGCGTACTGACTAGCTCAACATTTCCCCGTGCGGGCCTGTGTGTAAGCTCTGATTTAATTACTGATAAACCTCACAAGCACTAATACGTTGATCTATATCTTGTAAAACGCTTTGGTATTTGGTGCTGTAAGTTGATTTATATTGTGCGTGAAAGGCTTGGGCGCTGAGATTTTCGGGTAGGT
>ENA-OSET01000468-OSET01000468.1-sediment-metagenome-genome-assembly--contig:-NODE-468-length-45087-cov-5.895001_pt1 | contig 45087 bp, 38 predicted proteins | sample MGYA00237882_ERZ534229 | MGnify/ENA primary metagenome ERZ534229 (study PRJEB26408, sample SAMN06266212) | sediment metagenome | isolation source: Hudson Canyon methane seep mesocosm | place: USA:Hudson...
TTTTTTGAATCATCGTGGTATTACGCTCGATTTACTTGCCCAGATAATGAAGAAGCAATGTTAGATGAACGTGCTGATCATTGGTTACCTGTTGATCAATATATCGGTGGTATTGAGCATGCGGTATTACACCTTCTGTATGCGCGTTTTTTTCATAAATTAATGCGTGACGAAGGTTTAGTTTCCGGTGATGAACCATTTAAAAACTTGCTAACACAAGGAATGGTGTTGAAAGATGGCACTAAGATGTCAAAATCAAAAGGAAATACCGTTGATCCTCAGTCTTTGATTGATCAATATGGTGCTGATACATCACGGTTATTTATGATGTTTGCTGCACCGCCTGAACAGTCATTAGAATGGTCTGATAAAGCGGTTGAGGGTTCAAATCGCTTTCTGAAACGTTTATGGCGCAGTGTGCAGGATCATGTTGAACAAGGTGCTACTTCTGCATTAAATCTTGATGCTTTGAGCGATGAGTTGAAAGATTTTCGACGTCAAACCTATCGAGTGCTAGCGAAAGTAAGCGATGATCTCGGCCGCAGACATACATTCAATACGGCCATTGCAGCGATTATGGAATTGATGAATGCCTTGGCAAAAGTGAAGGATGACAGCGAGCAAGCGCGAGCAGTTGTTCAAGAAGCATTAGAAATAACAGTATTAATGTTGTCACCGATCACGCCGCATATCAGTCATCATTTATGGCAGGTATTAGGTCATGATGAAGGCGTTGTTAATGTAGCGTGGCCTAAAGTCGATGAGAGGGCTTTAGTACAAGATAAAATGGAACTGATGGTTCAGGTCAATGGTAAGCTACGGTCTAAATTATCTGTTGCTGTTGATTTAGCCAAAGATGCTGTTGAAAAATTGGCATTGGAAGATGAAACTGTGCAGAAATTTACCGAAGGAAAAGAAGTGCGTAAGGTGATTGTAGTGCCGGGTCGCTTAGTTAATATTGTAGTTGCAGGTTAAGGAATTCGTTATGTCTCGTAGTCTTTCAAATGTAATATTAGGGTTGTTACTCGTTGTCATTGCTGGTTGTGGCTTCCATTTGCGTGGTTCAGAAAGTCTGCCTGATAGCTTGAAAATAATGTATATCCAGGGAGTGAATGTGCAACAAGGTTTGGGCTTAGAATTAAAGCGAAGCTTGGTGGCTAATGACGTTAGAATAATGTCTTACTATCAGACTGGACTTGCTGTTCTTACGGTGTTAGATACTAAGTTTGAACGTCGGGTATTATCGGTTGGTTCAGATACTAAAGTCAGTGAATATCAGTTGTATGGTTCATTGCGGTATAAGTTAACGGATAATACTAATTACGTTATTATTGAATCAGAGAGTCTTGAAGCAGTGCGTGATTACCGGTTTGATCAAAACCAAGTATTAGCAGCAGATCAAGAAGAGGCACAATTACGACAAGCCTTAAATGAGCAATTGGTACGTAGCTTATTGCGTCGATTATCTGTGCTAAATTAGATAATATTTCGTTGTGCGGTTGAGAGCTGAACAAGTAGCTGGGCATTGCCAACAGGGTTTATTGCCTATTTATTTGATATTTGGTGATGAATCTATGTTGGTCGAAGAAACCGCCGATGTACTTCGTCAGCATATTCGACAATCGGGAGCAGAAGATAGGCAAGTTTGGCATGTTGAAGGCCGGTTTAATTGGTCTGAAATAGAGTTTGAAGAGCAAACAATGTCTTTGTTTTCAAGTCAACGATTGCTGGAAATACGGTTGCCTTCTGGTTCGCCAGGTAAGGATGGCGGTGAAGCATTACGAACTTATGCAGCTAAGCCTCCTGTCGATACTACTTTGCTTATAATCAGTGGTAAAATTGATTCGCGCTCGCAAAAAAGTAAATGGTTTACAGAATTAGATAAAATTGGTGCCACCATTCCTATATGGTCGGTCGATGCTGCTAATCTACCTCGATGGATTATAAAACGCATGCAGCAACGGGATCTGCGTGCTAGCATAGCTACTGCGTCACTTATTGCTGATCGTGTTGAAGGTAATTTATTTGCTGCTGCTCAAGAAATTGATAAGTTACAATTACTTTGCCCCGATGGTGATGTCGATGAGCAGACTGTATTAGCATCTGTTGCAGATAATGCTCGCTTTGAATCATTTGGCTTGATAGATGCTGTGTTGTCGGGCCACACTGCTAAAATTCCGCGCATGTTAGGACGCTTACGTACGGAAGGCTTAGATATATTGTCACTATTTTCAGCTGTAGCATGGTCCTTACATCGATCCGTTGATATGGCTGCTCAGCTTGATAATGGAATGCGAATCGAACAAGTCTTTGCAGTACAAAAACCACCTATTTGGGAAAAAAATCGCCCAATGATGCAGACAGCATTGAGCCGACATAATTACGCTCAATGGCTAGAATTTTTACCATTGATGGCACACGTTGACCAAGCAGCTAAAGGTACTTTAAAAGCTGACCCATGGTTATTATTAGAGTCACTGTGTATGCAAGTGGCAGGTATAACTATTATTCGTTCACATTAGGAGAATGATATTGGATATTCAAAATTATATGCAAGTCTTAGGGCTGCAAGCGAAAGAAGCAGGTAGATCGCTATCACGCGCCGGCACTCATGTTAAAAATCACGCATTACAGTTGATAGCAAGTGAAATTAGAAAGTCTGCAGATAACTTAAAACGACAAAATAAATTAGATATGGATGCAGCCCAATCTAAAGGCTTAGATGCTGCATTACTAGATCGCTTAGAGTTAACGGACTCTCGTATTGAAGGAATGGCTGAAGGTTTAGAGCAAATTGCAGCCTTCCCCGATCCTGTTGGCGAGATCAGTAATATGAATTACCGCCCATCAGGTATTCAGCTTGGTCAGATGCGAGTCCCTTTGGGTGTGATTGGTATTATCTATGAGTCTCGCCCAAATGTAACAGCCGATGCAGCAGGCCTGTGTTTGAAATCTGGTAATGCCACTATATTGCGTGGTGGTAGCGAAGCAATCCATTCAAATAAAGCTGTTGCAGCATGCATTCAACGAGGCCTTGAGCAAGCTGGTTTGCCGACTACTGCTGTACAAGTTGTTGAAACAACAGATCGCGCAGCAGTTGGTGAACTGATTACGATGACTGAGTATGTTGATGTTATTGTGCCTCGCGGCGGTAAAAGTTTGACTGAACGAATCAGTAATAATGCCCGAGTGCCGGTGATTAAACATTTAGATGGTATTTGTCACGTTTATATTGACGCAGCAGCTGATTTGGATATGGCAGAAGATATTGCTTTTAATGCAAAATGTCACCGTTACGGAGTGTGCAATGCAATGGAAACCTTATTGGTTGATCGTGCCGTTGCAGTGGACATTTTACCTCGCTTGGCTAAACGTTATGCGACCGAAGCCGTTGAATTACGAGGTTGTGAGCAAACACGGACTATTTTGACTGACATTAATACTGCAAGCGATGAAGATTGGGATACAGAATATTTAGCACCTATATTAGCTATCCGTATTGTCGATGGTATTGACGAAGCAATGGATCATATTCATAAACACAGTTCAGGGCATACCGAAACGATTGTGACGGAAGATTATGCTTCATCACGTCGATTTTTAGCCGAAGTTGATTCAAGTTCAGTAATGGTTAATGCCTCAACACGCTTTGCCGATGGTTTTGAATATGGTTTGGGCGCTGAGATTGGTATATCTACCGATAAGATTCATGCACGTGGTCCTGTAGGTTTAGAAGGTCTCACTTCGCAAAAATGGATTGTATTAGGCAGCGGCCAAATTAGGCAGTAGCCTGTGACTAATGCAATAGGAATATTGGGTGGGACATTTGACCCTATTCATTATGGTCATTTACGACCGGCACTGGAGGTGGCAGATAAACTCGCTTTGTCCTATATTAGGCTTATTCCGAATGCTATTCCGCCGCATAGAGCTCAACCTTTAGCTGCGGCTGATCAACGATTAACAATGCTGCAATTAGCAATAGAAAATAATCTACAATTTAAAGTAGACGATCGTGAGCTGACGCGTGAAGGTATATCGTATACTTTTGATACATTAGCAAGTCTACGACAGGACTACCCTACAACCGCCCTATATTTATTGCTTGGTAGCGATGCTTTCTTGCACATTCAAACATGGCATCGTTGGCAAGAACTACTTGATCTTGTCCATATCGTCGTTATGCAGCGTCCAGGTGAATTACCTGAAATGAATCAAAATACTCGAATATGGTATCAACAGCATCTTGCTTGCTCTGAGGATATGAACTTACTTAGTGGAAAAATCTGGCTAGTCTCCGTTACTCAATTAATGATATCTTCTACGGCTATTAGGTCAATGATTGCTCAAAATCAAAGTACACAGTTTTTATTACCTGATCCTGTTGCTTGTTTTGTGAGACAAAACAAAATTTATAATACTGAATAAGCAATATGGATAATGCATTCTTTGTGGCATCTAAATTTACTTGGGCCTTCTTAAGCCCGATTAATTTAATTGTTATAGTGATGAGTCTTGGGACTATTGCATTAGTTTTTAATAAGATTACTTTTGCTAAATGGTTATTGTTTCCCACTATGCTGTTAAGTATTTTGTTACTGATATACCCTATCAGCGATAGTGTAATGTACCCCTTAGAGAGTCGCTTTCAAAAACCAGATGAATTACCTGGAAATATTGATGGCATTATTGTGTTAGGGGGTGGTGAAGAACTGAAATTATCGTTGGACTGGCATACAGCGGAAATGGGCAATGGTGGTGACCGTTTCCTTGCTGCAGCACTATTGGCAAAAGCCTATCCATTAGTCCCGGTTATTTTTTCTGGAGGTAGTGGATTGTTAAACTCGCCTGTTTTAGCAACTGAACTATCGATAGCTAAAGACCTATTGACTGCAATGGGTATTAATGAAAACCGCTTAATTATTGAATCATTATCACGCAATACCTATGAAAATTTTGTTTTTTTATCATCAGTATTACCGCAAAGAACTGGGCGCTATTTATTAGTCACCTCGGCATTTCATATGCCGCGCTCTGTTGGTATTGCTAGAAATGAGGGCATTAATGTGATTCCGTATCCTGTTGATTACCGCAGTCATTCAACTAAATTACGTCAATATGATTTTAGTTTGTTCGAGCATTTACAAGTTTTGGAGCCCGCATGGAAGGAGTGGATTGGCCTGACAGTTTATTATTGGTCGGGTAAAACAGCTTCTTGGTTTCCGGCAATGGAGCCTTAGAATTTAATACCAGACGTGGACGGCTGCATCAGGTAAAATGTCCAATAATCAATAGAATGGAGAGCCAAATGCAGGCTAAAGAACTACAGCTTCTAGTTATCGATGCACTAGAAGATATTAAAGCAGAAGATATTCAAGTATTAGATGTAATGGCAATGACGGATGTAACTGATTACATGGTTATCGCTACAGGTAAATCGACTCGTCAAGTTAAAGCCTTAGCCAATGAAGTATCTGTGCAAGCGAAAGCTGCAGGTGTGAATCCCCTAGGTATGGAAGGTGAAGATGTCGGTGAATGGGCTCTGGTCGATTTAGGTGATGTAATTGTTCATGTCATGACAGCTCAAGTGCGTGCGACTTATAATTTAGAAAAATTATGGAGTGTACCTGACAGCCCTGAAGACCCTGTAACAGAATAAGTTTAGGTTTTTTTAAGGATGAAGTTAAATCTGTTGGCTGTCGGAGTTAAAATGCCAACATGGGTCACGGATGGCTATCAAGAATATGCTAAGCGAATGCCTCGAGAGTGCAGTCTTCATTTACATGAAATTGCACCTGCAAAACGAGGTAAGAGTGGCAGTGCGGAACAGTGGATGCGGGAAGAAGGTGAGCGTATTCTTGCTGTTATCCCCAAAGATCATCATGTTGTTGCTTTAGACGTCAAAGGTAAATCATGGTCAACCGAGCAATTAGCTGAACAACTAAAAAGTTGGCAAGCAGATGGCCGTGATGTCTCGCTTATTGTGGGCGGACCAGATGGTTTAACCAATAACTGTTTAGAGCGTGCTAATCAACGCTGGTCTCTATCAGCTTTAACATTGCCTCATCCCTTAGTTCGAATCGTATTGTCTGAGCAGTTATACCGTGCTTGGACTGTGTTACAAAATCACCCCTATCACCGCGCATGAATTTTCCAGCTATATATCTAGCGTCGAGTTCGCCTCGTCGGCGTGAACTTCTAAGTCAAATAGAAGTCAACTTTTCAGTACTATCGTTAGAGGTGGATGAGAGTTCACTAGACAATGAAGCGCCAATTGATTATGTTTTGCGTGTTGCTATTGCTAAGGCACAAGCTGGTTGGAATAGTTTGGACTACAATGAACAAAAACCTGTTTTAGGTTCTGATACTTGTGTTGTCTTAGAAGGTGAGGTATTGGGGAAACCGAAAAATAATGACGATGCTAGGCGCATGTTGCAGCGTTTATCGGGCAATGCTCACCAAGTAATGACAGCAGTGGCGATTGTTAATGGCGATCGTATTTTGTCTGAGGTTACTATTAGTAATGTTCAGTTTGCTGAATTAAACGAATCAGATATCGCTTGGTATTTAGCCACTAAAGAGGGGGTTGATAAAGCAGGCGGCTATGCAGTTCAGGGGCTTGCTGCATTATTTATTGACAATATTGAAGGTAGTTATTCCGCTATTATGGGACTACCATTAAGAGAAACTGGTCTGCTGTTGACCCAATTATCGGAACAAGTAGAATGAGTAGTGAACTGCTGATCAATGTCACGCCAAGTGAAACTCGTGCCGCTGTTGTGAATAATGGCGTGTTGCAAGAAGTCTTTATTGAGCGTTCTGAGTCTCGAGGTATATTTGGCAATATCTATAAAGGTAAGGTGTGCCGTGTCTTGCCTGGCATGCAGGCTGCCTTTGTTGAAATTGGTTTAGCGCGGGCAGCATTTTTACATGCATCAGACATTACTATTCCTAAAGGCCAAACTGGCGATCTTCAAACAGCAGGGGTGCCGCCGATCGCTTCTTTATTGCGAGAAGGACAAGAGGTACTTGTTCAGGTGATCAAAGATCCTCTCGGGAGTAAAGGTGCACGATTAACAACTCAGCTATCAGTGTCATCACGCTATTTAGTTTATATGCCCGATATGCAAGGTGTAGGAGTTTCCTTAAAGATTGAGGATGATGAAGAACGTAGTCGTCTTAAAGACTGTTTAGCGACACAGGTTGTTGAAGGTGAAGGCGCTTATATCTTACGTACTGCCGCAGAGGGAGTGAACGAAGAAGAGTTAGTTGCGGACCTTAATTATTTACACCGTTTGTGGGCTAGGCTAGTGGAGCTTAAACCTACTGTGAAGTGTGGAGAGCCACTACATGAAGACTTACCTTTAACATTACGAGCACTTCGTGATAGTTATACTCCTGATATAGACCGGATTCGAATTGATTCTAGCGAGACCTATCAAAAAGCGGTTAAATTTTCTGAAGGCTTTATGCCTGAGTGTGCATCCCGTTTAGAGCATTATAAGGGTGACCATCCCTTATTTGATTTGTTCGGTGTAGAAGAGGATATTACAAAAGCCTTAGAGCGAAAGGTTATGTTGAAATCCGGTGGTTATTTGATCTTTGATCAAACTGAAGCAATGACAACAGTTGATGTAAATACTGGTGGTTTTGTTGGGCATAAGAATTTAGAAGAAACGATTTTTAAAACAAATCTAGAAGCAGCCCAAGCAATTGCACGCCAATTACGAGTTCGTAATCTTGGCGGTATTATTATTCTTGATTTTATTGATATGGATGAAGTCGAGCACCGTGAACAAGTATTACGTACTTTAGAAAAAGCGATGGAAGGCGACAGAGCTCGTCATAATATTTGTGGCGTATCTGAACTAGGTCTAGTTGAGATGACGCGTAAACGTACTCGAGAAAGTCTTGAACATATCTTATGTGAACCTTGCCCTTGTTGTGCTGGTAAAGGCTATGCAAAAAGTGCTGAAACACTGTGTTATGAAATTTTCCGTGAAATAATTCGTGAAGCAAAGCAATACGAAACAACACAGTTTTTGATCTTGGCATCACAGGATGTTATTGATCGCCTGAATGATCAAGATTCGACCAATGTAGCTGAGTTAGAGCAGTTTATTGGCAAACCTATTTTGTTCCAGCATGACTCACAGTACCGTCGCGAACAATTTAATGTGGTGTTAATGTAGCTATGTCGCATCTCTTGCGTGGGGTTCATATTGCGAGTAAACAGTTAGCATATTTGCTGATTATAATTTCAGTTGTATCACTATTGCTGCTAGGCTCTTTATACTGGTTATCGCATGCAATTGAGCAACGACAAGATGAAATTGCTATCTGGTTAAGTAATAAAGTCGATTACCCCGTTACCTTAGGGGCGGCAAGCCTACAGCAGCTAGGTTTTATGCCTAAATTGCATATTGAACAACTTAAATTGTTAAGTAAAAATAGTGATACTGAACTACTTAGTTTAGGTTCATTATATTTAGGTATTGATATTGTAAGTAGTATTCAATACGGCGAGCCAATTTTAAATGATATTACTGTAAAAAATATAACGGCCTCTGTGATTAAGGATGAAAGTGGCATTTTGTCTTTAAAAGGTTTTAATTTCTCTGATAACAGGCCTTCAGGAAAAAAAATAGATTGGCTTAGCTGGCTTCAGAGTTTAAATAGTTTTAATTTAGACTCTATTGCTATTGATTACACTGACCATCAAATACCTGTTTTATCAGGGCAATATAAGCTGAAGAGTACGGCACTTAATCATGATGACTCTGACTGGTCAACGATAGGTTCTCTGCAACTCCCTTCTAGTCTTGGGAAAACTATACAATTTAAGGCTCAAGCTATAATAGATGATAGCCTAAAAAATAGTATATGGGAGGTTACATTCAAAACAGAAGGTGCCAAAATAGCATCATTTTCTCAAGCTATCGAGAGCCAAAATATTGCTATCAAGCAAGGTTTAGCTGATGCAATTTTGTCAATTACTGGTGTCGGCAATACCATCAATAAGGTAGTGAATTCATTACAATTATCACAGCTGAAATTATCACCACTTCGAACAGAAGAATCGGCTGACTTATCATCAAGTTTGGTTAATAAACTTGATGGTGAATTTGAATGGCAACTTATCAATGATGGCTGGCAACTACAAGGTCAAAAAATTGTAATTGATATGAATGGTGAAGTGTGGCCTGAAACGGACATTACGGTTAAAAAAGTCGCTGGTGAGTGGTTAATCAATAGTAATTATTTAAAGCTGAGTGATGTGTCAGATCTTGCATTACTAACAGCTTCTTCACCCGAAATGATTCGCGCGCAGCAGCCAGCAGGTGAGATTGATGCCTTCATGGTGCGTTTATCAGCTAAAGAAGGTCTAAAAGGTTTAGCCTTTAATCTGAAAGAAGGGGCTTTTTTACCATGGCAAGAATATCCAGGAGTTTCTGGTTTAACTGTTGCAGTCAATTGGAATGATGGCTTAGCAAATATAGAAATGAATAGTCACAAACTTCACCTCTATGCTGAACAATGGTTAGATAAGGCTGTTTTCTTTGATTCGGTGACGGGTAATCTTAGAGTGCAGCATAATGATAAGGCATTAGCATTACAAAGCGAAGCATTAAGGATATGGAATGATGATTTAACAGTGCAACTGGATGGCAATATTGAACACTTTTCATCAGGAAACACGCAGACAGATCTACAGATTGTATTAGAAGATATGAAGCTAAACAGCTGGAAACGCTATATACCACAAAAAATATTACAAAAAAACTTTCAAGATTGGGCTAATCTTGCTTTTGTGCAAGGAATAATAAGCGATGGAAAAATTGAATTAGTAGGTGATTTATCTAATTTTCCTTTTGATAAACCAATGGATAAAGGTCATTTTAAGCTGGCATTAAATGTGGAAGATGCCCAGTTACATTACGCGTCTGACTGGCCCGATATTATAGGTATGAATGCGACGATAAATGGCTTAGGAAATGATTTAGTCATTAAAAGTAATCATGGTTTAATTGCTGGTTTTCAGTTTTTAAACGTGACCACAACTATAAATAGGCTAATGATTAGCACACCTGTTTTAGTAACGAATGGAACCCTAAAAGGAACCACGCAACAGGCATTAGAGTTTGTAAAGAATAGTCCGTTAAAAGAACGCTTCTCACGCGCTATACAAGGCGTTGTTGCAAAAGGTGCAAGTGATATTAAGCTAAACTTGTTAGTCCCCTTATCGGATGTGAATTCAGCACAAGCAGATGGAAATGTAAGCTTCAAAAATAGTAGCTTAAACTATCAAAGTCTTGCTGGAGTTACCATTAATAATATCAATGGTATATTAAATTTTAATGGCAATGGCGTTGACACGACGAATGAAATAAAAGCTGTTCTATTGAATGAAAAAGTGGCTATAACGGTTAAACCGAGTAAAGATAAAACAGTTGTTACAATGAACGGTAATTTGGCTACTCAAGAAATAAATGAAATGTGGCCAAAATTGATACCTGGATACATTAGTGGAAGAACAAGTTACAGTGCGACATTAAATATAAAAGAAAAGCAGTTAGGAGACTTTTATATTGAGGGTGATCTGTCTTCAAATTTGCAGGGCTTAGACATTTTACTACCACAGCCATTGGGGAAAGAGAAGCAGGAACGGCTTAATATAGATGCTTCAGTTACAGTAGTTGATGATAAATTGAATTATTCATTGAGCTACGGTGAGACCCTTAATGCCCTTGCTACTGAGAAAGAAGGTAAATGGCGTGCAGGAGTAATGATGGGCGGTGCTATGCCAAAGCTACCTACTCACGGTGTAGATGTGCAAGGAAAAATACAACAGTTATCTGTAGATGAGTGGTTAGCATGGGCAAATATTCATTCAGAAGGAAGTAATGGCTCATTTTTGTCACAATTAGATAAAGTCTCGATGACAATTGCTTCGTTAACAGCCTATGAGCATCAGTTTACAAACTTAGATTATGTAATGAACAATCAAGATCTGGGGTGGCTTATAAAATTATCTAGCGATCAAACTAACGGTAGTATTTTTTGGCCACATGATTTGAACGGCGCTAAAAAGTTAGTTGTAAATTTAGATAAGCTGGCAATCTCACTGACTAAAGAAGAGAAAAATGCAGAATCTAAATCTCAGCTATGGCCGGCAATTGATCTATTTATAGGCGATTTAAGTATTGATGAAGTTAACGTGGGCAGGTTTGAGCTTTCGGCTGAGAGAAATAATAAATGGATTCTAAATTCAACAACATTACAATCTGACCATTACACTGCCACATTGCGGTCAGGAGAGTGGTCGCAAACGGAGGCTGGTGATTTAACCCAGTTTACATTGACGTTAAATAGTGACGATTTCGGTAGCGTGTTAACGCAGTTTGGCTACCAAAAAGCTATCGAGGCTAAACAGGTTGAAGTGATTGCCAGTCTCCAATGGGCTGGAACTCCTCTAGATTTCTCTAGTTATCTGCTGAATGGTGAGCTTGAGTTAGAGGTCGGTCAAGGTAATTTAAATGATATAGAGCCGGGTGCAGCTGGCCGCGTATTTGGTTTAATGAGCGTTGCAGCTTTGCCACGTCGTTTAGCGCTCGATTTTAGTGATCTCTTTTCGAAAGGGTTCAACTTCGATGCAATAACAAGTTCATTTCAGATAGAAAAAGGAATTGTGACTACAGATGATTTTGTTTTAAAAGGGCCATCAGCGAAAGTTGAAATAACAGGTTCAGCTAATTTAATTTTCCAAGAATATGATCAGCAGGTCAAAATTACACCTAATTTATCATCAACCTTACCATTGGCCGGCGCAGTGGCTGGAGGACCAATAGGTTTGGGCGTAGGCGCTGCGCTATTTGTAGCAGATAAATTATCAGGGACACTTTTCGGTAAAAATATTGTTAATTTAATAAGCTATAGCTATACGTTAACAGGCCCATGGGATAACCCCGAATTTCACGTGCTTCAAACGACACAGCGCTAAGAGATTACCACTAATATCTGCTATTATATCCGCTATGACAATATCCATATTTGAACAAGTTAATCAGCAACTATTAGTGCCAGCAGGCTTAAGTGAAACAAATTTAGAGCAAGCTCTTGCTCTAACAATGGGGAGAGGCATCGACTATGCTGATCTCTATTTCCAACAATCACGACAAGAAAACTGGATGCTGGAAGATGGCATTATAAAAAATGGTGGCTACCATATAGAACAAGGCGTAGGCGTTCGGGCTTGTAGTGGTGAAAAAACAGGCTTTGCATATTCTGATGACTTAATTTTACCTGCCTTGCAAGGTGCCGCTAAAGCAGCGCGGGCTATTTCAAGACAAGGAAAAGAAGGTAGCGTCAAAGCTTGGCAGACAACGAAGGCGCCACAATATTATTCTGAAGCCGATCCTTTAGCTATTTTAACCGTTGAACAAAAGCTAGATTTATTAAAACAAGCTGACGCTATTGCTCGGGCTGCAGATCCTCGCGTTACCCAAGTCAGTGTCAGCTTAGCGGGCGGTTTAGATACGGTTTTGGTCGCTGCAAGTGATGGCACATTTGCTGCTGATATTCGACCTTTAATCCGTATGAGTGTCAGCGTGATTGTCGAGGCTGCCGGACGTAGAGAACAAGGGAGTGCTGGTGGTGGACGTCGATTAGACTATTGTTATTTTCAAGATAATGATATGCCGAGTACCTATGCGAAAGAAGCCGTCAGACAAGCGTTAGTAAACCTTGAGGCTGTTGATGCACCTGCGGGCACAATGACCGTAGTACTTGCATCTGGCTGGCCTGGAGTTTTATTGCATGAAGCGGTTGGTCATGGCTTAGAAGGTGACTTTAACCGCCGTGCGAGTTCAGCTTTTTCTGGGAAAATGGGTGAAATGGTGGCTTCGCCATTATGTACAGTTGTTGATGATGGCACCTTGCAAGACCGTCGTGGCTCTTTGACTGTTGATGATGAAGGGGTGCCAACAGAAAATACAACACTGATTGAAAATGGCAAACTAACAGGTTATATGCAAGATAAGCATAATGCACGCTTAATGGGCACACGAAGTACAGGTAATGGTCGTCGAGAATCATATGCTCATTTACCAATGCCGAGAATGACGAATACATACATGTTACCGGGCAAGCATGAACCAGAGGAAGTGATTGCATCGGTTGATAAAGGTTTGTATGCAGTAAATTTTGGTGGCGGACAAGTTGATATCACTTCAGGTAAATTTGTATTTTCTACCAGCGAAGTTTATATGATTGAGAATGGCAAAATTGCTTATCCTGTTAAAGGTGCCACACTAATTGGTAATGGCCCCGAAGTAATGCGACGTATTAGTATGGTTGCCAATGATTTAGAGTTAGATTCGGGCGTTGGTAATTGTGGTAAAGAAGGACAGAGTGTTCCTGTTGGTGTTGGTCAGCCAACACTTAAAATAGATGGTTTAACAGTAGGCGGAACAGCGTGACGAAAAAACATAAGGCGATAGCCTTAATTTCGGGTGGCTTAGATTCATTACTTGCAGTACGGGTACTGCAAGAACAAGGAATCGAGGTTGAAGGTATTAATTTTTATACAGGCTTTTGTGTAGAAGGCCATACTCATGCTATTCGCAATAGTGATAAAGATAAACAAAAGCGAAATAATGCCTTATGGGCCGCAGAACAATTGGGTATTAAGTTACATATTGTGGATGTGATTGAAGAATATAAAGATGTGTTATTGAATCCAAAACATGGTTATGGCGCCAATATGAATCCTTGTTTAGATTGCAAAGTGTTCATGGTGAGCAAAGCGGTTGAATGGGTGAAGGAAAACCGTAAAGATGGTTTTGATTTCATTATTACGGGCGAAGTCATTGGCCAGAGACCGATGTCACAACGCAAAAAAACCATGCCGATTATTGCTGCAGAGTCAGGCGCGGATGACATTTTATTGCGACCTTTATGTGCGAAGAATCTACCAGCAACAAAGCCTGAGCTTGAAGGTTGGGTCGATCGCGAAAAACTGTATGATTTTAGTGGTCGTAACCGTAAGCCACAAATAGCCTTGGCGGAGGAGTTTGGCTTTAAAGATTACGCTTCACCTGCTGGCGGCTGCTGTTTCTTGACAGATAAGAGCTACTCAGCCAAATTAGTTGATATGTGGCAACGTCGTGGTACGCGTGAATATGAGATGGACGACATTATGCTCCTGAAAGTAGGGCGGCACCTACGACCAAAGCCAGAGTTTAAAATCATTATTGCTCGCGATGCCGGTGAAAGTAAGTATTTAGCAGGATACCGCAAGCAATTTTTGACTATTCAAGTTGTTAGTCATAATGGGCCACTAAGCATCGTTGATGGTGATATTAAGCCAGAAGATATTGAATTGGCTGCAGGTGTAGTTGCACGATATGGTCAAGGCCGTGATGCCGAACAAGTAGAAGTTGAAGTATCAGTTCCTGGAGAAGAGAAGCAGACTATAAAAATTACACCGCTTTTGATTGAACAGGTTCCTGAGGACTGGCATGTATGAGTCACTATGAATTAGACGCAAGAAGAATGTTGTGCCCGATGCCTGTTATCAAGACACAGAATAAAATAAAAGAATTAGCTGATGGTGATATATTGGAAGTATTTTGCACCGATCCAGGTGCTTTAAGTGATATTCCAGCCTGGGCACGAATTAATGGACATGAAGTGATAGGTCATCGTGAAAAGGATGATGAGATAATTATTTCTGTTCGAGTTTCAGTTTAGCACTATAATAGTGCGCACAATTATGGTGCGCACTATTTTTAGTGCGTTGTTTTGGTGCGAAGCAAGCAGGAGTCTTACTTTTAACTCCTTGATTTATAAGTAATTATAGTATGGCTTATTTCGTGCATATCTACCATGAATTTTATAATAACAAACGTAGTAATTAATTGGAGAAAGCTAAATGTCAGTTGAAAATGTACTTCAAATGATCAAAGATGAGGAAGTTCTATTTGTAGATTTCCGTTTCACAGATACTCGCGGTAAAGAACAGCATGTTACTTTCCCTGCGCACTCTATCGATGAAGATACCTTTACAGAAGGTAATATGTTTGATGGTTCATCAGTTGCTGGCTGGAAAGGTATTAACGAATCAGACATGATTTTGATGCCTGATCCTGAAACTGCAGTCTTAGATCCATTTATGGATGACACAACACTCATTATTAGCTGTGACGTTATTGAGCCAGCAACAATGCAAGGTTACGAACGTGACCCGCGCTCTGTTGCTCACCGTGCTGAAGCACATATGCAAGCAACAGGTTTAGCTGATACTGCCTATTTCGGCCCTGAAAATGAATTCTTCATCTTTGATGATGTTCGTTGGGCAAGTGATATTTCTGGTTCATTCTATAAAATTGATTCTGATGAGTCTTCTTGGAATACAGCAAAAGTTTATGCTGACGGTAACAAAGGTCATCGTCCAGGCGTTAAAGGTGGTTACTTTCCAGTGCCTCCAGTCGATTCACTACAAGATATCCGTTCTGCAATGTGTTTAACACTTGAAGAAATGGGCCAAGTCACAGAAGTACATCATCATGAAGTTGCGACTGCTGGGCAATGTGAAATCGGTACTAAGTTTAATACATTAGTTAAAAAGGCAGACGAAGTTCAACAGCTTAAATATGTCATTCATAATGTTGCTCATGCTTATGGAAAAACAGCTACATTCATGCCTAAACCAATCGTAGGAGATAACGGTAACGGTATGCATGTCCACATGTCTTTATTTAAAGATGGTGAGAACTTATTTTCTGGTAATAAATATGGTGGACTGTCTGAAACTGCATTGTTCTACATTGGTGGTGTAATCAAACATGCTAAAGCATTGAATGCATTTACAAACTCAAGTACCAACAGCTACAAACGTTTAGTACCTGGCTTTGAAGCACCTATTATGTTGGCTTATTCTGCACGTAACCGTAGTGCATCAATTCGTATTCCTTTTGTTAATAACCCAAAAGGTCGTCGTGTAGAAGTACGTTTTGGTGATTCAACAGCTAACCCTTACTTAGCGTTTGCTGCTTTATTAATGGCCGGTCTTGATGGGATTAAAAACAAGATCCACCCTGGCGATGCAATGGATAAAGATTTGTATGACTTGCCTCCAGAAGAAGAAGCTGCAATTCCACAAGTATGTTATTCATTAGATCAAGCTCTAGATGCATTGAGTGAAGATCGCGCTTTCTTAACAGATGGCGGTGTATTTACTGACGATATGATCGATGCTTTCATTGAACTTAAAATGGAAGAAGTAACACGCTTACGCATGGAAACTCATCCAGCTGAGTTTGACCTGTACTACAGCGTTTAATTTAACGTTTAGATCTGTACTTAGAAACGCCTTCATTTTTATGGAGGCGTTTTTTTTATGTCTGCTTGTTGCGAGTAAGAGGTTTGTAGAATATTATTATGACTATGAAGTATTATTTATTTATTCTGCTATTCGTAGTATTCGTTGCTCAGGCAGAGGTTTATCGTTCTGTTGGCGCTGATGGCAGTGTTGTTTTTTCTGATATTGAAGAAGATAATTCTGAAAAAGTTAGTATTGATATTGCTCCCAGCTATACTGCGCCAGAGATTCTTCTTGGGGTGATTGAAGAAAACCTAGAAGCAGAAAAAGCAATCGTAGCAATCCCAAAATACAAGCTTAGTATCTCTAGCCCCCGGCAGAATGGGACATTTCAAAATCCTGAAAATATTGCTGTGAAGGTAACTATATCTCCTGAATTAAACGCCGCAAGAGATGATAAATTGATTTTTAAATTAGATGGAAAACAGATTGGTTCCGCACAGATACCACTTAATACTGTTTTAACGGGGGTGGAGCGAGGTAGTCACATACTGCTTGTTTCGGTTATTGATAAGTCAGGAAAAGTCTTAAAAAGTAGCCAATCTATTTTATTCCATGTCCAGCGAGGTTCCATCACCAGATAGTTTATTTTGCACTATAATGGTGCGTATTTAAACTTCATTGTCTGTATTAAAGCTTGTACAGGCTCTAAGTATTCTTCGGCAGAAATTTTTAGATAGTTAATATTCACTGTTATCAGTTGCTTACTAAGTTTTTTCCTTGAGAATAAAAAGTTGGAGTAATACTTGCTCAGTTCTTACCTATATAAGTAAACCTAAGCTGAAAGCACTAATATGACAAAGTTACTGTCTGACCAAGATATTATTGACAATTTAACGACGGCTATTATCGTAATGGATAATACACTACGGGTGAATAAAATTAACTCGGCAGCCGAAGTGTTGTTTGGAATGAGTCAACGTCAAGTCTACTTAATCACTATACACACTCTTTTGCTCAGAGAGTCGCCATTAATTGCTAGTTTAGAACGTGTTAAAGAAACAGGGCAAGACTTAATTGAGCGTGAAATTAAACTCTATTTACCAAGTCAGGGTGAAATCGTTGTAGATTGTTCTATTAAGGCAGTAAATACAGCGTTAAGTGAGCCATATATAATCTTGGAATTAGCCCAGTTGGACTTTCAGCAACGGATGAGTCGTGATGAAAGCCTAAATACGCAACAGCAAGTTCTACGTGGCCTGGCTCATGAGATTAAGAATCCTTTAGGCGGCCTGCGAGGTGCAGCACAATTATTAGAGCGACAACTTGATTCGGATGAGTTAAAAGAATATACCGCTATTATTATTAGTGAAGCTGATCGACTACAAAATTTAATGACTAAAATGTTAGGCTCACATCATAAGCCAGAATATTCTAATATTAATATTCATCAGGTTTTACAGAGAGTTAGACAGTTGATTTCTTCAGAGGTTGATAGTCGACTGACAATAATTGGCGATTATGACCCTAGTATTCCTGATTTATATTTGGACTTTGATCAGCTAGTACAAGTGTTTTTGAATATAGTGTTGAATGCTGTTCAGGCACTTCATGGTGCAGGAAGAATTATATTAAGGACTCGGATCCAACGAAATATAACCATTGAACAAAAATCTTACCGTCTTGGTGTTTGTATCGAAATTGAAGATAATGGCCCTGGAATACCAGAAAACTTGCAAGAAAGTCTATTCTTTCCTTTAGTTACTGACCGTGCTGAGGGGACAGGCTTAGGCTTATATTTAGTTCAAAATTTAATACATAGAAATAAAGGCATGATTTCATGTGCAAGCCTAGGGGGCCGTACAATATTTTCAGTTGTCTTCCCATTAGATCAGGCGAGTGAGTAAAGGAGCGGTCGAATGAGCAAAGTATCAAATGTATGGGTTGTCGATGATGACCGCTCAATCAGATGGGTTCTGCAAAAAGCATTAGAATCTGTCGATATCAATGTACGTGTATTTGAAAATTCACCAGAGGTTATTGAGCAGCTAGAAAAAAGTGTTCCGGATGTTTTAGTAAGCGATATTAGAATGCCGGGTATGAATGGATTAGAGCTTCTATCTAAAATTAAAGAAACTCATCCAGATTTGCCTGTCATCATAATGACAGCCTACTCAGATTTCGATAGTGCGGTATCAGTATATGAAGGCGGCGCATTCGAGTATTTACCGAAACCATTTGATGTTGATGAAGCTGTTGACTTAGTTCAACGAGGGATAGCGCACCGGAAAGAAAATAATGAGATCAATAAGGACGAGAAAGCACCTATCGCCATGGAGATTATTGGTGAAGCACCAGCAATGCAAGAAGTTTTTCGGGCAATAGGACGTTTAGCCCGATCAAATATTACCGTTCTCATTAATGGTGAGTCTGGGACAGGTAAGGAGTTAGTTGCTAATGCCTTGCACAAACATAGTCCGCGAAAAAATGCACCGTTTATTGCACTCAATATGGCCGCTATCCCAAAAGAGTTAATGGAGTCAGAACTGTTTGGTCATGAAAAGGGTGCGTTTACAGGTGCTTATGCTTTAAGAAAAGGCCGGTTTGAGCAAGCTGATGGAGGTACACTTTTCTTAGATGAAATTGGTGATATGCCCTTAGATCTTCAAACACGATTATTAAGAGTGTTATCCGATGGTGAGTTTTTCCGTGTTGGTGGACATAGTGCTGTTAGTGCAGATGTACGAATTGTTGCTGCGACACATCAGGACTTAGAACAACGCGTCGAACGCGGTGAGTTCAGAGAGGATTTATTTCATCGTCTCAATGTAATTCGAATACAAATTCCAGCACTACGGGAAAGACAAGAAGATGTGCCTGTACTCGCCAAGTACTTTTTGAATAAGGCAGCAGTTGAATTACTTGTTCCTGCTAAAACTTTATCACCAGAGGTTGAACAATATCTAAGCCAATTATTGTGGCCAGGAAATGTCAGGCAGTTAGAAAACACCTGTCGATGGTTGACTGTCATGTCACCAGCAAAAGTGGTACAAATTGATGATTTATCCAGTGAGTTAATGACGAGTACTTCGCCAGACCAGTCTAGTGCAGGGAGTTGGCAGCTACTCTTTAAACAATGGGCAGCAACGAAAGCATTAACAGGCCAAGAAGGGATATTATCTGAAGTGATCCCATTAATTGAGCAGCTGTTAATGGAAGTCGCTTTAGAGAAGACAGCAGGTAAACGACAAGAAGCAGCTAAGTTATTAGGCTGGGGTAGAAACACTTTAACGAGGAAACTAAAAGATAGTTAAATACTTCTTGCAACAAGAAGTTCTAGGTCGTATAATAGCTAGCTTAATCAGGTGCGGGGTGGAGCAGTCTGGTAGCTCGTCGGGCTCATAACCCGAAGGTCGTTGGTTCGAATCCAGCCCCCGCTACCAATTTAAAATAGGACCCCTTTTATGGGGTTTTTGTTTATCTGGAGATTTTAAATTGGGCCGTGTGGCCCTTTTTTTTTACGCGTATGGCAATAAGTGATCAGATCGAACAATTAATAGAGCTACCAATTGAGTCTTTGGGCTATGAATTGGTGGGCATTGAATATATAAAAAATGGTCAACATACCGTTTTGCGGATCTATATTGATGCCGAACAAGGCATAGGGATTGAAGATTGCGAACGGGTTAGTCACCAAGTTAGTGGTGTACTGGAAGTAGAAGATCCTATTAGTAGCGCGTACTCCTTAGAAGTATCGTCTCCTGGCTTCGATAGACCTTTATTTAAAGCAAGAGATTTCGAACGATTCGTTGGCAGTGAAGTTAAAATCGCAATGAAATTGCCTATTCAAGGACGACGTAATTTCAAAGGTATTTTGCAAGGTTTTGATGATGGTGAGATAGTGATATTAGTGGATGGCGAAGAGTATGGCCTTCCCCTAACTAAACTGGCAAAAGCAAGACTGGTTGCCTAAAGAAGTGTATTATTAACAGTTAATCTGAACAGGTTGAGTTGGTTTTTTAAGACAAAAATCCATCGAGGGGCATAATGAATAATAAAGAAATATTACTAGTTGTAGATGCAGTTTCAAATGAGAAAGGGGTGACTAAAGAAGTCATCTTTAAGGCAATTGAAGCAGCTTTGGCAATGGCGACGCGAAAAGGACACGATGATGTGCTGGACGCGCGAGTTGTTATTGAGCGTGAGACTGGTGAATATGAAACCTTCCGACAATGGCTTGTCGTAGAAGATTTTGAGGAAGAGTTAGAGTCCCCTGAAACTCAAATAAAATTAACTGATGCACAAGTAAAGCAGTCAGACATTGAAGTCGGTGACTATGTTACTGAAGCAATGGATTCAGTAGAATTTGGTCGTATTGCAGCTCAAACAGCAAAACAAGTAATTGTACAGAAGGTACGTGAAGCTGAGCGTGCACAAGTTGTTGAACAATACCAAGATAAATTGGGCCAACTGGTTCACGGAACAGTAAAACGTGCCGAACGCGGTAATATCACTTTAGATTTAGGTGGTAATGCCGAAGCAATTATTCCTCGTGAAGAAATGATTCCTCGTGAAAGCTTCAGAACGGGTGATCGAGTACGTGGTTATTTAAAAGAAATTCGACCAGAAGGACGCGGTCCACAGCTACTTATAAGTCGAATAGCACCTGAATTACTTATTGAGCTATTTAAGTTAGAAGTTCCTGAAATTAGTGACGGTATGATTGAAGTGAAAGGTGCAGCTCGTGATGCTGGACTTCGCGCTAAAATTGCTGTTGAAGCAAAAGAAGCTCGTATCGATCCTGTAGGTGCTTGTGTCGGTATGCGCGGTTCACGGGTTCAAGCGGTTACTAATGAATTAGCTGGTGAGCGAGTTGATATCATTGTTTGGGATGAAGAGCCTGCTCGTTTTGCAATTAATGCCATGGCACCTGCCGAAGTATTATCTATTGTTGTTGATGAAGATGCTCACAGCATGGATATTGCCGTTGAAGATGAGCAATTATCACAAGCGATTGGTCGCGGTGGTCAAAATGTTCGCCTAGCGAGTCAACTTACCGGTTGGACTCTGAATGTTATGTCAGCTACGGATGCAGATGAAAAGTCAGAGTCTGAAATTGGTGACTTAGTACAAACATTTATGAAAGATTTAGATGTAGATGAAGACGTTGCTTTGATTCTTGCACAAGAAGGATTTTCGAGCTTAGATGAGGTGGCCTATGTGCCTGAAGAAGAAATGCTAAATATCGAAGAGTTCGATGCAGGTATTGTGGCCGAGCTTCGCTCTCGTGCTCGTGATGTCTTGTTGACCAAAGCAATTGCAAGTGAAGAAAAAATAGAAACAGCTGAACCAGAAGCTACATTACTAGCGTTAGAAGGTATGACTGAATCATTGGCTCAACTTCTTGCTAGTAATAGCATTGCAACAATTGATGATTTAGGTGACCAGTCTGTTGATGAACTGACTGATATCGATGGTATCGAACCAGCTGTAGCGTCAGCATTAATTATGGCAGCACGTGAAACATGGTTTGCCGATGGACAAGATGAAGGGGAGGAGTAACCAGATGAGTGATATTAAGGTTAAAGACCTAGCGGAAGGGGTTGGAATCTCTGGTGAACGACTTGTTGAGCAATTAGGTGAAGCAGGTGTTGCTGTATCGAGTCCTGATGATTTGATTACTGAAGATCAAAAACAGACATTATTAACGTTTTTACAGCACCGTCATGGAAAAGATGATGTTGCTGAAGCACAGGCAAAAAAAATAACATTAAAGCGCAAGTCTACCAGTGAAATTAAACTGGGAAGTGGTGCGGCTCGACGCGGTGCTAAAAGTGTTAGTGTTGAAGTTCGTAAAAAGCGTACTTTCGTAAAACTTAGTCCTGCTGAAGAAGCTAAAGCTGCATTGGAATTACAAAAGCAGAAACAAGCTGAACAAAAATCTATTGACGATGCCAAACAAGAAGAACTTCGCATAGCTGTAGAAGCTCAAAAGAAAATTGATGACGAAGAAGCTTTGAGCATTAAGCAAGAAGAAGAACAAGCTAAGCGTGAGGCTGATGTTGTTGCAGCGGCTGTTGAAGCCGAGAATAAAGCGGCAGAAGAAGCAAGAATTGCAGCAGAGGAAGAGCAAAAAGCCTTAGCTCAAGAAGCGAAAGAAAAAGCTGAGAATGACAGTAAGCCTAAGCCCGTAAAAGTTAAAGCTGAAGTAAAAAAAGCGGCGAAATCAGCAGAGCCGCAGTTAACTGCTTCACAAATAGCGCATAAGAAATTAGAGGAAGCTGATGCGAGACGTCGAGCTGCTAACTTAGCGCGACTAGAAGCTGAAAAGGCGTTGAAACTGCGTAAAAAAGCACGCGAAGAAGAGGCTATTTTAGAAAAAGAGCGTGCTGCAGCCAAAAAAGTTGCTGAAGCAGAAGCTAAAAAACAAAAAGAAATTAAAAAAACACGAGAAGCAGAAGCTAAGAAAAAAGAAACGGATACTGCTGCTGCTAACCCAAGCTCTAAAGAGAGCCCTGGTCGCCGAACTGGTCGCCATGATAAGAAAGATAATTTCGAACGTAAAGAGTTGCATGTTTCAAATGGTAAAGGACGTCGTAAGAAGAAAAAAGGCCGTGCCGCTGAACAATCTACTTCTGTAATTGAAGCATCGTCAGAGCATGGGTTTACTCTACCGACAGAACCTGTTGTGCATGAAGTGAGCGTACCTGAAACAATAAGTGTGTCAGAGTTAGCAGTGAGAATGTCTGTGAAAGCTGGCGAAGTGATTAAAGCTTTGATGGGGCTAGGTACGATGGCGACCATTAATCAAGTGCTTGATCAAGATACAGCTGTTATCGTTATTGAAGAAATGGGGCATATTGCTAAACCTGCTCAAGAAAATGAGCTTGAATTGGCATTATTCACCACTGAAGAGAATGTTGGGGAAAGTGAAACACGTGCACCTGTTGTAACAGTAATGGGCCATGTAGATCACGGTAAAACATCCTTGCTTGATTATATCCGTAGTACTAAAGTTACTTCGGCTGAAGCTGGTGGTATTACTCAACATATCGGCGCATATCGAGTTGAAACGAGCCGTGGTGAGGTTGCATTTTTAGATACACCAGGACATGCTGCATTTACTGAAATGCGTCAACGTGGTGCTAAAGTAACTGATATTGTAGTACTCGTTGTTGCAGCGGATGACGGTGTTATGCCGCAAACAATTGAAGCTGTTAAACATGCAAAAGAAGCTAAATCATTATTAATCATTGCGGTTAATAAAATGGATAAAGAAACAGCCAATCCTGATCGCGTTAAAACTGAACTTGGTAATCATGATGTTATCCCTGAAGATTGGGGTGGTGATGTACCCTTTGTGCCCGTTTCAGCATTAACAGGTCAAGGCATTGATGAGTTACTTGATACCATTTCACTACAGGCTGAAATGCTAGAACTTAAAGCACCTATAACGGGACCTGCTAAAGGAACTGTTATTGAGGCTCGCTTAGATAAAGGTCGCGGTACAATCGTTACTGTACTTGTTCAAAGTGGTACATTGAATAGAGGCGACATTGTTGTCGTAGGGCAAGAATACGGTCGTGTTCGTGCTATGTTCAATGAACGAGCTGAAGCACTATCAACAGCGGGGCCTTCTACTCCAGTTGAAATCTTAGGATTGTCAGGTACGCCAGCATCAGGTGATGAGCTACAAGTTGCACCAGATGAGCGTAAGGCTCGAGAGATCGCAAACTTCCGTGCAACTAAATCACGTGAAATGAAGATGGCTAAACAGCAAGCAGCTAAACTAGATGAAATGTTCAATAAAATGGAATCTGGGGATGTCAAGACGTTAAACGTGGTTGTTAAAGCGGATGTTCATGGTAGTGCAGAAGCGGTAAGTCAAGGCCTGTTGAAACTATCCACAGACTTGGTTAAAGTACGTATTGTTGCCTCCGGTGTGGGTGGTATTAATGAAACAGATGCACAACTAGCTGCTTCCGCAGATGCTATCTTAATTGGCTTTAATGTTCGTGCTGATAATACTGCACGTAGAATCATTGCTGAGAAAGGCCTTGATGTCCAATACTTCAGTATTATTTATGACTTAATTGATGTTGTGACTAATGCAATGACCGGTATGTTAGAGCCTGTTTATAAAGACGAAATTATTGGTCTAGCACGTGTTGATGACGTGTTTAGCTCACCAAAATTTGGTGATATTGCCGGTTGCTTGGTACTTGAAGGTTTGGTCAGACGCACTAATCCAATTCGTGTTCTTCGCGATAACATCGTGGTCTACGAAGGTGAGCTTGAGTCGTTACGTCGTTTCAAAGACGATGTTAATGAAGTTCAATCTGGTGTTGAGTGTGGTATTGGTGTTAAAAATTACACAGATGTTAAGCCTGGTGACCAAATTGAAGTATTTGAACGCGTATTAATGAAAGCACAACTCTAATGGCTAGAGAGTTTAGCCGTACTAACCGAATTGGCCAGCTGGTAATGCGCGAGCTGGCTCAGATGATTCAACATGATGTAGCTGATCCCCGAGTTGGTTTGGTGACAGTCTCGCACGTTGAAGTTACTGCTGATATGAAATACGCAAAAGTGTACGTAACTCGTTTGAATGGCGCAGACTCTGAACAGGAGATTGAAGATTGCTTGCATGGCTTAAAACGTGCCGCTGGTTTTTTACGTCGCAATTTAGCAGGACGAGTTGAATTACGTAATATTCCTGAGCTGCGCTTTCACTATGACAAATCCCTTGAATATGGCTTTAATATGGATGAGTTAATTGCGAAGGCTACTAAAGATCTTCCTGACGAACAAGAGTGATCCTGACAGATGGGGCGTCGAAATAAAAAAGGTCGGAATATCACAGGAATTGTGATTGTTGATAAACCTACTGGCCGAAGTTCAAACCATGTTTTACAGCAGGTAAAGCGTTTATTTGATGCTAAAAAAGCAGGCCATACAGGGGCTTTAGATCCTTTAGCTACAGGCGTTTTACCTATCTGCTTAGGCGAAGCAACTAAAGTGTCATCTTATTTGCTTGATGCAGATAAATCTTATCAGGTAATCTGCACATTAGGTATTGTTACAGATAGTGGTGACTCTGATGGCAAGGTGCTTACTACAACTGAAATTCCTGAGTTTGACGAACAAACATTACTTAATATCCTGCCTAAATTTACGGGCGAACAAGATCAAGTTCCTCCTATGTTTTCAGCTTTAAAATATCAAGGTCAGCCTCTGTATAAATTGGCTAGACAAGGAATAGAAGTAGAACGTAAATCTCGACGTATTACTATCTATGATATTCAGTTACTAGGAATAACGAATGATAGTTTCTCTCTAGAAGTAAAATGTAGCAAAGGTACGTACATACGCACTCTCGTTGAAGATATCAGCCATGACATGGGCTGTGGTGGACATGTTTCAATGTTGCGCCGCACTAATGCTGCCGGTTATTCACTTGACCAAGCACTGACTGTCGAACAATTAGTGGCGATTTCTGAACAAGGCCAACTAGCCTTAGGTGACGCTTTATTAGCTACCGAAGACGCTTTAGCCGATTGGCCATCGATACATGCAAGCGATGAGATGCTTACCGCATTGAGATTTGGTCAAACAATTAAAGTAGAACAAGCATTTCAATCCGCAAATGTAAGGTTATTTGGCCCGGACTCAGAGTTTATAGGTTTAGGTGAAATGACTGAACAAGGCACGGTTGCACCAAAACGAGTCTTTGTTGATTATTCTATTCAGTAAAGGCTTGTTTGAGATAAAAAAAGTAGGTAAAATTACCGCTCTTTGAATAGTTGGATATTTTGGTCTTAGCGTTAAAACGCGTGGCTGGGGTAATCCAGAATTTAACTCGTCAGTCCTAAAATGGACTAAGTAATAAAAGTTGGAGCTTTTAATGTCATTATCACTAGCACAAACACAAGAAATTATCGGAAAATACCAGCGCTCAGAAGGCGACACCGGTTCAGCAGAAGTACAAGTTGCTTTATTAACAGCCCGTATTACTGATCTTGCCGAACATTTTAAAACAAATATCCACGATCATCACTCTCGCCAAGGTCTATTAAAAATGGTCAGCAGTCGTCGTAAAATGTTGGATTATTTGAAAAAGAAAGAAATCACACGTTACCGTGAATTAATTGCAAACCTAGGCTTACGTCGTTAAGCGTTGCTGTTAGCAATAACAAATAAGTATAAAGCCATGTTCTCTGGATCCATCGATTACCGGCTTATAGGTTAATCTATGCCCCTGAAACTTTTATAGTGTCAGGGGCATATTTGTTTTTGAATGTGAATTTTATCTGCGGAATACGCCGTAGTAAAAGATAAGGAAAAGAAATAGTGAATTCAGTAATTAAGGCCGTTCAATATGGCGACCATCTATTAAGTCTTGAAACCGGTAAAATTGCACGCCAAGCAGGCGGTGCCGTTATTGCTAGTCTTGGCGAAACATCAGTTATGGTTACTGTTGTTGGTAAAAAGAATGTTCAACCAGGACAAGGTTTTTTTCCTTTAACGGTTAATTATCAAGAGCGTACATACTCTGCTGGTAAAATCCCAGGTGGTTTCTTTAAACGTGAAGGACGTCCTTCTGAAAAGGAAACACTAACATCGCGTTTAATCGATCGTCCTTTACGTCCATTGTTTCCAAAAGGCTTCTTAAACGAAGTTCAGGTTATTGCAACTGTAATTGCTTTAGATCCTGCAATCGACCCTGATATTCCAGCAATGATTGGTGCTTCAGCAGCCTTAGCTATTTCAGGTATCCCATTCAGTGGTCCTATTGCCGGTGCACGTGTTGGTTATATCGATGGTAGCTACGTGTTGAACCCAAGCAAAGAGCAATTGAAAGTAAGTGAACTAGACCTAGTCGTTGCCGGTACTGATAGTGCTGTATTGATGGTTGAATCAGAAGCATCAGAATTACCTGAAGAAGTAATGCTTGGCTCAGTAATGTTCGGTCATGAGCAATTACAAACTGCTATTAAATTAGTTAAAGAACTAAAAGAAGAAGCAGGTAAAGAAGCGTGGGATTGGACTGCTGAAGTAAAAGATCCTGCCATCTACAATGCCGTTAAAGCTAATGCATTTGCAGGTATTGAAAATGCTTACACAATGAGTGATAAATTAGTTCGTCAAGATGCCTTAGCTTCTATTCGTGATGCGGCTGTTGACGCATTAGTTAATGATGAATCAGAACTATCTGCTGATGATGTGAAAGGTGCTTTTTCTAAATTAGAAAAAGAACTTGTACGTGGACGTATTATTGCGGGTGAACCTCGTATTGATGGTCGTGATACTTCAACGGTACGTAAAGTAACAGTAGAAACAACGGTATTACCACGTGTTCATGGTTCAGCTTTATTCACACGTGGTGAAACACAAGCAGTTGTTGTGGCTACATTAGGTGCAGAACGTGATGCACAAACAATTGATGCAGTTGAAGGTGAATACCGTGATCGTTTCATGTTGCATTATAATTTCCCTCCATTTTGTGTCGGTGAAACCGGTTTTGTTGGCTCTCCTAAGCGTCGTGAAATCGGCCATGGTAAATTAGCAAAACGTGGTATCCAAGCAGTAATGCCTTCAGCTGAAGAATTCCCATACGTTGTACGTGTTGTATCGGAAATTACAGAATCTAATGGTTCAAGCTCAATGGCTTCTGTATGTGGTACAAGTTTAGCGTTAATGGATGCCGGTGTGCCAATTAAAGCCCCCGTTGCTGGTATTGCAATGGGCTTGATCAAAGAAGAAAATGGTTACGCTGTATTGACTGATATTTTAGGTGATGAAGATCACTTAGGTGATATGGACTTTAAAGTGGCAGGTACAGATAAAGGTATTACTGCACTTCAAATGGATATCAAGATTGAAGGTATCGACGAAGAAATAATGCGTACAGCATTATCACAAGCACGTGATGGCCGTTTGACTATTCTTGAAACAATGAATGCTAACCTTGCTACACACCGTGAAGAAATGTCTGAATTTGCTCCACGTATCATTACTATCAAAATCAATTCTGATAAGATTCGTGACGTTATCGGTAAGGGTGGTGCAACAATCCGTGCTCTAACGGAAGAAACAGGCGCAACTATCGATATTCAAGACGATGGTACTGTGATGATTTTCTCTTCTGACTTTAATGCGGGTCAAGATGCCTTGAAACGTATTGAGCAAATTACTGCTGAAGTTGAAGTGGGTGTTATTTATGAAGGTCGTGTTGCTAAATTAATGGACTTCGGTGCATTTGTAACAATTCTTCCAGGTAAAGATGGTTTAGTTCATATTTCTCAAATCTCAGAAGAACGTGTTGAAAATGTGAGCGACAAACTGTCTGAAGGCGATATTATTCGAGTTAAAGTACTTGAAGTAGACCGCCAAGGCCGTATCCGTTTGAGTATGAAAGAAGTAAATGAAGAAAAGTCAGAAACTAAGGACTAATCCTTCACTTTTGATATAAACTTAAAAGCCCCGTTATCGGGGTTTTTTTGTATCTTCCAGAGATAAAACTGAATGCGTTTAATGTTACTATTTTTGTTACAAAGTATATTAATCCCTGCATATGCCAGTGATATAAAGCTTGCTGCTGCAACAAATTTACGCTTTGTATTGCCTGAACTGGTTGGTCAGTTTGAACAACACTATCCTCAGCATAAGGTAAATACGAGCTTTGCTGCATCCGGCACTTTGACAAGTCAAATTCAACATGGCGCACCATTTGATGTATTTTTATCTGCAAGTCCTGAGTATATTATTCGGCTACAACAGACAGGTTTTATTAAAGGTAATATAGTTAATTTTTGTCGAGCACAGTTGGCCCTTTTTTCTCGAAATGGCTCAGGTATAATACTAACAAAAAATCTATCAGGGCTTAAAACAGCCCTAGATAATAACAGTTTAAATAAGCTCGTTATAGCTAATCCTAATCATGCACCTTACGGTCAATTAGCCAAGAAAGAACTGGAACTACATGGCCTTTGGGATGATGTTCAGCCCCATTTATTAATCGCTGAAAGTGCCTCACAAGCATTACAGTTTTCTTTGTCACCACAAACTTCTGCAGGGTTTATCCCTTATAGCTATGTGTTACAGGATAAGATTGCAAAGCGAGGTAATGGCATCAAACTTAATTCTATCTTGCAGCAACAGGCAGTGATGATTAAAGGAGGTGACTCCACAGCCAGCCTGTTTTTAGTATTCCTAGAGTCAGAACAAGCGAAAGTTATTTTTCTGAAACATGGTTTTGAGGTGGTTAACTAATGGATTGGCAGGCTCTGGAAATATCGTTAAAACTTGCCTTGTTAACCTGTGCGAGTTTATTACCCATTGGGCTGCTTCTAAGTTATATATTATCTCGTACCCAATTTATAGGCCGAGGATTATGTGAAGCGATTATTACGCTACCACTTGTTCTACCGCCTACCGTATTAGGCTTCTTCTTATTAGTGAGCTTGGATCAAGATAGTTTTATCGGTGGTGCTTTTGTTTCTCTAACAGGTGAGAACCTCGCCTTTTCATTTACGGGTTTATGGCTGGCCTCAATCATTTATAGTTTACCTTTTGCGGTGCAGCCCATGCTTCGTAGTTTTGAACAGATCGCACCAGAGCTTCGAGAGATGGCATGGTGTAGTGGCCTATCTAAATGGAAAACTTTTTTTAAAATTGAATTGCCGCTAGCGTGGCCGGGAATTATTACCGCGATGGTATTGACGTTCTCGCATACCCTTGGCGAATTTGGTGTTGTGTTAATGATTGGCGGTAATATTGCTGGTGAAACCCGCACATTATCAATTGCAATTTATGATAGTGTATTGGCATTCGAGCATGAGCAAGCACAGATGATGTCTTTGACTTTATTAGCTATTGCCTTGGTGACAATAAGTATTGTTTATACTTTTAATCGTCGCCAACGACATTTAATGAGGCTATAGATGTTAGAAGTTTCTTTACTGGATGAACGGCAGCCAGCACTCAGTGTTGAATTCAACTGTGCTTCGGGTGAGTTACTCGCTTTAGTAGGCCCATCTGGCGCGGGGAAATCAACGGTATTACGTTGTATAGCAGGCTTGCATAAGCCGGAACGAGGCCATATTCGAATCAATCAATCAGATTGGTTTAATAGCGATGACAAAATAAACCGAATACCTCAGCAGCGAAGAGTTGGGTTTGTATTTCAAAACTACGCCTTATTTCCGCATCTTACGGTGGCTGAAAATATTAAATTAGCTCAATCAAATACACAAGAAGACAAACTGACAGCGAGTCTATTAAGCAAAGTACGTTTAACGGGACTAGAGAAACGCTACCCCCACCAACTTTCTGGTGGTCAACAACAACGTGTTGCTATTGCTCGTGCATTGGCTAGAAATCCTGATGTGTTATTGCTTGACGAACCCTTTTCAGCAGTTGATAAAGTCACGCGGCGTAAGCTTTATTTAGAATTAAATAGTTTGCGTCACGACCTAGCCATGCCAATTGTCTTAGTCACCCACGATCTTGATGAAGCTGCGATGTTAGCGGATACAATGGTGGTGATTTATCGCGGCAAAACCCTCCAGCAAGGCACACCATCCCAATTATTGCACCAGCCTGATACGGTTTCGGTAGCTAAATTGGTTGATGTAAGAAACCTATTTAAGGGTAAAGTTGTTAAAGAGGGCAAAGAGTTACAGCTGCATTGGGAAAATAAGCAGTTAACATTATCTGATAGGATAGATTATCACCAGCAAACCGTTAATTGGACAATATCGCCTAGCAAAGTCATTCTACATCAACGTGTTCGGCCTTCACGTGGAGAACAAGAAAACCCTGTGTCGGGACAAATTGTCGAATTAATGACACTGCGAGGCATTACGACTGTATTACTGTCGGTGAATGATGCCAAAAATGTGATCATTCAAATGGATGTATCAGAACATGTTGCCATTAGAAATGATTTAAAAAAAGGTGATGCAATCACTGTCTCGTTGATTGCAGATTCAATACATTTAATGCCAAGTTAACTTCTTCTGACTAATATGTATTGATTATGACTTACACAGCTAACCCTCTATATAAATTGAGAGACGTTACTATTATTTAGCTTAAAAAAACTGCCACAATTCAGTCGTATAAATTTTAATTATTAGAAGTAACTATTATTAATAGGGCAGTTATTTCTAACCATAAAGTGATGGGATAAGCCTTAGGCTTATAGCGCTGTAAATAAACGAATAGCGATTGAGCAAGGTCGAGTTAATTTGCATTGTGATATTTTATGTTTTGAAGAACATCTGATGAAGCAAGCTACCCAGATTGGCCAAAGTAAGAAAATTATTAATATTCGCCAACGCTAGTTTGTTATTAAGGTTTTTAACTCGAAGATTTTGCCGATGCAATGAAATTTTCTTTGATACTCTAGCTCACCCTTTGGGCTGTCATAAGCTGCACCAGATTCATAGCATGATACGATCTTGTTGAGCTCATAATCCAACTATTTTGAGTTTAAATCCACGTCCATTATTTAGCCTTTGACATATATCTCGTTATTAAGAGATATAAAATCCTCTCTATTTTTTATACTTATACAGACTATCATTTCCTGTAAGTAAACAATCAAGCTAAAAGCAGAAATTGCACCGGCAATTAATAGCGTTGCACTAAAAAACGAAGCGAGATGCCAGATACGATACAAGCTAGCATAATCGCTGCCATGGGAAAGGGTGTGCCATCAGCCAGTAAGCCGACTACTGTGCCAGCTAATGCCCCTGTTGCAAACCCAGTTGCACCAAGTAGGGCGCTGGCAGTACCACTATTGTGGGGAAAAAACTCAATGGTGCTGGAGTTTGCATTAGACACGATGAAGCTCTGGGCACCGACAAATAGCATGATCAAGCCCACTAAGATAGGTAACGATAAGTCTGGTGACAGGGTGATATAAGTCAGTAACATCGTTGCCGTGGAGAGTTGAATTACTTGGCCAAGTGACAGCAACTGTTCGGGGCTATAGTGTTTTAGTAGCATAACATTAAGACGATTAGCGAAAATCATGCTGACAATATTGGCGCCAAACAAAAAGGGGTACACCGCTTCACTAATGCCAAAGTAACCCATATAAAGCGATGGACTGGCGGTGATAAAGGTGAACATGCCGCCATAGGCGAAACATAAAGAGAAAATATAACCCAGTGCTTGCCGATGTTTGAGTACTAATAAATAACGTTGAAAGGCTGATATTTTATGTGGGTGGGCTCTTCTCGTTTCAGGAATATTTCGGTAAATAAACACTGTGATGATCAGTGTGTAACTCAGTAAAAATATAAAGATACTGTGCCAATTGCTAAAGTGAAGAATGGTGCTACCAATCATGGGAGCGAGTAGTGGGGCTAACATCATAATTAATGCCATGTGCGATAGATTGCGAGCGCTGTCTTTACCACTGCTGATATCGCGAATAATTGCACCTGAATTTACAATGGTCATGCCACCGCCAAAGGCTTCTATCACTCTAAATATTAATAGTTGCGTTAAGGTTGTGCTTAGAATGATACCCAGTGTACCTAATGCAAAAATAAGTAAGCCGATAAAGATGGTGCGGCGTCGACCAAAGTGATCGGAAATAGGGCCGCCGAGTAATTGACCGGCACTGAAACCAGCTAAAAAGAGGCTGAGCGATAGCTCAACATTATGAATTGAAGTTGCAAAGCTAATTGCCATGGTAGGAATGGCTGGCAGGTAGGCATCAATCGCCAGTGGTGCTAATGCAGTGAGTGCAGCAAGCAATATTAATAGCTTCGCTAATGGCAGTTGTGAAGATTTCATGGCTGAGCTTTATATAATTTAAGCGCGAGAAAAGGTAAGTTATTCTACGCCATTATGATCTAATAATTTATATTTATAGGGGTATGAGGTTTATTGCATTTTGCTTATGAACTTAAATGTGTTTGCTGATATTATTGAGTGTCAATGTGATGCCGCAATGACAATAAGGAAATTGGATTATGGCAAGAAGAGGTGAATGACCAGCAGATTTACTTATGGTGTTACCGTGGTGAGTAAGTGTACTGGTGTCAATGTCAGTCTATATTGGCCTGAAACTTATCGTTCTAGCGCTTTCTCTAAAAAACATCTTTCTGCAGGGGCCAGACCGCGCTCCCTCACCTAGCACATATTCTTGCATTGGCATTACTCATTCCAGCCGCTATTTCAGCCTTTAATGCATGGTGCAAACCTAAGCTACTAGATAAGCAAAACAATATTCAAACAATACGTAATTTGAATTGGCGTGCATTTGAAGAACTAGTTGCTGAAGTATTCCATCGCCAAGGGTATATGCTGATCGAAAATAAAACTGTTGGTGCTGATGGCGGTATTGATATGCGATTAAAGAAAGATGGGGTTCTACACCTTGTACAGTGTAAAAGCTCGAAGAGTCATAAGGTTGGAGTCAAAGGTGTACGCTAAATGTATGCAGCTATGGTTGCTAAACATGCGTCTAGTATGAAAATTATTATTTCAGGAATGCTTACTCAAGAAGCTAAAAACTTTGCCAACGATAAATTAATAGATTGAGTTGATGGCCCCCAATTAGCAATGTGAATTGCAAATGTTCTGACTATACCTTTTAATTCGGACTCAGGTCCTGCGGCAGTAGAAAGAGTCAGTGCTACACAAAACACATAATGCTCCAGATGTGGTGAGTCTCTTACATTACGTACTGCGAAGAAAGGTACAAATGCTGGTGGTCAATTTTGGGAATGCCCTACCTACCCTACATGTCGATATATTCAGGCTGCTTCATTGCAATGAATCAATAGGGTCAGAGTTTGACCCTATTGATTGCTTTATTTCATTTACCTTGATTCATAAGTTGGAATAGAATTTGCTGTCATTTTTAATGAGCATTAATGCTTTATTTTGGTCATCAGATCATTATTTAAAGGAATATTAAGAAAGATAAGGAGTATCTGGATGTTTAATTACACTAAAGACCGTTCTTATAGTCAAGTGGAGGAGTCACATTTATTAGAAAGGGGGCAATTTCAAAATCAGGGCGCTATGATGTTAAAAGATGGCGCGTATTGGGAAACATCCCTATTAGCGAAGCCTAAAGTGGAGCTAGATCGATCACAGCAAGCGATGTTCGCGGGATGTTTGTTTGTAGATCTTCCTAAAAATGTCTTAGTGGCAAGCCATGATGCTGATATTTTTGCAAGGTATTTTTCTGAACACTTTATGGCAATACAAGGAAGTGCTGTTGGCTTACCATATTCAAAAAATGAATCGTTGCAATTATCTTCGAAATTCGCAGATGTGAATGAGAGCAATTGGACGTTTACAGATGCACCGATAACTACATTTGTTACAAAAAATCTGACCTCATATGATTTAATTATTTTGGATATTTTAGAAAATGGGGCCATGCCTGATTGGCTTTTAAATAATAATTTTATAGAACATGTAAAGTTTTTATTGTCACTGCAAGGTCATATTGTTTTTAATCTCAGGCTTAAGGACCAAAATCAAGTAATGGCATGTGTCTCAAGTATTAGGAAAGCATTTTCAGGGGCTAGTTTTATTTTGGTTGATGAGAAGCAATCAAATGTTGTTGTTTTTGCCTATCAACAATTTCCACGTATTTCTCTGAGACAAGCAAAAAGAAAAATAAGAGTGCACAGTCAGCAGTGGGATATTGATTTTCAATCACTTTATTATCAATTGTTGACTGACAATATTAAAGGGCATGGTATTTTTTAACTAAAAAAATCAATAAAAACGGTACAGATTATAAAAATATCGACTTTGGTAGACAGTTTAGACTGCACTTTCAAAGCATAGGAGTCGAGAACTATGAATCAACAAGCCTGACGTGATATCTAAAAAAGTGCAGGTTTTAAATTACGCAAAAAAATTGGCAACATATCAAAAGCCTGTCATTATTTTGGGGAGCTGCCGTGAAACGTTTATACATGGAACAGAGCCTATTCATATGCAGGAGAAAGCGGTTTGAGTGATAGCTGACCTTGTCCTGAAAACCATAAGCTTCGAAGACCAAAAGAAATTGAAGAAAAAATAAATTACCTAAGAGCAAGCTACTATTTTGGCCCTGACATGATTGTATGGCACTTACAGTATTATCACGATAATAAAATATCTCGTAATGATTGCCAGCAGGTATTACTTAGAAATAAGCTTAATAGACTCCCTGGAAACAGTAAAAAACGCTCAAAAAATCGGTTTAAACGATATAAAAGAAAGTGGCTGGGCACCATGTCCAGATTGCTGTTAAGTTTCTATTTTTTATAGATAAACAAGGTGCTCGTATCAAAAAGACCTAATATACTGCTATTGATGATTGTACGCGTATTCGAGCACTGAATGTTTATGAGAAGCACACAAGTAAGTTCAATTGATTTTGTTAACTATGTGGAAGAAAAGTTTCCTTTTAGGATAAAAATGATCCGAACAGATAATCGGCATGAATTTCAAACCCAGTTTCATTGGCATATTAAAGATTTAGGAATGGAGCATGTTTACATTAAAACGGATAAACGTGAGTTTTATCAGATATTGGACTATAGCGACAATGGCGATCTTCATAAGAAATTAGCTCAGTGGGAAGACTATTACAACTTTTTAAGATCGCAGGCAGCACACATGGGGAAAGCACCTGATGAACAATTAAAACAGTGTATGTTAGGATAAAATTTTCTGTCAGCCAAAGTCAGATTTATTGTTTAGTAAATCCATGTTTTCCTTTAATTTAACTATCATTCCATTTTCCTTGTTGTCGTTACTCGAGTTTATCCCAATATAGGCCTTCGAGCCAACTCAACCAACGCTTGCCTAGCTTCCAAAGTAGTACCAATAGACGCATCAAATTGAAGTCGCTCTAATCGACCACCAATACGAAGCTCAAAACCTTCACTATCAATACCGACTAATTTGGGTAAGTGTTCAGCATCGTAAGCAAGATCAAATAAGTCACAATAATGATTCATCGCTTCTTGATGATCGGCATTCATATGTTCAACGATGCCGGTTTCTTCTTCAAAACCAAATGGGTTAGCTTTAAGAAAATCCTCTTTCTCAATCCAATAAATCTCACCAAAACCACCGATATAACGTACGCGGACAAAGTCGAGGGTATAGAAATTGAAATCGTGGGTTTTATGAAAATTACGTGAATTAGGGTAGAAACGGTAATAGCGTTCGGCCATCTCTTCGTCATCAATTTTTACGGCATTGGCGATGTAAGTGATGCGTCCAGCCGCTTGCGTATCATCAGTTTGTGGATCGTATGCGATCAACGACACTTTATTATCCGCTAGGATATTGCGCGTATGTTGTGCGATGGTACTGATTAAAATAACGGGCTGGCCATCACGGTTAATACAGTAAGGCGTAATAGAGCCAAAAGGGTAGCCGGGTAGGTCGATAGAATGGGTGCTTAATACGCCATCACAACGGGTGTTAAATAAAGTTCTTGCTTTAAGTGAAGCTTGTTCAGTCTGATTCATATCCTGTCCTTAGTGGCGATGCCTGCAATATTTAAGAAATATTAATTTTTACCATTTTCACATATTCGAATTTTATGCCAGCGATAGTTTATGTGTCCAGATAATAAATTATGGGGCTGGTTGAAGCTGCTACATTTTACCCGATACATTAAATAGAGGGTACATTAGTCCTAGGAGTATCCAAATAACCAGCAATAGAGAACCATACAATAAAAGGGGGAGGCCTTAGACTTACATTGCAAGTGCAACATATTTGTGGACAATATCTTGATGACTACTTATTGCCATTTAAGCCCAGAAGAGTAAGCATTTATTATGATTGAGCGAAATAACAACTCATCCCTCCGAACCATTGGTCGGCAATCTCTTGAATTGAATGGTCGGTATAAAGTAAATCAAAGAGAACGATTCTGTCTGCTGATTTAAGAGCTGAGTAGTTTGTTCCCATGATAATGCCTAATTAACGAACTACTATATAGCGTTCATTTTAATTAAAAGTTGTACCTCATTGTTGGATGTACCTGACTAAGTATTACACTTAGGAATTGCATTCACCATGTGATTGCAAAGCGTTATGAGTCAGCCAGTTTAATATTAAGCAGTAATTTACCTTTCACACAATGGGCGACGGCATTTTCTAATGATCAAACATTAACCGCTGCGATGTTAGACAGACTATTACATCATGCTCAGATTGTTCAGAACACAGGTGAGAATTATCGCCTAAAAGATAAACGTAAGAGAGGGAGCGCGCCTAGCGGTTCTTAAGCTTATTTTTTGTGCCCAGAGGGGGCACTTTTAAAGTGATGGTTTAACGGCTAAAGGGGCCGTTTTCAGGTGCTGTTGACAATTGTTTATCTCTTCACAGGGATCGAGAATTAAATGCAGATGATTAGTTATTAAATAATATCCAAACACTTTCACGCCCAATTCTATCTTCCATTCCTTTCGCGTCGCTAGGTAATACGGATAATCAGTATTTCCTAGAAATACTACTTCTCGATTATTACCACGCTGCGCACTATGATGTGCTGTGCTTACCAATAAAATCTTTGCCTGTCTTGGCATAATTACAACACCCTAAGTGATGATTCATCACTCAAATAACTCAGTCCACTTTTTCTATCAAGATGCTACCAAACATAATGAAGATAGGAATGATTTGTTATTGTATAGCTATATGACAGGCTCAATATACGCTGTCCAGAGTCAATTTTTACGCGATCTTAGCGCAAAAGTAAATCCCGAGATGATGAGGTGTAACAAATCAAGGTATAAATTAATTTTACTATTATACTGAAAAAATCGTTAATTTTCAGTGTTTTATCTATTTTGTAGTTTGTTTGCGGAAAAGCGCATGAAAATATTATTATTAAAAATCAGGTAGATACTTGACAGTTAAATCGTTTTCGTATATAGATCTACCACACATGCTTCTGCATGTCAATGTGAACATGCATGCTCTGGTTGGCAAGGCTTTTGAACTAAGGGCGACACCCATTAGGTCAGTATACCTCTAGCGTTTACAAAGATTAAACGCCATGAAAATTCGATCACTCAATCAATTCAGCTAAATGACACAATACTTATCACTCAGAGGGCTCATATTCATGAAAAAAAGAAGACACCCACGAAAAATTATTCTAGTGTTATCCGCTATTTTAGTCTTCCCTAATGCTGGCTATGCCGCTGCCGCTGCCTGTGTAGACGGAGCTAATATTGCTGGTTGCACCATCGGCACGTCCAGTAGTGCCTACACGCTGACGGGGAATATCACTACGACTGCGGATAGTGACCACGCTCTGTATTTTAAGTCAGGAAGTAGTGACAACACCACCACGCTGACGGGGGATATCACTACCGCTGGGGATGGTGCACGCGGTCTGTATCTTAATGATAGTAAGGAGAACACCACCACGCTGACGGGGGATATCACTGCCGCTGGGGTTGGTGCTCACGGTCTGTTTCTTAAGGATAGTAACGACAACAGCACCACGGTGACGGGGGATATCACTACCATTGGAAACCTATTGTATCTAATAGGCAGTGACAACAACACCACCACGCTGATGGGTAATCTCACTACCACTGGGACTAATGGGTACGGTATACTTCTTACCGACAGTAAGGAGAACACCACCACGCTGACGGGGGATATTACTACCGCTGGGGATGGTGCACACGGTCTGGAACTTTATAATAACAGTAACAATAACACCACCACGCTGACGGGGGATATCACTGCCACTGGGGATGGTGCTCACGGTCTGTATCTTAATGGTAGTAACGACAACACCACCACGCTGACGGGGGATATCACTGCCGCCCACACCCCATTGTATCTAATAGACAGTGACAACAACACCACCACGCTGATGGGTAATCTCACTGCCACTGGGATTAATGGATACGGTATACTTTTTACCCGCAGTAATGAGAACACCACCACGCTGACGGGGGATATCACTACCGCTGGGGGTAATGCACGCGGTCTGTATCTTTATAATAACAGTAACAACAACACCACCACGCTGACGGGAGATATCACTACCGCTGGGGTTGGTGCTCACGGTCTGTTTCTTAAGGATAGTAACGAGAACAGCACCACGCTGACGGGTAATCTCACTACCACTGGGGCTGATACACACGGTCTGTCTGTTGTTAACAGTGACAGAAACACCATTAATTTAAGCGGCTCAGTCAGTGCTACCGGCACCGATGCTTATGCTATCTATATGGATAACGCCTCCGATAACAACACGATTAATCTAACCGTGGAGCGGGGGAATAAACTGGTTGGGCGTATCAAAAGTGAGGGAACTGATAATACTTTAAACCTTACCCTTAATTCAGGCGGAGCCTCAAGCTATATGTATAATATATCTTCTCAGGATGATACATTCACTTGGAAGGTTAGGGATACCCGCGGAGCCCCTGTTGCTGTCGGTTCAGCTAAAAGTCGGGGGGTAGCCGACATGGATGATGCGGGTAACCGCTTATACCAACGCTTAAGTCAAATCAACAGCTCTATTAACCAACAACACCGTAAAGTCTCACAAGGGCAAGCCCGCGGAGATTACTGGATAGACATTTACTACACCGACAGTGAACGCGATACGCTCCTACAAGAAATCAACCAAACCACCCGTGGCATCACCGCCGGCTTTAACGCGAGTGGTCAGCTCAACCTTGCTATGGATATTACAGTCAATTATGAAAGCAGTGATCGCGGGTATGGCTTATCGGAACAAACCATAAAGACTAACTCATTCATGCTCGGAGTGTCCTTCCCACAACTGATACAAGCGATGGACGGTTCACTGGCAGCGAAGTTCCTAGCGGGGGTATCGGATAACTATAGGGGGTTAAAGGTACTGAATAACACGCTGGCGTCGGGTCAAGAAATTGTTACCGATATTCATGACAGCGTCTATGTCAGTGCTGGAGCGGCATGGATGCAGCCACTTTATGTGACAGAAGGCTTTCAAAGCCAACTACTTCTGGGTATGGACATCAACCATGAACAGATAGAAGGCAGCGCCGCCTCAAAATATTATGCATTAGACGACCGTGACATCACCCAGCTTGTCGGTCAAGCCCAATACGGCATCACGACTCAAGGCATGAATGAGCAACTCCAAATCAACGGCAGTATTGGGTTGGCCCACGCCAGCATCATTGACGGTGAGAAACAAAGTTACAGCATTGATGGCACAGCCGTTAGCTACACCGCGGATAAAAGTAATAGCTACGTCACCGCGTCACTTCAAGCAAGCTATCAATTCACACCACAGGCTCATGCGTATGTCCAAGTGAAACGATTTGAGAGTACCGATAGTATAGAGGGTACGACAGGGTATGTGGGGTTAGTCGTTAATTTTTAGTAAAAATTTGGCTCCCTACTCCGCTGTATAGCGGACTAGGGAGTAATATCACCCTTGGATCTATAACAAAGAAGTGCACTTATTAATCAACTAACAGGGGACGCTATGATCTTCCCCCAAACGACTGGACACTAATTGCTATTATAATCGAATTATAGACACTCCTGAGCTATTCTATGAGCATAGGAGATAATAAAGATCAATACACGATATTCCCCGGAATTTAAAGATGAAGCCCAGAAGCAAGCGACTGAGCGAGGCTATTCAGTTTCACAAGTGACAGAGCGTCTTGGCGTATCAAGCCATAGCCTATACAAATGGGTCAATGCAGTAAAACCTGAGAAGTCGGACGAACTGCTTGATGAAATGGAACAAGCCAAACAAGAAATATTGCGTTTGAAAGCTGAACTATATCGAACTCAAGATGAACGAGATATTCTAAAAAAGGCCGCAAGGTACTTTGACAACCTCAACGAGTAAAGTACCGTCTTATTGAACAACAACGTTTATTTCATCCAGTACGACGACGGTGCCAACTGCTCCGTGTTTCAGGCAGTGGTTTCTATGCTTGGGCGATACAACCACTATCGAATCGCGCCATTGAAGATAGACGACTACTAATGTTAATTAAAAGCTCTTAGGCTGCTAGCCATGGTGTGTAAGGCTCTCCGCGCATTTTCTGAGATCTAAGAGAAATCGGAGAAACCTGTAGTGAGAATCGACTAGCATAAAATTATGCGAGAAAATAACATCAAAGCGCTTCGTGGATATAAAGCGCCAAAAATCATCCATGGACGACCGTTAATTATTGCCCCAAACACACTGCAGCGGAGTCTTAATGTCGATAAGCCTGATAGAGCTTGGGTGGACGATATTACCTATATCCGTACCCGGCAAGGCTGGCTCTATTTGGCTGTAATTGTCGACTTATTTTCACGCAAAATCATTGGCTGGTCAATGAAGCAAACTATGGCTCGTGACATAGTCATTGATGCTCTTGATATGGCTGTATGGAGACGTAAACCTAGGCAGCATGTCTTGATTCATTCGGACCAAGGCTCTCAATATAGCAGCGAAGATTGGTTACGTTTGTGTCGACAACACAATCTATGGCCGAGCATGAGCCGTCGCGGTAACTGCTGGGATAATGCTGTTGCTGAAGCCTTTTTTAGTAATTTAAAGAAAGATCGCATCAAAAAGCGTATCTACAAAACACTTGAAATGGCAAAAGCTGATGTGTTTGATTATATCGAAGTGTTTTATAATCGTACACGCAGACATAGCCATTTAGGGGGGCTGAGCCAGAGGCGTTTGAAATCGTCTCAATATAATTTTTCGAGTGTCTGATTTTTAGGGGAAGTCCAATTATTAGCAACACAATGGCTTTGGACTTACAATAACGAACGCCCGCATTCAGCAATTAGAGGTGTTCCGCCTCGCGATTTACGGAATGCAGCATAAACCTCTATTTTTTTACTTAGGTTAATATTGGGGGATTACAGTATGTCAAAACCTCAGTCTCCGAAATAGCAGGCGAGAAGTAATAACCTTGCACGGAAGTAATACCCAAATCCGAAACAATTTTAAATTGCTCTTCAGTCTCTACGCCTTCGATAATAGAGTTTAAACCCAAATTATCACATAACGTTACAATATTTTTACATATGATATGACCTTTAGGTAAATGGATTAAATCAGTAATGCTTTTATCTATTTTTAAAGTGTCTATAGGAAGCTGATACAGGAGTTCTAGGCTAGAAAAGCCCGTTCCAAAGTCATCAATTGAAATAGAGAAACCATTTTCTTTTAATAAGTTGATAGAGTTTATTGCAGATTTATTATCAAGTAAGCCTCGCTCAATAATTTCAATATCAACATCATTATCACGGTGAGTTTCTATGACTTTTAAGACAACATCATTACGACTCAAGGTATCCGGATGTAAATTTATACTAATCTTAGGGGTAAACCCTGAGGTTTTCCATGCATCTAAATGTTCTTTTACCTTCTGAGAAACCCATAGGTCAATAAGCGGAGCTAACCCACCGACTTCCAGATTAGGCAAGAAAAATGGCCCTCTAATTGAGCCATCAGCCATTTTTATGCGGAGAAGGGCTTCAAACTTATCGCAACTCCCCTTTTTTATATCAACTTTAGGTTGGTAGTAAACAAAAAGGTTTTCTTCCTCTAAAAAAGATATAACGTTAGCAGTCTCCTCATTGCTCTGAATGATGGATTTTTTTGCTTTATTTGCTTCAATTTCATGTTCATTTTGTAACTCTAGTTTTATGTTCAGCTTTTCAGATAGTTTCTTACTATGATGCAAGGAAGACTGTAAAAGTGTATATTTTTTAGTGAAAGGCATATAAATAACAGTGCCCAATATTAATAAAAATAGCTGAAGGGCCATGGCGATGATACTGCCATTGGTCGCAATATAACTGTTAATGAATATGGGTGTTACCCAAGGCAGATTAGTTGCTGTGATTTCAATAGGTAAAAAAGATAGCAGGAGATATGCAACGATTATATTGACGATCGGTACGGTTAAAAACGGAATTAAAAGATACCTATTAAAGACAATAGGCAGGCCATAAATTAGAATTTCATTTATATTAAAAATAGCAAAAGGCAGGGCAAGTTTAGCTATTTTCTTGCTATGGTGGTCTTTCCCCGACAAAAAAATAGCAAGAATTAAAGATAGGCCGGCACCAGAACCGCCATAAATGACAAATAAGTCATAAAACTGCTTATAACTCATACTTGGAAATATGAATTCACTTAAAAAAGCATTTCCAAATACGGAGTCAAAAAGATTAGAGCCATGTAAACCAAAAAACCAAAAAATATGGTTGCTGACAGCCCTTATTATTAATAAATAATTATTTGGTATATCAGTATTAAAGCTAGTTGCTTTAAGTAGGCTTGAAAACAGGTTTTGTATAAGAACAAGGAGGATTACTGTGACAGCAACAGCAAGTATGCCTGTAAAGATATATTTTATGCTCGTATTTAACTCACTACCGATTGATTGGTATTGGTTATTGGATGAAGTAACCGAACTTAATATTTTAACGATAGCCAAAGGAATGACTAAAACAAGAAAGGGTAAGTTGGTAAACAATATAGTATCAAGGCTAAAAGAAGAAAGGATTAATGCTTCCGTGAAAATAAGGGTTGTTATAGATAGAAATATAGTTGCTGTTTGACTTATGGCATAGCGCATTCCTAATTGAAATGAAATTGCTATCATCAGCACGAGTGGGAAAAAAACCGACAAAAGAGTACTCGCCCCTTGAAGTGATTCTTTTTCAATAAAGCGGATATCAAAATATGTCCATATGCTTGACAGTAGCGTGCCTATTGCCATTAACACCACATAAGGTATTACCGATACAAATGCATTAATATAAGCGCTCAAGATTGTTTTTTTATATTGCCGCATAACACCTCGGTAACTAGTATGTAGGCTCGCATTTTTGCGGTTTTTTGTACAAAAGTGGAAGGTGGTCTGAGGTCAGGCATTTATTATGTGCTTTTAAATTTAAGCTACCCCTCAACTACGACTAGTTGTGTCTCATCTTCTAGCGAACTATTAATATACCGTAGATAGATCCGAATCATCAACTATATTTATAAGAAGATTCAGCCTCAAACGTGGTTATTTTGTCATCACCTTTAGTTAGTTTAAATCCTTCATATTTTACAAAAACTAAAATGCTTACTCCAGCTCTACGACACTGGAGTCTTTAGGAGCAGTACTTGCAATCAAGAATTTTGAGAATCTGACCCTGAGGGATCCCCACGAAATAAAAAATAGTTAAGCATAAAGAGGCAGCTGCATCAAACGCTGTAATTCTGTTATGGCCTCTTGCCAAGCCATCATAGTCAGTCATAACCGCTGTTCTTTATACACCCTTAAACCTATAAACTGATACGATAAAACGGCGCTTGTTCTCGTGCTGTTAGCTTGATATTGACGGCATTTGTTCATGCCCTTCAGCGCTAAGCCTAGTAAAAATAGTACCATTTGGGCCAGCATCGCTAACAGCAGTAATACGCTTAACTGCTTTTTTTCGGGTATTGCTGTCATTAAAGCTCAGTCCTGTTTTTAAGTCTCGAAAACTTTCTTCTATTTAGCTCCGGCTTTGATAGCGTGTTATTACTTTCTTTGCAAAACGATAACCGCGACCTACAAAATCAAACCCCAATGAGACCATTAACTTAAACCAAGCTACACGAAACCCTGCATCGGTTACAATAAAAGGGGACGCTTCCCTTTTTAGCACCCACGGTGTATGGTTATACTATGCCAAGAACCCCTAGACACGTTTTTCCGACTCATCCGCACCATATTACTCTAGATAAAAAG
>ENA-OSET01000470-OSET01000470.1-sediment-metagenome-genome-assembly--contig:-NODE-470-length-45064-cov-9.554471_pt1 | contig 45064 bp, 42 predicted proteins | sample MGYA00237882_ERZ534229 | MGnify/ENA primary metagenome ERZ534229 (study PRJEB26408, sample SAMN06266212) | sediment metagenome | isolation source: Hudson Canyon methane seep mesocosm | place: USA:Hudson...
GACTTCAAACACTACGAAATCAACGGTAAGAAAGTAGGTTTTGGTGTTGCTGAAACATTATTGCCACAGCAGTTGCTAGACCGTAAAGCCGACTTGTTAGCAGAAATGGAAGGCGAGAAGGCTAAGCAAGGTTTAGACTTCATCTTCTTCGCCATTGTTGATACCAAAACTAAAAACTCTCACCTAGTGATTTATTCAGGTGCAGAAGCTGAACTTGCTGGACAAGCTTATGGCGAAGCCGTAGAAGATCAGTTGATGTATCTGCCAGGCATGATGTCTCGTAAGAGCCAGTTAATGCCAGCAGTCCAAGCAACACTTAGTGCTTAAAATATTAAGTGCGAAAAAAAGAGCGAACCAGTAGGTTCGCTTTTTTTTTGCCTATCAATTAGGCATCCATTATTTCTTCTATATGTATTATTAATTGACTGTAATATCAAATAAGAATATTCTTATTCGCATTATTATCAGTCAATTCAAGTGTTTATTATCAACCTCACTTGAACGAACAAGGAAAGAAAATGATGCGATACGCTTTAATATTATTCTCGGCTATTTCTCTCGTCACTGCTTGTGGTGGTTCTTCTGGTAGTGGTGCTGAAAACTCTAGCCCAACGGTAGAGAATGAATTAGTTGGTCAGTGGGATTTTAAGAGTGCAGAAACGACTGATTACGATGCCTATGTATTAATCATTGATTCTTCTGGTGGTGCTAATAATTATGCCCTCGATTATCAAGAAGCTTGTTATGAAGTTGATGAGTATCAATTAGAGCAAGGTGGGCAGGCGCAGTGGTATCTCAGTTCAGGTAATGAACGACTCCCCGTCAGTATTATTAATAATACGTTGAAATTAGAATCCCCTGTAGGAACTTTAACAGGCGTTAGGCCAGAACAAGAATATGATATTTCTTCTTATCACAATTGTGCGACAGGGCCTGGTGGTAATACGGGTGAAGGATTAAATCTCTCAGACTTAAAAGGTAAGTGGCAGCTTAATAACGAGACTCATTATGCTCAGGTTACTAATGATGGTAACTTCGTATCTTATAAATGGAAAAATGATTGTTATACAAAAACAGACGGAACGATTACTAAAAGTGGAAGTAATACATTTAATTTTCAGTATAACCAAAGTAATAACTTAGAGCTTGTAATCAGTAAAGAGGGAGAAGGCTGGCGTTATAATAATTTAGTTCAATCAGGTGTTGCTGCCGCTGCTTCTTTTGATGCAAATAATCTATTGCCGATTTGTTTTATTCCTCCGGTTTCATCACCAAGTTTCGATACGATTGATACGGAAATAAATCTAGAAGATATTTCAGCTGTTTGGAATCGCTATTCCTTTAGTGAACTATCTTCCTATATTTATATCAACGATACGGGGATGACCTATTATTCGAGAGACCAAAATGATTGTTTTATCGAAGAGGATCCTTATCTTTTCTTTAGAACCCCTGATGGTTGGTTTGATGCAACTTATGGTGGTAGAACATTGGATCTTAAATATGCATTCAATAAGATAAATGAAGGTCAGCTAGGGTTATTTACCCATTATACCGATTCAAATGCTAAATATAGTCGGGTTGTTTACCGATCAGATATCACTATTTCTCAGTTAAGAGCAGGGTACTGCGAATAAAATATTGTTTGAATAAAAGGTGAATGACTTGATTCACCTTTTATTCCATTACGCTGACTTTTAATTATTAGCCCTAATAGTCCTTTTAGCTCTTACCCCTCCTAACGCCATTAGAATCGAAATGAACCAAAATATGCTGCCGGTAGACATTTCTTCGTCTAATTTAGCACCGGGTTCAGACTCTACATCAGGAACCGTTGAGGCTATCGTTGCTTTATAAATCGCCCAATTAGCTCTATCTGTTTCATAAAAATATACCTCGTTATTTAAACCGAATACTTGTGGGTCTTCTGTTCTGTGGATCAATTCAAACTGATTGCCATCAGAGGTAGTAAAAATAAAATCAGAGAAGTCATTATTACTACTTAAGATACGAGCAGTACCTATTAATACGTCATTGATGGAGGATAATTTTTCTATTTGGAGCGTTAAGGTAGAGACATCTATCTGGGCATCTAAGTTAATCGCACTGAGAGCAGACTTCGCGGTACTCCACCTCTCACCATTATCAAAGCTCAAATAAAAGATACCATCATTAATAATACCTAGCTGATTTGTCCCAAGCTCTACTAGTGTGGGTACTGAAGCAATGACGTCGCTATTGGTCGTTAATGTGGTCCAAGACCAGTTGCTTAAATCATCGCTATAACCAATACGAGAACTCAGCACGGTTCCATTTCCATCGTTACTGTATTCAGTGAGTAGGACATGGAAACGGTCGTTGGCCAATAGAATATCCCGTGTCGAAAAATACTGATCACTTGGGTAGTGAGTAAAGGCAAACCAATCGTCATTAGGTGTTCGAGACATCAATGAATCGACTAAGGATAAATTCTTCATCACAGCGCGGCCATCATTCGCGAATACCACTTGCCAGTTCTGATAAATACCAACGGTATTGGCTGTCCAAGTTTTTAGATCTGAGGAGGTGTAATAGGCTTTCTCGGCTGAACTTGAAGTGCCAGGGTTTAACATCACGTATTGGTTGTTAAGCGCATCATAAGTTAATGACTTGGCATAACCAACTTCCTTAATATCATAGGCTTCAGAAAGGTTATTCAGGTCATCGCCAAACTGAATATGAGTATCGAGAATGCTGGGGTTCCCTTCACTAATCAAAAAAATAAACTGTCCATTTACGTAAAATGCTTGCGCATTATTAGGCGTGATATAGGATTTGAAATTGCCTTCAGCATCAATTGAAAACGACTGCCCGCCATACCCCAAAAAGTAAACCGTATCATCGACTTGAACTTTCTCATAGCTGGTGGCACTTGGGTCGAAGTTATCAGTTACCAATTCTGAACTGATGAATTCGTTAGATAGATTGTTGTAATAATCGGCCGCTTGCGTATCTCGCAATACTTGATGAGATGAGATTGTTTGATAATAAAAATCCCCTACGCTTCGTGGGCCTACTGAAACTCCTTCAATAAAACCAATGGAGGAATAAAGCGTTGTATTCACGTCATCCGTTGTTAATGAGAATGTTAAACCAGCACTATCATCGACCGTATAATTACGTAGGCTATCTTGGTAGCAATACCAGGTGTAATCTTGCAGCGATTGTAGGTTGGTTATTTCAGTCTCACCTTCGCTATAGCGATTAGCGGCTGCGGTGAAAGCTGTGGTTGCAGTCCCTTCTCCAGCAACGGCACTGGGGGCTTCCCAGCTATCGGGGAGGGCGATACAGCCGGCCATAGTGACTTCTTCATCATCAAATCGCTCAGGCATTATGCGCTCAATCGTAAACTCTGAGACACCTTGACGGTTAATCGTATGCTCTCCAAGTGTGGATGAATTTGCAGTGGCTGCGGTTGAAGAGAGTACGGTTGAAGAGAGTACGGTTGAAGAGAGTACGGTTGAAGAGAGTACGGTTGTAGAGAGTGCCAAGGCGATGCTGAACGACATAGAAGGTGCGATCGATTTCATGAAAAAGTACTTCTTTGCTTATTTTATGTTCTGACTTTAACAGAAAAATTGAGCCTAAAGCAGTGCACAGATCGCTTCAATTGTGAAAAACCTGTGCAAGATACTTTTTATGGGCCTTCATTAACGAACGTATTTATGCAGGTGCCTCTTAATAATCGTTAGCTCCTGACGAAACAAAACTCCGTTATTAGCCTGCGGCACGGGTGTCGTCGCTAATTCCCCGCGAGCCCCAATGAAGTCACCTGTCCCACCTGTAATGGTCACTGTGGATGTGCCTTTATCCGCTTCACGACCAGAGACAACGATTGTGCCTTCATATCCAGAGTTCTCATAAAAGCTTAGTGTCCAGTTGCATTGGCCATAGTTATTATCAGGGTCATCGGGCAGAGTCGGGTGATCGGTAGTTGAATAATCTAGTGCCCCTGGGTCGGTACGAATACAATAGCCGGAATTACGACCAATCACGGTTTCGGCATCTTCTGCCAGTAATTTCTGATCAAATACAAACACATCACCCGGTGAATCCAAGCCATCCTCAATATTGGCACCTTGACGAATGCCACCATCGTTGCGGCCATCGGCAAAGGTGGTTAGGGTTAAATTATGGGCGTGAGCGGGTAGTTGCAATAACGACAGTAGAAGTGCTGAAGGTAGAGTAAAGGCAAGTGACTTTCGCATAGTAATTCCCTGAGTATGAGATTTTTTTTTGTTGAAACGTTTTCACTGAATGTGATTAAAACATTACGACAAGGGTTTTACTCAGGGAATCAGGATAATGGCTTAAACGTTAACTTTGGCAGCCACATTATTGGTTTTAACTGTCATCGCTCGTTTAATCAGCATGCCGAATAATTTCACCGGCCATGAGCGTGGAATTAAACGATTTTCCCAAGCGTAAAATTTATTAATAAACCCAGGCACTACCGTCGCTTTTTTACCTAAGGCATTTAAACCCGTTCGCGCAACGAATTCAGGCTTATGCAAGGTGATGGGCATTTTAGAAAAATCGATTGCCATGTTTCCTGGCATAGCGGTATCGGTTAAGCCTGGGGATAACACACTGACATCAATACCATACGGCTTTAATTCAACATTCAGCGCCTCACCTAGCGATAATATATACGCCTTACTTGCGGAGTAGTTGCTCACAAACGGCACGCCCTGGTAACCGAATAAACTTGAGGTGAGCAGAATTCCACTTTTCTTTTGACTCGAGGGTTTTTTATTGGCAAAACTGTTTTGAAAGCGCTGCTTAAAACGTTGGCCAAATAAGTGGCTCAATAACATAGGGCTGGTGGTATTGAGTGTCAACATCTTCTGTTCTGCCTCAATTGGGTTGTCGATGAAGGCACCGTTATTTTCAATGCCGGCATTAGGAATTAGCAAACCAATATCTAAATCGGTAGTCTGCTTATCGATATCGTAACTCGCCTGAGGATCCGACAAGTCGGCTGACAGCGTACGTACCTTCACTGAAAATCGAGTTTCTAAAGAATCTTTCAACTCATCCAAGTTGGCTTGATTACGCGCCACGGCGACTATGTTCAACCCTTGTTGAGCAAGTTGTTCACTCATGGCGCGACCAATACCGGAAGAGGCTCCGGTAATTAATGCCCAAGGACCGTATATCTGTTTAAAGTTTTTCATAGTGCTCTCGCTTCAAAATAATTAATGACTTGTTAGCAGTGATTGCTAGCTGATGAATAGATAATAGAGTGTGTTTTAATGGGTGGAAATAATCGATTTTTGGCATTGAGTGTGCAAAAATTAGCAGTGCGATAAACTGGGATTGAGTAAGCCAATATGAACTGGGACGATTTACGAATATTTCTGGCGTTATCCCGAGAGGGAACCCTATCGGCTGCAGGTAAAGCCTTAGCGGTAAAGCATTCAACAATTTCTCGTCGCATCAAAGCGTTTGAGGAGTCTTTGGGTAGCCGGCTATTTGAACGGCTCAGTGAAGGTTTTGTTCTTACTCAAGCAGGGGAGAATCTACTCGAGCACGCCCTTATCATGGAAGAGCAAGCACAGGCTGTGGATAGAAAAGCCTTTGGTCTTGATGCTCAACTAAAAGGGCAGCTAAACCTTACGGGTCCTCATGATCTATTAAGTCGATTATTAGTGCCGCACATTAGTCGTTTTAAACAAACGTATCCAGCTATTGATTTACAACTCATTAGTACCGCAGGTTTAGTCGATATGGCCGCACGAGAAGCGGATGTAGCCCTGCGTTTAACTGAAAAACCCGCCGACTATTTGATTGGCAAGAAGGTTTTACCCTTACGTCACGGTATTTACGCCAGTAAAGAGTATTTAGAGAAATATGCCGCTGATAAAGAAAGAGGCAAGCATCAGCTGATTCAATGGCGTCGAGACAGCAAAGCTCCGGAATGGGTGAAGCAGTATTTTCCCGATGCAGAAACATCGATGCGAGTTGATGACTCAGCAACTATGGTATCGTGTGTAAAAAATCATTTAGGGTTAGCTCGAATGGCCTGTTTTATGGGGGATAATATTCCCGATGTCTTTCGTCTAGACCTACCTCTCATTCCTTCGACTTGGGGCGTTTGGGTATTAAGTCATGCTGATTTACGCAGTACCGCTAGAGTACGCGCAGGGCGAGAATTTTTGACCGATATCCTGCTGCAGCAACGCAGCTTAATCGAAGGATTAGACTCAAATTACTGGCAGGGCCAACTGAAATAAAGAACTGAAACGAAGAGTTGATATGAAAACCTGGAAAATAGCACCCCAAGATAGTGCTATCGCTCAATACATAGATTGCTATTGGTTTTTGGAGAAGACAGCAGATGATACCGGCCCTGACTTTCCTAAACTCAATCCAGACCCCGCAGCTCATATAATTATTGCGGCTAAACAGCAGCCTTATCATTATCAGCAGGATGGCTATTTAGCTCAGGGCTTAGGCAGTCATCTCATTTCGCCCTATAGAAAAACTTATACCCTAGATCATACTCAAGCGTTTAGTGTATTAGGAATTAAACTTAAAGTCGGTGCACTGTATTCATTGCCTCTACTCGGGTCAGCTATTGGTTCGAATGAAATAATTCAATTTGAGGTTCAACAACAATTACAAATTAGTGTAAGTGATGAGGCAGCTCTACTTAATCAGCAGGACGAAAAAGCAGAGTATAATCGAGATAAGCTCGATAATTTATTACAACCTTTAATTGCACAAAGCAAAGAAGATAGACACAGTGAATTGGTTAGAAAAGTAATAAGTCTATTTAATTCAACAAGTTTATTAGCAATAGAGCTATCTACGATAGGAAATATATTCGGCTATTCACAGCGCACCATTGAACGCAGTTTTTCCAAAGTCACAGGTTTTACACTCAAGCAATACCACAGCATGCAAAGGCTAGAAGCCATGCTCGACCATTTACATAAACTACCAAGTGATGAGATCAATTGGACAGATGTAGCATTAAACTATGGTTTTAGCGATCAGCCACATTTAATTCGCTATGTTAAAAATACTTTAGGTTTAACCCCGGGCCAATACGCTGATGATCGCGATTTGGCTATTGATGTTTATGGTGATTTTGAATAAAGATCGGAAATATCAGAAAACTGTCGTTTTTATTCAATCTTCTATAATGTCACTTCTATAGCATGCTGTTATTTCAAGATAACTATCAGGTACACTGATAACAGGTCAATTCAGGTAATCGCCATGTCAGGTTTTACATCACTCGCCAGCTTAGGTTGGCAGCCATTTTTCCAGCAACAACTTTCACTTGAAGAGTGGGATAGTGTTTTACCTGCTCGAGTGATCGAGCAGCATAAGTCTGAAATAAAAGTCGCTACTGCTGAAGAAATACTAACTCTAGCCCTCATCCACACAATGCCAGAATTGGTAGTGGGAGATTGGATCTTATTGTCTGAATCTGCAGATGGTGAAAAACACTTCTCGCGCTTATTGGAGCGTAAGACTTGTTTCTCCCGTAAAGCCGCGGGAAGCAAGGTACAGAAGCAATTGATTTCGGCAAATGTTGATACCGCGTTTATTGTGTGTTCGATGAATGCAGACTTTAATCTTAATCGTGTCGAACGCTTTTTATCTTTAGTCAATGAATCCGACGCCGAACCTGTCGTCGTTCTCAGTAAGAGTGACCAAGCGGATTCACCAGAAAAATTTATCCAAGCTGTGCAGCGCATCGACCCATTATTAATGGTTGAGGCGGTTAATTGTTTAGATAGTGTAAGCATTAGCAAGCTTTCTCCTTGGGTTAAGAAAGGTAGAACTATAGCTGTACTCGGTTCTTCAGGGGTCGGAAAATCAACGCTTACGAATACCTTGTTAGGAGAAGAGACTCAAAGCACTAGTGGAATAAGGGAGGACGATAGTAAGGGCCGGCATACTACCACTAGTCGCTCACTGGTGAGTTTAGCCGAAGGTGGGTTAATACTTGATACCCCTGGAATGCGCGAAATTCAATTGGCCGATTGCAAAGACGGTATTGCTACCACCTTTGCGGATATTGAAGCCTTAGCTGAAGAATGTCGCTTTGCTGACTGCCAGCATGAAAGTGAACCGGGCTGTGCTATTCAAAAAGCGATTGAGTCAGAGGGACTGGATGTAAGAAGGCTCGGTAACTATAAAAAACTATTACGAGAAGAAGCGTTAAACTCAGCCAACTTAGCTGAGCGTAGAGCCAATGATAAAGCGCTAGGAAAGTTTTATAAAACTACGTTAGCGCAGGCCACTAAATTAAAAGGTCGTTAGTTTGGGTATTTTAATATTAACTGAGATTTTTGATGCTGGTTAAGCTGGCGTATTTAACTAATGTTATGTAAATAAGGGTGTTTAGTTGTTAACCATAAATACATAAGAATTAAGGTGAATGTTTATGGCGTAAATATGCAAAAACGGCGGTATAGTCATTTAAAACAAATAAGTAATTATATGGATGTTGAATATAGTTATATAAGTCATTTGAGAATGATTCAATTAAAGAATATTTATATTCTTTTCTAATAAACAAGAGGACGCAGTCGTTAATTAGTTTGTATTGATAATTAAATCTTTCTTTGTAATAAAAAGTTATTAGTTACAAGAAAACAAAACTTACAATAGATAAAACCTTTCATTACATTAAATTAAACCGAATTTTAATTCGGTCACAGAATTGAATTTAAGAGCCTGTAGACTGCAACTTCGATTTATTAATTTAAGTTCTTGTTTCGAAGCTTATTCCTAGAAAAAGTACGAAAAGAAAGTTCGAAGTTTTACCTTATGAGGTTCTGTATGTTGCGATTAATCCTTACTAGAATGACTATTGTATTTTTGATGAGCTTACTGGCAGCTTGTATTGAAGTGGAAGTATCTGTATCTGAAGAAGATCTTGCCAAAATTTCTGATGCCGTTGATGCAGAAACTGAATTAGAACCAACTCCAGAACCAACACCAGAACCAACACCAGAACCAATACCAGAACCAACTCCAGAGCCAGTGACTTTAGCTGAGATTCCAAATAGCATTGCCTACAATGGTTGGTCGACCATGTTAAATACATTAAGTGGCCAGAATACTGAAAGTTCAGATTCTCCAAGTGCAGCTCATGACCCTTCGTTATTTAACTTAGTTGGTGAAATGTATCATGCAAATGGGTTAGCAGGTTATAGCAGTGATTTTACGTTTCTACCGCAAGGATCTGAATATATTGATGGTGCAGATGCATTAGATAATATTAATACAACGTCGGCTAGCGTGATTGTGCTTTCTACTTATGGCGGTCAATCAGGTATTCTGCAAGAACCGACGAATGCGGCTGCAGAGAATGGCTGGATTAATAAAATGGTGAATGCGGCGGAAGCGGCTGAAGCACGAGGTATTACTCCGGTAATGTTTCAAGCATGGGGTAGTTCAGATTCGGAAGGTGCCTTTCAAAATGCCAAAATTAACAGCGATGCTTTACAAGAAGAAATCGGCATCGTTGTTGTTCGGACTGCTGAAGTTGTTGAAGCCTTAAACCAGTTGAATAACAGCTATACAACCAATACGAATTCTCCTGATGGTAAATATACTATCCCTGTTCAGCACTTATACAGTGGCGATACGAGTGACAATTTTCATGGCTCTTATGCCATGGCTTATGCTAATGCCTTAGCAACCTTTAAAAGTTTAACGGGTATCTCAGCAGCTGCAAATGCTTTTGTAATTCCATCTGGTGGTGCAGCGGGTGATCAGTATGGTATGACACAAGCTTTCATTAATGACATCGTTCAGACGGTTGACCTTATTCAAGTAGATTCATTAATTGCCGGTTTAGATACGGGTGCAGCGCCTATCGCTAACGGTTTTTCATTGAGTGCCAATCAAGGCAAAGAAAGTTTGATTAATATAGCAAGCGAATCACAGTTATTGGATGACGAAGCTATTCGTCTTGAAAATTTTGCTATTAAAACTGTTGATAATAGCCACTTTTCCAGCATTGAATTGATTCAACATCAGCTAATAATGACACCATCTACCAGCTTCAGTGGAGATACTCAGGTTGTCATTACTTATACAGATACTCAAGATCAGAGTATTGATATTGAGTTAACCATTGAAGTTGCTGCTGACGTTGTTATTGAAAGCCAAGAAATTATTATCGGATTTGGTGATGGTAACTGGGCCTCATTTGGGACTTCAGGAAATTTATATAATCACCAGGTAACCTCTGAAGGTAAGGTTATCAATGGTATTCGTGGCTTTGGCGCGCTATCTACTCGAGAAAATCTGCAAGATTCACAAGGTGTAGAAGTAGGTTCAGTAACGGCATTAACATCCGGTAATCTTGCTGGCCTAGGTTTTACGGCTAACGATAATCCTGTGATTAGTCATTATGGCCCATATCCTGAATTATATGATTCATTATCAGCCGCACCGAGAGGCACCACGGTTTCATTCTCAGTTAATGGCCTAGCTGCCAATGCAGAATACCGTATCAATATGGCAGGGCGTTACGTTAAATATGAAGTTAATATTGTGGACGTCGATGTTAATGGTACCACCGGACAATATGATTCTAATCGCTCTAGTGACAATGTATCTGAGTATGACGCTGTAGCAAGTACGAATAGTAATGGCCAATTAATCATCACTCTTTCATCAGACGGTACGTCAGAGTCTACTCGTTGGGGGTTGTCTTATGTGCATATTAATCGAGTCACAGAATAAAAAAAGATAGATATATTACAGGGCAGCTAGTACATAAGTCGTATTTATAGCTGCTTTTCTCAAGTGTATAGTTGCCCTGTTTTTATACGAAGTCGATACAAAATTATGAAAGAGCGTTTTAGAAATCTTGTTGTAGCCACCCTTGTATGTATTGTTAACCCAATAGAGGCAATCGCAGATAATAGTTTTAGGTTAATTCACGAAACTAATTCCTCAGAAAAAATACAGCAGTTCGGGTTTAGTAAAGAGGGAGATTATTTTTATGCGCTTAAAAGTAATGGGGCTGCACAGGTATTGAAAACCAGTAATCGTAAAAGTCTCAAAACAAAGATGAGTGATGTTTCAAGTTCGGAAATTATGTGGACTAATGATCCTCTGAGAATATATTTAACCCGTCCACATCAACCTGTTCAAATGTTTAATCTTCAAACATTAAAGTCCCAAACTGTTTCTTTTAATAATCCAGGCCGTGGGCCATCAATTATATCCAGCGATGGTCGCTTTCTAATGAAGGGGACTGAGATTTATGATTTTCAGAGACGATCTAATTATTTAATTAGAGGGCTAGATTATAACGTATATCAATACTCACGCTGGCTCTCGATGAGTGATGATTTTAATACAGTACAAATGTCTACCTCGGATGAGAAAGGTGATAGTGCAGCAGTATTAACGTATATCGATTTGGAAATGGGTTATAAGTTGGCATCCTGGACTCCTAACTGGTTATTAGACGGTAATATCATTGAATCGGTATTAATGCGGGGCAAGATAGCGGCGATAGGTATGGATAACAAAAAAATCAAGCTCTGGTCTTATGTTGATAACGAGACGGTGCGTTCTTTACCTTTTGAGGAAGATATTACATTCCTTAAACGTGACCAGGGCAAAGATAGCGAGCGTCTTATAGCTTGGGGTGATACAAGCATTTCTATTTGGGAAAGTGCCGACTGGAAAAATAATATCGAAAAGAAGACGCTAAAGCACGGTAGTCCTAAGAAAATCAGGAAGCCTAGCTTATCTTATGATAGTCAGTTCATTGCCTTTACTGGTGGTGAAAATAAAGTTCAAGTGAGGTCAATGGAAAAGACAATCGCACAGCCGGTAGAAAAGGAAGTAGGCAAATCATTGAGGCAATTGAAAGGAAGGTTGAAGGGGAAAATACAAGAAGAATCACTGGATGAGTCGATGGCCCTTGAAGCCGAGAATAATATTGTACTTAATGAGTTCAACGATGAGCTCGACAATCAGGTTCAGGCTATATTCTCACCCACAGAGAATTACCTTCTGACCTTAAATGAATCAAGAAATAAACTGACCTTATGGCAATTTGAATAATGCCATAAGGTTATCAGTAAATTACCTTATGTATTGGTCGTACACATAAAAGCTTTCAGCATTGCTCTGTGCCCACCAGTGTTGCCAAGGCTCTGCCAGACTTGGATTATCAAGCAGTTCGTTATTGGCTAGAGGCTCTACAAGACTAGCCACCGGCATTAATAATCCATTTGAGCTTCTACGTTTAATCATCTGTGGCATTAGTTTAGCCGGATCATCAAGCCCCATGCTTCCCACCAACTCATAAAAACTTTTTAATGTATTATTGTGAAAGTTTTTAACACGTTCACTTTTATCCAACACATTCACAGCTTTCGTCCGGGCAGGGTCTTGCGTCGCAATACCGGTAGGGCAGAGGTTGTTATTACAATGACGAGACTGCACGCAACCAATGGCCATCATCATTGTTCGAGCAGCATTAACTATATCGGCACCGACCGCAATCTTAGACAGTAGATCAAAGCTAGACGCTGTTTTACCCGAGGCAATAATGCGGATCTTATCTCTAAGGCCAACACCCACTAAAGCGTTATGCACAAAGTAAATACCTTCCAAGCACATCATCCCCAAGCGATTACTGAATTCAACAGGAGCGGCCCCCGTTCCACCTTCAGCACCATCCACTGTAATAAAGTCAGGAGTTATTCCGGTTTCTAGCATCGCCTTACATAAGCATAGAAATTCAGCCGGGTTACCAATACACAGTTTAATGCCCACGGGTTTACCGTTACTTAACTCCCGTAGAGTTTGAATAAAAGACAATAAAGCAAAAGGCGTTTTACATTCGGGGTTAACCGCTGGTGAAATACAATCTTCCGTCATGGGGATTTGGCGGATGTCGGCAATTTCTTCAGTGATTTTAGCTTTGGGTAATACACCACCATGACCCGGCTTTGCCCCTTGAGATAATTTAATCTCAATCATTTTGACTGTGGTTAAGTTGGCTGTTTTACTGAATAGTTCAGGACAAAACTCACCGGCTTCAGTACGACAACCAAATAATCCTGTGCCAATCTGCCAAGTAATATCACCACCATGTTTCAAGTGATAAGGACTAACACTGCCTTCGCCTGTATTGTGATAGCAGCCTGCTTTTTGCGCCCCTAAATTCAAGGCCTCAATCGCGTTTGAACTTAAAGAACCAAAGCTCATCGCTGAGATATTGAGATACGAAGCAGCATAAGGTTGCTTACAATCAGGGCTACCGATAAGTACTGATTTAACATCGGGCAGAACGTGTTTCGGGTTCATGGAATGCCACAAACTCAAATAGTTTTCTTCCAGTAAATTCCTCTGGGTACCAAACGCGATGGTATCTCGCACATTCTTAGCGCGTTGATAAACCAGTGAGCGCTGCTCTCGGTTAAACGGATTTTCTTCAGTATCGTTAGCAATAAAATACTGCTGAATTTCGACGCGATAGGATTCAAGGAAATAACGAATATAGGCTACGACGGGATAGAGGCGATTGAGGTTATGACGACTAAAATGTAAGTCGTAAAAGCCAATTACGCTATAACCTAATGTAAACAATAAAACCATACCATTGACCAGACTAGCGGTTTGGCTGAATAAATACAGTGCCAGCAGATTGCCAATGCTGGCGATAAGCCAATAGACCTTTTGCATAATGGTCATAGAAAGTCCTTACGATGTCATATTAGTCATGAAACTTTGGCAATACTACGCGACTTATCGGGCTAAGGCTAAAACAGACAGATTGTTAAAACAGACAGGTTGCTAAAACAGAAAGAAAGCTGAAGCTAATTTAAAGATAGCTTTCCAGAGTCCTGTAAGGGGGTCATAACCGCCATTTCAATCGATTCAGGAATTAATAGCTGCATCAAAGTGCTCATGGAGGTTTTATCCGCCATCAAGGTGTTCGAATTATGAGCATCCTCCGCAGTTTGCCAAAAATACACCTCAACCCAGCGACCTTGACTATCTTTGCTCAAGGATTGAAATATAAAGCCGGGCAGTTTTTCTAGGTCGGGAAGCATGGCATCGACAGCGGCTACCATTTGCTTATCAGTGACATCTGCTTTGGCTTGCCAAGTCAGTATTTCAGTTACATACATATCGAGTACTCATCAAATTAAGGAAGTAGGCATGATATTCGATAACTTTTGAGAGATAATTAGTCAAATTAAGACTTCACTATTCTCATTATGGAATGAATATGAACAGCTTTGAGCGTGCCTCGTTATTTCTACTCGTTGTTGATCAAGGCTCATTGGCGGGAGCCGCACGACAAAAGAGCATTAGCCCGTCGGTTGTCAGTAAAAGGTTGGCTGAGTTAGAGCAAGAATTAGGCGTGCAGCTATTACGCCGCACGACTCGCCGCATGTCGCTAACGGAAGCAGGAGAGCAGTTCTACCAACAAATGCGCCATCTTGATGGCCAATGGCAAAGTTTATTAGATGAAACCGCGAGTCTTGGCCAAGAACCTAGAGGCACATTAACAGTGGCCGCTCCGCAACCTGTATTAACACGTGTGCTATTAGCCGCAGTGAATGAATTTCAGATACAGAACCCTCAGATAGAAATAGTATTACAGGCTGCTGATTATAATGAGCTGCCTAGACCAGAAGCGGATATTACTATTTGTCGACAGCTTGAAAGCTTAGATGCAGCCACGACGATTGGGCTACCCTTGTGTGATTATTCAAATGGTCTCTTTGCCGCTCCAGCCTATTTAGAAAAATCAGGGCCAAAAGATATTCAAGCGCTAACGGACTGCGACTGTTTGGCCTATGGTCTTACTAATCCGAATCGTTGGGCATTTGCAAACGGTGAGAGTATCTCAATTAATGCTTCGTTATTAACCAATAATACCGAGGTTATAATACAGTCGGCAATTGCTGCCCAGGGCATTGCCTATATTCCCGCAATGATTATTCAGCAAGAACTAGCAGACAATAAATTACAGCCTTTATTGCCTGCTATTAAAAGCCGTAATTTTCAATTATGGGCTTACTACCAGAAACTGGATTATGTACCGGTCAAGGTCAGAGCCTTTTTAGATTATTTAAAAATCGCTTTTTGACATCACCAACTCAGCACAATCCGGCCACGACGGCCTTTTTGCTGTAGGCGAGAAAAAGCCTCAAGGTAATCGGTAAACTTAAACTCTTTATCCACAGTCGCTTTGAGTTTTCCTTCGTCTACCCAATTTGCAATGCGCGTTAGCTGTTCAAAATTGCCATGCATCACCATTAAATAACCGACTTGGGTATCTTCTGACTCTCCCCCATTTTCTTGGCTGGGTTCTGCGGGAATAAAAATTCCATTAGGGGTCAAAAGGGGTTTCATTGCTGCCAATGTTTGTATATTGGTTAAGTCCAAAATCACATCAAATTTTTCTGTCAGTTCTTTTATGTTTGTTCGGTTGTAGTCATAAACTTTATCCGCACCATAAGACTGCAAATATTCAGTTTGAGAATCGCCGGCAATGGCAGTGACATGGGCACCGAGTAGTTTAGCAATTTGAATACCTTGTAGCCCCAAGCCACCTGCGGCTCCGTTTATTAGCAGCTTCATGCCAGTCTTAAGCTGCCCAAGATCTTGCAAAGCAACCAAGGTCGTTAATGAACCTAGTGGGATAGCGGCTGCTTGTGAGAAATCCACATGGGTGGGCATTAATGCCATATAGTCTTCATTGATGGCAATAAATTCAGCATGGCTCTTCCAGCCAGTGATCATATTCACATAACCAAATACCTGATCACCCCGTTTAAACCTTTTACCGTCAGACTCGACTATGCCAGAGAACTCAAGCCCTGATTGAACGTCTTTATCAACACCATATTCTGCAAAATATTCATCAAAACGCCCTGCAGCACTCTCGGCATCATAAGGGTTTACTGATGCACTTTTAATACGGACCAGTACTTCATCCTGTTCAGGTATTGGGGGGGCTAGATTATCTTTCAATGCAAACTGCTTATTACTTTCTACGATTAAGCCTTTCATTTTTCTCTCCAGACATACATTTAGGTCATTCGACCTAATTAATATAGGTCGATTGACCTAATTCGTCAATAGCGATATATTGACTCAAATAGAAAGACTGCCTTGATTGAGAAGTGAATGAGTCCAAAAATTGAGTTGATATTGCAATGCGCCATGACCATTTTGAAAGAGTCTGGTGATCAGGGGCTGACCATGAGAAAAGTTGCAGAGGCCGCAGATATGCGCTTGAGCAATGTGCAATATTATTTCAAAACCAAGGATTTGTTACTGGGTGCGCTATTAGAAGGGTTTTTATTAGACTATGCCCAGTCGATGGACGCACTAACTTCATCAGATAAACTTGAAGCTGAAAAACGGCTGCAACAGTTGATGACGCATATATTAAACGACATCGAGAGCAGTGATTGCAGTATTGTTTTTAAAGAAATCTGGGCCATTGCAGAACGCAATAGTACGGTGAAGCAAGCAGTCGATGATTATTATGCCAAGCTTCATCTCATGCTGTTTCAACAATTGCAGCAAATAGCTCCTGAGAAGTGTAAAGATAAAACCATCAATAATGCCGTAGCCATTCTTCTTCCTTTTATTGAAGGCTACTGCATTACCAATACTAATTTAAAAGTTTCAAATAAAAAACTCTCAGAACAGCTTGCAAGCGTATTATTTCGAATTTTAAATTAATCCAATTTAATCAAACGTTGTTGAAGTTAAGAAGTGCATAAAATCAGTGACGCTCGTCAATGGAGTCTCTTCCATGGGCAAGTGACCAACATCAGCATAGGTGATTAGTGATGAGTATTTAATATCTCGATTAAAATCAGACGCTCGATCTACTGGGAAATAACGATCTTCTTCCCCCCATAAGACCAGTGTCGGTACGGAGATATTTTTTATTTCAAGGCTATCAGTATCTAATTTCGCTTTAACTCGTTTTGGAAATGCATCCATATTACCTGGATAATGGGCCAGATCGTAATATCGATCTATGAGTTTGTCATCAACAAGCTGGGCATCAAAATAAATCTCTTTTAAGCCGATATCGAACATAAAGCGTGGGGATAAGTTAGCTACCAATGAGTCAAATAATGGCCATTGTGCCAATTGAATAGCGGGTGGCCAGCTTTCTTGTGGATAACCTAAAGAGTTGATTAAGGTTAAGCTCTTAACCTGCTCTGGATACTGTAAGCTGTATTCCCAACTAATTCGCCCACCTAATGAGCTACCGACTAGGTGCACTTTATCTAATGCTAACTTCTGCATAAAGTTATTAATAAAATCGACGTCATTATTAACTTCATATTGATCCAGCGGATCTGGGCCAGTTAAGCCAAAGCCAGGTAAATCAAGGCGTATAACTCGGTAGTGTTTCTTTAGGTGATGACTCCATTGGTCCCAAGTGTGTAATGATGATGCCGTTCCATGCAGTAAAATAACCACGTCTCCTTGGCCTTCATCACGATAATGTACCTGCATATCTCGGATATCGATGAACTGTGATTCGTCATTGGCATATTCTTGCACCAGTGATAGCTTATCGGGCTGATTTGAACAAGCTGACATGAAAGCGCTAAAGAAAAATAGAATAAACAATATTTTTGCTGGTCGCATGTGGTAACTATCTCTTAAAGTGTGGTTAGTTGAATAATATCGGTGAGTCACTATTGCTGCGATGTGATTACGTTGCATCATAGGGTCTATTGGTAACACAAGACCTGGAAGTGCCAGTTATAGAAGCATAAGTAGTATTAAGGTTAGATTTAATGGGATTATTTTGACGAAAATAGATTTAAATACGGTCTCTTCCTCTGCGCTATTAGATTTGCTGGATTCTTGTGATGCCTTTGGTATAGAGCATCATGAATCGCCACGACTAGAGCGAGAGTTTTTGTTAAACCCTTTGCAGCGTATTGATGAAAGTCAGTTAATTACTTTATGGAATGAGATTGTCCGAAATACCCCTGTCCCCCATATTGGCTTGTCGATCGGCCAGCGAATTAATCCACAGGCAAAAGGATTATTGGCTAGTTGGATTAGCCAGTGTGAAACTTTAGGGGAGGCAATATTAATCTTTCAACAGCACATTAGTTTGATGTCTCCTTCAGAGGCATGGCTGATCAATAAGGTTAAAAGTTCAGAACAGCAAGCTTATATACAACTTGTATTCAGCCTCGAAGATCATAAAAATTATCCGGTTGCCGCGATTGAACGTAGTATGAGCGCACTAGTGGCTTGGGGGCAGGTCTTAACTGGAGAGTCCCTTCAGCCTGATAAGGTAACATTTAACTTTTCGGCACCTAGCTATGTCGATCAGTATGAATCAATATTTGGCGCTGCAGTTGAATTTTCTTGTGCAGAAAACAGTCTATTATTTCCTGCTGATGTTTTTGAATTAGCGATTAAGAGCGCGAATCCGCTATTAAAAGAAATGATACAGGTTAAAGCCAAAGAAGCCTTTAATGCGCTCGATGAAGACTTATCGATGAGCAATAAAGTACGAACGCTAATAGAGACTTACTTGGTAGATAAAAAAGCGAGCATAGATTATATCAGCCAAATATTGTGCATGAGCCGTCAAACTGTCTATCGACGCTTGAAACAAGAAGGTACAGATTTTAAAACGTTGCTAAATGAAGTGCGGAAAGATAAATCAGTGATCTTACTTCTTGAAAATAACGCCAATTTAGAATACGTCAGCTTAAGCCTAGGCTTTAATGATACGAGTAGTTTTTACAAAGCATTTCAGCGTTGGTATGAGATGAGCCCAGCGGAATATCTGATCAAGCACGCTAACTCGCCCTCTGTATAAGAGGGCGAGTATTTGTTGAACTAGTTATAGTATTCAACTTTAGCGTTAGGTTTGGCAAATACGAGGTGGTTTACCCCAATTGATCTTTCAGCAAAGCCGCCTTCACAGTAGCTCAGATAGAACTGCCACATACGCTTGAAATCATCACTATATCCCAAGTCAGAGACTTGCTCTGATTTAGCATTGAAAACTTCATGCCACTTCTTCAGTGTGCGAGCATAATGGTGGCCAAAATCTTGTGCTTGTATCAAACTGAAATCACTTGCCTTTGTGCTGGCACTGACCAAGGCTGTAACCGATGGAATACAGCTGCCTGGGAAAATATAGCGCTGAATAAAATCAACATCTTTACGGGCTTGATCATAACGTTGATCTGCAATAGTGATTGCTTGAATTAAGGCGATCCCTTCGGGCTTTAATAATGAACTGCAATGTGCAAAGAAGGTATCATAGAACTTCCAACCCACAGCTTCGATCATTTCGATAGAGACTAATTTATCAAACTGACCCGCATAATTCTTTTGTAAATCACGGTAGTCTTCTAACAGGAGCGTGATCTTATCTTCCAGTCCTGCTTCTTTAATGCGCTCTTCTGCAAGGTTGTACTGCTGCTGGGATATCGTTGTCGTTGTTATATGGCAGCCATAGTTTTTCGCAGCATAGATGGCAAAGCCCCCCCAGCCAGTACCAATTTCAACCACATGATCTTGCTCATTTAGGCTCAATTTCTCACAGATAATTTTGAGTTTATTCAGTGATGCTTCTTCCATGGTCGATTCGGCTGTGGGGAATATTCCCGATGAATACATCATGGTGGGGTCTAAGAATAATTCGAATAGGTCATTGCCTAAATCATAATGCGCGGCGATATTGCGTCGTGAGCCTTTTTCAGAGTTACTATTAAAGTAATGAAAGGCTTTAAGTAGGGGTTTTGATAGAGAAGCAAGACCTCCCTCCATTTGATCGAGTATATCGAGATTAGAGACCATGACGCGTACCAGCTTGGTCAGGTCAGGAGAGCTCCAATCTCCGGTCATAAACGATTCAGCGGCACCAATACTGCCAGCGGTCATAATCTCGCTATAACAACTTGGATCTTTAATGACTAGACTCGCACAGATATTGGCTTCGGTTTCATCTTGTCCAAATACCGTCGTATCATCGCCTTCTACAATTTTTAAGCAGCCTGTGTGCAGCTTAGTTAGCTGCTTGTGTACAAGGTACCTGGCAAGCACGGACATTTTACTGCTTGGTAAAAAGGATTTCTTTGTTTTGTTTTCAATATTAACAACGGATTGCGTATTCATGATTATTCTCCTAAATAATTATACTTGTTTGCTGCTTGGGTGGTCGTAAAAAGGAGAGCGCTTTAACCACAATTTCAACGCATTCCAATAAATCCCTATCACCACCTTAGCGGTCATAAAAGGAAATCGAACCAAGGTTTTCGCTAGGTTTTTAAGTAGAGGTTTTCTATCCAAAACTAGGGTGGCATCAAAATGTTTACTGCCATGGTCATCTTGAGTGCTGTCCATATAGTTATCCATATGAACGTGCAAATCCGTATCAACTTCTGAAAATGCCCAGCGGTATTCCATCTCCATCGGATTAAAAGGAGAAACATGAAATTTTTTATGGAAGTCGAAGATATGTTTACTCTTTCCCTTAGATTGATAGGCCATGTCATTTTGACTTAGACCAATCGGTAATACATAACTGTGCTTTTCATCCCAAGGGGTATTGGTGATTTCGGAGACAATCGCAATCAGCTCTTCATGCTGGTTAAAGCAGTAATAGAAGGTAACCGGGTTGAAGCTGATACCAAAATAGCGGACATTGGTGAGCATTCTAACAGACTGAATATCGTTTCTTAGTTTGGGCACTTCTTCAGCGGCTCTGTTAATAACGGCTGTTTTTAAGTCTTCTATATTAGGGTTTAAATAATCATTCCGAGAAAATGACGAAACATTAAATTTCCCCGCAGTGAAATACCAACGCTTTTTTAGCAATATCGGCAGTTCATCAAGATCTAAATACATCATAAATAGAGGGTAATTTAATTTATGCGTAACAGGTTTGAATCTTCTATGGCGAATAGTACCTGTGTAAATAGCGCTATGTCTTATCATAATCTATGCCTAAAGCTCTATGTCGAAGGCTTTGGCAACCCGTAATGCGCTATTTACCCCATCTTCATGAAAGCCATTGAACCAATAAGCTCCACAGAAGTGAGTACGGTTTTTATCACTAATCTCATGATGTCTTTGCTGTGCTGCAACCCCATCCATGGTAAATACGGGGTGGGCATAGTTGTATTTATCAATGATCTTACCTGGCGCAATTTCCGCGGTTCGATTAAGTGTCACCATGAAATCATCCGGTGCGTCATCAAAGTTCTGCAAGGTATTCATGTGATAGGTCACCATGGCATACTCACTTAGGCGTTGCGGAATATGATAGTTCCAAGCGGCCCATGCCAATTTATTTTTTGGCATTAACCTTCTATCAGTGTGTAGTACGACTTCATTTTCTTGATAGGGGATAGCACCTAGGATTTCGTTTTCTTGCTCCGTAGGTTCATCTAAAATTCCTAGCGCTTGGTTGCTGTGGCAAGCAAATACGACTTGATCAAAATGATGCTCTTCGCCAGAAAAAGTAGTGAGAATAATACCGCATTCCGAACGAGCTACACTAGATACAGGCGTATTTAAATGAATGTTATCCTTAAATGATTTTATTAAAGGCTCAATATAAGATTCAGAGCCATTACTAATGACTCGCCATTGGGGTCTATCATCAACACTCAGCATGCCGTGGTTGTTAAAGAATTTAAGAAAAAAACGAATTGGAAAGTCCATCATAACGTCTACAGAAGCAGACCAGATGGCGGCGCCCATGGGCACTAAATAATGATTTACAAAACGATCGCTATAGCCATGCTCTTTGACAAAATCACCTAAAGATTGGTTTTCAGGTACTGAGTTTGTTGAAAGCATTTCCACGGTTTGCTTATTGAAACGTAAGATATCTTTAATCATGAACCAAAAAGAGGGCTTAAAAATATTCTTACGCTGAGCAAATAAACTATTAAAGCTAGTACCATTGTATTCAAGCCCGGTATTTTCGTCTCTGACACTGAAGCTCATATCGGATTCTTCGCTCTTGACTCCGATTTGATCCATTAGCTTGATAAAGTTGGGGTAAGTCCAATCATTAAAAACAATAAATCCCGTATTTACTGGATACTTCTTACTGCCCGATTGGACGAGCTTAGTATGGGTATGACCACCTAAATAGCTACCTGCTTCAAATAAAGTAACATCATGCTCTCTGTTTAATAAGTAGGCCGATAATAGACCAGATATTCCAGCGCCAATAATGGCTATTTTTTCTCTTTTTTTTGTATTTTCAGTATTCATCGTATTCACCAGGTATCTGTTCTAGGCCATTCTGTTTTTAAGAAATAATATAATGCGTTTTAATAATGGAATATGTTCATAAAGTAATGAGCCGGCATCAAAATAATCTCTATGCTTAATGATTTTGTTATCTTCAAAAATTAATTCACTTGCACCTTTGACGACTATGTTTTTACCTTGATTTAATTTCGGATGTTTATAAGTCATTTCCCAGGTGATCATGGCACTTTCATCATCATGCCATTGATTGATGAAATTAAATTGAATAAAGTTTACATTTGAATATAGGTTATCAAAGTAGTCATAAAGGCTTTTAATGCCGTCTATTGAATGGAAACAATCTTGAAAGTGAATGTTATCTCCATAAACCGACTTGATTAGATCTAGAGTAATATTTTCTCTGTTCATCAGATTATATAAACGCTTAAAACCGTCTATATTGTTAGCTATAGTATTTTCAGCCATTTTCATATTGCTTTGATTAGAACTTTGAGTAGAGCTTTGAGTAGAGCTTTGAGTAGAGCTTTGATTAGTTACGGTCATTATCAATGCCCTCCAGAATGATTTTCTTAGGTACAGGTCTTAGATCGTAAACAATGCCGAACCAGCTAAGAAATTTCAGTATGTAGTAGGAAATATCAATCTCCCACCAGTAAAATCCTTGTCTTGCGGATATCGCATAGCGATGGTGATTGTTATGCCAACCCTCACCTAGAGTTAATATGGCAAGGTAAGGATTGTTTCTACTATCGTCTTTCGTTTCAAATCTACGCTTTCCCCATGTATGGCATAAAGAATTAATGGTGAAAGTTGCATGAGCGAGAGCAACAGTCGAAATAAAGAACCCCCAAATTAGCATTTGCCAACCGTTTGTATTCAGCGAAGGTTTAAAGGTATTTAACATCTCACCTAGAATAAATAAGCTGGTTGCACATAGAAAAGGTACTAGGATATCGAAGCGGTTAATGAATCTTAGTTCGGGAAATTTTGCCCAATCTTTAATCACGCTGTAATCGGTTTTAAATGCTTCTTCACAGGTGAACCAGCCCATATGACTCCACCAAAAACCATTCTTAGGTGAGTGTAAGTCGTTTGCTTCGTCAGAATGTATATGATGCTTTCTATGGTGAGAAGCCCACCATAGTGGCCCTCTTTGTGCCGCGCTGGCGCCAATTACGGCGAAGATAAATTGCCAAAAGCGGTTAGTCTTAAAACTTCTATGAGAAAAGTAGCGGTGATAAAATGCGGTGATAGCGAACATTCTTAGCCAAAACATGGCCAGGCATACGATGATTGCGACGGGACTCCAGCCAACCAAGAAAACACACAAGCAAGTCAGGTGAACGGCTAAAAAAGGAATAACTCGTTGCCAGTTTATTTTTCTGGGCTCCACTTTGATATCAGTGTTCTGGCTTGTTAGCTCTGAAAACGGCTCAGCTTCTGAATCAAACCAGCGGATGGTATTATTACCTAGCTGCTTTAAAGCATTCATCTTATCGGTCTCCTTTTTTATTCTATTGCCGTTTAAGGTTTTTGAAATAACTTTTTGTACTATCTGCAGCAACTTTCAAATCAACAATTACTGTAGGGTAATTCAAGTGCTTGGCCAGTGTCTCACTAGGCTTGTGTATTGCTTTGCCTTCAATACTGGCTAGCTCTTTAACATACTTACGAACATAATCGCCATTTGGATCAAATCTTTCTGCTTGGCGGTACGGATTAAATATACGAAAGTAGGGAGCAGCATCAACCCCAGTACTGGCAGACCATTGCCAACCCCCATTATTGGAAGCTAAATCGGCATCACACAGCTTGCTATAAAAGTATCGCTCCCCTAAACGCCAGTCTATATGTAAGTGTTTAGTAAGGAACATCGCTACTACCATGCGTAGTCTATTATGCATCCAACCGGTTTCATTCAACTGCCTCATTGCGGCGTCAATGATTGGAATGCCGGTTAAGCCGTTACACCAGTCATCAAAGGAAGGGCTTTTCACTAACCATGGTAAGTTTTCTGTTTCAACTTTAAAGGCCCTTCCTTTACTAATTCTAGGATAGGAAACCAATATATGGCGATAAAATTCACGCCAAACTAGCTCATTTACCCAGCACAATGCTCCTTCGTTGAGGGTCTCAATTGAATAAGCCCCTAGTGCCTCAGACTTACTTGACTGATCGCTATTAATAACCGCCTGTAAGCATTGGCGAGTCGTTACAACCCCTAGAGCAAGTAGGGTTGATAGCTGGCTGGTAGAATCTAAGCTAGGGATATCCCTTTCTAAATGATACTGCTCAACTTGTGTCTCGACAAAATCGCTTAAATGTTCATGGGCCTCTATCTCACTGAATAGCCAAAGTGCTTTAAGTGGAATAGCAATCTGATAATTTTTGAGACAAGTTAAATCAGATTTTACGGGAGCGATGTTTGATTTTGATGGTACGAGAGCCTGTGCTTTAGGCTTTGAGAATATAGGTCGCGCTTGTTGAGCAAATAAAGAATGCCATTTTTTTTTGAATGCGCCAAATACTTTATAGCACTCTCCTTGCCCGTTAGTGATTGACCCGGGTTCGATGATGCACTGTTCATGGAACCCATGAAGATTAATATTGTGTTTAGTTAAGCCTGCTTCTACTGTATGAGTGAGCTTTAACTCATTGCAACCATATTCATGATTAAAGAATACGTCAGAGACCTTCCACTCAATACAAGTATTGATTAGCATTTCTGCACTCGTGGCGAATGATTGTCCGTCAAAGATAATGAAAGGAACGTGAAGACGGGAAAGTGAGCTTTCTAATTGTCTTAAATGCTCCATTATTAATTGCCGTTTTAGCTTTGACAATCCATGGTTGTCCCACTGTTCATCAGTAATGTAATAAACGGCAATGCAGTTTCCAGTGGCCATCGCCTTACTTAGTGCAGGGTTATCAAAAATGCGTAAATCATTTCGAAACCATACTAGGTTAGTCATATTCATGGGCTCGAACAGCAGTTTGAGTATCACCAATATCAGATAGATGGTTCACGAGTGCGATGGCACTGTGCCAAGATGCTTCAATACCAAAATGCTTACTATCGAAATAATCACCAATCAAACCAATGCCACACTTATTCCACAAATAGGGATTATCAAGTTCTATACCGCAGCTCACTGTAGAATATAACCAGCGATGTAAATAGTGGTTTGTAATAATTAGGGATTGCTGTGTAATCAGCTCTAACTCTTTAATGATAAACCCTTCAACAGTTTGCTTATCTCTATCTATATATTCACTGCTCCATTGAGCCGTAGTTTGAATTTGAAGTATCTTTGACTGTCGAGGGTGTTCACGGGTGGGTTTATTTGATTCAATACTAATTGAGTGTATCAATTCGCTATCAGGAAAAGACATATCATCAATATTTAAATCTGGATTACTAACTTCTAAAGCCAGCACCCATTGAGGTTCATTCGTTACATCGGTTAGTCGTGCTTTCATTTCTAACTGACGAGGTAATAATGCCAAGGCTTGTGCTGATGGGGTGGCGAAGACAACATTGTCGGCATAGATACGAGACTCACTACCATCATTATGATCGACGTAGAGAAGCTCCCATACACCGTTATTCATTCTAATTTCTGTTATTTGGGTTGAAAAATAACAATCTAAGTCCTGACTTAAGTATCTGGTTAAAGACGAGTTTCTTGAACTTGCCACATAGTGAGAATTGCCTTGTTTGTCTACCAGCCAGGGTGCCAGTACTCCAACTTGATGCCAATAATCTAATTGCGCTTTGAATTCGACGGACTTTCCAGAAAAACTAGTGCAGCCTAGGTCAAAAGCCATAGTTTGTTGATTCGAATTCTTTACTCTTTTTGAGGAAAGTCTTCCACCTGTGCCTCTCGCCTTTTCAAATACAGCGACTGTATAACCCAGAGCGCTTATTTTATTTGCAAATGTTAATCCAGAAATTCCGGCACCAATTACAGCAAAATTGACAGTATTGGTTTCTTGACAGTTTGTCTGGTTATTATCAGTTAGTATCATAAGAAATGTAGATATTTAATAATGTTATTAAACTAACGTGCAAACAAACGTATTGGATCACCAAAAAAATATATATTTCTTAACGCTTTACCAGAAGGTATGATTGTTTTAACTTTGCTCGAACTACAAAACGACTTTAGATAAATGTTGGAATTATTTTGACTCAGGGTACTCAGACTAATGCTCAGTATCTAAATAACCTTGTTTTAAAAATTGCACTGCAAGATGAACAGGCTTATTTGGAATTATTTGATGCATGCGCAAGTCGATTGAAGGCTTATGCAATAAAGTGTGGCTCAAGCGCTTCTGATGCAGAAGACCTGCTGCAAGAGTGTATGCTCACGGTATGGAATAAAGCTCCGCAGTTCAAGCCTGCATCCGCTTCAGCGATGACTTGGATGTATACCATCATCCGTAATCGTCGTATTGATATTCTGCGCAAAGAAAAGCCCAGCCAAATCCAGTCGTTTGACTTGTGGCCGGAAGAAGATATAGCTCAGATCAGTTCTGTCGAGCTTATATCATCTCACCTAGATGACGAAGTTGAGAGTGATCTAAATGCGAAAATGGTCCGTATACTTATTGAATCATTACCAGAAGAGCAGCGTCAGATCATTTACAAGGTCTATTTTGAAGGCAAATCTCATAGCGAGATTGCCCTTGATTTGGGTTTACCCTTGGGAACGATTAAATCTCGTCTGCGTTTGGCGATGAAAAAACTAGATAACCTGGCAAAAGAACAAATGACATGGCTAATTATCATCCTAGTGACGAACTTTTAATGCAATTTGCTGCTGGCCAGCTTACCAATGCATTAGGCATACAGACCGCTTGTCATCTTGAAAGCTGTATTGAATGTCAGAAAAAAGTGTTTATTTATGAACAGCTTGGCGGAGATCTTATCGATTACTCCACTCCTGTCGAGGTCAATACTGAGGCGAAATCAAGGTTATTGGCCACCTTGCATGCTAAGCGGGATGCGGGTCAGTTGAGAACCTCAGATTTAGAGCCTATTGAGGCTTTAGAGCCGGTATTCAAACAGCAGCTAGAGCATGCCGATCAGCGCTTGCCAAAACCACTACGACGGTTTGTGCCCTCTTATTATGAACATCTACCGTGGTCGGGCTTCAGTAAAAGCATTCAGAGTTACGATTTACCATTTTCTGATGAGCAGTATACCGCTCGCTTTTATAAAATTGCCGCGGGTAAAGAGCTACCGCAACATACCCATCAAGGTAATGAATTCACCCTGGTGCTTTCCGGTAGCTTCTCGGATCTTTCTGGTGACTATCATCCGGGAGATTTCGTATTGGCTAATACCAGTACCCATCATCAGCCCCAAGCCCACGATAAAGAAGACTGTATCTGTTTTGCCGTCACTGATGCGCCGTTAAAAATGACTGGTTTTTTTGGCAGGCTATTAAACCCATTTTTGAGATAAATAAAAAAATGTAATCCATTTATTCACCCCCCTCGTATTAATAGTATTAATCGAGGAAAGAAAAATGATTACCAACGAAATAATATGGATCACCGGCGCTAGTAGTGGCATAGGATACCAAGTTGCCAAACAATTGGCGAATCAAGGGAATAAGGTGATCGCGTCAGGACGTAATAGGCAAGCGCTCGATGAGCTTGCCCAGCACTCTGATAATATCCTACCCTTTGTTTGTGATCTGCTGACAGACAATTCTGAGAGTATCGAGCATACCTTAACTGATCTTACTCCCCATTTAAATCGAGTGATCTTATCCGCTGGTGACTGCCAATATCTTGATGTGAATAGCTCAGATTGGTCCTGTATTCAGCACATTATGGATATCAATTTTCATGGTAGTATTCGTGCAATACAAGGGTCACTTTCATTACTAGAAAAATCTAATAAAGGTCATATTGTCGGTATAACCTCCATGGCCAGTATGACACCTTTCACGCAAGCAGAAGCCTATGGCGCTTCGAAGGCTGCTTTCAGTTATTTCTTAAGTTCATTACGTATCGATTTAAAGCAGAAAAACATTGATGTAACCGACGTGATGCCTGGTTTTATTGATACGCCGTTAACCCAAAAAAATGACTTCAATATGCCATTTCTATTGACAGCGAATGAAGCCAGTCAAAGAATCGTGAAAGCGATTGAGAAACGCAGTTATAAGGTTATATTTCCTAGGCGACTACATTGGTTGTTCAAAATTTTATCTTGTATGCCAAAGCTTTGGCTATCACTTAATAAGTGAATTAATCATGATAACCATACGAACTAAAATCAATATTATGAATGCTGTGATGTTTCAGTGCTGTTGGTTTGCTGCCGTTTTAGGATCAACTTATAGTGCTTTAATCACTCTCATACTCGCATTAGCTATTTATTTTTATAGTCTACACCTGATTGGAGCAAGAATCCCATACATGGCGCTGATGGTTACTGGTTTAAGCGTAGTCGGTTATATGGGCGATACCCTTATCGCCCGGCAAACAGGCCTTGTTTATAGTAATAGCTTAGGCTTATTTGCGCCTATTTGGTTATTAGTATTGTGGATTGCTTTTGCTGCGACGTTAGAACTTTCGATGAAATGGATTTTCATAAAATTTTGGTTAACCGCAGTCGTCGGATTGTTTTTAGTCCCTGTTAGCTACTTTGCCGGAATTCATTTATCAAATTCTTATTTTCTTGAACAGCACAGTAGTGATGCCTTTTTTATATTTGAAGGTATTTGGTGGGCCACCGTCCTATTGAGCTACCGTACCGTGAGACACTACTGCGAGGAATATTATGAAAACTCTATTAGTACCTAAAATGTTTATGGGCTTTATCGTGCTGCTATTTTCTAGCGTCGTAAGTGCCCAAAATTTCGTTGGTTATGCTTATGATATTGAGACTAAAAAGTTGGCATATACAGAGCACCATCAATATCTGAGCGAAACCAGTCATAAAGTAATATATAAGGAAGTGGATGGTAAAAAATTTGCCGAAAAAACAATTGATTATCAGGGGGGATTTACATCACCGAGTATTGAGCAGACTAATAACCGAAATGGAGAGCATATAAAAATTGTAAAGAAAGATAATAAATTGTGGGTTGAGTATAAAGAGAATGCTAAGCAAGCAGTAGATTTAGAAGAGCTTAATGTGACACCTTCCTTGGTTGTTGATGCAGGTTTTGATAATTTTATTAATCAGCAATGGAATACACTCGTACAAGGAAAGGAGCTCGTTGTGGACTACCTAGTCCCATCATCTCTAGCAGCTTACCAGTTATCCATACAGCAATACGATTGTGATAACGAGCAACAGTACTGCTTTACTATTTCGGCTTCAAATTTCTTTATCAGTATGTTTGCGGATCAGCTACGCTTAAGCTATGACAGATCGACACGAAAACTGATTTCATTCCAAGGCAGATCCAATATTTGCGATGAAAATGGTGACTATCAAGATGTTCTTATCACCTATGATTATTCAATGTCTAAAGAGGCCTCATTATGAAAAAACTTATATTAACCACCCTTAGCTTTTTACTCATTAGCTGCGGATCAATCGATATCAATGTTTATAAAGACAACAAGCCTAAGTTAGATTTAAAGACTTTTTTTACCGGGGATCTGACCGCCCATGGCATCATCAAAGATCGCTCTGGCCAAGTCATTCGTTACTTTAATGTAGAAATGAATGGTCAGTGGTCTGAAGAAGGAATTGGTACCCTGGCTGAAAAATTTGTATTTGATGATGAAAGTATCGAATACCGAACTTGGACATTTACTCCGATTATTAAAAATAAGACCACTCAGTATTTAGCGAAAGCAAACGATACGATCGAGCCTGTAGAGATTAGCATTGCCGGCAATGCTTTTTTTATGAACTATGATTTATTGATAGATTACCAGGAAGATAAGTTGCAAGTACGCATAGAAGACAAAATGTACCTGGTGAACCAAGACGTGATGATTAATGAGTCGACTATGATTAAGTATGGTTTAGACGTGGGGTTTATAACCTTAACTATTATTAAACAGACGCTATAAAAGAAGCGGAGAATTAACATGAATACACCTCCTAAAGATATTAAAATTGGCATCAGTAGCTGTCTTTTGGGTGAAAATGTGCGCTTTGATTCGGGGCATAAAAAGAATGCTTATATCACCGGGGTGCTATTGGATTATTTCAAATTCGTACCTTTTTGTCCTGAAGTCAAGATTGGTTTAGGTATCCCCCGTGAGCCCATCCGTTTAGTGAATATCAATGACGAAACCCATTGTATTGGCACCAAAAATAAAGAATTGAATGTTACCCAAGCGTTAAAGGATACCGCAGAAGATCAGCACCATTGGCATACCGACCTCTGTGGATATATTTTAAAGAAAGACTCGCCAAGCTGTGGCATGGCTAGGGTGAAGCTTTATAGTAGTGCGGATTCGAAAAACAATCATTCTACTAAAGATGGCATTGGCATTTATGCCCAGCGTTTAATGGAAAACTTTCCATTTTTACCAGTAGAAGAAGAGGGACGCTTAACCGATGCCCATCTGCGTGAAAATTTCATTCAGCGAGTCTATATTTATTCACGTTGGAGAGACCTGTGTGAAAGCGGCCTAAATTGGTCAAAGCTTCAAGACTTTCATGCGAACCATAAATACATATTTATGAGTCACGACCAGCTGAAAGCTAAAGAATTGGGGGCCTTACTTGCTGATACCAAAGATAAAGATATTGAACAGTTGGCAATGGTCTATCTTGAGAAGATGACAATATTATTGAAAATTACCGCTTCAAGAAAAAAACATGTCAATACCCTGCATCATATCCAAGGGTATCTTAAAAAGAGTTTAGACAGTGATGATAAAGCGGAACTGAAAGAATTAATTGATGGTTATCAAAAAGGGCTATTACCTCTTATTGTACCTATTACGTTATTAAGGCATCACTTTAGACGATGCCCTAATGAATATATAACACGATCTTTCTATATGGATCCGCATCCTGGAGAAATGATGTTATTGAATAATATTTGAAGCCTATAACCTGACCATAGCAGACCGCAGTCGGCAATCAATTTAGACAGGCAGGGAATAGGTGGTGCACGAATGATGTGATTTATCTTGAATAAAGATCGGTTGCCAATCACTTAACAGCAGTTTACTCTTGTGCGCTTTATGATCAATGCAGTTTGTAGACAAATCGCTAGGGTTGGTATGCACATAAGAACATTCGTTAGCACCATGATATTAACCGCCTCGCTCGTTGCTTGTGGAGGTGGTAATTCATCTTCAGAGCCCACTGCAATACCACCAGTGATAGACCCTCCCGTTATACCGGTAGAAGGTATTCCAACCAATACCATCAGTCATGCCTATTTCCGTGACCAAGATGCTGGCAGCCATAAGCTTGCAGGTATTGTGACGATCGAAGCCAGCCAAAGTGACCCTGCTGCCGATTCTCTCTGGGTTTATTGGGCTGATGAACAAGGTAATAAAATAGACAGTACGTTAGACAATGAAGGTTTAGATGCCTTTATTAAAACAAGTCCAGAATCTGTTTACGATATTACTATTCCTGCTGGAACAAACATCCCAAGTAATACCTCGGCCTTTATCATTTATCCCAGCAATGAAAAAGGTCTAGCGCTTGAAGGTACTCTGATAAAATTCCACGATTTCATCGGTAATACTCAGCTTTCAGGTCCTGGGGGAAATTATCTTTTCCCTTGGTATTACGGACAGGCGCCCGATACGGGGGTTGATATTGAAGGATTTGATGTCACTTATACCCAGCTGCGCGACACAATATCCATTCATCGTAGTCAGTCAGGCTTATGTTCTTTCGATAATGGCTTAGTGAGTATTATCGACATGAACTATGAGCGGGATACCGCATGGGAAGCGGGGTCAAGCAATGGCACCATTACCCAAGCGAACATAGCCGATGATAATTTATTCCCGGTTTACCAATATGCTTGTGCAGAAAGTCCAGTTAATACACATCGCTATGTCGGGGATGAGGGTGGCGCTTGGTTATATTCAACCATTAATGATGCCATGTTTTATGGAACTCTTGTCTACGATACTTTTGTTAAATACCTAGGTGAGCCACCGATAAATGACAAGCTTCGCATACGGGTTCACTATGGCAGCATGAGTATCCCCACAGGTTATTGGGATGGCGCCTATGCTACTTTTGGTGACGGCGTTGCTTTACAGCTTTCAGCCTCATCCCTTGATTCTATAGGTCATGAAATAGGCCATGGGGTATTGAACCGAATCATGGGGGTCGATTTCTTTCAAACTGATCTCAGGAAAAGCTTTAGAACTTTGCATGAAGCCTTCAGCGACATCTCTGGTGTTATGGCGTGGTATGAATATGTCGAACAGGTTGGTGAGTACAAAGGTGAAACCAACTATTGGCTACACGGTGAAGAAAATCTAGGCCGCACACGTAAACTCGATCAAATTGTTACGGAATACGGCGCGCTCGAAAGTATGCTTGATTACGACGAAAGCGAACCGGATTATTACCTCAGTATTGGCATGTTTACTTACCCATTTTATTTATTGCAACAGCAGTGGGGAATGGAAGCGGCTTATAACTTATACGTCGCTGCTGCCAGAAACTGTTGGACCGCTACCATGGACCATACAGAAATCGCTGAATGTTTAAAGCAACAAGCTGCACTCGTCTCGAATGAAAAATCAGACGATGTAGTCGCCGCGTTTAAAGTCGTAAAAATCAAATTATTCGACGAAGGTGTGTTAAGTCATTACACCTTTGAAAAATCAAAACTGCGTACACAATTTACAGATGATAGTCGCAGTACTGGTGAAGTCATTGCCTGGCACTGGGACTTTGGCGATGGTCAAACGTCAACTGAACAAAACCCGCAACATACTTATGCCGCTGCTGGGAATTATCAGGTGAAACTAAGGGTAGAGGATTCATTAAATGATCTAGACAACTTTACTCGAACGGTTTCGGTTACTGACCAATATTGTTATATCACTACAGGCCTAGTGGCGGATAATGATATCGGCCAAGTAATAATAAATGGCACTGATATAGATTTTGATGCCGACAAATCAGATTATCGAACTTTAAATCCCATTGCATTAATCGATCCCAATAATAGGGTTCTGAATATAAATATTACCGGTGCAAGTAATATCGCAGTTGCGAAAACAACAAAATGGACAGTCTGGTTAGATATAGACGACGATGGATTTTATACAACAGATGAAATTGTGAGTGTTGAAACTATTGCCGCAGGCCAGTCTTATGGTTGGAATACTAGTATCGATTTAACCAACTTTATTGCGGATGCGAATGTGATCGCAGGGGAAGCCAAATTCATACGGCTCGTCGGTGAAAATAGTTATAGTGATGCATGTTCTTCTGCAGTGGGTGAAGCATTTGATGTCAGGGTGACTTGGTAAGTGTAGAGCTTGCCACAATCACCCAGAAGAATACTTCGCTATAAAAATAACGAATTTCTACAATCATACTAAAGCCTCTAAGGTGTAGTGACTTACAAATAGATTTACTAACAGATAGTCACTCACACAGTTAGGTAACAGCTTTGAATAATTTTACAGATAAAGTCGTATTAATTACCGGTGCGGGCAACGGCATTGGTCGTACAACAGCACTAGCTTTCGCCCAACAAGGTGCCAGTGTTGTGGTCGCCGATATGAGCCGCAGCGCGGGTGAAGAAACCACAGCTCTCATTACACAAGCGGGTGGTACAGCGAGCTTTATTCTTTGTGATGTCACCAAAGACCAAGATGTTCAATCTATGGTTGCTGGCACACTAGAGATCTACGGCAAGCTCGATATAGCCTTTAATAATGCCGGTATCGAAATTGAATCAAGCAAATTGGCCGATGGCGATGAGGCCACCTACGATAAAATAATGGACGTTAACGTGAAAGGCGTTTGGCGTTGCATGAAATATCAAATCCCAGCATTACTTAAGCAATCCACATCAGCCATCGTTAATACTGCATCCATTGCAGGTTTAGGTGCCGCGCCGAAGATGAGTATCTACAGCGCCAGTAAACACGCGGTAATCGGGCTCACTAAATCGGCCGCAGTTGAATACGGTAAAAAGGGCTTGCGAGTTAATGCGATTTGCCCAGCGGTGATTGATACCGAAATGTTTAAGCGTGCAACAGAGAACGATCCACAAAAAGAGCAATACGTAAAAAGCCTTCATCCCGTTGGCCGTATTGGCCAGCCAGAAGAAGTTGCTGCTTCAGTCTTGTATTTATGTTCCGACCTAGCAGGTTTTACCACAGGTGTAGCATTACCCATTGATGGCGGCGCTACCGCTATTTAGCGTCTGTAGGTATATCTAGCTATCAGGGCTGTAGTTGCTAGGATATCTTCATATAAATTTCGTCTTTATTATTCCGCTTGCGTCTTAGTTATTAAAGAAAGTATTCACAACTAACTAAGAACAAGTGAGGATGATTGAATGATTCACCGAGTAAAAAAATCACTGAACCTAAAAGTAGCAATCATTGCTGCCAGCCTTTGGAGCCTGCGGGATCTCATGTATTTGCCTTGAGTAAAGTTCTGATTAATATTCAGCGTGATATGAAGAATAAATTGATTGCAAATGCCAATGTGTAAATGCCTTAAATTCTAGAATAGATTTCATAACTGTGGATAATCTTTAATCAAGAAGACCTTAAACGTGATTGCCTATGTCATTCGGGGGAGGTTTGTATGAACTATCTTGTACTGACGATTAAGTTGAAATAAAAAAGGCCATACTACAAAGTATGGCCTTTTCAGAAGCAGGTTTTCAACAAAAGAGATTACATATCTTGTTGAATAATCTTCTCGATATTACGCTCAGCCAAAGCTGAAATAGTTAACGCCGGGTTAACGGCTCCTGTCGAACCATTAACCATCGCACCGTCCATAACATACAAACCGTCATAACCGTGTACACGGCCATAAGCATCAGTCGCCTTACCCAGAACAACACCACCCAATGGGTGAGCGGTAAAGCTTGCTTGCACATCATCAATAAGACCCGGCATACCCGGTACGCCCAAACTTGCATCGGCAATTTTAGTATTAATCGCACGGGTCGCTTCAATCGCTTCATCGTTGCCGTTTTTAGGCCACAATAAATCACACGAATCCGTTTCTGCGTTGTATTCAAACTTAGCGCGGTTTTTCGTATCGTATACCATGCTCAACGAAGCAATAATGCCGGCGTTAACAGGCACTTGAATCGCGTACCAATTTTCCAGCGTCACTGGCATATTAAAAGATGCATCATGAATTTTACTGGCCGATGGCGCAGCTTGAGTAAGACCCCAAGAAGGTGCAAGGGAACGGATAGCCGCAGCATCACCGTTTGTTCCCCAGCCTTCACCAACATGCTCATTCAAGTTGGGTAAATCCCCACGCTCACGAGCACGCAGTAATAACTCAGTGGTACCAATGGAGCCCGCTGCCATAAACAAACGGCCACAGCTTAAAGTATAGGTATCAAGAACTTCACCCATCGGATCCATTTGTTCAACTTCAACTAGATAAATACCATTGGCATCTTGGCTAATGCCTTTAACCTGTGTACCGGAATACACTTTAGTAAAACCGCTTTCTTCAGCGTATTTTAAATAGTTTTGTGTTACATCAAACTTAGCACCGTTAGCATTGCCGTGGTTACTTTCACCTACAGTAGCTGAACGACGATTCCAGAAGTAGGACTCTTTACGCACAACATCCCAGTTCCAAATACCATCGATGGGTTCAGGAGAATAACCCGCAGCACGGGCTTGATCATCCCAAACACGAGAATGCCCCCAAGCGGATTTGCGATATAAATAATCCGGTAGCGGGCTAAGATTTAGCATTTCTTTTACGCGCGGATAAAAAGTATCGCGCATCTCTTCATAATCAACATTGTCGGCAAAAATCTCTTCAAAGTATTTGCGTTCGGGTTGAATCATCACCCCAGTAAATACTTTTGAACCACCGCCGACACACGCACCACGCCAAACAGAAATATGTTCGTAATCGGTTACGTCTAAAATCCCAGCAAACTTATCAAAACTAAAACTCAAACCCGTTAGGTGAGTAATCTCAGTTCTATGCCAATACGCTCTGCCATCTGGGGCAAAATCACCTGAGTGAATATCCCGACTATGATCCATAGGCCAGCGCAGGCCACGTTCTAAAACCGTTGTTTCAATTCCCGCTTGCGCTAAACGATAAGCAGAAATAGCACCACCAAAACCAGAACCAATTACCAACGCAGGAGTATAAGCAGGAGGCTTAGCAACGGGGTCGAATACTTCTGGGATACAAGAACGGTACTTTTCTTCGGGAGTATGAGCAGAGGTTTTACTGGTGATAACAGGTAATACCGTTGCAGCACTTGCGGTACCCGCAGCTTTAAGAAATGATCTACGTTTCATCTTTTTGAACCTTTTAATCCTTTAACTTCAACTCGACGGTGAGAACTCTTAAAAGAATAAATATTATAATAATTTAATTAATTCTCTGTGACAGCGCAGCTTAATTTCTAGATGAAAACTCCGTCACATCAAATCAAGGCGCGCATATAATCAAAAATAAAAGGTGAAAGCAATAAAATTAGAGTAAATGCTCAGTTTTGCATGTTTTATGAACAGTTGGCCGTATTGGCCAACTAGAAATCGAGCAGGTATCGCAGTAAAAAACTAATTTAGGACTATGTTACCAAGTTCATCACTCATCGATGTTTTTTCATCAACTCGCTTACCCGTTACAGCGTGATAAGCCAGGCCCGTCATCACCTTTTTGAAAACGCCTTTCATCATAGGGCTCATCAATAGAGTTCCCATTAACCAACCCAGTGGGCCACCTTTCACGATAAAGTCAGACGACATAAAAAGCTCGCTCGTATTAGCATCAATCTTTGTCACGCGCATTTCTGCAATCATACTTATTAACAGATATGGATATTCAGAAAGTTCCATCTTATAGCCTTGGCCTTGATTAAATTCAATAATCTCTTCAACTAAGCTCGAGCCATCATTAAATGTACACTTACGTTTAGCGCCTAAGCCAGACTTGATATCACCGACGATAGGGGATGATTTAATCGTCGTGGCGAAGTTTTCGATACCATTATAATTTTCAAGTACCTGCCAAATTTTCTCTGCAGAAACATTCACTTTTAGTGTTCTTTCAATATGATGAGCCATAATAAATTACCTTTTTAAATTAATTGATTTTGTTGAGTGAGTTGGTTTTATTCAGTCACTCGCGAGTAAGCCGCGAATAATGACCTCAACCGAGGCGGTTAAATTTTTCTCATAATCTGGCTTCATGTCTTTGAATGGTTCGAGCTGATAAATCTTATGCAGCGCGTCGTTTTGCTTAGATTCCGCGGCCCAATAATTGCCCGAGGCGGCAAAGCTCAGAGTCAAAAAGCGAAAAGCTTTTTCTTCTTCAATTTCCGGGTAGATTTTGCTGATCTCTACCGCCAGTTGATAAAGCAAGGTCATCGACCGTGTTTTAAATTCCAGCAACTGCTCATAAGAGCTATTCGCCTCAAGCGAGATAAATAGGATGGTGGTTAAATCCAAAAACTGCGGATGCGGTGTGTGTGAGGCAACCCAGGTTTGGGCAAACTCACTGACATCGGGATTCTGCTTAAGGGCTCGTAATTTCTGGGTACAGTCCTCAGACCAATCTTCAAATAGACTCTTAAAAATATTCAAGAAGATTTCTTCTTTCGAGCTGAAGTAACGGTACATATTGGATTTAGTAAACCCAGCCTCAGAGGCAATCGCGTTGAAGCTGACCCCCTCATAACCTTTCTCTTTAAACAAAGTAAAGGCCGCTTGATAGATAGCCTCTTTTCTCTCGTTCTTCTTATCGTCTGTACGTGCGCGTTGCCAATTCATATATTTCACATAAGTAACTACTGGTCTCTTATTTGTATATTAAGAGACCAGTAGTCTTTTGTCAATACGATAGATCAAATAAAATACAGCGCTTTGTTAATGAGGCGCTTACTTACTCGCTCATTCGATGGGGTAACCCAGCTGAATCCATTCGGGTAAGCCGGAATGGCTCACACAGGTCATATTATCCAGCCCGAGAATAGACAGGTTAGTCAGTGCGGTTTGAGATCTGCGGCCAGAATGGCAGTAGAGATATACAAGGTCATAGTCTTTCAGAGTATTTAAGTATTGTGGCTCGTCCCCCAAAGGGATGTTTTGGCTGCCGGGTACATGCCCAGTAGCGTATTCTTCAACAGTGCGATTATCAATGATCAAGGTATTGTTGGATTGCCCTTTTACTTGATGTTCTTCGTGCTGTTGCCAGATCTCATATAACGACTGCATCGAGAACTCCTCGTGGATATATGCATCTGGGCGAAAGTTAATCCCACAATTCGTATTAGCAGGTACAGCCTCATTGATTTTTTTGGCAGCGCTAGATTTAAGTTCTGCATAACCTGAAAAATAGTCAAAAATATAGTGGTCGCTGTCGTTTTAGAATAAATTTCTATCGGTATTAAATCCCTTGGTTAACTTTTTTTTCTGCTAATATTTTATCTACAAACCATTGCGCTGCCCGACCGGGATTCGTACTGTGCCATGCACAAAATTGTTGAGTAACGGGAGCATCTTTCTCAATTTCCAATTCAATCAATTCACCACTGTCTAATAGCGGTTGTATTTTGTGTTTGGGCAAAAAACCTACCCCAATGCCTTGCAGCTGTGCCTGAATTTTTTGCTCCATATTTGCTACTCGTAACCTAGGTCTAGCGGTTAAACTTCTGTGTGGACGAATCGGGGATTGAGTAGCTGAGTCACGTATCACAATTGAAACATAAGGCTCAATATCATGCTCGGTTAAGGGGAGGGGAAGGCTCGTTAAGGGATGGTCCTTCGCGACGACAAATAGCCATTGGGTATTAAGAATGCTTTCAAACTGAATACCCGCTATCGCACTGACGGGGGGCGGGCCACCAATGGTAATATCGGCTCGCTGTTCAATAATGGCTTCTAGCGTTCCTCCCATAACTTCTTCAGTGATATTGACTTGTACGCCACTATTCAGTTGTTGAAATTCAGTCAGGATAGAATAGAAGCGCTGAATATCCCATACGGTATCGATGGCAATATTCAGCTCAGCTTCCCAGCCACTATTGACTTGATGGGCACTGTTCACTACCTCTTGAGCGGCGACCAATAACTGTCGGCCCTGATCTAACAAAACTTGCCCCGCTGGGGTTAATACCGAACGTCTTCCCGCGCGTTTGAATATCGCAAAGCCCAAGTCCTCTTCTAGCTTCTGCACGGTATAGGTCACAGTAGAAGGCACCCGAAACAAAGCCTGAGCTGCGCTAGCAAAGCTGCCCTTGCGGTCTATGGCATCCAATACCGTTAAGGCGTCTAGCGTGAGTTTCATGAGGCTCCGTTCCTTCTTTTTATGTTTTTCTAGTTGATCTGATAACTGTTCAGTAAATTCGAACTAATAGATCAATATTACCCGATTTTTTAATTATATGTACTTCCTATAATAGCTTTAACAGTTTGAATAGCTCGAACAAATAACTAAATAATTAATCGAATTAACCGCCAAATAAGGCAGGGACATATCAAATGAACATATTATCTCGTGACAGCTTACCTCGTGGTGGATTTGCCGGAATAGAAGAAACCCGCCTTGTGAAAGATGCTCAAATTGGTGGCAAAGCCGATACTTGGGATGGCTTAGGCAGCTTTGTTTATTTGGCCGATGCGCGCTATGTACCTTTTGGTGAATCGGGTATGCACCCTCATCTAGAAGTAGACGTCATTACCATTATGCTAGAAGGGCGCCTTACCCATGAAGGTTCTATGGAGCACGGCCAATCCATGGTCGCCAACCAAGCGCAAGTCCAGCGTGCGGGGGGAGAAGGCTTTGATCATAATGAAATTAACCCCGACGAAAGCCGTACTCGTTTATTACAAGTATGGGCATTGCCAGAAACTGCAGGCAGCTCAGCGGGTTATAAAATCTACGATACCAATGATGGTCAGCTACACCGCATTTATGGCGGCAACTCAGAGCAAAGCAAAAACTTCGATAGCCATACTGTGATCGATACCGGTTTGGTATATAAAGATTTTGTAGTAAAGCGCACAAGGGAAACACTGATCTACGTAGTTAACGGAGAAGCCATAATAAATGGGCAAGTGGTTAAAGATGGCGACTTAATACGTGCCGATGTTATAGACCTTAAAGTGATCAGCGAAGAGGCGCACTTAACACTGATTAGCCTTGATAATTAACCAAGCGAATATACAGCCATGAAAATAAGGAATTTCTACAAACCAAGCAAAGCCCTTAAGGTTCATTCATCGATTTTTTAATCAAGGATGAGCCATGAGTAACGTACCCGAAGGTTTTGAACCCATATTTAGAAGCAGCCCTTTTTTAGACTTACTTGGCCCAATATATAATCAGAAAACAGAAACTGAATTGCGTATTGGGCTAAGAGCTGAGAAGAAACATTGCAATGCTAGAGACCAAGTTCACGGCGGCGTTTTCAGCAGCCTTGCAGATATTGCGCTGGGTTATAACGCGGCTTTTCAAGGTCAAGAACCTGTGCCTATGGTGACAGCCAGCCTTAATATAGATTATGCTGGTTCCGCAAAGCTAGGAGACTGGATAGAAATATCAGTCGATGTGCAAAAGGTTGGCAGAAACATGGCTTTTGCCAACAGCTATTTTTACGTTGATTCAAAACGTATTGCCCGAGCCAGCGCCGTCTTTAATGTGATTAGTTCATAACAAAAGGAAATCTACACAGCATGGAAAAGTTATTTAATTGGGTGCAAAAATACTCAACAGGAAAAATCGTAAGTGGTTTATTTGCATTAACCATGGTCGTTTATATTTCAATGCTGTCTTATTCTATTCCTGCGGTATCTGCATTTGCCCCTGAACTTCCGCTATTTGATTTATCGCCTACCGGCTATAACTTTACCTATGCTAATGAACTATTAAGCACATTAGGTACAGAAGGTCGTCATCTATACTTAACAACACAGCTGCCGCTAGATTTTATTTACCCAGGTTTGTTTGCCATCACCTATGCGTTATTACTGGTTTGGTTATTCAAAAAAACATTCAAAGCAGACTCTAAAATATACAGTATTTCAGTGGTTCCTTTTTTGGCCGGTAGTTTCGATTACATGGAAAACATATTCATTATAAAAATGATTAACTCATATCCTAACCTGCAAGAGACAACCGTAGAGGCTGCCAATGTATTCACAATACTAAAAAGCGGTTTTACTACGGTATTTTTTGTCTTGTTACTAGTCGGGTTTGTATTGCTACTAAAGCAAAAAATAACGGCATCACGTGGCTGATAACATGCAGGAATAACAGAATGCTCAACCTAGATGAAAGTGTTCTTAATACACTGTTTCTTATGCCAAATGATTGAAGTTGACATTAGTTTTTTCATCGACTAAATCTTTCGTGAATGACTCGCATCATTGCAATATTAGGCCTACTCTTAATAAAGGTGCCAAAGCCCTTTCATATTTGACATCATAAGAGTCTTTCTTTGTTTAAATTCAGCATTAAACAGTGCAGTGTCATGTTGCTTGGTTATCTATTTACGACCTTGTGTTTGGCTACATCCAATGAAAATCTAACCACCGATAGCCACATCAGCGATAGCCACATCATCGAGATCAGCAATAACAGTGAGCCAATTATTGTGGGGTCTGTCGTCGATATTTATGAGGACTCGACAGCTGAATTGACCCTGTTCGAAATACAGAGTACTGCTAGTAAAGAATGGTTTAACAGTACGCTCGGTACGCCAAATTTTAGCTATACCTCTTCGGTTTATTGGTTTAAAGGCCATATCAAAAATACGGGTTTTCGTCGTTTAAATGGCCTAATTGAAATCGCCAATCCCTTATTAAATGATATTGAGTACTATTTTATTATTGATAATGAGGTAAGCCATTACTACCTTTCTGGTAGTCAACATCCCTTTGACGATCGATTTTTACCACACCGAAATTTTTTATTCCCATTTAACTTAAATGAAAATGAAGCGGGCATATTTTATATTCGCGTGAAATCTAAAGGGTCTCTGCAGGTTCCGATTGTTGTATCCCCTGATCTTAAATATATTGAGTACGACCAAGTTGATTTGTCAGGAAAATCCGCTTATTACGGCATAGTGTTAGCCATCATTCTTTTCAATCTTTTCTTATTTTTTTCATTACGAGAACGGGTATATATTTTTTATGTATTATTTATTGCTGGCTTTGCTATTCAGCAATTCTCTATGCATGGATTTATGACAGCCAATCTTTTTCCTAATGTGCCTGTTGTTCAAGAATACAGCGCAATATTTTTCATGCCGTTCGGCTTATTTTTCACGGTTATGTTTACTCAGACCTTTTTAAAACTCTCGCAAACTTCTCCGCGAATCTCGAAGCTATATCAAGGTTATGCGGTTGTCAGTGTATTACTTACCCTAGGGGTATTCTTTTTAGACTACGTGACTATCGGAAAAATGGTGGTTATGTATACCGTTCTTGTATCAATCAGCTGTGCTTTAGTCGGCCCCTACTTATGGTTTAAGGGCCATACGATTGCACGCCTCTATAGTGTAGCTTGGCTATTTTTAACCGCTGGAACCGCCATCTTTGCGTTAAACAAATTAGGCATTATTCCGCGAACTGGCTTAACTGAAAATGGTTTGTTATTTGGCTCTGCTGCCGAAGCTATTATATTATCACTGGCATTGGCAGATCGCTTAAACATAGAGCGTAAGCGACGTTATCATGCACAAGAGAATGCGTTGAAAGAAACTCAGCATAGACAAATAGCCGAAGATCGATTGATTCATCGTGCTTTGCATCACACAGTGACGGGTATGCCTAATCGAGCGCATTTTGAAAGTTGGTTTAATAATAATATAACCTCGGAAAAGCATCGTAATAGTTTCGTTTTTGGTTTAATTCATTTGAATAGATTTCATGAGATCAATCAAACACTGGGACACAAGCTTGCGGATGGGTTATTCACAAAAATTGCTTTTCAGCTTAATTCGCTCATGGAGAAAAATAAAGAATTTATACCGTTTGAAACATCAGCAAAGGATACATCTTATTGCACCATCATTGCAGGGGTTCATATCGGCTTTGCGATGGACTTAAGTATAGGAGAAAACCCATATGCTTCGATTAAACAACTATTAGATGCTGTAAATGAACCCATTGATTATCAAGAAATGCTCATTGATGTTGGAGCGTCGTGTGGTTGGGCTATTTATGATAATGATGTGGAAACCCCAGCCAGTTTGATTCGTAATGCATTGGTCGCCATCGATGTAGGCTATAGTAAACATTCAAATATTACCCAGTACAGCCAAGCAATTAATCCCTACAGTGAAAAGCGTTTAACTCTAGTAGGTGAGCTGCGTTATGCACTGGAAAATAATAAATTGGCATTGTATTTTCAGCCACAGCTATCCCTTAAAAGTAACAAACCGATCAGTATGGAAGCCTTATTACGCTGGTTCCACCCTGAACATGGAGCCATTCCTCCGGATGAATTTATCTTAATGGCCGAGCAATCTGGCATCATCAACCCATTAACCCAGTGGGTGATCAATGAAGCATTAAGCAAAATTGCAATTTTGAATGGAATGGGCATCGAGCAGCATGTAGCGATTAACATCTCTGCGGTGAATTTACGAGATGTTCAATTTCCAAGTAGGGTATTAGCGTTATTGGAAAAACATAATGTTAAAAGTTCTCAGCTAACCTTAGAAGTCACCGAAACAGCCATGATGAATGACCCTGAACTGGCACTCTCGGTATTGCATGAGTTAAGTAATTTAGGAGTAAGGCTTTCAATTGATGATTATGGAACGGGTCATTCATCTCTTGCTTATATTAAGCGTTTACCAGTACAAGAAATTAAAATTGATCGATCGTTTGTAATGGGTATGAATCAATCAAAAGACGACAATATCATCGTTAAAACAACGGTTAATATGTGTCATGACCTAGGTTTAGAAGTGGTCGCAGAAGGTGTTGAAACCCTAGATATTCAAGACAGCCTAAAGATCATGAACTGTGATTATATTCAAGGCTACGGCTTATGCTACCCATTACCGTTCGATAAATTGGTTTGTTGGATGCAAGACACTCTTAAATCCTAAGGTGGAGTATTTATGGCACATAAACTAGAGACCAATAAGAAAAATGCAGTAGCGTTTTATCGTATGGCATACTTAGGCGAGCCCGCGAAAGCAGTCGCACAATATGTGGGTGATGATTACATACAGCATAACCCCGCAGTTGTCGATGGTAAGCAGCCATTCATAGACTATTTCGAAGAAATGCACCGTGATTACGCTGACAAAAGCATAGAGTTTGTTAGAGTGATAGCAGAGGGGGGCCTAGTCTCATTGCATACACACCAAACATGGCCGGGTAATGATGAATACGTGACCATGGATTTTTTCCGATTTGATCCGTACGGAAAAATAGTAGAGCACTGGGATGCGATTCAACAGATTCCATCAGAATCGAAGAATAACAATACTATGTATTAGAGGCGACTCGTCGCTATTATTTGGCCTTATCGTGATTTAGGCTTATCACTATGACCATACATGTTTTCAAACTCTGGAATTCGCTGCTCCCAAATAGGAGCTTCGGTTCCAAGTAATTCTTTTAATGTCTCAATAAACAACCGAGATTTCAGCGG